>Ga0315277_10011772_pt1 | contig 10990 bp, 8 predicted proteins | sample YL17G05_15_MG_FD_203695 | JGI IMG/M metagenome (GOLD analysis project Ga0315277, IMG submission 203695) | Sediment microbial communities from Yellowstone Lake, YNP, Wyoming, USA - YL17G05_15 | ecosystem: Environmental > Aquatic > Freshwater > Lake > Sediment | place: USA: Wyoming | collected... | reverse complement strand
CGGCGGCAGGGTCGAGAGGCGCCGGGCGTCTAGAAAGACGATCCCCTTTTTCCTGAGGATCGCACGCGCCTCCTCCGCCCCGGCCAGCCCATCCCAGACCTGCTCTTCCTCACGGCTGATCTCGGCCAATATCCCGAGATGCTGAACGATCCTGGGCTCAAAGTTCCTCTCCAGGTAGGGAATGAGCCGTCGCCGCACCCGGTTGCGCAGGTAGCCCAGGTTCCGGTTGCTCTCATCCTCGCGATGAGAGATTTTCCGGGCCCGGAGATAGGCCTCGACTTCGCGGCGTTCAACCCCCACCAGGGGACGGATGATCAACCCGTCGACAAGGGGGGCGACGCCGCCCAAACCGGTAGGTCCGGTTCCCCGCAAGATCCGCATAAGTACGGTCTCCGCCTGGTCGGTCAGCGTGTGGCCGGTGGCGATCCTGTCGGCGCCCACCCGGCGGGCCGTTTCCCGAAGAAACCTATAGCGCCGCTCCCGGCCCGCCTCCTCGATGTTTTGGCCGCGCTTGGCCGCGAACGCGCGGATGTCTTCTCTCCTGACATAGACCGGAAGCCCGAGCTTCTGAGCCAGCCGGATGACAAACCGCTCGTCCACGTTCGCAGCGCGGCGGAGACCGTGGTCGAAATGGGCAACGGCAATCCTGAGTTCATGCTCGCCGGAGAGCTCCAAGAGGGCGGACAGAAGGGCCGTCGAATCGGCGCCGCCCGAGCAGGCCACTAAAATCTTTTCCCCTTTCTTCAGGAGACCGTACCGGACGATGGTTCTTCTGACCTTGGACAGGAGCATCCGTCAACCCTGTTTTTCCGATGGTTCCGATAAATAATCTGGAATCGATTCTCAGAAAACCCAAATGGCGGCGGAGGGATTTGAACCCCCGACACTGCGGATATGAGCCGCATGCTCTAACCAACTGAGCTACGCCGCCGGGTTAAAAAATTGTAGCGGAACACCCTCCAATAGTCAATTTGGCCAGGGGAAGAACTTCTAACGACCGGACAGAAAGGCGGTGACCTCCCGGAGCCCGACGTAGGAAAAGAAGGCCAGGGTGAGCGCCAGGAGCACGTTGGTGATCCAGCCGTTTTTGAACTCCCGGCCGACGAGACGGACCCGGTTGTTGAGGAGGAGGAGCGTCACGGCGACAAACGGCATGAAGAGCGCCCCGACAATACCGTATATATACTGGACCAGCTGGACTCTCAGCCAAAGGAGGGAAAGGGGGACAATACCCAAGGCCAGGAGATAGAAACGATATGCGGGTGTGACCTTCAGGTCGGCGGGTCCGGAGGAGCCCTCCGAACTCCGCTGACGAAGCCGCAGGAAGTCCGCAAACATATAAGGGACGCCCTGCCACACCCCAAGCAGACTGGTGAATACCGCGCCCCAGAATCCCAGGAGAAAGACATACTTGCCCGGAGGGCCGAGGACCCCGGCCAGTTGGTCGGCCAGGATAAGGGCGACGGTGTCACCGCTCCCGGTCACCTTAACCCTCGACCCGATAATAACCATGGCGGCTCCGAAAAAAGCCGTCAGAGCGTAGGCAACGGTCAAATCGAACCGGCAGTCTTTTACCCCCTCTTTCCCGGACCGCCCCTTCTCTCTGATCCAATAGCTGTAACAGAGGAGGGTGACCGTGCCTCCCACCCCGCCCATAAGGGCTACCAGCCATCCGGTCCCCCTTGAAGGAATACCGGGAAGGACAAGGCCCTTGATCAGGCCGTTCCAATCGGGCGAGATCAGGATTACGGTCGCCAGCACCGTGACAACCATGAGCCCCGCCAAAGCGGACATGACGGCCTCGAACGCCCTGAACCCGCCCGTCCGGACGATGGCCAGTCCGACCGCGGAATGGACAATACCCCAGACAATCTTTGACGTATGAGGATCACCGACCGGCAGCAACCCGGCGCCCGCCACACCGCAGGCGTTGATGAGGGCCCCTCCGACTATATAGGACCAGACAATGAAGTAGACGAAAAATATCCAGTGGACGACGGCCCCGAGATGGTTCACCCAGCCTTCCAGGATGGTCGTCGAAGTCGCCATCTGCCAGCGGGCGATGCCCTCGTTGAGCACCCACTTGAGGGCCGCACCGGCCACTGCCGCCCACAGAATGACCAATCCGAGATGCGATCCCGCCAGGCTGGCCGTGATCAGGTCGCCGGCTCCGACGCCCGTCGCCGCGACCAGGAGTCCCAGGACGACCTTGGAATACCAACGACTCTTCATCTGCGCTTAACAATAAAGGCGGACGGCCCGGAGCCCATACCTGAGAAGTCGTGTTCTCGCAGGCTCAGAGTCTAGCATGGAAGGAGGCGCTCCGCCAACAAAATTAATCCGCTTGACAAAGACCGGGTCAATCGGATATGTATTAACTACCTTTTTCCATGAAAGGAGCGAGGAAACTCAGCGGGGATTTCTTTCTCTTTTTATGACCCAAACATGAAGAAAATCGGCAAATACGAGATCCTCGGAACCCTCGGCAGGGGAGGCATGGGGATCGTCCACAAAGCGCTGGACCCCGACATCGAGCGGGAAGTGGCCATCAAGACCATCCGCTTTGACACCTTGACCGAGGGCCTGGAAAAGGAAGAACAACTGAACCGTGTCATCCGGGAAGCCAAGGCCGCGGGCCGGCTGAATCATCCCAATATCATCACTATCTACGATGTTGGCCGGGACAAAGATCTGACTTATATAGTTATGCAGTATGTCGATGGGCAAAGCCTTCAGAATCTGATCGATTCCGGCAAGTCCTTCTCTCCGCAGGAGATTATCGACACGCTGAAGCCGGTCTCTGAAGCCTTGGATTTCGCCCATCAGGGCGGGATCGTCCACCGGGACATCAAGCCGGCCAACATCCTGATCGACAAATCCGGCCAGCCCTTCCTGGCCGATTTCGGAGTCGCCCGGATCGAGACATCGACCCTGACCCAGGCCGGGACGACGGTCGGGACGCTGAGCTACATGTCCCCCGAGCAGGTGAAGGGACAGATGGTGGACAAACGTTCGGATATCTTCGCTCTCGGCGTCATCTTATACGAACTCCTCACCGGGAAAAAGCCCTTCGGCGGGGACAACATGTCCACCATCGTCTACCGGATAGTCAACGAAGAGCCGCAACGGGTCACCGACATCAAGAAGGATCTTCACGGCGGCTACGAGAGCGTTGTCCGCAAGGCCTTGGCCAAGAATCCGGAAGACCGCTATCAAAGCTGCCGGGAGATGATCGCTGACCTGGAAAACCCCGGCCGAATGGCCGAAGCCACGCGAGCCTATGAATTGGGTTTGGAAACCGGCCGGGAACCGAACACAAGAAAGAGGGGCTTGGTTTGGGCAGGGGCAGCAGCCTTTGTCGCCGTCATCGCCGCGGGGGCGTATCTTCTCTTCTCAGGACGCCCGGAGAAATCCTCCGAGCTGGCCAAAAACCTGGAAGCCATTAAAAAGGAGGGCCTGAGCCAGGCCACCCGTTCGGCCGGACCGGCCGCCGGGACGGCCGCGGTGCCGGTCGCTCCGGGCGATGACAACCTGGCCAAACTGAAGGAGAGTTTCGAAGGAAAGGCCTACCAGGAAACCGTCCGGCAGGCCGAGGAGATCCTGACGCGGGATCCGGCCAATGCCCCGGCCAAGGAATTCCTGAACAAAGCCAATGCCGAGATCCTGGCCTCCGAGGTGGCTCCCCTCCTCCAATCCGGCATCTCCAGCTTCGCCGGCGGCAACTACGCCCAATGCATTGCCGAAATGGAGAAAGTCCTCAAAATCGACAAGGATAACAAGGACGCGCAAAAATATCTCTTCCAGGCTGACACGGCCCTGGCCAAGCCGGAGATCATTGCCCTGATCGAGCGCCACCGGGTGGCCGAAGAAAACAAGGACCTGCTTACCGTCCTCAGTCTATTCAGCTCGCCGGCCTTGGCTGATTCGCTTCAGGCCGAGTACAAGCTCCTCTTTAACGGGTACGACGGGATCAGGTCCATTGTTTCCAAGGTCGCGCTCACTTTCTCGAGCCGGTCGAGCGCCACGGCTTCCTTCTCCCAGCTGCTCACAGCCGTCTACAAGAAAACGGGGCAGAAGAAGATCGTCTTCGAGGGACAGAAAACCTGGCATCTCCGGAGGCAGGGAAGAGACTGGAAGATCAGCGCCGTCCAATAGAATCCCCCGGCGGCGAAGGAGCGGAAGATGGAAGCCAAAAGACGGTCTGTGGCTGGGGCCATACTCCTATTATTCCTCTTGATCTTCCTGGCGCTCAGCCCGGCGGCGGCCGGCGTCAAGGTTAAGGTCATCGTCGATAACGCCAGCATCAAGGCGACGCCGGAGATCGGCAGCCAGACCCTGGCCAATGTCGCCCTCAGCACGGTTCTCGACGTCGAACTGAAACAGGGGGAATGGTATAAGATAACGACGACAAAAGGCGGGACGCCGCTGACCGGGTACATCCATGAGCTTCTCGTCGAGGAGATCGTGGGAGGAGAAGAGCCGTCCGTCGTTTCCCCGGGCGGTCTGATGAAATCCCAGGGGGAGATCAGCGCCGAGATAGAATTCAAAATGCAGGAGAGCAAGGACCTGATCCGCCAGGAGAAAGAGTTGGACAGGGCGGCGGAGAACCTCCGGCCGCTCCTGGCCAAGGCGTTCAGCATTGATGATCGCGTCCGTCAGAAACAGATCGCCTGCGAGGTCTATCTCTGGCTGGGCCTCGCCTCAGCCAAAAAGGGCGACAATTATGCGGCGCTCAGAGAGTTCCAGAATATGTTCGAAGTGGACTACGTCCACGCCAAGGAAGTCACCCGCAACATCTACGACCCCACGGTCAGCAGCTTCATCGACCAGGCCGAGAAACAATACCGGGGTGTTCTAGTCGAGTACTCCCTGGAGATCGCGAGCGAGCCCAAAGAAGCCACCATCCTGATAGACGGCCGGGAGGTGGGCCGTACTCCCGAGGTCTTCAGCAACCCCATTCCCAAGTTCACCCTGGAGATCGTCAAGGAAGGCTACAGCCCATACAAAGAGGAGGTTTTCCTTACCCAGGCCAGTTCCAAGAAAGAAATCGTTCTCCGGAGTATCGGAAGGACGATGCAGGTTAGTTCGGTACCCGCGGGGGCGCAGGTTTTCCTGGATGATCAGGATACCGGGAAGGTCACAGACTGCGAACTGCCCTACGTTCCCTACGGCAACCATTCCCTCAAGCTGAAAAAACCAAGCTGGGCCGACCATGATCAGACGATCGAGGTCATGGAAGGGCCGGGTCCCCTGACTGTTGCCGCCCCGCTGACCGTCAAGGACTATGGACTTGGACTCAAGGTGGGTGGGCCCGAAAGCCGGTTCTTCAGGCTGCCCAAGGCGATCGCCTTTGACAGAGAAGGCTGCTTTTACGTGGCCGATGAGAGCGACAACAAAATCAAGAAATACGACGCCTCGGGACGTCTGCAGAGCGGCTGGGGGGACTCGGGTCGAGATTTCAGGCCTTTAAAAAAGCCATCCGGCATCGCCATCGACGGCCAGGGCTTTATCTACATCACCGACGCCGAGGCGGGCAGTGTGATGAAATTCTCCAAGGCGGGGAAGTTCGTTTCCAAGTGGGGAAAGCAGGGCTCCAAGCCCGATGAGCTCATGGGGCCCCTCGGCATCGCCGTCGACCGCAGCGGTGACATCTATGTGGCTGATTCGGGGAACAGCCGCGTCGTCAAATACTCGACCGGCGGTGTAGCCAAGAAAGCCTGGGGCCAACAGGGCATGGGCCGGGGCGAATTTGTCTTCCCGGCGGCCGTTGCCGTCAGTCCACAGAACGAGATCATCGTCGTCGACCGGGTCCATATCCAGAAGTTCACTCCGGAGGGAGAGGTGATCGCGGCCTGGGGGAAGGCCGGGGCGGCTGACGGAGAACTCAACAGGCCGCTCGGCCTGACCATCGACCCGCAGGGCACCATTTATGTGGCCGACACAGGGAACAGCCGGATCCAGAAATTCGACCTCAACGGCAAATTTATGACCAAATGGGGGTCGGCGGGGACGAAAGACGGCCAGATGATAGGGCCCGTGGGTGTCGCGGTCAACGACAAGGGCAACGTCTTTGTCGTGGAGCTCGACAACAACCGCGTCCAGGAATTCACAGTCCCGCCGCAATAAACGAAGGAATTCTCTCCGGGCGATAGTGAGAAAGGAACTCCGTTCCATCAACCAAAGAAACATTATTTTTTTAAACGCGTGTCAACACGCTCGGGATCGGCAACGGTTTAGAGAATGAGTGAAAAAACAACCGAGGAGGTCGAAATGAAAAGAAAAGCTTCCGCTTTAACCGTTCTTTTTCTCGCAGTAACGGTGTTCGGATTGGCCGGAGCGCCAACCGGGCCGGACCCCCTGGCGGAGAAAATCCAGAAGGCGTCTTCCCTGCTTCTGGACTCCGAGAAATCAGAGGATAAGAGCCAGGGATTCCTCCTGCTTGTCGAATCGATCGACTTAGCCGCCGCGGGAGGCAGCTTCCCGGCCGGATTCCAGGACGAGATCCGCGGGGCTTTGGAGATCTGCCGCCGGGGATCCATCCTCGATTTTCAGGCCGGCGATAAGTTAAGAAAGGCCTATGCTCTTCTCACCGAAGGTAAATCATTCCAGATGCCCGCCGGGATATCGAGCATTGACCAGGCCGTCGAATACGGTCGGGCCCAGGTCCGATCCGCACTGGATCAGGTCAAGGCCGGGAAAAACGCCGGCGCCGTAAGACCTCTCCTCGAGGTCATCCTCATGGTCATAACCCCTATGGAGGCCGAGGGTTAGTATTCGCCCGGGAGGCGGCGAAATGGAAAGGACTGCAGCCCGCCGGCGGCGTGGTCAGATCCTGTATCCGGAACTCAGAAATTCGGCGATGATGGCGATACCTTGAGCGTTCCTGAGGATGGATTCAGGAATTCCCTCATCCGTCAGGCCGGCAATCTCCTGGAAAACCCGGATGGCCTCCTCGACACGCCTTTCTTCCTCGTTTGAACCTTGGACAGGCTGCGCCGCCCGGAGCCAGGGAACAAGTATCACCAGGCTTACCAAGATGATCCCAACTCGCTTATTTTTCGATGGTTTGTTGTTCATCCCTTCCCTCCATAGGTTCATTATTATATACGTATTTTTGCCTAAAGCCATCTACCCGCCTTCGTTTTATTGCCAGGTGAACCTTGTCCCCTCAACGTCCGTAGTATATATTGATATTAAAGGCAGACAGCGGCAAAACCACAAGCACGGCCATGCCTGCCGCATCGTAAAAAGGAGGTGCTCCATTGAAGAGCAAGATTTTCTCATTCCTGGTTATGGGGATCCTCATCTGTGGCCTGGGACAGGTCCTTGCGCAAACGGAAAAGAAGCTGCAGCCCGCCTCGGCCAAGGCCCCTCTTCCCATGTACCAACTGGCCGATGAAATGGCCAAGCGGCTGACGAGCAGCCTGCAAGTGAAGACCGTAGTCGGCGAGCCGATGAAAGTCGGGAAGGTGACTCTTATCCCGATCATGATGATCGACATCGGGTTCGGCGGTGGCGGAGGGGGCGCTCCTCAGGCTCCCGAAATGGGCGGCAAGGGCTTCTACATGAGCGGCGAGGCCCGGCCCTTGGGTTTTGTCGTAGCGACTAAGACGGGCACGAAGTTCGTCAGCGTCGGCAAGATCCCGAAGAAATAAGGAGCTACCCATGAACATCAACAAGTCAGCGGTCATTATCTTCGGGGGTATATTGGCTCTTGCGGGACTGCTCAATGCCCAGGCCCCGCTCGCTGAGCCCCTGGCGAATTTCGACAAGCTGGTCTCGAACCTGAGGGTCGGTGCCGTGGTCGGCGACCCCCTCAAGGTCGGAGAGACGTTCATCGTCCCCTTTGCCAAAATCCGCTTCGGTCTGGGAGGGGGCGGCTCCATGATGGCTTTCGGCGGGGGCATGGGCGGCAAGACGATCCCGCTCGGGATCTTGATCATCGAGGGCGAGGACGTCCGGGTCGAGCTCTTTCCCGAAGAAGAGAAAAAACCGTCTCTCCTCCAGGAATTGCTGCCCGTTCTGTTGAAGATGCTGCCCCAGATGATGGGCGACAAATCGCCTTTCGGGGGCAAGCCGAAGGTCTCGGTGGTTGAGCCCGGCAGCGAGCACCAGTCAGTCGAAGTGCCCAAAGATGCGTCCCTGGACGGAGTGAAGAAGCTATTCGAGCAGAAAGAGTATTTAGGAGCTCTGGACATGGCCGACGCGCTCCTGGCCAAGGATCCGGCGAACGCCGACCTTCACGCCTGGAAAGGGCATGCCATGGGAAGCCTCGCCCAAGGCAATCCCGCGGACATGATGAAGTATGGGATGGGCGCCATGCAGGAGTATGAAACGGCGCTCGAGCTCGATCCCGAAAACGCCGACGGACACTTCGGCCGGGGCATGGTCCGGCTGATGGCGCCTCCCGGGTTCGGCGGAGACCTCGACGGGGCCGTAGCAGATTTTGAGGCGGCGGTCGCCAAAAGACCCTTCGCCGAGGCCTATTTCAGGCTCGGATCGGCCTACGAGAAAAAGGGTGACGTCGATAAAGCCAAGGCCGCCTATAAAAAGGCGCTGCAACTCCAGCCCGGCCACGCGGAGGCGGCCAGAGCCCTGGCGGCCATCCAATAGACGGGCTTCCGCCCCGATTGCCTTTAGTTTATAGTCTCCTCCGGAGAGCCGGTTATCTTGCCGCGCAGACAGGTTGAGTGTTTAATTCGAGTTGACCGGATTCCGGCCCTCTCAAGGTCGCCCTATCCATTTCTATAAAAGTCCTGTCGCGCCAAGATTTTCTTGAATATCCCGTCAAGAGCAAAGATAATGGGGAAGCTTTAGAAGAGAGACAGGAGGCCAGCATGTCGAGAGGATTAAGACGGCGGGAGTTCATGCGGCTTGCGGCGGCCGGCGGCGCGATCTGCGCGGCCGGGCCAAGGCTTTGGCCGTTCAGCGCGGCGGGCGAGGTGTCGCCGGCCAATCTGGTCAGCCCTGGTTGCCGGGGAACCAAGGTCAAGGTCGCGCGTCTGTTCGTGGCGATCCCGAGGGGCAACTGGCCCAAACCGACGCTCGACCTCAAGCAGGAGATCGCCTTCTATAAGGCGGAATTTGCCCGGATGGAAGACGAGTTCGCCGATATCGATTTCGCCGTGGATGAACTGGTGGGTACTCCCGCCCAGGTGTCCGCTTTAAGGGACAGGCTGGCCGAGGTTGACGGCATCCTGGCCATCCATCTGAACATCGACGTCGGCGACATCTTCCACGAAATCCTGGCCGCGGCTAAGCCCACCATCATCTTCGCCCGCCCCTATTCGGGTCACGAGTGGGTGGACTTCGGGGAGATCCGCCGGCAGCCGCTGGGTGCCAAGCTGGACTGCCTCCTCACCACTGACACCAGCCAGCTGGCCGTGGCGGTCCGGCCGTTCCGGGCCATCCATCATCTCCGCGAAGCCAAGGTTATCAACCTGAGCACGGCCGACTTTTCCGAATATGCAGGCCAGGTCAGGAACAAGTTCGGGACGGAAATCAAGCCGGTCGGGCTCGACCGCATGTCCGCTCTCTACAACAGCATAAGCGACCGGGATGCCGCGGCCGAGGCTGACCGCTGGGTCAAGGGAGCGGCTCAGGTCGTCGAGCCTCCTCCCGATGACATCTTCAGGTCAGCCAAATTGGCCCTGGCGTTCGAGAAGCTCCTTGACGAAGAAAAGGCCACGGTGATGACCGTGGACTGTTACGGCACGATGTGGGACAAGACGATCAAGCTCCCCGCCTATCCCTGCCTTGGGTTCGCCCGGCTCAACAACATGGGGCTCGGCGGGATCTGTGAATCCGACCTCCGTTCCACCATGACCCACATCATTTTCCAGGGGCTGGTGGGCCGTCCGGGGTTCGTCAGCGACCCGACGGTCGATGAGTCCAGGGGAAGCATTATCCTCGCCCACTGCATGGGGACGCCCCGGATGGCCGGACCGGGGAAGCCGGCCGCGCCCTATAAGATCCGGACGGTCCTGGAGAGGCAAGAGGGCGTTGTGCCGCAGGTCGAGATGCGTGTCGGGGAGAGGGTCACGCAGGCGATGCTCATCGGCATGGATACGATGCGCTATTTCACCGGGACGGTGATCGGAGCCCCGGTGAAGCTTGAGGACGACCGCGGCTGCCGGACCAAGATCGAAGTCAAGGTCGACGGCGATATCACCCGGCTCTGGCAGAACTGGACGGCCGGACTCCACCGCCAGACGGTTTACGGCGATATCATGAAGGAACTCGGCTTTTTCGCCCGGTTTAAAGAGATTCAATTGGTCGACGAGGCGACCTGAGGGGAAAGGGAAACCAAAGACGTCCCTTCGGCCAAAGGAGCTAGCCATGCCGATTCGCACGATAATTGAACCGTTTCGCATTAAGAGCATCGAGCCCATCCGTTGGACAACGCGGCCGCAGCGCGAGCAGTTCCTGAGGGCCGCTTATTATAACCAGTTTTTGTTGGAAGCCGACGACGTTCTCATCGATTTGCTGACGGATTCCGGCACCGGCGCTATGTCTACGCACCAGTGGGGCGCCGTGATGGAAGGAGATGAGAGCTATGCCGGGAGTAGGAGCTACACCCGATTCCGCAATTCCATCCAGGATATCTGCGGCTACAGGCACGTGATCCCGACCCATCAGGGGCGCGCGGCCGAGCGCATCCTTTTCAGCGTCATGGTGAAAAAGGGGCAGATCGTCCCAAACAACACGCACTTCGATACGACGCGGGCCAACCTTGAATTTGTGGGCGGAATAGCGTTGGACCTCGTCATTCCCGAGGGCAGACAGCCTGGCCTCAAACACCCCTTCAAGGGAAACATGGACGTCGTTGCGTTGGAAGAGGTCATAGGGCGAGAAGGCAAGGAGATGATCCCTCTGGTGATGCTGACCGTGACGAACAACTCCGGCGGCGGCCAGCCGGTCTCCCTGGAGAACGTCAGACAGGTGAGCGCTATCTGCCGGAAGTCCGGTATTCCGCTTTATTTTGATGCCT
>Ga0315277_10011771_pt1 | contig 10991 bp, 10 predicted proteins | sample YL17G05_15_MG_FD_203695 | JGI IMG/M metagenome (GOLD analysis project Ga0315277, IMG submission 203695) | Sediment microbial communities from Yellowstone Lake, YNP, Wyoming, USA - YL17G05_15 | ecosystem: Environmental > Aquatic > Freshwater > Lake > Sediment | place: USA: Wyoming | collected... | reverse complement strand
GTTTCAGCTTCTTCCACCTGCTTAGGCGTCGATTCGACTGGTTGCTCATAACCGAACTGCCTAAGCTGATTGCGATACTGATTGAGTTGAAGGAGAGAGGTCTGGACGTTTAGCTGGAGCTGGTTCAGCAAGCGGTCAACCTGCTCATATTCAGTATCAAGCTTGTGCAATTCTTTATCTATGTCGTCTATTTGGCTCGTGAATTTCTTTGCTTCCTCTCTTGCTGAGAAGAGGCTCTTCGAAAGCTCTACCCGGCTTTTTTCTAGTTCGGACAATTCATGCTTCAATGCTTCTCTTTCTTCCAGTGCCTCTTCGACTTCTTTCTCCACTCTTCTCTGCTGTTGTTCGACTTTCGCGAGTTGAATCTTTGAGTTTTGATACCCCACTCTTAGGACATTGTCGAACTGTGACTGATATGTGGAAATATCCGTCTGGAACGTCCCGAGCTTCTGTCGTAGAGTGATTGTCTCTTCTGCAAGCTTCTCCCTTCTGACTTCCATTTCCTGAATGCTCGCCGGGTCCGTTTTTCTTCTCAAAGCAGTCAGGTCTGCCTGTAGCCTTCTGATGTCCTTCTGAATTGAGCTTCTTTCTGCCCTGTGAACCCACATTTGTGACTTCTCAGCGTCTATTTCCTTTTCAAATCGCGCGATGCTGTGATCTACCCGCTTCGTGTTAGACTTCGTTCTTTTCACGCTTCTCTTTACACGAGTCAATTCTCTTTCGAGCGTGGCAATAGCGTCTGAAAGCCTCACAATCTCAACCCTAGTGTTATCAATTTCCTCCTGAAAGAGAGAGACGTCGCTTCCTCTTTTTGAAAGATGCTGCTGCAGGGCCGACACTGCCTCGTCAAGGCTCTTGATGGCCATGTCGCTTGGGATAATCACGGAAAAGTCTATGGGAGCACGATAGTAGCCTGTTTCAAAGGCGCCACCAGACTCGTAAAGATCACCATCAACCGTTACCGTTCTAAGGCCCTCGCTTGATAGGCTGAAGGCAACTTTGTCATCTGATGCGACTAGGGTATCGCCAAAAACGAAGTAAACGGCGGATTCATAGTTCTTGTCATACTTCATGAATGATGAGGCCAGTCCATTGACGCCTTGCTTTTCGGGCACTTTAGAGAGTTTTGTCCTGCCTGTTCCTTCGATGGGGATTATCTTGATTCTTCCAAGTTTCATTTTTCTTAGGGTTTCAGTGCAAGTGAATGCAGCCTCAAAATCCTTAACCACCACGGCCTCTAGCCATCCCGCTGATGCTGCCTCAACTGCCTTTTGATACGTCCTTTCAATCTTGACCAAGCTGCGAAGTCGACCATAAACGCCTGGGATGACGCCTAAGTCGCCTAGCTCCTCGATGCTTCTCAAAGCTTTTTCTTCTGCAGCTATGGTTTCTGCAAGTTCTCGCTGAGTTGCGAATTCTACAACTGCTTCCCGTGCCGATTCGGATATTTTTCCGGCTTCAGCTATCTCCTTCTGCACGGCTTCTCTCTGGGCGACCCGCCGCTCAAGGTTGCGCTCCAAGTTTTTGAGCTGCGCTTTCTGTTCCTTCTGTACGCTCTCCAATTCGATAAATGATTTCTGAAGTTCGGAAAGTGTTGCGTTGAATCTTTCTCTGCGGTCATACAGGTCCTTCAATCTCTTGATTCGGATCTTTATTGCTGTCTGACTATTCAGGTATTCAGACCTAAGAAGGGCAATTCTCTTGTGATTATTGTCGAGACTTAACTCTTTCTCGCGGATTCTCTTGCCGTTCTCTCCAAGACCGTCTAAAAGTTGTTCGGTTTCCCGTGCCAGAGCATCATGTTCAGCTTGTTTTGAGCTTTGTTGGTCAGAGATGGCTTCTTGTTCGCTACTTAAATGCCTGATTTCTGAACGATTCCTGCGAATTTCACTACGAATGGACTCATACTGCTGGACATTGTTCTCTCTTACCCGCGTCAGTCCTTCAAGACTTATTTTTCCAGAACTGATCTTCGTCGTGAGCTCCGTGAGCTTCGATTTCAATTCTCCGATTCTTATCTGAACCTTCAGAACCTGGGAGCCGCCTTCTTCGACGATTTCTGAGCTTAGTTTTCTCCATTCCCCTTCAATTTCCCGTCTCTTCAATCGCCGCCCATCACGGAGTTGTCGAAGCTTTTCAAGCTTTTTTCTGACTTCGTCAGCCTGTGCCGAGTGCTCCTCCACTTTCTTCTGTATCAATGCCATGTCGTGTGAGATCTTTACTGTCTCAAATCTTTTTATCTCGCCCTGAATAAAACTTGCTCTTAAGAGTTCATTCCGTTCTCTCTCCAGATCGTCGAGTCTTTTCTGAACCTCATCGATTCTTCCCATTGCCGTACGTATGGATATGTCTGCCACGCGGAGTTTTTCTTCAGCTTCAGCTTTTTCGGCATCGTATTGGCCGATTCCAACGAGATCCTCAACGATTTTTCTTCGCTCTGAAGCAGATATGTCGGTAAGGCGAGTTATGGTACCCTGCAAGATTATGTTTTGACTTGCGCTGCTTATCCCAGCCATTGAGAGGACTTCCAGGATGTGAGCCCTTGAGATTCTTCTACCGTTGAGCCTGTACACGCTTTGGCCATTGCGGTAGACCTCACGGGAGATAGTGACCGTTGTTGTATCAACTGGCATGCGGCAATCCGTGTTATCAAACTGTATCACGACTTTCGCCATTTTTGCTCTTTCCAGCCCAGCCGTCTCTGAGCCGTGGAAGATGAGTTTGGCAGCTGTCTCCGCACGCAGTCTTCTAGTGCTCATTTCACCGAGAGCAAACAAGAGCGCATCCAGAATATTCGTCTTACCACTGCCATTTGGACCCGTTATGACTGTGAAGCCCTTGTCCAAAGTTACTCTGACGTTCTGCGGGCCGAAAGATTTGAAACCTTTTAGCTCAATCTTCTTAATGTAGGGCATTCAGTTTGCGCCCTCACTTTCTCCGAAACACACAGCATTCTTATTTCGACAACTCTAATATATTTTTGTGACAGAGCATTGCAGCGTCGAGCTTTGACGGTCACGTACCTTGTGGACGTTATTGTTCGGCTTTCAGTCCGTATTTTGCAGCCATTTTCTTGACGAAATCCAATACGAGTTCTTTTGTTCCAAAGATTAGGATTGAACCGTCGTCCTGTACTGTGTATGACACAGACGAATCATTAGCTAACGCCTTCAATCTGACAATAGAAAGTTCGGTTGAAGGTTTAACGCGGATCCATTGCTGTTCCCTCGGCAAACTGGAGACAAACCTCGTCTCCTCTTTTTCCTCCATGCCGACTTTTTTACTTGCGTCGTGTAATCGTTTGAGCCATTCGTTTGCGTAGGCTGCTCCGAAGCTCTTTTCTCCTTCAGAAACAAGGTATGACTCCACGCTTCCTAAATATTCCTCAATCTTCTGAGTAGCCTCGCTGCAGCTCGCGTCAGCTTTCAGTATTCTGATCATTGTCCTTGCCGATTTCAAATCGTCCATTACCTGTGGTGGAACGACTTTCCCTTTTTTTCGAAAATCTGCAACCATTTCTTCAAGTATCTTCCATGCTTCTGAATATCCCATGTTGCAGGTTCACCATTACGTGGGGGCATAATGATATGGCACTATAAAGACGTTGTCAAGAGGAGGACGATTCTTTTCTCATGCCCTCATCGTTCGATTCGTGTGCTAGATCATCATGCCATCGAATTCTCTGCTGGGCGCTTCAGATCTGTGCGTGAAAATGAGTACCTGAGAGGTGGGGAAATTGAGTTATAGCATAGCCCGAAGGCGTCATAAGGTAAATTAGGGTGTGCTCCAACGTGCGTGGTGTCAAGCGCGGTTTCTTCTTCTAAATGCACTTCGTCAGATTCATTGACGTGCATAGCTCGCATTCTTCAATGTTGACAGCAGGGTCGAAGGTCTTGTGCATCGCGCATAGGAGTCCTTTGGCGCGCATTGTCTTGCAGATCTGGCACAGGTCTGATATGAACTTTGAATGCGACAAATCGCCTTCAGATAATCGGCATGCAAGCTCGACAATCAGGCCTTTCACCTCGCTGTCGCCATCCAGACTTATGGCTTTTCCTCGCATTTCTCGGTGATACAGGCTGATCGCTGGTTGGCTCACTCCAAGGAGTTTTGCAGTATCAGTTTGCTTCAGCCCATGCTTTGTCATTAGTTCTTTCGCTATCATGGCTCGAACAGCTGGCAGGGCGCATCTTACTGCGACTTCACATGGGACGGACATTTGTTGTTTCTTCCTCTTTGTTATGTGTCGAAAGGCATAAATATACTTTATTACAATCGTGATAAGTTCTCAAGGTGGAAGAAGATGAGTTGGCGAAATATCGTTGAGCTTTCTGAAGGCGTCTACAATGTGGGAATAAAAGACTGGGACAGAAAGCTTTTTGATGCCTTGATTCCGCTTCCGAACGGAACGACCTACAATGCTTACCTTGTAGTTGGAAATAGCAAGAAAGCCCTGATCGATACTGCAAATCCTGGTTTTGAGAGAGAGTTGGAAGATAAGATTAGAAGAATCACCGATCCGAGTGCCATAGACTATGTGATTATGAATCATGCTGAACCCGACCACGCTGGGTCAATTCCGCATTTAATGTCAGTCAATACTGGCGCCAGGCTAGTTGCCACTGCCAAAGGTGCGAAGATGGCCCAGACATATTATAAGGTGCCAGAGAGTCGAATAATCGTGGTGCATGACAAGGATAGCATTGATCTTGGCGGTAAGAGTCTTCAGTTTATCGAGGCTCCCATGCTTCACTGGCCAGAGACGATGTTTACTTACCTCGGGGAGGATCGAACCTTGTTTCCATGCGATTTCTTCGGTGCACACTTGGCGCGCGGAATTTTCGATGATGAGGTGGAAGATCTGCTTGTGCATGCTCAGAGGTATTTTGGTGAAATAATGATGCCTTTCAGCGTGATGGCTCAGAAGGCCTTGGAGAAGATTAGGGATCTGAAGATTGACGTCATAGCCCCTAGCCATGGGCCGGTGTACAAGAATCCTGAGCGAATTCTCTCCGCGTACAAGAAATGGTCCAGGGGGGAAACTAGGCAAAAGGCCATAATAGTTTATGTGACGATGTGGAAGAACACGGAGAAAATGGTTCAGCCGCTCAGAGAAACGTTGATGTCTGAGGGAATAGAAGTTGCGTCTCATAACTTGGCTGTGGCTGATGTTGGCGACATAGCTAAGGACTTGGTCGATTCAAGGGCCATCGTTCTGGGAGCTCCTGCCGTGCTCGGAGGCGCGCATCCTCTGGCGGTTTATGCGACTTATTTGGTGAAGGTTCTGCGTCCGCCTTTGAAGTTTGGAGTCGTTCTGAGCTCATACGGGTGGGGCGGTGGGGCCATCAAGAGCGTTCAGGAGATTTTGGGTTCGTCAAAGTTGGAGATTGTCGGGTCGATGGAGATAAACGGGCCGCCGTCTGAAAGCGATGTTGAGAGAATCGTAGAAATTGGGAAGGGTCTTGCCGAAAGGATTAAGGCGGAGTAGATATCTGAAGACAGCATTAGAGAATTGAGGTAAGGCTTAGAGGAAAAGTTGAGGATGCAGGGCAGTTTCGAGAAGCGAGTTGTGAAGGGATGAATTATGGATGAGTTGAGTGAAAAACGGAAGAAGATGCTTAAAGAGATAATCTCCGAGTTGCATGCTGGAATTCCACCGCAGGAAGTTAAAGAAAGGTTCAAGAGGGTTCTGGAGGGTGTGAGTTCGGAGGAAATTGCCAAGATCGAACAGGAGCTTGTGAGGGAAGGTATGCCTCGGGAGGAGCTTCAGCGGCTGTGTGACGTGCATATGGCCGTCTTCGGTGAGCAGTTGGAAAAGCAGGAGTTGAAGGTTGCTCCTGAGCATCCGCTTGGTATTCTGTTGGAGGAACACAAAATTCTCCTGCAGCTCTTGGAGAAACTAACTACAACAGCTGACATCATTGGACAGGCGTGTGACATGGTCTATGTCGGAGATGATTTGACGCAGATGAAGAAGATAGTTGAAGAGCTGTCGGACGCTGAGAAGCATTACGTGCGGGAAGAAAACGTGCTGTTTCCAGTGTTGGAAAAGCATGGGATCACGGAGCCGCCGGCGATAATGTGGATGGAGCATGACAAGATCCGTGAGTGTAAGAAGCAGATTTACGGTATGGTCGAGAAGTATGAGGCCAGGGATTTTCAGGAGTTTAAGAAGAGTCTTGTTGATCGTGCGAGATCGTTGAACAGCATGTTGTCGAGTCACATCTTCAAGGAGAACACGGTGCTCTATCCGGCGGCTTTGAAAGTAATTCCGAAGGACGAATGGAGTGGCATAAGGAGTGAATTTGACGAGATTGGCTATTGCTGTTTTACGCCGAAAAACTTGATAGGGCCACCGGCGGCTGTAAGCGATGGAGCAAGTGGTTCGCTTTCGGGTGAAGGGACGTTGAGGTTCGACACGGGAAGTCTTTCGAAAGAGGAGGTTGGGGCCATTCTGGACACGATTCCGGTGGACATATCGTTCGTGGACGCGAACGATGCTGTCAAGTACTTCAACAAGGCTGAGAAGCGAATCTTTGTGAGGACGAAGGCGGTTATCGGAAGAAAGGTGCAGATGTGTCATCCGCAGAAGAGCGTTCACGTGGTGAACAAGATCGTGGAAGCCTTCAAGTCGGGCAAGAAGGACGCGGCTGAATTCTGGATTTCGATGAATGATCGTATGGTCCACATCAGATATTTTGCGGTCAGAGACGATCACGGCAAATACTTGGGAACGCTCGAGGTCACGCAGGACGTTACTGACATCAAGAAACTTGAGGGACAGAAAAGGCTGCTAGACTGGAAAGCCTGACTAAAACATCAAGCATAGCATGCCCAACATTCTTTCTTTGTCATTTTGACTTAGTCTCGTTGAACCGTCTGTCCTTACGCGCCTGAGGGCCATGAATGTTGACCTGTGGTTTAGGGCTGAAAACACGCCATAAACGCACCTCCCCCTTCCTAGGCCGTTTTTTGATCTTGGGCTCCGCGACTTGCTGTATCGATGAGGGCCTACCCAACTGTTGGGTTGAAATCACGCGAACATTTGATACCCCCCTCCTAGGTCGGTTTTTCAGCGTTGAGCGTGGGTTTTTATGTGGGTGTTTTTCTGATGATGTTGCCGCTTGGAATTGAATAGACCGTCGCCTTTGTTGGACAATGCGGAGTTGGTCGGCAGAAGCACGCTAGGATAGCGAAGATCGTTTTGGGGCGAAGTGGTTCAAGTGCAAGGGACCCGAGGTAGTGAAAAGACGCTTGGGTAAGGGCAAAGGACAGATGTAGAATGATTATAAGATTGGCTGCCCAACGAGTGCGTTGAAGTTTGATGTCGATAGTCGGATTGGATTTGGCAGGCGTTGAGAGCAGACCCACCGGGTTTTGCGTCCTCAAGGGCATGAGAGCGGAGACCTCGCTGGTCTACGACGACGAAGAATTGTTGAAGAGAATAAGGGAAAACAAGCCCAGAGTAGTTGCCATCGACGCTCCTCTCAGTCTTCCAGCCGGGAGAGAGTCCATAGAACAGAGGACGAATGTTCACCTCAGAGAATGCGACAAAGAACTCCTGCGAAGAGGCATAAGGTTCTTCCCCGTTACCCTGGGTCCGATGAGGAAATTGACCAGACGAGGCATGAACGTGAGAAGAATCCTCGAGAAAAGGCATTTCAGGGTTATCGAGGTCTATCCGGGAGGCGCGCAGGACGTTTTGAGAATCCCCAGAAAGCAGCAGGGAGTCGACAGGCTGAGAGCAGGTCTGGAGCATTTAGGCATAAAAGGGCTAGATGAAGGAATGAGTCATCATGAATTGGACGCGGCCACCTGTGCCCTCGTTGGAAAACTCTTTTTGGAGGGAAAAAGCGTTACTTATGGTACTCTTGAACAGGCGATAATAATGCCCAAGTCCGAAAAAATAAAGTGTTCCAAAGGTCAAAAATATCCTGCTCAGCGAACTTGATGCTGGAAAGGGTTGAACATGCCCAGATTTGAGGCAGAAGCCAGGAAAATGGTTGAAGTCTTGGGTTTAAGATGGGCACCCATCGCAGGAAGGTTCTCGGCCATCGCTGAAGAGAATGGAGACTCTGTGAGAAAGCTCAGTATTTGTGAAGCCTTCGGTGTGGTGAAACGTGAAAGCGTGGTTCTCAACCTTTCCAAGGAGAACTGCACTTGTCCAGGAGGCAGACACTTCACCGGTTTAGAATTTCTTCCGGTTGAGACCAGCGCAAGCTCCGTGACTAAGAAGGGACACAGGGTCTATGAATCGGTGGACACCGCTGTAGCTTCAATAATCAGGCAGCCGCAACCGGTCAACAGAGGCGACTTTTTCATTCTAGGTCCCCTTGAGAAGTTTGAGAAAGAGCCTGACTTAGTCTTTCTTCTCGTCAACCCGGCTCAGGCTGAGAGGATTCTCGGGCTTATTTCCTTCAGAGGCGCTGAGCCTTTCACGTATTATCCTGCAAGCAGCATATGCTCAACGATAACGAACGTTATGGCAAAGGGAAAACCCGAAATAAACCTCATTTCGGCTTTCGAAAGGCGCGGAGGCGGGTGGGCTCCTGACGAGCTTGTGGTGGGAATGCCCCTGAAAAATCTTGAAGCTGCGATCGAAAACATCCCTGAATCCGGTTACGGAACGGCCGAAACGTCTTGAATAAGATGATTGTCAGTGCAAGCTTAGAGATTGTCGCCCAAAACGCTCGGCAAGCAAAAACGAAACGTGAAGAGTTAATAATGGTTACTTGACTGAAGTTTCAGCAGGTCTATTGGTGCAGAACAGAATATATATGCTAAAATCTCGGACTTAGGGGAACGTACGGCGCAAAGAACGTGGCGTCCTACGCACTCTACAGCATACTCTGCCTAGTTCTAAACAGAGAAGCAGCCCAAAACACCCGAAGACCAGACAAAGCAATCTCACCAACCTACTTCAACACATAATTTCGGGACAAGGCAACGCGCTATCGGTGCCAAGGAATGAAAGCGCAAGAAAGGAAAAACTGACAAACGTTATTAGAAGGCAGAACACTAGGTTCTTTCGGGAAGCATACTTGAACATCAAGGATTTATTTGGTTATAACTGGTATTCGCGCCGCAGATTCCTGAAAAGCATGGCAGAAATCCCATGGCAAACTGTTGTAGAAAGCAGCGGAGCCAGCTTCGATTCCATACGGGACATTTTCGTCCACAGCCTACAGGCTGAGCACCTTTGGATCAGACGCCTAGGCGGGAAAAGCACAGAAGGAATCTATAACGCTCCATTCACCCAATATATGAACTGTAAATCTATACAAGAATACGCTGATAAAGTTGAGGCCGAAACGAATGATTACCTTAGCACGCTCACAGACGAGAAGCTTCAAAGCACCTTCGAATTCAAAGGAAGAGACGGAAACACCTACAAGAACAAAATCGAAGACATCCTAATGCACGTCGTCGAAGAAGAGATCCACCACCGCGGAGAAATACTGTGCATCTACTGGCAACACGACATACAACCACCATACACCAGCTACACCACATACAAGAACCAAACCTTACCCTAACCTAATGAACGAAACGAGCGCGCATGTGTGTTCCTGAATTCCTTTTTCAAGCATTGCACAAAAGAGAGGCGTCTTATGATCATGATTCTCGTGTTGCAGGAGCATCGTCGTTCATTGACTAGCGCGCGTTTGCTGTAAGCGTTGTTTCCTACAGCAAACACGGCATATAGCGCGTGCTGTTTATGTTTATTTGTGTTTGTTTGTATGTACTAAGGAAAAGAAGGAAAGAGAAAGAGAGAATGTGAGAAAGAAAGAAGTGTATTTTTAGGATAAAACTTCCCAAACCAAAAAAACAGTTAAACTGTTCAATCAAAGCGCGCGCGCTGCCTTTGTTTCCTTGTCGCTTGCCAAAGGTTTTGAATGGTATTTTGAAATATCTCCCTTTCATTGGTAAGGATTTCGACAGAATCTGCGAGCCCCTCCTTTTGAACACGCAGGTTGTAAGTTTCTTTTCGAAGCTGCCAGTTTCTTTGTTTAGACGCCCTGGTCTCCTTTCTTAACTCTGCAACCTCTCTTCGAAGCGTCTCCACCTGGCCAATCAAGACATTCATGTACGCCTTTAACTCATCGTTCTGTTTCTGCACCTCTTCGTATCTGGACTTCCGAGCTAGACCGAAGACCAAAGTGGGTTCCTCCTACAGGTAAGCAGGACAGCACATGATATAAGAATATTGGGTTTGGGGGTAAAGTCCTATCTTGTGTGTGTAGATGCTTAAACTGACAAGGCAGGAGTGCAAAGGCATGCTCCTTGGCAAACAATGTAGGTCTTAGAGCTCATACCTACATTGTTTTGGTGGAGAGCAGGAGCAGATATAGGGTAAGCATAGGGAGGTTATCGGAATCGAGTATACGGTCGCGTCAATTCCTTTTCAAAAATCTATCATAGGATGGCCGTATCTTTTTTGAGACGTCTTTATTTTTTCTTATTTGCTTTTTTGGCGCATTGGGCACTGCAATATTTGTTTTTGTTATCTAATGTCGTAAAGACTTTTCCGCAAATTGAACATTTCTTTTGAATGATTCCCATTCAGTAGACCTCATCACTACAGTTACGATTCAACAAATATAAGATTGCTTGGGTGGCGCGCGCGCAATTTTCCATTGGGCTTTTCCTTCAATGCATTTTTGTAGAAGCCACATTCCAGATGATTTCTGTCATTGCAGTTGATTCCTGTTATTTTGCACTTGTCAAATAAGGGACATTTAGGCTGGGTCATTTGTTCTTCCTTTTCTTAGAAGTCTTGACTAACCATTCCTTTTCATAATCATAAATAAAATCCTTGTTAATCCAGTCTCCCGTTTGCCAATCATAATTATATTCGTCTCTGAGCGCGCGCCTTACGGAACCGCGAGCGCGATGGGAAGCTGTGGTACAATAGGCATCATTTCTACTTCATTGCTTCTTTCTTCTTTTTTTCTTCTTTCATCCTTTCTTTCTTTCTTTTAGTTGTCATC
>Ga0315277_10011768_pt1 | contig 10993 bp, 10 predicted proteins | sample YL17G05_15_MG_FD_203695 | JGI IMG/M metagenome (GOLD analysis project Ga0315277, IMG submission 203695) | Sediment microbial communities from Yellowstone Lake, YNP, Wyoming, USA - YL17G05_15 | ecosystem: Environmental > Aquatic > Freshwater > Lake > Sediment | place: USA: Wyoming | collected... | reverse complement strand
ATCCTTGCGGACGGTTTCTTGCGCGCCGGTTTCGCGGTACACCAGAGCCCCTGGGCCTACCGGCCCAAGCCTCTGGTGAGGGGGCCGTACCCCGCGGTGTGCTTCACCGAGCAGCCACTCCAGTTCTTCATTCAGTCGGTGGAGGCGACTTCGCGCGTTCGGTACACCAGGTTCGCCGTGGCCGTCCGCAAGGACGATTTGTTTCACTATGGCGGGCGCCCTGTGATCTACGATCGGGAGGGCATCTTGGGCAGGAGGACGAACGATCCCGCGTCACCTCCTGAGGCCTGGGCGTATAAGGCGGGCCTGCCGAGGGATCAGCAATACCGCTGGGTGGGCTACGATCCCACGGTCCTCTGGGACAGGGGCGACCCCTTGGACTGGACTCACGAGCGCGAGTGGCGGGCCAGGCCCAACGCTGTCCTAAACGGGCAGATTGGGCTGCTTGCCGTGGGCGATGTGGCGGTTCCCCTCCTTATTCCCACTGGGCGGACGCTGGAGGGCTCGGATTTGAGGCTCATCATCCTCGTCGAAACGCTGCAGCAGGAGAGCGACCTGCGCCAATGGATCGAGGGTAACCGCTCGACGATAGCGGCCAGGGGAAGCTACTGGCGACTTTATTCCGAAGCGCTGGCGCAGGTGCCGATCCTGAGTTTCGAGTTCATCAAGAGCGTACTGGACGCGAGCAACAACGACTTGGGCCGGCTAGAGGATTTCTACCCGCTGTCTCACGTGCCCGCTACCCGCTAGACCGCCAGGGAGGCGGGGCGCAAGCTTCTGTCGGTTTCGGGAGGGAAACTATGGCAAAAGTAATCGGAATTGACTTAGGCACCACGAATAGCTGCATGGCCGTCATGGAGGCCGGCGAGCCCGTCGTCATCCCCAACAGCGAGGGCGGGCGCACCACCCCCTCGGTCGTCGCCATCAGCAAGTCGGGCGAGCGCCTGACGGGCCAGGTGGCCAAGCGACAGGCCATCACCAACCCAGAGAACACCATCTTCAGCATCAAGCGCCTCATGGGCCGCCGCTTCTCGGACGACGAGGTGCAGCGCGACGTGAAGATCCTCCCCTACAAGATCGACGCCGCCGACAACGGCGACGCCCGCGTCTTGATGGGCGGCCGGCCCTACACGCCCCCCGAGATCTCGGCCTTGATCCTCCAGAAGATGAAGACCGACGCCGAGGCCTACCTGGGGGAGCCCGTCACCGAGGCCGTCATCACCGTCCCCGCCTACTTCAACGATAGCCAGCGCTCGGCCACCAAGGACGCCGGCAAGATCGCCGGCCTCGAGGTGCTGCGCATCATCAACGAGCCCACGGCGGCCTCCCTGGCCTACGGGCTCGACAAGAAGGGCGAGGAGACGATCGCCGTCTTCGACCTGGGCGGCGGCACCTTCGACATCTCCATCCTGGAGATCGGCGAGGGCACCTTCCAGGTCAAGTCCACGAACGGCGACACCCACCTGGGCGGCGACGACTTCGACCAGCGGGTCATGGACTGGCTGGTCGATGAGTTCAGGCGCGACCAGGGCATCGACCTGCGGCAGGACCGCATGGCCCTCCAGCGCCTGAAGGAGGCGGCGGAGAAGGCCAAGGTGGAGCTCTCCACCGTCATGCAGACCGATATCAACCTGCCCTTCGTCACCGCCGACGCCTCGGGCCCCAAGCACATGAACATCACCCTCGCCCGCTCCAAGCTGGAGCAGTTGGTGGGCGACCTTGTGGAGAAGACCCTGGGGCCCTGCCAGCAGGCCCTGGCCGACGCCGGCATCACCGCCGCCCAGATCGACGAAGTGGTGCTGGTGGGCGGGCAGACCCGCATGCCGCTGGTGCAGGAGAAGGTGCGCCAGTTCTTCGGCAAGGAGCCCCACAAGGGGGTCAACCCAGACGAGGTGGTGGCCATCGGCGCCGCCATCCAGGCCGGCGTCCTCAAGGGCGAGGTGCGGGACGTCCTCCTGCTGGACGTCACGCCTCTGACCCTCGGCATCGAGACCCTGGGTGGCGTCATGACGCCCCTCATCCAGCGCAACACTACCATCCCCACCGCCAAGAGCCAGATCTTCAGCACGGCGGCGGACAACCAGCCCAGCGTGGAGATCCATGTGCTCCAGGGCGAGCGGGCCATAGCCGCCGACAACAAGTCGCTGGGGCGGTTCATCCTCGATGGCATCCTGCCAGCGCCGCGGGGCGTGCCCCAGATCGAGGTCACCTTCGACATCGACGCCAACGGTATCCTGAACGTCAGCGCCCGCGACAAGGCCACGGGCCGCGAGCAGAAGATCACCATCACCGCCGGCTCCGGCCTCTCCAAGGACGAGGTGGAGCGCCTGCGCCGGGAGTCGGAGCTCTACGCCGAGGAGGACCGCCGCCGCCGCGAGGAGATCGAGCTCCGCAACCAGGCCGACAGCATGGCCTACATGGCGGAGAAGACCCTCCGCGAGCAGGGCGACAAGGTGCCCGTCGACCTCAAGGGCGAGGTGGAGGCCAAGGTGAAGGCGGTCCGCGATGCCCTCCAGGGGAGCGACACGGACGCCGTCCGCCGCACCATGGGCGACCTGAGCGACACGATGCAGAAGATCGGGGCGGCGGTTTACGGACAGGCCGGCGGTCCGCCGCCCGGCACCGAGGGCGAGGGCGGCCCGGAGGCCCCGGCCGGCGGCCCCGAAGAGGGCACCGTGGAGGGGGAGTACAGGGAGGTGTAAGGGCCAGCAGAGACGGTGAGAGGGGCGGAGGGCCGTCTCTTGGCGAGAAGACAACCGGTTCCGACGAAGTGAGCTTCTTGAAGGGGGCGTGGCCCCCTTCTTCATTTGTGTGTGCCATGGAAATCGAGCAAGATGTGTCTTCCAGCCGCTGTCCGCTTCCACGCGCGCTGCGCAGGCAACACCCCCCTGGGTCTCCGTCTGCATGCGGGCGGTTGACACCATGTTGTGTCGGGGTATTATGGCGGCAGATCGTTTAGACTCGGCTCTGAGACAGGGAGGTAATCATGAAACGGTGGCTGCGACGCAGTCTGTTCTTGGCGTGCGTGCTGCTCCTCGCTACGTTCGCTGCAATGGCCTGTGGTGGCGAGGAGGAAGAGGAGGGCGGGGTCACCCCTGGGGCGGGGGCGGCCGTCCCCGAGCTGGAGGACGGCACCCTTCAGATCCTGTCGGACATCGCCTACGCGCCCATCGAGTTCTACGAGGCCGGCTCGAATGAGGCGAAGGGGCTGGACGTGGACCTCGCGAATGCGCTCGGCGAGAAACTGGACGTGAAGGTGGAGTTCATCAACACCGGCTTCGATGGCATCATTGCCGCACTGCAAGGTGAAGACGGCGATGTCATCATGTCGTCGATGACCATCACGCCGGACCGCGAGGCGGAAATCGACTTCATTCCCTACGCGGACGTGGGCACCGGCATTCTGGTGAAGTCGGGGAACCCGGAGGACATCGCGAAGCTGGAAGACCTTTGTGGGCTAACCGTCGCCGTGCAGGAGGGGACTATCCAGCAGGACATGCTGGACGACCTGAACGCCGATGCTTGCAGCGACAACAAGATTGACGTCGTGACGTTCGACCAGAACCCGCTGGCCGTGGAGGAGCTGCGAGTCGGCGGGGCGGACGCCGTCCTGGCCGACTTCCCGGTAGCCCTGAACGACGCCAACCAGTCCGACGGCGAGCTGGAGGTGGTCGGCGAGCAGTTCGACGCAGCGCCCTACGGCATCGGGCTGCGCAAGGACTCCACGGAGCTCAAGTCCGCCCTGGAGCACGCGCTCAAGGAGATGAAGGACGACGGCACCTACGCCTCGATCCTGAAGGACTGGGGCCTCGAGTCCGCCTCGCTGGAATAGACATCGCGCCGACGTGTGATTGCCGACGAGCCCTCGGTCGGACGTGGCCGGGGGCTCGTCGCTGACGAGTGAGGTGCGGCCATGGTGTTAGCCATCGGTATCCGGTTTGACCCGAGCGTCGTGTGGGAGTTCCTTTTCAACGGCGTTATCCTGCGCGGGGCCCGCGAGACGATCTGGATCGCACTCATCGCGCAAACCGTCGGCATCCTCCTCGGGATGGTCTTCGCGGTCATGCGAGTGAGCCGGAACCCGGCCGCCCGGGGGGCTTCCGGCTTCTACGTCTGGTTTGTGCGGGGCACGCCTGTCCTTCTCCAGCTCCTCCTCGTCAGCTTTGGGCTGCGGCAGATGATTGACAACGAGATGTTTCGTGAAGTCCTCACCCGCTGGCGGGCCGCCGTCATCACGTTCAGCGTGAATGAAGGCGCCTACATGACGGAGATCGTTCGGGCCGGAATTCAGTCCATTCCCAGTGGCCAGATGGACGCGGCGCGCTCCCTGGGAATGACGAATCTGCAAGCGATGCGCCGGGTCATCCTTCCCCAGGCGCTGCGGGTGATTATCCCGCCGACGGGGAACGAGTTCATCGCTATGTTGAAGAACACGTCCATCGCTTTCGCCATCGGCGTACTGGAGCTCTCGTCGGCGGCGCGACGGATCTACGCCGACAACTTCAAGGTGATGGAGCTTCTGGTGGTGGCCGCCATCTGGTATCTGGCTATGACCACGGTCTTCAGCCTCCTCCAGGCCGAGGCGGAGGCCTGGGCCTCAGCCGGTCGTGAGCGGCCAAAGACCCTGGGCTCGTTACTGGTGCGGGCCCTGGTTCCGGGCGGCCGCGAGCGGTGAGGCGCTTGGTACTCCGGATTTGGTAAGCTAGGCATGCCAAGAAACGCCGCGGGCGGGGGCTAAGTCTGATCTGATGCTCCGCTGTGAACAGGTGTGGAAGCGCTTCGGCAAGCTCGAGGTGCTGCAAGGGATCGACCTCGAGGTCAGCAGAGGCGAGGTCTTTGTCATCGTCGGCCCCAGCGGCTCCGGCAAGAGCACCCTCTTGCGCTGCATCAACCACCTGGAGGTCATCGACAAGGGGCGCATCTACATCGATGGGGAGCTGCTGGGCTACCGTGAGGCGGACGGCGTCCTGAAGGAGCAGGACGAACGGTCCGTCGCGCGGACGCGTGCCTCCATTGGCATTGTTTTCCAGCAGTTCAACCTCTTTCCGCACCTCTCGGCGTTGGGCAACATCATCGAAGCGCCGGTTCAAGTCAAGAAGGTTCCGAAGGCCGAGGCTGTGAAGACGGGGAAGGAACTCCTGAGAAAGGTTGGGTTAGGCGACAAGCTCGACGCCTACCCATCACAGCTCTCCGGAGGTCAGCAACAACGGGTCGCCATCGCCCGCGCCCTGGCGATGCAGCCCAAGCTGATGCTCTTCGATGAGCCGACGTCGGCCCTTGACCCGGAGCTGGTCGGCGAGGTCCTGGACGTGATGAAGAACCTGGCCGCCGAGGGCATGACCATGGTCGTCATCACCCATGAGATGGGGTTCGCCCGCGAAGTGGCGGACCGTGTCGTGTTCATGGACGAAGGGCGGATCGTGGAGTCGGCGCCTCCAGAGGAGTTCTTCCAGAGCCCGCGCGAGCAGCGCACACGCGTCTTTCTCAGCAAGATCCTCTAGCGTGCAGGGGGCGCGACGGCGGGCCTGCTCTCGTGGACGCTGGCTGTAGGCCCCTCCTATAATGGTGGCGCAGCCGTGAGTGAGCTACACACCGAGCCGTCTTCCGCTGGAGCAACGCCGCCACGCATCGAGATGCACTGGCGACGGTCGCACAACGTGCTGTCCGGGCGCTAGCGTTGGTGTCATCCCAGAAACCAGCTCTCCCCGTTCCTTATCTCTCGCTGGTGATCCCTGCCTACAACGAAGAAGGCCGCCTGCTGCCCTCGCTGCAACGCGTCGATGAGTACCTATCGTCCCGGCCCTACGCCAGCGAACTGGTGGTGGTGGACGACGGCAGCGGGGATGCAACCGCTGACCTGGTGCGAACCTTCGCTTCGTCGGCACCGGACCGGGTCCAGGTGCGTCTCCTGGCCCACGAGCGAAATCGCGGCAAGGGGGCGGCGGTGCGCACGGGGTGTCTGGCGGCGCAGGGTGAGTACGTGGTTTTCACGGACATGGACCTGGCGGTCCCGGTGGAGGAGGTGGGTCGGGTGCTGGAGCGCCTCGAGGCGGGCGTCGACGTGGCGGTGGGGACACGCCTCCACCCCGGCGGGCAGGACATGCGCAGCAGTCAGCCTCCCCTGCGGCGACTGGCGGGCCGTCTCTTTGTGCTGGTGCGGCGGCTGGTGGCCGTGCCCGAGTTTCACGATACGCAGTGCCCCCTGAAGGGCTTCCGCCGCGAGGCGGCGCGTCGCCTCTTCGCTGCTCAGCGCCTCTCGGGCTGGGCCTTCGACGTGGAACTCCTTTACCTGGCGAAGCGCTGGGGTCTGCTGGTCGAGGAGGTGCCCGTTCGTTGGGACCACATCGCTGGCTCCCACGTGGGCCTGCGGCCCCTGGTGGCGATCCAGGTGCTCTGGGATCTCTTGCGCCTGCGCTTTTTGCACCGCTAGCACGGGCGGGCTACCTAATGGCTCCACGATGTGCTCGTCCGGAAACATCCCGTACCCCATGACAAGTAACAGGTGTGCGGGGTGTGGCAAACGAGGGTGCTGCGCCAAGACATGCTAGCCACTCTACGGGCCTAGCTCCACTGCCACATTGTCGAACGGGATCGGGACGACGAAGCGGATGTTGTCGTCCAGATCGGACAGTTGCTCTTCGCTGGCGCTGAGGAGGACGCGGGGAAGGCAGAACTCCTCGTCGTCGGCCTGCCTGCCGGTAGGCAGGCCTGCGAACCGAGGATAGGTCAGCCCCCCAGAGGGGTGTCAACGCTCGCGAGGCTGCCATTGACAGGGCGAGGGCTTTATGGCATACTTTGCACGGAAAGCGTCGCCAACGCCGTAGAAGGCGTGTGTGCTGTCCTAGGAAGGCGAAGCTCATGTCGCTCAAGACCTACTACTCAAGCATCCTCGCTCGTGGCAAGCCGGGCTTCCCCACGCTGGAGGAAGCGCGGCACGATTTCAAGGCCATGCTGGCCGGGATTACGCCTATCCACTACGCCTAGCTTGAAATGCCCTCAAGGGCGCATGTGGAGGGAGGAGAACGATGGCCGGCTTTGACGTAGCCGATGTGCGCCTGGAGTACATCGCCCACTTGGAGGAGGAGAGCGACTTGCTGGAGGGTCGGCCATTCGCGGAGGACATACTGTTCTCGTTCTTGTTCGCGCCGGCGAGCCGGTAGAGCCCGGCCGGCATTATCCGCGAGCTAGCTCCCAGTCCCTCCCACCACCTCTCGCCCCGTGGTGCACACCTCGAGCAGGCAGCAGCCCGCGCAGAGGGGCTGGCGGCGGCAGGTCTCCTTGCCGTGACGCACCAGCAAAGCGTGGTACTCCTTGAAGAGGGGCATATCAAGAGGCAGGCGGTCCGTGAAGAAGGACTGCCAGGCGTCGTAGGTGTGCCCGGCAGGCCGTAGCCCCAAACGCGAGAAGATACGTCGCGTGTAGGCGTCTACGACGAATACGGGCCGCCCCGCCGCGTACAGGATGACGTCGTCCGCCGTCTCCGGGCCGATGCCGTGCGTCTCGAGCAGGGCACGCCGCAACTCGGCCAGGGGCAGGGCGAACAGGTCTTCCAGGCGGCCGCCGCAGCGCCCGTGCAGCATCTCCGCGAAGGCCTTCAGCTTGCGTGCCTTGGCGTTGTAGTAGCCGGCGGGATACACCAGCCGCGCCAGCTCCGTCTCCGGCAGCCGCAGGAGGCCCTCCGGCGTAAGGGCGCCGGCCCGTTCCAGATTCCGGAGGGCCTTCTCCACGTTCTTCCAGGCCGCCGCCTGAGTGAGGATGGCCCCCACGACCACTACGAAGGGCCGGTCGTCGCCGGGCCACCAGCCCTGAGGGCCGTAGCGGGCCAGTAGCCGCTCGAAGACATCTTCCAGTGCCCGGCCGACATCGCCGCCCGCCCTCGTAGCCTGCGTCAGCACCTCAGCGCTCTTCCGGCGGTTGGGTATGCCACTCCGGCAGGCGGGCGTCGGGGACGCTGTCATAGTGGGGAAGGTAGGGCTTGAGATCGAGGATCGGCGTTCCGTCGAGGGCATCCAGCCCCCGTACGCGCAGGATGTTGCGACGACGGCGGAGGAGCGGCACCACTGCCACGCCGATGGGGTTCGGCCGCCGCGGGCTGCGGGTGGCCAGGACCCCCTGGAGAGGGTAGCGGGGATCGCCGCGGGGGTGGACGTGGGTCCGCTCCTTCTCGTGCTCCGGTACCCGCTGCATGTAGAACACCACGATGAGGTGTGAGTAGGAATCGATGCCGTCCAGGGCCGGCTCCAGGTCCTGGCGCACGATGATGTCGGAGCGCACGTCCTGCCAGCCGCCCATGCGGGGCTCGAGGACACCGTTGCGCACCACCGCCACCGGTCGCAGGGTCACAGGCTCCCGGGGCACGACGCTCCGCTCGAAGAACCGCCGAACCCAGTCCACAACTCCCACAGGCGACTCCTTACAGCTCCACCGGCACCGGCGCCTCTATCGACGTCTCCCGCTCGCTATGCTTCACACGTCACAGGCCAAGCACGCAAGATCACGGCAGCGCGCTCAGCTTAGCACAGGCGATCAAAGGCGACCAGCCGTCCAGGGCCGCCCGCCCGAGCGGACCGTACCTCTAGGTCGCTGCTCCTGTTCCGGACGGTTCTGACGCGGCGCAGCGGAAGGGCCATGATCCAGGGCGCTTTGGGATTGTAGCCACAAGGAACGCAGGTGGAGATGACCGAAGGGTGGGGTGCCCCTCAGAGCCCGATAAGCTTGTCGAGGCCGCGGACCAGCTCGCTACGGTTCATGACCTCCCGAACAGCCAAGAGGACGCCTGGGATGAAAGACTCCCGGCCCGTGGAATCGTGCCGGATGGTGAGGGTCTGGCCCCGGCCGCCGAAGATAACCTCCTGATGGGCCACCAGCCCCGGCAGCCGCACGCTGTGGACGCTGATGCCGTCCAGGGAGCCGCCGCGGGTTCCGGGCAGCGTCTCCTTCTGGGGTACATTCTGCTCGAAGGGGCGGCCGCGGGCAGCCAGCATCTCACGGGCGGTCGTCAGGGCGGTGCCGGAGGGAGCGTCCGCCTTCTGCTCGTGGTGGAGTTCTATCACCTCGGCGTAATCAAAGTGGCGGGCGGCGATCTTAGACAAGTGTATGAGGAGTACGGCGCCGATGGCGAAGTTAGGGGCAAGCACCACCCCCAGGCCCTTGCTCTTGCAGGTCGTCTCCAGCTCACGGACGAAATCGTCGGGGAGGCCGGTGGTGCCGATGACCACTCGTGCTCCCGCCTCCAGGGCGGCGCGGGCCACCGACGGCGCCCACTCGGCGTTGGTGAAGTCGACGACCACGTCAGGCCGGCAGCGGGCGAAGAGCGTCTGCGGATCCCGGTCCAGCGGAACCAGTCCCGTTCCGTCGGGCAGAGAAGCGAACTCCTCAGCCGATAACTTCTCCAGGACGCCGACGGGCTCCAGGTCAGGCTCGCGGCAGAGGGCGGTCAGGACCTCGCGGCCCATCTTTCCCGTGCCGCTGACTACGACGCGAATGGAGGACATAGCAGCCGCCTCCCGCAGGTAATAGCGAGGGCATTATAGTCCCTGCGCCTTGGAAGAAGAAGAGGGCTGCGCCTCCGTCGAGTGGCGACTGGTCCGCCCCTGATGGGAGAATCCTCGACCCCCGCCTTAAGGCGAGGGCATAGCTTCGCATCCTGATGCCCCGGCCTTATGGTCATGAACAAGACGACCCGACACAGGGCAGGGCTGAAGCCCTGCAGCTACGACTCTCCCTGCTCTCGGTTCCGTAGCTGCAGACCTTTAGGTCTGCCTACAGTGCTACGGCCGCTGTCGTACTATTTGGTCGATCACCATCAAGCCGGGGTCGTGCTCCAATCACTGCGACTGCGTTCGGTTGACGCCCTGCTCTCTCCCTACCTATACTGAGATGGAGAGCCTGTGCGCCGCTACGCAGGCGCTTCCGATTGTCGCCCTTCGGGGCTTTTTCTTGTGTCTGCCTGTCGACAGGCGGGTCTGGGACTAGGAAGGAAAGCCGCATGCCGCTTTCGTGGGAGATCGGTGAGCTGGAGAATGGCCTGCGGGTCGTTACCACCCCCGTGCCTACGGCTCAGTCGGTCAGCGTGAACATCTTCGTGGGTGTCGGCTCCCGCGCCGAGGACCGCCGCCGCAACGGCCTCTCCCACTACCTGGAGCACATGCTTTTCAAGGGCAGCGAGAAGCGTCCCAGCGCCATGGCCATCGCCGAGGCCGTCGAGGGGGCGGGCGGCGTCCTCAACGCCTACACCGCGAAAGAGTTCACCTGCTACTGGAACCAGGTCCCCTACGACCGCCTCGACCTGGCCATGGATGTTCTGGCCGACATGGTGGCTAGCCCGCTCCTGGACGCGACGGAGATTGATCGCGAGCGGACGGTGGTGCAGCAGGAGATCAAGCGCGCCTACGACCTGCCGTCGGCCTGGGCCAGCGAACTGCTCTCTCGCGCCTTCTACGGCGACCAGCCCATCGGCTGGCCCATCGCCGGCAGCGAGGAGACGGTCGGAGCCCTTCAGCGGCAGGACTTCCTGGATCACGTGCGGACCTGGTACGTCCCCAACAACATGGTGCTCAGCGTAGCCGGCAACACCAACCATGCGCAGGTGATGGAGGTGGCCCGCTGCTATCTGGGCTCCCTGGAGAAGCGGGCCGTTCCTGCCTTCGAGCCCGCCCGGATCGAGGTGCCCCGGGAGCGGGTGCTGGTGGAGACGCGCGCGATCGCCCAGTCTAACCTGGCCCTGGGCCTGCGGGCTCTCTCCCGCACCGACCCCGATCGCTACGCCCTCCTGATCCTCAACAGCGTCCTCGGTCGAGGCATGAGCTCCCGGCTTTTCAAGGAGGTGCGAGAGCGCCGCGGCCTCGCCTATGCCGTCGGCTCCGGCCTCAGCCGCCACAACGAGACCGGCCTCCTCTCTATCAGCGCCGGCGTTAGCCCGGAGAAGCTCCGCGAGGCAACCCAGGTCATCGTGGAGGAGGTCTTTAGGCTCAGCGACGAGTCAGTCCCGAAG
>Ga0315277_10011766_pt1 | contig 10995 bp, 4 predicted proteins | sample YL17G05_15_MG_FD_203695 | JGI IMG/M metagenome (GOLD analysis project Ga0315277, IMG submission 203695) | Sediment microbial communities from Yellowstone Lake, YNP, Wyoming, USA - YL17G05_15 | ecosystem: Environmental > Aquatic > Freshwater > Lake > Sediment | place: USA: Wyoming | collected... | reverse complement strand
GCAGCCGTGTCCCGAAGAATATCACGCTCCACCACAACCTGTATGCGAATCTGGGTTCGAGAACTCCTTTGATGCAGCACGCCAGCGTGTTCGACTTCCGCAACAACGTGATCTACAACTGGAGCGGGAATAACGCTTCGGTCTTTGGGCAATTCGCCCTCAATACCTCCGCTTTTGGCAACGTGGTCGGCAACCTCTGGCTGGCGGGACCGGAAAGCGGATATCCCTATCTCAACGTCGGCAACGGCGGCCCGGTGCGTATTGACGGTTCGGCGGCCGAGGCGGGGGGAACCAAGCTGTATCTATCCGGCAACTGGGGACCTCGCTCCCCTGCCGGCTCCACGAACGACTGGACCGGACATGGCGTCAACACCTGGGACTACTACGAGTTCAAGCACGATGGAGACACCCATGTCGTGGACCAGGCGCAGTACGACGCCGTAAAACCTTTTCCGGCGCCTCCCGTCACCTTGGATCCCGTCTCCGACCTGTTGGACAAAGTGCTCGCCAGCGCCGGAGCATACAAGCCTTCGCGGGACGCCATTGATCTGCGCATCGTCAAGAGCGTGCGCGACAAAACCGGGACCAGTCGCATCGGCACCACAGGTCCGTGGCCCGATCTCGCCGCTGGCGCGTCACCGCCTCCGATTGATTCGGATCACGACGGTATGCCGGATGCATGGGAAAAGGCGCGCGGCCTCGATCCCAACAACCCCCGTGACGGAGCAGCCATCGCAGGCAACGGGTACACCAACATCGAGAATTATCTGAATGAACTGGCTGGTGATCCCATTCCTTAAGGCGGGTATCTGTCCCCCGACCGGCCAGCCCCCGGTACTATACCGACGGGACAAAGAACCGCGATGGCGCGCGGAAGGAGAGTCAACCATGAATGCTCTTCATCCTTCGAAACGACTCCGAAACCACACGGAGGGAATTTGTCTGGGCGCTTTCATCATCTTCTTGTTTCCAGTGTTGCTCCGGGCGGCGGACCCCGCGGCGAGTCCCAGCGCCGTTCCGACCTTCGAATGTGTCGGGCTGTATTGGAAAGCGCCTGGTGGTGCAGCGGACAAGGTGTGTGAGGTCAGTTATCGCGTGCTTGGTGACAAGAACTGGCGGCCTTCGCTTCCGCTTTGGTTCGATCCCCGCAACCAGGAATACCGGGGCAGCATCGTGCATCTGCGACCGGGCACGACTTGCGAGATCGCGCTCCAATTGAAGGGAACAACCACGCGCGCTTCACTACGGGCGCAGACCTGGATCGAGGCCTTTCCGGTGCGCAAGACAGTCGAGGTGCCCGTCCGTTCCAGTGAAACGTTGACCATCACGGAGTCCGGTTCGCCGGAGGGCTATGTGCTTTACGCGCCCGCAGCCAAATTGGAAGCAGTGATTGACGTGGCCGGCAAGGCCGACCACTGCGTTGTGGTTAAGGGGTCTTACATCATCGTTCGCGGCTTGACCGTCCGGAACGCCCGGATTCACGGCGTGCTTCTGGGCGATGGGGTTCACGATGTGGTGATCGAGGAATGCGACATCAGCGGCTGGGGGCGGGTCATGGACGATGGGTGGGGGAAAGACTATGATTCGGCCATCTATTCCAGGAGCGCCGCGGTGAAGCGAATCATCGTCCAGCGCAACCGCATTCACCATCCGCGCAGCAATTCCAACAATTGGCAGCAATCGCGCCCGGCTCCGGGCAAGCGCGAGCCGAGCCATCCGGAGGGTCCGCAAGCGGTCTGTTTGTGGGACAGCGAAGGGAATCATGTCATCCGTTATAACACCGTTTTCTCGGACGACGCCCACCAATACAACGACATCTTCGGAGCCGGACATAATTTCAGCACGCGGGGTTTCCCCAATCGCGATTCGGATATCTACGGCAACCATCTGAGTCATTGCTGGGACGATGCCATCGAGTCTGAAGGCGCCAACTGCAACGTTCGCATCTGGGGCAACTATATCACCGAGGCGTACGTGGGCGTGGCCTGCGCGAGCACATCCATCGGCCCGCTCTACGTCTGGCGCAACATTACGGGGGTGATCCGGGAGTCGCCCACGAAGGTGAGCGGCGCGTTTCTCAAGACCGGCGATCAAATGGGCGGCGGCAAAATCCATGTCTTCCACAACACGATCTTGCAGCCGGTGAGTTCGACCGATTCCAACAAGTCGCTGGGGGCGGTCGTCGGCTTGGGCTGGGGCGGCCCCATGACCAATGTGACGAGCCGCAACAACATCCTGCACGTCACGCGCCACGCCATCTGGGATCGCGGCCGTGATTCGGGCGGTGACTATGATTACGACCTCTTCAGCATCCCCCTCAAGGTTGCGGATGGCCAGGAGACGCACGGTCTTCGCGGCGTGCCGGAGTACGTGCCTGGTTGCGGTCTGAAGGATGGCAAAGGCGTGTTCGCGCTATCCGCCCGGAGCCCGGGATTCGACGGCGGCGTGGTCCTTCCCAACTTCAACGACGGTGCGAGCGGTGCGGGACCCGATATCGGCGCGCACGAAGCGGAAACCGCGCCGATGGAATTCGGCGTCGCCGCCTATCGCCCGAATGAGTCGTCGGGCGAAGCGCTCTACAACGGCATCGTGCTTCCTTCGCTCTGGCCCCCGCAACCGGCCACATGGCCACACCCGGAACCGGTCGTGCCGCCCTACTTGGTTTCGCCGCCGTCCGTCATTCCCATCGACGTGGGACGCCAATTGTTCGTGGACGACTTTCTCATTGAGGAGACAACGCTCCGGCGCGCCTTTCATCTGGCGGAGTATTACCCCGGTAATCCAGTCTTGCGGCCGGACCGGCCGTGGGAGTCCGAGGATGGCCTGGACGAAGCCATGGCGTTCAGCGACGGCGTGTGGTTCGACCCCAAGGACAACCTGTTCAAGGTTTGGTACGTGAGCGGCAAGGGGAGTTGCACCTGCTATGCGACCTCCACCGACGGCATTCACTGGGACAAACCCGCACTCGATGTTGAACTACCCAGCAACATCGTGCTTCGCCAACGGCGCGACTCGGCCACTGTGTGGCTGGACCTGGACGAAAAGGACCCGCGGCGGCGGTTCAAAATGACCCTGTTTGCCATGGACGCCGTCGAGCGCAACAAGCCGCTGGAGTTCCGGCACTCTCCGGACGGCATTCACTGGAGCGCAGTCGTCGCCAGCAACGGCTACCCCGCCAGAAGCATCACGTTGGACCGGACCACGATGTTCTATAATCCGTTTCGCCAATTGTGGGTGCTGAGTCTGCGGGATTGGGATGAAGGCCCGCAGCGAACCGCGCGCTGCCGGTATTACGTTGAGACGCCGGACCTGGCGCGGCTGGCAACCTTGTGGCAGGACAAGAGCACGCTCAGCAAATGGGCCAGCGCCGACCGGTTGGACCGGCTGCCCGGCACCTCCTTCGCGCAGCTCTACAACCTCGACGCGGTCGCTTACGAGAGCCTTCTGCTCGGCGCCTTTTCCATCAACACCGCCAACGCCGACCCGCAAACCGGCCGCCCGAAAATCAATCAGGTCAAGCTCGGCTACAGCCGCGACGGCTTCCACTGGCATCGTCCGGACCGGCGCGTCTTTCTGCCCGTGTCCGAAACCACCGACGCGTGGAACTGGGGCAACATGCAGTCGGTCGGCGGGGTGTGCCTGGTGGTGGGCGACCGCCTGTACTTCTACGTCAGCGGCCGGACGGGCCGCACGTGCACGGTGGGGCTGGCGTTTCTGCGGCGCGACGGCTTTGCCTCGATGGACGCCGGCCCTAAGGAAGGCACGCTGACCACGCGGCCAGTGCGCTTTAGTGGAAAGCATCTCTTCGTGAACGTGGACGATCCCAGGGGCGAACTTCGCGTCGAAATCCTGAACCAAGCGGGCCAGGTCGTTGCGCCCTTTACCTCGGGAGCCTGCGTGCCGGTGACTGCCGACAAGACCTTACACAGGGTCCGCTGGGAGGGCGTGAACGACTTGTCATCCTTGGTGAATCAGCCGGTCCGGTTTCGTTTCCGCTTGACGAACGGCCGGCTCCACGCCTTCTGGGTCTCGCCGGAGCCGTCAGGCGCCAGTCGGGGTTACGTGGCCGCCGGCGGGCCGGGCTTTTTCGGTAACCGCGATCTCGGCAGCTCGACGAGGTGATCTTCTGCCGCAACGGCTACAAGACGGACCCGAAGGTGAATTCTGACCCGCGTCGAGCAACACGCAGAGTCGCCGTCATGCTCATTTGGAGGTTTGCCATTATGAAGAGACCGTTGTGGATGGCAGGAATTCTGTTGATCGTTCTCGGCCGGATCGCCGGGACGGACGTCGCGGGGGCGGATGCTCAAAGCCGCGCCGATGCCCCGTTTGCGATTCCCACGTTTTATTGCCTGGGACTTTATTGGTCGCCTCCGGGCGGATCGCCGAATCGAGATGTGCAGGTCCGCTATCGGCGGCAGGGCGCGTCTGAGTGGAAAGAGGCGCTGGCGATGCGTTACAATCCCATTGCGGAGACCGATGAGGACCTCGCCGACTATCGCGGCAGCATTGTCCATCTCGCGCCAGCCACCGCCTACGAAGTCCAGTTGACTCTGGCCGGCACGTCCACGACGGCCCGCCTGACCGCCACGACTTGGGACGAGAATTTCCCGGTCGGCGAGACGGTGCGCGTGGGCGACCGCGACACGCCCTTGGCGATCACCGAGTCCGGCACGCCCACGGCCTATCGGGTCTATGATGGTCGGGGCGCAACGATTGATGTGCGCCACCAACACGACTATTGCATCATGGTCAACGCCTCCAACGTGATCCTTCGAGGCCTTACGCTCAAGGGCGCCGGCGCAGCCACCAGCGCCCCCAAGAGGACGATCGGCGCCATCCAAATCGAGGGCGGCCACGATATTGTCATCGAGGGCTGCGACATCTCCGACTGGGGCCGGCTCAATCCCAGGACCGGCTTTGGAAACGACTACGACGCGGCCATCTATTCGCGCAGCAAGACGTTGGAGCGCCTTATCGTCCAGCGCTGCAAACTGCACCATCCGACGTTTGACGGCAGCAATTGGTATGAACCGAAGTATCCGACGCACACGGCCGGCCCGCAGTGCATCACGCTCGTCGATAACGCGGGCAATCACGTTATTCGCTACAACGAGTGCTGGTCGGACATGGAGCACATGTATAACGACATTATCGGCGGAGGCAGCAACGGAAGTTTCCGCGGTTCGCCCGGTCCCGACTCGGACATCTACGGCAACCTCATCAGCCACTGTTGGGATGACGGCCTGGAAGTGGAAGGCGGCAGCCGCAACGTGCGCGTGTGGGACAACTACATCACGCAGTGCATGATGATGATCGGCAACGCGCCGGCCTCCATCGGGCCTCTTTACATCTGGCGCAACGTCGTCGCGCGCAGCCAGTGGCAACCCGGCGCCAGCGGCGGGAACTTCCTCAAGATGGGTTTCGCCGACGGCGAGCACTGGATGACCGGCCACCAGTACATCTTCCACAACACGCTCTTCCGGTCCGACGAATATCTGCCGACGGGCGGTCTGGGCGGCAACCGAATTGTCAAGCACACCGTCTCGCGGAACAATATCCTCCACGTGCGCTCGCCCAACAACTACAGCGCCAGTGAAAACAAGCAGAACGCCGACAACGACTTCGACTACGACCTCTACAACGGTCGTATCCCCAAAGGTCAGGAAACGCACGGCATCCAGGGCGAACCGGTTTATGCCCCCAATGCCGGATATGACCCAACGGCTAAAACCGGCCGTTTCCAACTGGCGCCCAACAGCCCCGGGGCGGCCGCAGGACAGCCGATCCCCAACTTCAGCGACGGCTACGTCGGCCGCGCGCCCGACATCGGCGCCCACCAGCGTGGCGCCCCGCCGATCCTATACGGCGTCGCCGCCCGTCAGCCGTGATCTGGCCCGTCGCGGCTGCGGTGAATGCGGCTCAACATTGCTGGAACGCGGAAACTGCTCGCAGAAACCAGCGAAGGGACAATAGGACATGAGAGCATTGTCGTTGTGCATCTGGTTAGTGGCCTGTGCCGCTTTGGCGGCGGAAAAGCAGTCGGCGCCGACGGAAACTCCCCGGCCTGAGGTTGCCGCCCATTCGCAGGACCCAAAAGTGGCCAAATTTGCGTTTGGCACGCCGGCGTCCGTGACTCGAGCCGGTTTTGTCAAAGTGACGGCCAAAGACGCGTTCATGCCGGAAAAAGGCTACGGCTTCCAGTCCACCCAAGGGATGCAGGGCTATGATCGCGGTGGCTCCGAGATCGCTCGGCCCAAAGACGAATACACCGCTAGCGTTTATGGCGCGTATCGCACCACGTCGGACCTCACCTGCGCTCTGATCGAGGGCACGACGGATAGCGCCTTCCTGGTGGCCTTGCCTGACGGCGACTACACGGTCTGGCTGATCGCGAGCGATGCCGAGTGGACCCCGCCGCTCTTCGAGGTGTGGGCCAATGGCCAAAAGAAACTCGACGTGCGAATCCCGCGGGCGCGATTCGTATTCATGGAGCCGTTCCAAGCCCGCGCGAGCGGAGGGCAGTTGCGGATTGAACTGAAGGGCCGACACGGCTGGATTCTCAACGGTCTGGTGATTGGCAAGGAAGGGCCTGAACTTGCCGAGGCCATCGCCGCCACGGAGCGCGACATCTTCTTCCTGACCGAGCCGGAGTTGCCGGCGTGGAAGGAGGCCAAGTACGCTGCGGTGAATCCGCCGCTGGAAATGACGCCCGAGGAGCGGCAGCGCGGATACGTTGTCTTCCCCATCGATTACACGGAGCCGATTGTGCCTTCGTACATTCCGGCGCGGGCGGCAATCGGAAAACCGCTGACCGCCTTTGCCGCGCCGGGCGAGTTCGAGCCGGCTACGTTCTGCGCTTCGGCCGCCAGGGACCTGGGCAACGTCGCCGTCGAATTGTCGGACTTCGTTGCGGAAGAAGGCGGGCGGAAGATCGCCGGCGCGAACGTGACCGTCGGTGTCGTCCGATGCTGGCCGCAGCGCGTGAGCGATTGGGGAGGCAAAGGCGAATACAGCGTCGTGCCCGAGATGATCGAGCCGCCCGACGGCCGTGCCAGCCGCGTGCAGGCGGGCCAACTCAAGCAATGGTGGCTGACGGTCCACGTGCCGCCGGAGACCCCCGCGGGACGCTATCGGATGTCGTTGACCGTGCGGCCGGAAAACGCGCCGTCGACCGCGTTGGAGTGGCGCTTGCTGGTCCTGCCCTTTCAACTGAGTCGGCCCGCGGACAAGCACTGGGGCACGTGGCTGGACGGTTTCCCGCCGGTCGGAGGTTTGTGGGGACCGGAGCGGCACGGGCGAAGGACGCCCGCGGAAGTCGAGCGTTTGGCCCAGGCGGATATTGCGGATTATCGCGCTCATGGCTTTGACCTCGCGCTGCTCAATTATTATTTCGACGTGAAGGAAAATCCCGATGGCTCTTTCACGTATGGTCTCTCCACGCTCCCGCAAGACCTGGAGTACCTCAAGCGGTTGGGCTCCGGCGCTCCGGTGGTGATCTGCTTCGAGTACGCCTGCCGAAATCTGGAGTATGGTTTCGCCGAGCCGGGAACGAAGCACGTCCCCGGCACGTTCAGCCCCAAAGCCCACAAAGCCATTGTCGGGCTTGTGCAGTATATCCGCGACGAAGCGCAGCGCCGCCAGTGGCCCAAGCTGTATTTCTTCCCCATCGACGAGCCGGGCAACAACAAGACGGAGAACCGCTATCAATTCGCCGAAAGTGTTTTGGACTTTGTCCATGAGGTCCCCGGCTGCCAAACCGCTGTGACCGTCACCGCCGACTGCGTGCGACGCCTCGGCGACCGCCGCGTGGACGCGCGCATCTACGCGTACGGCCACTATAATCGCGACAAAGTGCTGCAGGAGGCCAGGCAGGGCCATCCGTTCTGGTATTACGAGAACGGGATGTTCTATGCGCACAGCACACTGGCTTCGCGGGGCCACGCGGGCTTTGAGTTTCTGCGCTCGGGGGCGGAGGTGGCCACGGCCTGGGGATTTGCCGCCACCAACGCCAATCCCTACAACGACTTCGACGGCGGGCACAAGGACTGGAACGTGATTTTCCCCGGCGTGGACGGGCCGACGCCAACCATCTATTGGGAGCTCTGCCGTGAAGGCGTGGACGATTGCCGGTATGTGGCGACCTTGCAGCAGCAGATTCGCCAGGCCAGGGAGCAGGGCAAGACAGGCGACGCCCAACGGGCCGAGAGGGTGCTGAAGCCGCTGCTGGCGCCCGACGCGCCGACGATCGAGAATTCCGCGGCCTTTGGCCGCTACCGCTGGCGCATCGCCAGGGAAATCCTGGCCCTTCAAGGCGACCGCGAGACGGCGCTCCCGTTCGCCGTGGTCGCAGACAATCCACCCACGCCGGACAGGATCGGCCCGAACCTCGTTGCGAACCCCTCGTTTGAAGACCCGCCTCGAGCCGACGGCTTGCCCACCGGCCGCTACAATAGAGGCTATCCAACGGCGAAAGAAAAGCCGGTCGGGGCGCTGAGAGTAACCGACGAGGCCGCCCACTCGGGCCGTTTCTCGCTGAAGTGGGACCTGAGCAAGGTTGCCGACCCGGAATACGCGGGCAGGGACCCTCTCTGGCTCACCGTCAACGTGGTGCTTCCAGGCGACATAGTGAAAAGCCTGCGCGGCAAGCGAGTCAAAGTCGGATACTGGCTAAGGCTCGGCGGCGGCACGACGGCGCCGGGCCTGGGTCTGCGTCAAAACCTCAAGGACGGGCCGGGCGAAGGCTTCTATTACCGAGGCGGCGTTGAGGACCCCGCCGTGTGGAACCACTTCGAGACCGAAGGCCGCTTGAGCAACGACCTGGAAAGCATGGACATTCACACCTGGGTCGCCATCCCGGAGGCCAAGCTGGCCGCGAAGTGCTTCTTCTACATGGACGACGTCTCGCTGCAAGTGGTCGAGGAGCCGCCGCTGTCCATCGCGACGCCCCTCGACGAATACTACTCCGGCGAGCCGATTCCGTGGAGCGTCCGCACCGCTTCGGCCGACAGCCCAATCCGTGTCGTGCTGCTGGCGGGCGACCGGATGATGGCCGAGCACACGGGCCGAACCGAGGGAACTGGGCTGCGCGGTGCGTTTGAAAGCCAGGGGCTTGCCCCCGGCATTTACCGTCTGAAGGCAATGCTCAACTCGCCGCCATCGGCGCCTCAAAACGCCCAACAGGAAATCATCCTTGCCCCGAATCCGTTTGATTGGCCGGCGCATAAACCGTGAATCCATTTCCGCCCCGCGAATGAGAGGAGAGCCATGAGCGCCATGAAACCGGCCGGTAGAGGCAGAGTGGAAACAGCCTCGGTGCGGCGGACCGCATGTCTGCTGGCGTTGGTCTGCGCGCTGATCAGCGGCGAGCCGGCATGGGCTGCCGCTGAATCGGGTCCGCACACCTGGCAGCGGTGGGAGCACGCCTTGACCAGCGCCCGCACCTATGGCAATCCCTACGCCGAGGTTACCCTGCGGGTAACCTACACGGGACCCGCCGGCCGCACCCTCCGCGCTTACGGCTTCTGGGACGGCGGCGATACTTTCCGCATCCGCTGCGCATTCCCCACACCAGGAACTTGGCGGTGGGAGACGGAATGCTCCGATGCCGCCAATTCCGGGTTGCACAAGCAACGCGGCGCGGTGGACGTCTCGCAATATCGCGGCGACAGCATGCTGTACCGGCATGGCTTTCTGAAGGTGAGCGATAACCGCCGCTACCTGGCTTACGGCGATGGCGCTCCGTTTCTCTGGATCGGCGACACCGCCTGGGCGGCGCCGCAGAGGGCCAGCGACGAGGAATGGGAAGCCTACATCTCCGACCGCGCGGCCAAGCACTTCACTCTGATCCAGGTGGCGCCTGCGTCCGAGTGGGCCGGCCAGTCGGACCGGCAAGGCGAAAGGCCGTTCACCGACAAGGCGTGCTCGCGCTGGAACCCGGCCTACTGGCAGTCGTTCGAGCAAAAGGTACAACGCGCCAATGAGACGGGTTTGGCCGTCCTGCTCGTCGGGCTGATGGAACCCGTGCGCCGCTATCCCGAAGCCACCGAGGCTTGTCTGTTCGCCCGGAATATTGTGGCGCGGTTGTTCGGCAACTTCGTGGTCCTCTCGCCGAGTTTCGACAGCAAGTTCATGCCTCTGGCCGACGAGGTGGGCCGCGCCGCTCGCGAGGCCACGGCAATTCACCTGATCACTCAGCACCCCGGCACGCCTTGGAACGAGCCCGTCCCGACCTATTCCATGCGATACTATGACCAGCCCTATCTGGATATCGCCGCCGTGCAGACCGGGCACAACGCCGGCAACCGCCAGTGGTGCGCCCATCACGCGATCGAGTGGGTCCTGCACCTCTACCGTCACGAGCCGCACAAACCCGTCGTCAACCTCGAGGCGATGTACGACGCCCAGGGCGAGAAGGGGTGGCAGGCGGTGGACGCACGCTCGCTGGGCTGGCGCAGTTGGCTGTCGGGGGCGATGGGCTACACGTACGGCGCCGGTGATACACCGCCCAAGGTCCCGCAAGGCAGCGGCGCCATATGGAAGTGGGTCACCGACCCGGAGAAGTACGACTACTGGAAGAAAGCGCTGCAATGGGAGAGCGCCTTCCAGATGCAGTACCTGCACGACTTCCTGGCCGCCATTGACTGGTGGCGTCTGGAGCCGGCGCACGAGTTAGTCCGCAACCAACCGGACGACGTGACTCGCCGCAGGGTGCTGGCCAGGAGCGCGACGGGCGATCTGGCGGTGGCCTATCTTCCGGACAACGATGGCCTCGAAGTGGACGTGTCGGCTTTCCCCGCTCCCCTCGCGGGCCGCTGGTTCGATCCGGTACGCGGACGCTACAGTCCGCTGGCCGGCAATATCGAGAACCAAGGTACTCACCGCTTCGTGCCGCCGGCGAAGGGCGACTGGGTATTGCTTCTCCAGCGAAAATGAATGAAGGAATTGACGTGTACGTGAATCAGTGGCAGCGCGACGAGGTGTGAGAGCAGAAGA
>Ga0315277_10011765_pt1 | contig 10996 bp, 8 predicted proteins | sample YL17G05_15_MG_FD_203695 | JGI IMG/M metagenome (GOLD analysis project Ga0315277, IMG submission 203695) | Sediment microbial communities from Yellowstone Lake, YNP, Wyoming, USA - YL17G05_15 | ecosystem: Environmental > Aquatic > Freshwater > Lake > Sediment | place: USA: Wyoming | collected... | reverse complement strand
ACTATTATGAACGAAATCATAAGCCGGGAATAGTCCGCCTTAAGCAAATCGCTGACCATTTCAGCCACTGCGTCTGGCTAAACCCTGAATCAACAACTTACTGGAATGAACCTACCGTTGCGATGGTAAGAAAAATCTTCCCCATGTTTGAGCTGACCATCGAAGGCCTTCAGCAAGCGGTCAAAAAACTAATCGTTAAGCGTTGACTGCCCTTAGTTAAATAGCGTGACGGGCCTGAATCGATTATCGGTTACACATAAATGGAACCGATGCTCCGCTCTGAAGACATGTTACGTAATCAATTATCTTGCTGGTTTACCTGTAGACAATGGGAAAAGTTGCAGGTATAATCACCCCGTGTCTCGGCAGCCCAAGCCATTAATCACCCAAGAAAAAATCAATCAAGTTGTTGCCAAGCTCGCCGCCAGAATCAGGCGAGATTACCGTGCCAAGCAACCACTGCTCCTCGGCATCCTTAAAGGTTCCTTCGTTTTTATGGCTGACTTGGTTCGTGAGCTTGGCCTGCCGGTAGAGGTCGACTTCATTAAACTTTCCAGCTACGGGGCAGGCACCAAGACTTCGGGCAAGGTGAAAGTGGTCCAGGGATTAAAGACTTCAATAAAAGGCAGAGATGTGTTGATAGTCGAAGACATAGTTGATACCGGGCTGACCGTTTCTTTTCTAATGGACTACTTACGGAAGAAAAAACCTGCCTCTTTGAAGCTCTGCGTACTGGTTGATAAGCCATCACAACATAAAGTTCCGGTGACTATTGATTACCTCGGTTTCACTGTGCCTGATAAGTTTGTCGTAGGCTACGGCATCGATTGGAATGAGAAATTTCGTCACCTGCGGGACATATGTTTCATAGATTAACAGCTCACTCTCACCTTCTCCCTCTGCCATCAGGAGAGAGGGGAAATAAGCGGACAGACCTGAAGGTCTGTCCCCACAATTTTATGTTTCATAGACTGATTTGTGGAAGGAATGAATATGAGTTTAGCTAAATTGATTTCAGTTGCCCGCGGAGATGCTCCAGCGGACTTGCTGCTTAAGAATGCCAAAATAATAAATACTTTCGTCGGCATAATAGAAGAGGGCAATGTGGCAATTTACGACGACAGAATTGCCGGAATCGGTAACTATGTTAAGGCGAAGGAGACGATTGATATTAATGGCGGTTATCTATCTCCGGGGTTAATTGACGGCCACACTCATATAGAAAGCTCAATGCTACATCCTGCCCATTATGCGCACGCTGTAGTTCCTAGAGGGACTTCTACGGTAGTCACGGACCTGCACGAAATAACCAACGTGGCTGGCTTCGACGGTATTAAATTTGTAATGGATTGGGCAAAGAAGCTGCCTATGGACATATTCTTTATGGCACCGTCATGTGTGCCGGCAACACACATGGAAACCAGCGGCGCCGAAATCACCGCTAAGGAAATTAAAAAGGCTTTAAAATTGCAAAATGTCATAGGACTGGGCGAAATGATGAATTTCCCAGGCGTTATCAACGGTGACAGAGAGGTTCTAAAAAAGATAACCGCTGCCCAGGGTAAAGTCGTTGATGGTCATGCACCCCACGTCACCAATAAACATTTGAATGCCTACATAGCCGCCGGCATCTACTCAGACCACGAATCAACTTCTACAGAAAAAGGCAGAGAAAAGCTAAGGCGTGGGATGCACCTGATGATACGAGAGGGCTCTTCCGAAAAAAATTTGGAAGCCCTTTTACCCCTGGTCAACGACAAGACTTATAAGCGGTGTTTTTTCGTCGTCGACGACTGTAATTGCTCCGATTTGCTTCGGGAAGGGGACATAGATGCTGTTGTCAGAAAAGCAATTCAAGAGGGCCTCGAACCGATACGGGCCATACAAATGGCAACTATAAATACCGCTGAATATTTTAGACTGTATGACAGGGGAGGCATCGCTCCCGGCTACGTAGCCAACCTGGTAACCTTTACCGACCTCCCACAGCTGAATGCAGATATGGTCTTCTATAAAGGCCGCCTGGTAGCTAAAAAAGGCAAATACCTTGGACCTGTGTCAAAAACCTTGGGTGTTGAGCTAAGCGATACTGTCCGCATCAAACCTTTCGATACGGAAGCACTGAAATTAACCACCAGCGGGAGAAGCCTTCCGGTTATCGAAATCATCCCCGGCCAGATATTGACCAAGAAAAGAATCGAGAGGGTGAAAACCAAAGATGGCGTAGTGGTACCGGACCTGGATCAAGACATATTGAAGCTGGTGGTTGTCGAGAGGCACAAGGCAAGTGGCCGTATTGGTTTGGGTCTGGTTAAAGGCTTCGGCTTAAAACGAGGTGCGCTAGCCTCTTCTATCGCCCACGACTCTCACAATATAGTAGCAGTCGGCACGAACGACCTTGACATTTTCACATCAATAAAAGAGATAGAAAGACTAAAAGGTGGGTTAGTGGTGTGCATAGATAGTAAAATAGCGGCAGCTTTACCTCTGCCTATCGCCGGTCTACTTTCACCGGAGCCTTTGGAAGCTGTTGTGAGAAAATTCAACAATTTGGAAAAAACCGCGTCTGCGCTCGGAAATATCCCACCGGCCGTGTTTGCGCTTCTTTCTTTCATAGCTTTACCTGTAATACCTGAACTTAGATTAACTGACATGGGCCTAGTAGATGTAATAGAATTCAAGTTAATTAACACCTCATGAAAATCCGCAGCCATTTCATGGGTCTCAAATTATAGTAGTAAGCTCAGGCTAAATCTTTAATAACGGAGGTCTAGGCAATGAAACACACAAGACTTTGTGACTTACTCGGTATTGATTACCCAATAATTCAGGGCGGGATGGTATGGATTGCCAGTGCTGAATTAGCTGCAGCAGTTTCCAATGCCGGTGGTTTAGGCTTAATCAGTCCCAACGCAGGTATGAGCCGTAATGGCGACCAAGTAGAAAATCTAAAGAAGCAGATAGAAATAGCGAAAGGTCTGACTTCCAAACCCTTCGGTGTCAATTTACCCATATTAAACAATCCCCAGATTGAGGCGCTCGTCGACGCGGTCATCAAGGCCGAGGTCAAAGTAGTGGTAACAGCTGCTGGCAATCCAGCCCTATACACCAGCCGCTTCAAAGAAGCCGGAATAAAAGTTCTCCATCTGGTAGCGGCTGTGAGACATGCCCAAAGTGCGGAAAAACGAGGCGTGGACGCAGTTATTGCTGAAGGCTATGAGGCTGGCGGTCACAACGGTTTGGATGAGCTGACCACCTTGACTCTGGTGCCACAGGTAGTGGACGCAGTGGCAATTCCGGTAGTGGCTGCCGGAGGCATCGCTGATGCCAGGGGGGTAGTTGCCGCGCTAGCATTAGGCGCCGAAGGTGTTCAGATGGGTACTCGCTTTGTCGCCACTCGCGAGTGTGGCGCCCACCAAAATTTCAAAGACGCTATAGTGAAGGCTAGCGATACTGATACTGCGATTACTGGCAGGAAACTTGGACCAACCCGAATACTAAAGAATGAAATAGCCGTTAAGCTATTAGATATGGAAGCGACCGGAGCTTCAGCTGAAGAGCTTCTAGCTTTTATTGGCAGCAGCCGGTCACGGACAGGACAGTTTGAAGGTGACCTTGCCAATGGCGAAGCTTATTGTGGTTCCATAGCCGGCATGATAAAGGAAATAAAAAGCGTCGCTGAGATAATTCGAAACATAGTTGACGACTACGACGCAGTATTAGCCCGTTTGAGATAGTCTTGATTTGAGTAGCTTTAAGGGGTAAAACCAGACTCAGCTGGCTTTTTCTGCCCTGGCTCGGGTGCTTCGCGCCAGGACTCTGATAGCCTCCATCAAATCCTGACGCCGGCAATCTTTGGTCAGATACCAACTGGCACCAGCCTCAAGCGCAGCCCCCACGTAATCACCGTAGACCGTCAGAAACAAAATTTTGACGTCAGGTAGGCTTCGCTTTATGCGACGGGTTGCCTCTGTGCCATCCATGCCTGGCATGTGGGCGTCCATCAAAATGACGTCTGGATTTAGTTTTTCCGCTTTGGCCACCGCATCCAGACCATCCACAGCCTCACCAATCACACCTATATCAGCCTGGGGCTCAAGTATGCTCTTCAGCCCCTCTCTTACTACTTCATTATCATCGACTATCAGTACCCTAATCTTTTCCATTCTTTCTCCTGTATCCAGCCGTGTCTCTCGTATCTTTAGTTATAAGTTTACCGTCTCAATTCTATTATACAATCGGGAGAGTGGCTGGTTTCAACTGGGCAAAAAGGCGGACTTACAATCTCAACCTTTTCTCTGATATCGAGTAGTACTTTAGTATGACTCTAAAGACGGATTATACCCTTCTTTAAAGCTTGCGTTACGGCTTCGGTGCGGTCATTCACTCCCAGTTTTTGAAAAATATTTGTAATATGCGTTTTTACCGTACTCTGGGCAATATTAAGCTCCGCGCTAATCTCTTTGTTTGCCGCACCTTTTGCCATAAGGCACAATACCTCTAGCTCCCGCTCAGAAAGCTCCTCACCGGATGGTTTCCGGCGAGATAGTTGGGAGAACCGGTCAAGCAGCTTTGATGCTACCACTGGCTGGATAAGTGACTCACCTCGATAAACAGACCTAATTGCTTTAAACAAATCCTCTCTCGGGGCATCCTTAAGGAGATAGGCCCGGGCACCAGCCTCTATACCGCTAAATATATAATCGTCATCGCTGTAGGTAGTCAGGATTATAAATTTGATGTCGGGCATTGCTGAGCGAATCTGCCGCATAGCTTCGACGCCATCCATCTCCGGCATCCTAAGGTCCATAAGCACGACGTCCGGGCTCAATTCCCTGGCCTTATTCACTGCTTCTGCCCCGTCCTTAGCTTCACCAACGACTTTAAAGTCAACCTCCCGGCTCAGCATAGCAATCAATCCTTCTCTTACTACCGGATGGTCATCAGCAATTAGAATCTTTATAGCTTCCACTACGAAACCTCCTTACCGATAGGAATAACTATCTTCACCAGCGTTCCTTTACCGCTCTGGCTTTGCACTTCAAACGTACCTCCTAAGCCACGAGCTCGTTCCCGCATACTTATTAAACCGAAGGTATCGCGCTTCTTCTTTCCCCTATCTACATCACCCGATACTTTAGGTTTGAAGCCAACGCCATTGTCTCGAACGGCCAGTTCCGCTGCCGCTTCATTAAAAGTCAGATTTACCTCGACTTCAGTAGCTTTGGCATGCTTTCTTACATTAGCCATGGACTCCTGAAAAATGCGAAGAATGCCTGCTTCCAGCTCTGGTGGCAAGTCTCGCCTGTCACCCAAAATATTGAATTTCACATTTACACCTGTGCTTTGGCTGAATCTGTCTACCTCTTCTTTAATCGCATCAGCCAAAGGCCGCTGCTCCAGAGCCTGAGGACGTAAGTTCCATACCGAGCGCCTAGCCTCGGCAAGGCTTTTTCTAGCCAGATTTCGAGCCTGGTTTAAATGACGCTGTAACGCCGGCAAATCACTGCCCAACGCTTGTTCTCCTGCCTCGAGTTGCAAAATAATGCCGCTGAACCCTTGAGCCAGCGTGTCGTGAATCTCCCTAGCCATCCGGTTACGTTCTTCCATTACCGCCATTTGACGAGTCTCATCATACAAACGTGCATTGTCAATAGCCACCGCCAGCTGGTCAGCCAGTGTTTGAGCAGTATATAAATCAGCCTCACCAAAGGCATCGACGTCGGTGCTCTCAATATCGAGAACTCCAATAACATTGTTTCCCATCTTCACTGGCACAGCAAGCTCAGACTTGGTGTCTCTTAGCGCCTCGACAGTACGATACCTCGGGTCCTCACTTACATCATTTGCTAAAATAGGTTCCCCTGTTTGGGCGACCCAGCCAACTATGCTCTCTTCATCCACCTCCAGAGGTACCCCAACAGGTATAATGCTTTTCTGCCCACTTAAACACAGCGCTTTAAGCGACAGTGTACCAGAAGAAGGTTCGAATAAATATATGTTGACATTATAGTAGTGAAAGGTCTCACGAAGTAAGTTGCCCACATACGGCAGAAGCTCATCGAGTTTAACAATAGAGCTAATCTTGCGACTAACTTCGTTGACGGTACGCAGTTGCTCTGCTCTCTGACGTTCCTGTGCGGTCCTCTCGGCAACCTTGTGCTCCAGACCGGTGTAAGATTCTTTGAGTGCCTTAGCCATATCGTTGAATTGTTCAGCTAACAGCTGGATTTCATCTCCGGTCTCGGCCTTAATATTGTAGTCGAGTTCGCCCTTGGCTATGACTTCAGCACCTTTAGTTAGCGCCCGTATCGGTCGGGTAATCGCCCCCGATAATAAAAATATCACTGCAGTAGCCAGAAGAATCATACCACCGAAAACACCGGTGAAAATCCACTGCGTTTTCTGAACCTGCTCATCTACATATTCATTAGTCGCCTGGACCGTGGAGATAATATGTGCCTCTAACTCTTCCGCGGGAGCCGAGTACTCGTCGATGTAGGTGGCTGCAGCTACTATCAGATTCGTGCCTTCAACGGGTATACAATGCATATATTTTGCCCTGACCTCCCCTTTCGTGTCCGTCCAGTTATAATAGCCTGACGCTTCCCCCTTAAAGCTCCTCTCTACAATAGACGCAAAGGATACAGGTTCACCACCCACTTTAAGTAAGTTGACGCCCACCATCTTGGGGTCGGCAGCAAAATAGACTGTGCCTGTATTATCATAGACCATTGTTGAACCGGTTTGACCAACACGCTGCACCGCTATCTCGCGCAGTTCAGTATTCGCCTTCAGTTCGGACGTGCCTAAGTAGGGATAATACTGCATGAAAAGCGCCATCTCATCGGCAGTATATAACGCACGCCGCTGTATTAGAGTCCGGCCCAGGTCTTCCAAAGCAGCAATGCTCTGGCGCGCAACTTGCTCTCCCATAGTCATGCTATTCTGTTTGACCAGAAAGCTGACCTGATATATGGTACGAAATGCCAGCGAGCTTATAACGCCCAACGAGATAAAAGACAAAGCCAGAAAAAAGATAAGAATTTTAGATCTTATGCCGAACCGCACTTTCATTCTACTTTCCCACCTCCAAACTCTCTTCTGTTCTTTGCTCCGCTTCCCATATCAACTTTTCTCCGTATTCAAGTAAAACTTTCTGACGCTCATCCCGTACTTTCTTAGTCTCTAAGTATCTCTTTAGAGCTTCAAAAGGGCTCAATCTCTGGCTTGTTAATTCACCCAACCTAAGGCGTGCCTCCTGCCTTACTTCTTTGGCAACGACAGCATAATAAGCTGCTTTGAGAGCTTTGTTTATCTCTACCTCCCGAACAGAGGCCTCCAGAGCAGCGGGCAGGCAAATGTGAACTCTGACTACAGCATTTTCGATAGCGGCATGCTGCTGAGTAATAGCCTTCAAAACAATACTCGTTGGGTCTGCATCTTCAACATCAACATCGACCGTAATAGTCACGAAGCGCCGGGCATTAACTTTGTGGAACTCATAGGCTACGCGCTTTTCCTTACCTGTCATCTCCACATCAACCACGTAGAAACCTTTATCTTCATCTTCGTCGCCGAAGTCGAAACGCTCCAGACTACCGGCATAAACAACGGGTGGGTTTTGAAGTAAAACCTGGTGCCGGTGAATATGTCCCAAAGCCACGTAGTCAAAAACAGCCAGAGCGACATTTCCCAACAGCAAAACAGGGTCTCTCCCCACCACCATACTCCTCTCCGACCCGGGTTTAGCTGTCGATACCGCCACATGAGCAGCCAGCAATGTCGGCAAGCCCGGGTCAAGATCAGAAATAAGGTCTAACAGCCTGCGAGTCATCATTTCCTGAAGTTGGTCATTTGCCTGCTCTATGCTGAGATTTTTCGCTTCTTCTCTACTAAGTAATGCGCTTCGCTTCAGCCAGGGCAAAGCCACTATCTGAACGTTACCCTTTTTGGTCGGTATACTATAAATATCCGGTCGGTTACCAACATGAATGTGATTGACAGATAATGTATCGAAAATCTCCACAGCGTTAGCTCGGCCAATTGCGTTGGGCAGGTCATGATTGCCTACCAACAGAAAAACCGGGATTCCACTTTCTGATAGTCGTCTGAGTCGTTTAGCAAATTCTCGCTGTTGAGTCTGGGAAGGGTCACGATTCTTGTAGGCATCTCCACAAAAGAGAACCAGGTCGACGCCATTGTCCACCGCATATTCCACCACCTCGTCCAAAGCCTTCAGGACATCAATCAACCTCGTCGATAATCCCGTAGCCGGGTCAACACCACCATAAGTCTCCATGCCCAGATGGAGGTCAGCAAAATGAAGAATCTTCATTGTTCCAAAGCATCAGACGTTCTGGTTGCCCACAAAGGCTGCGCGTCAAAAGCTTCACCGCTTAACTTCGCTTGCAAAGTTTTGATTAACTCTTTTATCGGCAATCTAATTTGAGCCAAGCTATCGCGCTCTCGAATAGTTATCTGGCTATCCTCCAGCGACTTAAAATCAATAGTAACGCAGAAAGGAGTACCGACTTCGTCTTGACGTCGATAACGCCGACCAATGCTCTGGGCATCATCATATTGCGTTACAAAATGGCGACGAAGTTCAGCATAGACCTCCCTGGCAAGCGGCGCTAGCTTTTCATTTCTGCTCAACGGCAAAACAGCCACTTTGATAGGAGCCAGTTCGCGGTGAAGACGTAAAACTACTCTCGTTTCCCCATCAGCCAAATCCTCATCATAAGCATCTATGAGAAAGGCTAACAGCGAGCGGTCGACTCCTGCCGAAGGCTCAATAACATAGGGCACATAGCGCTCACCAGAATCTTCATCGAAATAACTCAAATTTTTACCGCTATATTTAGCATGTTGTACTAGGTCGAAGTCACCCCTGTTGGCAACACCCTCCAGCTCAGCCCAACCCATAGGGAAAAGATATTCGACATCATAGCAACCCTTCGCATAATGAGCCAGTTCCTCATCACAATGCTGGCGTAGACGCAGATTATCCTGTTTGATTCCAAGCTTTAAGTACCAATCAAAGCGCTCCTTCACCCAATAATTGAACCACTCCTCATCCGTGCCCGGTTTAACGAAGAACTCAATCTCCATCTGCTCAAACTCTCTGGTCCTGAAAATAAAATTACCGGTCGTGATTTCGTTACGGAAGGACTTGCCTATTTGTGCGATACCAAAGGGTAGCTTTTTCCTGGAAGTAGCCAGTACATTGTCAAAATTAACGAACATGCCCTGAGCTGTTTCCGGTCGCAGATAAACGACGCTGGCATCATCCTCCACGGGTCCCATAAAAGTCTTGAACATTAAGTTGAACTGCTTGGGCTCTGTCAGAGCGCCACCACAATCGGGACATATATTTCCAATTAAATCGGTAGCTCGCCGTCTGAGGTGACAGGACTTACATTCTACCAACGAGTCGGAAAAGCTCTCGACATGGCCACTAGCTACCCATGTCTGCGGATGCATAATTATGCTGGCATCCAAACCAACCATATCATCCCGTTCTTGAACCACCGCTCGCCACCAGGCATTTTTGACATTTCGCTTTAGTTCCGTCCCCAGCGGCCCGTAATCCCAGCTGCTACCTAGCCCGCCATAGATTTCGCTGCTGGGGAAAATAAAGCCACGCCGCTTACACAGCGAGACGATTTTCTCCATATCTACTTTGCTCTTTTCCTCAGGCAATTTAACCCCCTCTGAAGCTTACCCAAGCTTAGCAACTTTATGTCCGAGTGTCAAAATACTCCCAAGTGATGTTTTTACATCATTGTGTTAGAATCGAGACATACTGACATTACATAGGTCTACTGATGAAGACAATCGATAAGCCCGGAATATTATTTACTTTGTTTCTGGTACTGCTGATTCTAGCAGGCAACTCTTGTCTCCCTCAACCCATAACTCCCCCACCGTCACCTCCCCCATCACAACAAGAACTACCACCTCCGGATACGGCGCCGCCGCAAACACTAATCACCATGGCTCCCGCTGCGACTATCAGTTCTAACAAAGTCACCTTCGAATGGACCGGCAGCGATGACACGACACCAACCAATAAACTCACTTATTCATACTATCTAGAAGATCATGACGCGGGTTATTCTTCGTTCACCTCTGACACTGCTAAGAGCTACACAAATTTGCCCGATGGTACTTATACGTTTTACGTCAAATCTCATGATGAAGCTGATAATGTCGATCTCACACCGGCATCCGTCAAATTCACGGTAGCTACTCCCAAGCCGGAGGAAAGGAACGAAACCGTGCCCCCTATTGTCAGCACGTTGCTCATAGTACCAAACAGCGATGTCAGCCACATCGCCGTTGGCTACGACAACACCATTTATGCGCTTGATTCTCCACACGCCAGGCTTTACAAATCAGACCACGGCGGCTACGGCTGGACTGACATATCCAGAGGCCTTGCCGCAGCCGCACCCTGGACCGAACTGGCTATAGCTCCGGATGACCCTAGAATAGTTGCGGTGGTGACCAATGCCGGAACTGAAGTATTCGTGTCAACCGACGGTGGTACCAACTTCGCTGCTACCGGATTAAGCGGTAAGCTTAGCGGCGGTGAGCGAGTGCAATGCCTCGCTATCTCCCCGGGTTATGGCCGCCGGGATATAGCTGTAGGCACATCCACAGGCAGCGGTAACGGCAAGGTATGGGTAAATATAATGAATGGCTTTCCCGGAGGCTGGCAGGACATGAGCACAGGTGCCACTGGCTGGTCAAATGCCGACATCTTCGCTATAGAGTATTCACCGGGATTTGCCGGCGATGGCACTCTCCTGGCCATCGCCGCCACCGGACCCCCACCAAATACTGACGACACTTTTCTCTACATGGGTACCAGAGACCTTGGCGGAAATACCACAATCTGGAATAATTCCTCAGGCTACCCTGTAGAAATCTCTCAGTCAGGCCAGGATACGCCAGGAACACCGCTTACCTACGCTGATATAGCTTTGCC
>Ga0315277_10011764_pt1 | contig 10997 bp, 9 predicted proteins | sample YL17G05_15_MG_FD_203695 | JGI IMG/M metagenome (GOLD analysis project Ga0315277, IMG submission 203695) | Sediment microbial communities from Yellowstone Lake, YNP, Wyoming, USA - YL17G05_15 | ecosystem: Environmental > Aquatic > Freshwater > Lake > Sediment | place: USA: Wyoming | collected... | reverse complement strand
CACTCCCTCGCAATGACATTGCGACACAGTCTCCCAGAGGAGGGGAGACTTTAGGGCTACCTTCTAAGTGATGGAAGGAAATTCTCAAATTTGAAAGTGTTAGAATCTAAAACTGTAGGGGCAATTCATGAATTGCCCCTACTCATACAAACGCATTCACTCCTTTGACTTTAATTCGTTTCCCTCTCCCCTCGCGGGAGAGGGCTAGGGTGAGGGGCATTAAAGTAGAGTAGGCTTGACTCACCCTCACCCCAACCCTCTCCCATCAAGGGAGAGGGAGCCCATTGTCAAAATACTTTTTGCGTTTGTATTAGATCGGCCACGAGATGTGGATCTTACCCCCGATCACTTGGCCATATCGGCGATGAAGGCTGCGGAGGGCCCGTTGGCATACTTCAACCCGATGCGCAGAACATCCTTCCCATGGGGGCCAACCGTATCCAGCCACTCTTTAACCACGGGTTGCATAAGCTCCATCGCTTTCTTTACGTCGGTATGCTCCGGGGTGATGAGCTGGCATTTGCTGCTGCGAATCCAGAGGGTGTAGGAAACATCCATCTGTTCGATGACCGGAGCCATCTCCCGGGTCAGCTCGGCTCCTGCCCGCATCAGCCCCTGCTGCACGGCGGGCGGTAACTTATCCCACACCTTCGCATTGACGGCGATAAACTGGGGGAAAACGGGAGTCACCGGCCATATGGAGACAAACTTGGAAAGATCAATCAGCCCCCGCTCCGAACCATAGCTCTTGCTCGTGCAGATGGCGTCCACGGTACCCCGGACCAGGGCATCCTCGACCTCGGCCATGGATAGAGTGATCGGGCTGGCCCCCAGCGCCTTTAGGGCTGATGTTTGGGTGCGGCCGGAAGCCCTGACTTTTATCCCTCTGAAATCTGGCAGGGTCTTGACCGCTTTGCTGCCCCACAGGGAATTATTGGCTATGCTGATAGCTGCCCCAATGATCTTGAACCCTGCTGGCTTAGAATACTTGTCCCAGATGGCCATCATCTGGGGGTCCACAAAAGCTTCGGCCCATTGGTATGCGCCGTGAGGAGGGTCTGAAAAAAAGCCAGGGATTCCGCCAAAATCAAGAAGAGGATATGTGCCCGTAGCGGCAGGGACGGACTGAGTTCCCATTTGAATTCGTCCATCCCCGATGGCGAAAGCCGAGTCCATGATGCCATAAAGCTTTTCTTTAATATCCAGTTTGACCATCCCGTTCGTATGCTTGGTTACCAGCTGCTCAAAACTTCCGCCCGGCCGGAAGGGCCAGACCAGACAATTGGCCCGGCCGTAAGCTCCTTCCCAGTTGAAGGATAGGGTTATGGGTGCGCCGGCTTTAGCCGGGGCGCTTTTTGCCGGGGTTTGAGCCAGGGCCGGCATTATGCAAACCCCCCATATTCCCAACAGACAAACTACGAATCCGACCAGTTTCTTGAATTTCATCTCTTTTCTCCTTTCTCCATATTTTTTTATAAAACTCCCCTTTCCAGTTTTTCCGGGAGACCTTGATTTCTTCCTGGGCAAGAATGCCCATGCTTCTATTTTCACCCGCATGTCGGGGCAATCAATCCCCGCGCTCCGAAGCGGGATATCAAGCCTAGGATTCTCCAACCAGTCCGGCTGGCATGATCTTTGGAGAAATTTACGGAGATTCATTGAGATCCATTAATATAGCCAGTTTTTAAAAATTTTCCAAATCTTTCTTAGTGCTCGGGCGCCCAGGCAATGCAATGCTTTCCACGAGCATACCCCATTCACCGCATGCGTCTTAGGATCAATCGGCCCCTGTCCGGAGACGAAGACCAGACTCCCCAGCTTCACGGCCTGAGAAAACGGCAAGAGGAGGCGGGGGGCCCCTTCGGTTTCAATGATTTCTCGTTTCATGGCCACCCCTTTCTTAAATCATGGGACGCAGATTCTCGCAGGTCTACGCACAAAAATCCTGCTAAATATTGATTCCTTACAGTCAGAAAAAAGTTTTTTATTTTCTTCATTCGAAATCATGGAAATCTGCGTTAATCTGCGCCCAAGAATTCACTGCATTGTTCTCCCACCATCCACGCTCCAGACCTGACCCGTTACGTAAGCGGCTCGGTCGGAGGCCAGAAAGGCAACCGCTTCTCCAATCTCCTCGGGCTCCGCGTAACGCCCCATGGGGATGGTGGAACGCATGTAGGCCTTGAATTCATCCGAAAGCCTATCCTGCATTGGCGTATTCACCGCTCCCGGGGCAACGCTGTTTACCGTCACGCCCGTCTTGGCCAGTTCCCGGGCCAAAGCCTTTGTAAAAGCGATAATCGCCCCCTTGGCCGCAGAGTAGGCCGCCAGGTTCGGGCTGCCGATCTTCCCGGCCGAAGAAGAGATGCTGATGATTCGCCCATAATTTTGCTGCAAGAGGTGATTGATCACCGCCCTCGTGCAGATCAGATAGCCCTTGAGTCCCACTCCCAGGTCCTGGTCCCAATCCTCTTCTTTAGACTGGGAAAAAGGAACGTTGACGCTCGGAGCCACGGCATTATTGACCAGAATGTGCAGGCCTTTGAAATACTTGAGGGCGGTTTCCACCATGGCCTTCACCTTGGCCATATTCATCACGTCTACGGCATAGCCCATGGCTTCTCCCCCTTTGGATTTGATTAAATCAGCCGCAGCTTTGGCCTTTTCCCCATTTAAGCCGGCGATTACAACTTTAGCCCCTTCCCGGGCCAAAATATTGGCGATCCCCTGCCCGATTCCCTGCCCGGCACCGGTAACGATGGCCACTTTTCCCTGGAGGATCATCGTTCATTCTCTCCTTATTGAAAACTTCAAATCCCTAACCCGGACAAGCCGGGACCAAAAAGGAATTCGGATGAGCCACTTTACACGCGGAATTCGCTCCAAATCCCCCCACCCCCCCTTTTCTAAAGGGGGGCCAGGGGGGATTTCTGAGATTTGTTACCATTTTGCGCACAATTTCATTTCTTAGCGCTTAAAAAATGCCAGCAAATCTTTTTCTAATTTCTCCATCTGGGAAACAGATTGTGTTCCACCTCCCAAAGATCCAAGAGCTTTCCCGCAGGGTGGTCAACCAGTTCGTCGATCGATTTGGGCTGGAAGTAAAAGGCGGCCATGGGCGCAAGGATGACCGACCAGACCTCGGGAGCGATGGTCATGGCAACAAGGAGAGGTTTCATGGCTAGAAATAATCCTGGATCTTAATGTTTTCCACTCCAGGGATGCGGATCTTCTCGAACCGCTCGCGCCGTTCCAAGGGCTTGGTGGCATCGATGCCCATTTTGGCGGTGAGGGCCAACTGGGGGCAGGATGGGTCCAGCTCATTTCCTTTGGCTCCGGAAATCACCACCAGATCCCGGTCTGCCTGGAAGCGGGTGGCTACGGCCCACTCCACCTCCCGTGAGTTGTAAGGATCAACGTCATCATCCACCACGGTGACGAGCTTGATGTCCCGGATGCTGTAGAGACCGGCCAGGATGGCATCCTTTCCGTCTCCTTCGTGTTCTTTCTTGATGCAGATCACTGCATGAAATTTGCCACAGCTGGACGGAGTCACATGCACCGCTATGGTTCCGGGCACGTAGGTCTTTACCGCCTGGTAAACGACTGGCTCATAAGGTATGCCCAGGAGCAAATGATGCTCGGGAGTAAAGGTCAGGAGGTCTTGATAGATCGGGTCCTTGCGGTGGGTAATGGCCTTGACCCGGAGGACCGGATTCTCCCAGACGTCCCCGTAAGTCCCGGTGAATTCGGCGAAAGGCCCTTCCGTCTTGCGCATCCGGGGCAAAATTTCTCCTTCGATGATGATCTCGGCCCTTGCCGGAACCATCACGTCCACTGTTTCGCAGGGCACAATCTCCACGGCCTTCTTCCGCAGGGCCCCGGCAATGGAGAGTTCGTCAAACCCCAGGGGAATCAGAGAGCCCCAGGTCGCGCCAGCCAGACGGATGCTGGCGTCCATCCCAATGGCCACGGCAACTTCCAGGGGTTTCTCCTCTTTTTCCTTTTCCGTGTATAGTTTCCAGAGATGGCGGGGTTGAATGAGGAGCCGGATCTCATCCTTCCCCGTAATCTGCAGCCGATGATAGGAGATATTGCGAATGCCATTTGCTTTGTCCTCCGCAATAACCACTCCAGCAGTGATGTAAGGTCCCCCATCTCTTTCATAGTGAGTAATCACCGGCAAATACTCCTGGAGGTCGATGTTCTTTGTGATCTTTACCTCTTTCACCGGCCCATCCCGAACCACCGCAGGCGGCAGAGGATTGCGGATCGCTTCCAGGTACCGCGGAGTCAGGCCGTAGTCATCCGTTCCCAGAACGCGGGCGATCCGGGAGCGGTTATTGTCCAACCCCACCACCACGGGTATGGAATACCCTTTCACCTTCTCAAAAAACACGGCTTTATCTGCTTCCATCTTCTTACAGATGGCTGGCAGTTCAAACCGGGGACTCACCTCGCGGCGAATGCGCAGGACTTCTCCCCACTCCTCCACGGCCTTCAGCTGAGTTCTAAAGTCATCGATCATCTTCTTCTCCCCACCAGGCTAAGAGTTTAGAATAAAGAAATTCTTAACTCCAAGCTCTCAGCCCTTCGCCTGTTTATTCCCGCTCTTTGCTCAAAAGGCTTCAATCTCCTCCACTTTCTGCCTTACGCTCCCTTGGGTCTCCGGATGACCTTTTTCAGGGGAGACGCAATCCAGGGGTAGAAAATCAGAATGAAAGCAATGAGGATCGCCCAGCAGGAAATGGGATGTTTAAAGAAAACCAGCAGATCGCCCCGCGACAGGACCAGAGATTGACGCATGGACTCTTCAGCCACCCGCCCAAGAACAAAGGCCAGGACGAGGGGTGCGGGTTCGTAATCAAACTTCTTCATCAGGTAACCCACCACGGCAAACACCAACATGACCACGATATCCCAGGCATTGCCCGCTACGCTGTAAACTCCGATCAAACAGAAAAGGAGGATCAAGGGGAAAAGGATTATCATCGAGACTGGAACGTCTCCAACCAGCCTCTCTCGGTGGGATGGAAAATTTATCCATAAACCTGCAAGCTAACGGCGCCCGGAACCGGGCAGACGCAGGTGCAGATGCCGCAACCACGGCATTCTTCACTGATGGTCACCTGCCCTTCCTTCAAGTCGATCTGATTGTAGAAGCAGGAACGGATGCAGCGCTGGCAGTCGGTGCAGAGTTCGCGGTTGATCACCGCGTGTTCTTTGGGCAGGGTCTCCATCTCCGCATAGGTCATGGCAGCCCTGGCGGCCAGGCCAACGATCTCCCTTGCCGTTTTGTACCCTTTGCGATTCAGGAAATCATCCAGCCCTTTGATTACCTCTTTCAAGTAGCTGTACCCTTTGAGCATGAGCACGGAACAAATCTGCACGATGCTGGCCCCGGACATCATGAACTCCACCACGTCCTTCCAGTCATAGACCCCATTCGTGCCCGTGATCGGCATATCCATGCTCGTGTAAATTTTGGAGACCCAGCGCAGGGTCAGAGGCTTCACCCATGGCCCGCCGACCCCGGCCCAGCCGTTGATATAAGGCTTCCCGGTTTCGATATCCAGGGCAAAGCCCACAAAGCGATTGATGATGGTCACACCGGACGCCCCGGCCCCTTTCACCGCTTGGGCCATCGCAACCACATCGGCGACCTGCGGCGTAAGTTTCACGATGATGGGAACCTTCACCGCCCGTGCCACCGTCTGGGTGATTTCGGCAGCGGCGTTCCTGTCCTGGCCTATCAGCATGCCGGTCTGCGCCCCTTTCATCTCCGAGGGGTGAGGACATCCGAAGTTTAACTCAATGAGTTTGATCCCCGTATCTTCCACCATCCTGGAAAGAGTAGCCCAGTTCTCCGGAACAGTCCCCCCCACGCTGCCGATGAGTACGCAGTCATTCTGCAGCGCCGCCGCCTGCGCCTCTTTAAGCTCTTCCATCCATTCTTTCGGCTCTTCTTCAGCCAAGCCGCTCCGGCCGTAGAAGGTGAAGAGCCTGGGCACTTCGCCCCGGCATACGTTGTGCTGTTCATCCAGATAGCGCCACTTGGACATCTTCGTTAACCGCCGCATGGCCTCTGAGTCTGTAACGGTCTTGGCCACCAGCCCCCCGGCTCCAGTCTCGATGACCCGTTTCATATTCTCCGACGAAAGCGTAGGCTCGGCCGAAGCCGCCAGTACCGGATTTTTGAACTTCACTCCACAAAATTCCGTTCTTAAGTCTGCCATGTTAACCTCCCCCCTTCTAAAATCCCGAATTAAGGAATTGAGGAATTGCGAATTTTTGATTCCTTAATCCCTGAGGTTCTTGCAAAAGTCAATTACTTCCGTCATTCCGGTGAAAGCCGTCCCGCCGAAGCGGGACAGAATCGCTTGAATCCCGCCTTCGGCGGGACTGGATTCCGGGTCGCGCTTCGCCCTGAACACCATGCGGTGCAGGGCTTCGCTTGCCCGGAATGACGATTTCTCCTTGCTTTCAAAAGTTTTGCAAGAGCCTCCCCAGAATTCTATAATTCCTCAATTCCTAAATCTTTAAGTAGGCCCCTTCATGGGCCGAAGATACGATCCTGGAATAAAGAGCCATGAATCCTTTTTCTTTCTTGGGCCGAGGCGGGAGCCATTGACTCCGCCGAACTTTCAATTCCTTCTCCGTTACCAGAAGGTCTAACTTCCGCTGGGGAATATCGATGCGGATCAGGTCTCCGTCCCGCAAGAGTCCAATGGGACCGCCCTCTGCTGCTTCCGGTGAGACATGGCCGATAGCTGCACCCCGGATTGTCCCGGAAAGCCGGCCATCGGTAATCAGGGCCACGCTCCCCTCCAGCCGCTTGGCCCTGAGAAGCCAGAGGGAGCCATACAGGCAGGGCATACCCGGCCCTCCTTTAGGCCCGGCATAGCGAACCACGACGATGTCTCCGGGTATGATCTTTCCCTCAAGAATGGCGACTCCAGCCGCATCTTCTGAATCAAAAACCTTGGCCGGGCCTCGATGGACCCGCATCTCCGGCAGGACGGCTACGTGTTTAACAATGGCGCTCTGGGGAGCCAAAGACCCCTGCAAAACGGCAATCCCCCCCTCCCGATGCAGTGGCTGGTCCAAAGGCCGGATCACCTCCCGGCTCAAGACCCGCGCACTTTCTATGTTCTCCCGTAGCGTTTGCCCCGTAACCGTCAGGAGGTCGAGGTTCAACAGGGGAGAGAGTTCTTTCATCACCGCCGGGATGCCTCCGGCGTCGTCCAGTCCCTTTACCGGATAGGAGCCGCTGGGCTGGACATTGCAGATAAAAGGGGTTGTCCGGCTCATCTTTTCGAAGTGGGAAATGTCGAGGGCCATTTCGGCCTCATAAGCCAGGGCAATGGTGTGAAATATGGCACGGGTGGAGCCGCCCATGGTGAGGATGACGCGGATGGCGTTCTCGAAGGCGGGGAGCGTCATGATATCCCGCGGCCGCAGGACTCTTTGCCACAAATTCATAACCTGCACACCCGATTGAAAGGCCATCTTTTCCAAAGCCGGGTCCACTCCGGCTACGGTACCATTTCGGGGAAGGGCCATGCCGATGGCTTCAGCGAAAGCCTGCATGGTGTTTCCCGTGCCCATCACCCCGCAGGCTCCGGCACCGCTGCAACACTTTTCTTCTACCTGCCGGTAGGCTTCTTCAGCGATCTTACCGCTCCTCAAGTCCGCAAAGGCCGCGGTGGCATCGCCGGCCCAGAGATCCCGATCTCCCAACCTGGCCGGAAGCATCGTGCCCCCGCAAATCAGGATGGAGGGCAAATTCAGCCGGGCGGCAGCCATCAAATGCGCCGGAACCACTTCGTCACAGACCGGCAGGAAGACCAGTCCATCAAATTGATTGGCCTCGGCCACTGTCTCTATGTAAGCGGCGGCAATGTCTCTCCAGGCCATATTATAAATGTTGGCCCCGGGCGCCCCCGCGCAGGTTCCGTCACAAAGGCCGGAGAGGACAAATTCTACCGGTGTTCCCCCGGCACTCTTTACGCCTTCTTTAGCCGCCTTGGTTAGAACCTGCATATGTTTCGTAGCCGGGCTGATCTCCCCCCAGCTGTTGACCACGCCGATGAGGGAGCGATCCAGGTCCTCTCCTGAAAAACCCGCCCCTCTGAAGAGGGCCCGGCGAAATCCCATCAGATAATCAGGGGTCTTGGCATCCCTTTTCTTCATTTACTGTCCTTATTTACTGTCCTTCTTTCTCAAACTCTCAAGAATCTTTTCCGGAGTTTTGGGCAGACCTCTAAGCCGTATCCCCATTGCAGCATAGATCGCGCTCTCGATGGCCACCGCGATTGGTGTAAGCGCCTCTCCCAGGGTGGCCCACTCGAAGCAAGGGAAAGATTTCATATCTCAACCGCCGTATTAGGCCTCATTTTAGGGACGAGCGGGCGAATCGCCCCAACTTTATCTATTAGCCGCAGAGAGAATGGCTTCCACAATTTTCTGGTAGCCCGTGCAGCGGCAGAGGTTCCCGGCGATGGCGTGCCTTACCTCCAGCTCTGTCGGCTTGGGGTTCTCATCCAGGAGGGCCTTGGCCGAGAGCACCATTCCCGGCGTGCAAAAGCCGCACTGGATTGCTCCGTGATCGATAAAAGCCTGCTGCAGGGGATGAAGGGTGCCGTCGGCTTTCTCTAATCCTTCAATGGTGGTTACCTTGCGGCCGTTGGCCTGAACGGCCAGCGTAATGCAGGACTTGATGGGTTTCCCGCCGAGCAAAACCGTGCAGGTTCCGCATTCCCCCAGACCACAACCTTCTTTGGTGCCGGTCAGTTCCAGGTCTTCCCGGATCAACTCCAGAAGAGTACGGCGAGGTTCAACTTCCATTTTATACGCCATTCCATTCACTTTCAGTTGAATGAGCACTTTCATAAAACCCCCAACGACGTCTAAAATTTCAAATTACAAGCACCAAATCCCAAATAATACCCGAAATGGCAATAATCAATGACCGACACGACAAACTAAGAACTCCACTCGCTGCGAACCAAATTCTTGCCCATTCCAAATCAACCATTTTCGAAATGTGAAATTTGTTCATTGGAATTTGTTTATTATTTGGTGCTTGGATTTTGGGATTTCTTCTTTTTCAAAGCCTCCAAAACCTTCTGCGGCGTCATGGGCAGCGTCCGGATGCGCACCCCTATGGCATCGTAAATAGCGTTAGCGATGGCCGGCGCTGTGGGCGTCATGGCCGGTTCAGCCACCCCCTTGGCTCCGAACGGGCCTGGGTCAACGGTCTCGACCAAGAACGTCTTCATCGGAGGCACATCCAGTGCAGTTGGGATACGGTAATTCAGAAAACTGGGCGTCACCATGACCCCTTTCTCGTACTGCACCTCCTCCGAAAGGGCATACCCCATCCCCTGAACGGTGGCCCCTTCGATCTGGCCCTCGGCCGTGGACAGGTTTAGCGGGCGCCCCACGTCGTGGGCTGCAGCAATCCGCAGAACCCGCACCTCTCCCGTCTCTTCGTTTACTTCCACTTCCGCGGCCTGGGCCCCGAAGGCATAGGTCCCGGAGATATTCCCGTAACGCGTAGCGTCAGCGAGCTCCGAAGCAGGAATGAATGTGCCTTTGCCCAGCACCGGAGATCCTCCCCGATGGTAGACGGCGGCGCTGGCCACTTCCTCGAAGGGAAGAAACTTCTGGGGAGAGCCCTTGACAAAAACCCTTCCTTCTTTACAATCCAGGTCTGAGGGATTGGCTTCGAGCATATCCGCAGCCATCTCCAGGATTTGTTTTTTGGCATCGGTGGCCGCCAACTTCACCGCGCTTCCTCCGATAAATGTTCCCCGGTCTCCCCAGGTACCGAGACCAAAGGGGGCGATGTCGGTATCCGGCGGCTCTACCGTTACCTCACTGAGAGGTATCCCCATCTCTTCGGCGCAGATGGCCGCATAGGCGGTGAGCAGCCCCTGGCCAACCTCCACCTCCCCGGTAAGAATTCTAACCTTCCCCCCTTCACCGACCCGAGCGTAGGCCGTAGCTCCATCGAAGAGGGGAAAGAAGGAACGGTTGCCGCAGACATGGCTGGTGGCTGAGATGCCCACGCCGCGGCGGGTATTTTTCTGCCCTCTTTTTGTTTTCCAGCCGATGGCTTCTGCGGTCTGCTTTAAGCAGTCCTTCAGCCCGCAGCTTACGTATTTGAACCCGTGGGCCGTGAGGTCACCAGCCTCGGCAGCATTGAGCATGCGCAATTCCAGAGCATCCATCCCGATCCCCTCGGCCAGCTGATCGAGCAGGGACTCGACGGCAAAGGTAATCTGGGGGTTGCCGAAGCCCCGGAAAGCAGAGGTGGGCACTTTGTTGGTGTAAACTAAATAATTTTCATTGCGGATGTTGCGCAGGCGATAAAGGCCGTCCACCCGGTAGGTACCCAGGTTTAAGACCCCAGTGGCATACTTGGTGTAGGCGCCGTTGTCGGCATAAATCCGGTGCTCCTTACCAGTAAGGAGTCCGTTCTTCTTCACTCCCATCTTCAGGTAGATGACCATGGGGACGCGCGGCATGGAGGTCTGGAACTCTTCATCCCGGCGGTTTATGATCTTTACCGGCCTCTTGGCCTTCCTGGCCAGAATGGCCGCAACCAGGTACTGCTTCTGTTCCAGTTTTCCCCCGAAGGCCCCCCCGATCCAAGTCTGGACGACTCGAAGTTTCCCCATGGGAACATCCAGGGCCTCGGAGTAAATGAAGCGCGACCAAGAAGGATTCTGAGATGGAGCCCAGATGGTTAATTTACCATCCGAGTCCCAGGCCGCGATGCAACCCACGGGCTCGAGATAACCGTGCACTTGAAGTCCGGTCTCAAACCGATCCTCCAAGACGAGGTCCGCCTCTTTAAACCCCCCCTCGACATCCCCCCGCAGAGTAACGGTGTGAGAGGCAATGTTGTTTTCCGCTTCGGCGTGAACCCGCGGAGCATCCGGTTTCATCGCTTCTTCGGGATGGAAGACGGAAGATAGAACTTCGTATTC
>Ga0315277_10011763_pt1 | contig 10997 bp, 12 predicted proteins | sample YL17G05_15_MG_FD_203695 | JGI IMG/M metagenome (GOLD analysis project Ga0315277, IMG submission 203695) | Sediment microbial communities from Yellowstone Lake, YNP, Wyoming, USA - YL17G05_15 | ecosystem: Environmental > Aquatic > Freshwater > Lake > Sediment | place: USA: Wyoming | collected... | reverse complement strand
GGAAGAGATATCGATGAGATTGCTTCGCTTCGCTCGCAATGACATAAAGAGGTTCACTCGGTGATGTTCTCAGCGCATTATTCAGGGGCTCTGCATTTTAGAGCAGCGCCCTGTATTCCGGGATTATCGCCTCAGCTATGTTAGACCAGCTAAACCTATTCACCGAAGCTCGAATCGAGTCGGCGGACTTTTTGCTGTCGGAAAGAAGCGTATCTATCCCATCTGCAAGGCGAAGCGGTGCATTGTCTACTACCATACGCCCGTTCTGCCCTTGGTTGACCACGCTTTCGATGCATCCTACCTTCGTCGCTACGATGGGCGTGCCGCAGGCCAGCGATTCTAGCGCCACCAGTCCGAAGCTCTCGTAGTAGGACGGTATAACGCAGACATCGGCGGCACTGTAATAAACTGGCAGCTCTTTTTGCTCTACGATGCCGGCGAAGGTCACCGCATCCTGGATATGCAGTCTCTGTGACAGCCTTTGCAGTTTCTCGACTTCAGTCGGGCTATCCTCATCGCCGCCGATCACCAGGAGCTTGAGGTTCTGCCTCGTGTCCAGCCTGGGCAGGGCCGTCAACAGCCTGTCTATGCCCTTCAGAGGGTCGATGCGCCCTACAAAGAGCAGGATTTTGTGTCCGTTCAATCCCAGGCTGCGCCGCGCAGACTCTTTATCTATATATCGGAACAGCTCCAGGTTCACGCCGCAGGGAATCACGCTGATTTTCTCGGGGCAAGCGCCGTAATAGCTCACCAGCTCCTCTTTGCCTTTCTCCGTGGCGGCGATGATGCGGTGACAGTCTCTGACCAGCTCTCTCTCGGCCATGATGCGCAGCGCTGGCTCGTGCTCTCCCACGCCGATGGCATTCTTAATCGCGCCCAGGGTATGGAACATGATGACCTGAGGCACATCCCACCAGCGCTGTATGCGTCTGCCCACCCAGCCTGATAGCCAGTAGTGGCTGTGTATCAAATCGTAGCACAGGCCGTTGCTGACCCTGAAATCCTCCAGCGAACAGGCGAAGTCCTCGAGATGGGAATACACAGCCAGCTTATCAATAGGCTCGACCTCGCCCGCCTGAAGGTGAATGACACGAGCATTATCGCCCAGCCGCACAATCTGGGCTTCAGCGGGGTCGTGGGCGCGGGTATAGATATCTACGGTGTGTCCCCGCTTGCCCAGCTCGCGGGCCAGCTCCCTGATATATACGCTCATGCCGCCGGTGTCCTTGCTCCCCAGCTTGCCCACTGGACAGCTATGGACACTGAGCACGGCTATCTTTAATTGGTCTGACATCTATCTAATTCTCTTTTATGTGTCATTGCGAGCGAAGCGAAGCAATCTCTTGGTTTTCCTCGCACCCGAATCTGAGATTGCTTCGTCGTCAGCCTTAGGCGGACTCCTCGCAATGACATAAGGGCTGGGCGGTTCGCGAACCGCCCCTATGTTAGAATTATTCTGCAGCTATATAGCGGTATCTCCCTGCCCCTGAGACGGTACTTATATTCCTCGGGCCCTTTCAGGAAATCGTAGACCTTTTTGCCTCTCTCGATGCTGTCCTTGATGGAGAGGAGTTTGGAGAGCAGCCCCGCGCTCAAATAGCCGTATTCAGGGTCATAGCCGCTGTTGTAAAGGTATACCTTGTGATTGTAATCGAAGCACATCACGGCGGCAACAGGTCTTTTCGAAATTTCCAGGACGCCTAACCTCAGCATCCTGGCCTCCGCCATAGTCTGCGCCAGCGCCCTGAAGAAGGACTCCATCTGCGGTGTCATAAAGGCTGCCTTATCCTCCCTGCTCTCCCGCATCAACTTGAAGAAGATGTCCAGGACCTCCGGCTTCGCGCTCTCGACAATGCGATAGTTAACGTCGCCCTCCTCCTCCAACCGCCTGAACCTGCGACCTGTCTCGCGCCGCTGCTTCGGGGAAAGCGTCCTTAGATACTCATCCCAGGTCGAGGGTAAATCCAGGTCCAGCGAAACGTTCTGCCTGCTGACTGTTACCTCATATCCTTTACCTTTCGCTATATCGACCAGGAAGTCAATTACGGTGGAATCATGCCGCAGAGAATCCAGGCATAGCTCCTTTATCCCGTCCCTTTTCAACTTATCCAGAACGGCGGTGAAGAACGGAAGCTCTTTGCCGGGGGTGATCACGAAGTCCATATAATCGCAGACATCGGCACTGCCGATGAAGGATGCTTCACTCTCTTTGACCATCAGGGGCGCGATGCCGATGACATTCTTATCTTCTTTAACATCATATAGATATAGTTTGGGACCCTCTCCGAACACCTGCCACCATACTTTGAGCCATCGGGGTAGCACAAAAACAGAACTCCAATTAAGGTGATGTTGCAGGTCTTTCCATGACGAGTCGAGGCTATCGAGATTTATGGAGGCGTAAGTGTAGCTCATATCTAAGTTTAGTGTATCAGCTTGCTTGGGGCGAATCAATTTGGCGCCTGTATCAGTGATTCATCCCCCGGACAACCTCCTCAAAATGTTTCCTGTTGGCTGTCGTTTGCGATATAATTTGAGAAAAGGGCTTCAGGCGAGCGGAGGTTAGCAGGTTGGGGGACCGCACTACGGTATCTATTGATAGACTATTCGCCCGGTTTGTGAACAGCAGCGACACCTTTCGGGTGTATCACCAGGGCAAGCTCATCTTCAAGTCGAAGAAGGAGCAACTCAGGCCGCTGCTTGAATACATAGATGAATCTTCCCCTCAAGTGCAAGGCGTGGTCATCTTCGACCGCATAGTGGGGAATGCGGCAGCCTTACTGCTGAAGAAGGCGTTTTGTTTGGAGATTTACTCCCCTTTAGGTAGCGAGTTCGCCGCTCGAACTCTGAGTGAGCAGGGCATAAAGTACCACTTCTCCCGGACTGTCCCTTACATCATAAATAAGGCGGGCGACGATATCTGCCCCATGGAGAAACTGTCTCTGGACAAAAGCTCCGAGGAATTTTTCCAGCATTTGTGCACGTTACTGAGTAAGCCGCAAGCGGGGCGAAGTCGTAGCTCATAAGCAGGTCTAGTATCGCAGCTTAGCGTGGGTGAAGGAATTTGGGGGCGTGTGGTTATTTCTGTAGGGGCGTTCAATTGAACGCCCCTACAAACTCGTCCATATCGATAGCCAGTCTTCACGCTAGCAATGCAATGCGCTCGCCCTGTCTAAATGGAGAATCGTTTGGTTCCGTATCTTTTAATGAAGGAAAAGACTCAGTATTTGGAAGCAGATGTTTGAAATCTGTCGCGGCGGCGATGGCGTTAATTACACTGAAGCCCTCTTCCACTAGGGTGGTGGCGTAGGAATATGGCTCAAGGAAAATTCCAAAAGGTTTCTTCAAACTTAGCCCCCATCGGTCAGGCCCACCAAGTAGTTCTGTAGTCTCCCAAATGGATTTAGCCATGTTTGCTGGAAGCTTTATAAGAGAATGTCGGGGCCCTAATTCTTCTTGATACCAAACAATCTTCAGCGCAGTCGCGTGTATCGTGTTTCGCAAATCATAAAGCAGCTTGACCACATTTTTGAACCTTTGTTTGCTTACAAAATCGTGCAATTCGAGTGCGCCGTTTGACTTGAGTTTTTTTACGAACCCACCCCTTTGCTCTAGGAAGCTTATACTCGCCCCTTTTGAGCCGATTTGGTATGCAATGTTTGCGACTCCTGCTTGCGCATCAATAGCGCCGGCAAGTACAAGCGCTAGGTAGTCGAAGTGATACATAATTTGGTCCCAGGTATCGTAATTCTGTGGCAGATAGAACTGAATTCCGATAGCGTCCCGAGCCTCGAGGGCGCGGACACACCGAAGCGCAATGCTTTCTCCTAGGCTAGGCAAGTCATTGCCCTTTTCACTCCCGGCTACTCGGCAAGCTTTAAGATATGGCATCATGTTGGGCAGATGATGGTGTACCAAGACCCAATAAAACAACCCGCGTTCAAAACTGTATCTGGATTTTGGCCATGCCTCGTATGTGTAGTTGTTGCGTGAGCGCAGGAATAGGCCGACTATCTGAGCGGCTTCCAGTGATGCACGGGGATTTGCTTCACGCAACCCTTTCTTGTTCCGATGCTTCAGTAGCAGTGGCGATGATGTAACCAAAATGTCTCCGCCGGCTGAGCAGTGTGCTCTAGCTATTTTTAGATCATCGAGCATCGCTCTTGCATCTTGGTGGTCAGGGTTAGACTGGCCCACCAAGTAGGCTGCAAAACTAGGCAACTTACGTGCATTGGGAATAGCTGGTAACTTGAGCAACTGTTCTCCCGAAACGATTTGAACAGGGATAGCATTTTCCTTCGGGTCGATATCGCCTAATTCTATATGGGGGTAATCCCCAGGACAAGTTTCAAGAACCTGGACCTCTGGGATGTGGTTGAATTCCCGTAACACCTCTACTGCAGACATTTCTTTTCCGGATAGCTTCGCAAGGCTGTCGGAGTGGAGTGTAATGCGCAGTGGGCGTTCACCCTTTCCCCTTATAAAAGGGCTGGGAAGCTCGTCAGAGTAGACGTTGCGGCTCCATTCGATACGATCAATCATAGCTATACCTCTATGCTAAGCATTGTTCCCTTAAATTTCTTCGTCCAACTCCACCAGCACCCCGTGGGTTGCTTTGGGGTGGATGAAGGCCATCCTGGCACCCATCTCCTCGCCTATTTTGCCGTATTCGCCTGTGTCCACGATGGGAAAGCCCTTTTTTCTGAGGCGCTTTATCTCGCGGTCCAAGTTATCTACCCAGAGGCCGAGGCGGCACACGCCCTCGCCGTACTTATCCAGCCGACGCGCCAGGTCGCCGCCCACAGGCGCATCGGGTCCCGTGGTGGGCTGCAGCAGCTCGATGGAGCAGCCTCCGAGGGGAAGAAACATCACCGCCTTCACTCCGGGCATCTCCACAATGCCCAGGTCCCAGGGCTTGAGGCCAAAGACTTTGATGAAATGGGCCTGCGCCTCCTCGATGTCTCTGACCAGGATGCCGACGAAGCTGATTTTGGTTATCATCTCAGATACCTGTTAACCCTTTCAACCCCCTGTGTCCCCCAGTCTTGGGGGAATTTAAAGAATTGGGGGACACCCCCAAGCCCCTGGCAGGAAGTATCCTGCACCTCTTGTAATCCCAGGTTACTATACAACCTCTATCTGCAAACGACAACAGAAATAATTCCGCATGTAGAAGCGACTCTATGCTATAATCTTTGTACAGGTTTTTATGAAAAAAGGTGGAAAATTGAAGCTAAGGAATATAGTCGAAGGAATACAGGGAGCAGCCTTTATTGCCTTCGCTTTCCTAACACCCTTCTTACGACCCAGGCGCGCCAAATGGGGCGCCACCGATGCCGAGGTTAAGAGAAAATTGCCGGGCGATGAGCTAATGCCTCATCCTAAGTGGGGATATACTCATGCAGTAACCATCAAAGCTCCTGTCGCCAAAGTCTGGCCCTGGATAGTGCAGATGGGGCAGGGAAGGGGTGGGTTCTACAGCTACGAGTTCCTGGAGAATTTGGTTAGGTGCGATATCCATAACGCAGACCGCATTATCGCCGAGTTCCAGCACCTGAAGGTCGGGGATAGCATTCGATTCCATCCTAAAATACCTGCATACACGGTTGTTCTTGTGGAGCCCAGGAGCGCGCTCGGACTAAACGCAAGGAGCGATACAAAAACGGGGAAGACCTTTGAGCCCACTGATAAGATGCCGGAGAAGTACATTAACTCAAGCTGGGCCTGGTTCCTGGACGAGCGAAACGATGGAACCACACGCCTGTTCTCTCGGGGACGTGGTGACTATAGAGGTCTGGCGAATGCCTTGGGCTTCGGGCCTTGCTTCACAGAGCCGATAAGTTTTGTCATGGACAGGAAGATGCTGCTGGCATAAAGCAGCCAGCGGAGTCGGCTAGGGAAGTATAGACTCTGGGGATATTGAGGAGGGACGATGGGTAAGCTGCTTAGTTGCATTCGGAACTTCGGATGGGGAGCAACGAAGGCAGAAGCCAAACGCTCCATGCCAGGCGACGATGAGGTCAAGCGACCTATGAGTGTTTCCACCAATGCGGTTTTAATTAGAGCCAAAGCCGCCGATATCTGGCCCTGGCTGGTACAAATGGGGTACCGCCGAGGAGGGATGTATAGCTATGATCGTATAGACAGGCTTCTGGGTATCCTGGACCGGCCGAGCGCTAATCGGATCATACCCGAGTTTCAACACCTCCAAGTGGGCGATGTTATTCCCATGGGGAAGCCACCCAGTTGGCCGGTGAAGGCTATTGAGCCGAATAAGTCTCTGCTCATCGTTATCAGGGAGCCGGGTGTCGAGGTCACCTGGTGTTTTATGCTTGATGAAATCGATCACCAGCAGACGCGCCTGGTCTTGCGCGTTAGGTCTCGCCTGGCTATGACGCCGATGTTGCTGCTTTCACTTCCGATTATGTACCCGGGTCAGTACCTGATGATCCGTAAGATGCTGCTGGGCATCAAGCAGCGGGCAGAGTCACTCGCACGAAGTAATGCAAAGAACTGAATTCATATAGGGAGGTGTAACATGAAGGTTCTCGTAACTTACATGTCCCAGACGGGCAACACGAAGAAGGTGGCGGAAGCTATTTTCCAGGAGATTAAGGGCAAAAAGGAGATTAAACCGATGGAGGAGGTCAGCAGCCTGGATGGCTATGACCTCGCTTTCATCGGCTTTCCTATTCAGGGATATGCGCCGGCCGGGGATGCGAAGAGCTTTCTGGAAGAGCGCACAAAAGGCAAGAATATCGCCCTCTTCGTAACCCATGCTGCACCTGAGGGCAACCCGGAAATCAAGAAAGGGCTGGACTTGTGTAAGGCAGCCGCCGGCGGGGCTGAAATCCTGGGCGTGTTCGATTGTCGGGGTGAGCTAAGTCAGGCTGTTGCGGATTTCATGCTGAATAGCGGTGACCCAAGTATGGTTGAGGATGCTAAAAAACGCTCCACTACCATAGGCCAGCCCGATGCCACGAGGCTGAAGAAAGCGCGCAATTTTGCCAGAGAGATAATGAAAAAGTATCCTCGTGGTTAGGCTAAGGTGTTCTAAAACATCACACCAGCAATTGCCCGCCGTCTGCGGCGAAGGCTGCTCCAGTGATATAAGACGCCTCGTCCGAGGCCAGGAATAGAGCCACCCGGGCTATCTCCTCAGGCTGGGCAAACCGCCTCAGCGGCACTTCGTTCCGTACTATCTCCTTGAATATAGCTATCTTCTCGGGGTCGCCGCCAGCCACTTTGGTGAAGAACGGTGTATCTATGGGGCCGGGGAGGATGCAATTGACCCTGATATTGTTTCTAGCGTACTCCAGAGCCGTGGTCCTGGTCAGTTGTATCACCCCTGCCTTGGCCGCAGCGTACGCCCCTGCATACCGTCTGGGCGATACGGCGGCAACAGACGAGACGTTGATGATGACGCCACCCCCGCCCTTCAGCATCTCGGGGATAGCGTACTTCGTACCCAGAAAGACGCCGGTGAGGTTGACCGAGATGACTCGATTCCATTCCTCCTCGGTCAAGTCCGCTATGAGCTTTCCCGGGCCCGGCGTGCCGGCATTATTTAACATAATATTGAGCTTGCCATATTTGTCCATAGCGGCTTTGATTGCATGCTCGAGATCGGCTGCCTTGGTCACGTCAACCTGCGCAAAGATGGCGTCTCCGCCGGCCTCTTTTATCGACTTTACGGTTTGCTCCCCGTCCTTATCCCTGTGGGCAGCCACCACAACCTTTGCGCCCTCCCCGGCGAAGAGTAGGGCAGCGGCTCTGCCCAGCCCCGAGCCTGCGCCGGTAACTATTGCCACCTTACCTTTCAGCCTCATTTTACACCTTCCATTCCGCGGTGGGGCAAGCAGGATACCTAGTGGATTACTCCTCCTTCCTGATCGCCATTGCCATGCCGGCTACAAAACCTATAATTGCGTAGGCCACCATCACCGCTATGCCCACCCCAAAGTGGGGTGTAAACGCTGGTAAAGTAGACGGGCCCTCTCCTTGTCCAAACCCCAGGCTGCTTGAGACACCTAAAACGTTAGTTATAAGATCTGCCGAATAAGTAACGATGAACCAGGGTTCCTGGTTCACACGGGTCAGGATCTCCTGGACGACCCGCAGTATCACCATGAGAAACAGGAAGCCAACAATCGTGGAAGAAATGGAGCGCTTGAGAAGGCTACTGAAGAAGTATACCACGCTTACCGCGGCTGCTGAGAAGATCAAGGCTGTTAAGAAGGATTTCCCCAGTTCTGTGGGAATCGCTCCCCACTCATAGAGTTGTGCTATCTGCAGCGTCATGACTACGTAATAGAGCAGAACTACAAGGAAGGTAGCCAACAGTGCAGCTATATACTTACCTGCGAAGATTGAGGAACGTCTTTGCGGTGTGGGGAACGATAGCAAGTTCGTCTTCTTCTCGAACTCACCGCACACTGCATCCCCGGCAAACATGGCCGCTGAGATTACTATCAGCAAGTTGAGGAAGGTGAGGACGTTGACGGCAAACACGCCTGCGGTGTTCGGAACTTTCACATAGAAGATCAGAGGTACGATAACCGCCAGTGCCGCAACAATGAGCAGCCTCCTGTTCTTCAGGTGTTTCATTAATTCAAACTTGACTGACAGGTAAGTGTCGAAGACATCGTTCCTAATGTTATCTCTAGCTATTTCCATCTAATTGCCCCCTTTCTCCTCACCCATGACGGAGACATAGTAGTCTTCCAGTCCTGCGCTCTCTACATTGTAAGAAACCACATCAAAATTGGCAGACACGAGACGTCTTAGTATTTGAACGCTTGACACCGGCTGCCCGTCGTAGAGCAGTCTAGCGGTGTTATCGTTCACGTCTACGCTTTTTACCAGTTCGATTGCCCTCAGTTTCTCAATTTCTTCCCGCGATAGTGGCTTGAGAAACTTCACATCCACCACCTTACGTTCCATCGTGCTCCCGATCCTATCCATAGAATCCGATGAGACAACCTTGCCCTTATTCAGGAAGACCACTGTATTACAGACTTCGGCAACCTCCCCCAGGAGATGGGAGCTCAGGAAAACGGTCATGCCTTCGTTCCTGAATTGCCGTATCAATTCTCTTACGTCTCGGATCCCCTTTGGGTCTAACCCGAGGACCGGCTCGTCGAGGATCAAGTTGTCCGGTTTGTGCAGTATGGCTTTGGCTATTATGAGCCTTCGCTCCATGCCGGTGCTGAAAGTACCTATCTTCTTGTGCTCCCAGTCCGACAATCTTACCAACTTCAGCGTTTCCTTGATTCTGCGATCTATCTCGCTGCCGCTCATTCTGTAGACCCTGCCGAAGTAGGTCAGCATCTCGTGAGGGGTCAGGTAGTCATAGACGCCAGGTACTTCAATCAGCGCTCCTATAGTCCGCAGAGCCTCTCTTGGGTTTACCGTCACGTCGATGCCATTCACATAGGCATGTCCCGAGCTGGGCTTAAGCAGGCCGGTTAGTATCTTGATAGTAGTCGTTTTCCCGGCGCCATTAGGGCCAACGTATCCCACGACTTCACCTTTTCTTATCTGCAAGGAAACCCCATCCAGCGCGGTAAAACCTTTGCCGTATCTCTTGACGAGGCTCTCCGTTCGAATTGCATATTCCACCGCTTTACCTCCTCTGCCCGCCTTAGGCGGACTGCCCCTCTGCATTCCCCGTAATATTTAATGTGGGGGCGACCCATCGGGTCGCCCCCATCCTAATCAGGGCAGACACGTGGGTCTGCCCCTACGTTTTACTCCGCTCTGGCGCGGAACATCAGGGTACCGAAAGCTACTCCCACGACAGCCAGGGCGGCCAAGACCACAAAGCAGAGCCAGAGGTCATTCCATATGTATCCGTTCGAAATCAAATCGCGGGCGCCAACCACAGCATAGTCTATGGGGTTGATTTGCCTCACCGTGTTAAGCCAGCCAGGCAGCAGGGTTGCCGGCATCATCAGCGAAGAGAGGAACATCAGCGGCATGGTAAGAAGGTTGGTGACTGCCATTACGTTCTCCTGTCGTTTGAGCAGGAGTGCCAGCCCATTGGAGAAGGCAGCGAACCCCAGCCCGAGCAGGCTGAGCAGCAAGAAAGTAAACAGCACCCCGGGCACTCCGGTTTCAAAATGCACGCCCATGATAAGCGCGAGGATAATGATTATCAAAGCCTGGATTAGCAGCACCACCACTGTTGCGATGATACGGCCCGCTATGACGGAGATGCGGGTCACAGGGGTGGCCAGCATCTTGGACAGTATGCCGGTATCTATGTCCCACAGCATGCCAAAGCCCGAAAAGGCTGAGCCGAACAGCACCGTCATCACCAGCACGCCAGGGGCAAAGAATTGGAGATAGCTGCCGCCACCTGGGCCCAGCATACCGCCCAGCGACTTGAATATCTGGGTGAACAGCACCAGCCACAATATAGGCTGGAACAGGGTCATGAATATAAACACAGGCATGCGAATCCTTGACCTGAGATCGCGCAGGGTTATATACCAGGTATCAGTTAGGAGATTCATTTCTGCCTCCTATCGCGCATCCTCATTAGCTGAGCGAAATTGGTACGCGTGCCCTCCTGGGCGCGTATTGTTTTGCCGGTGTACTTTAGAAACACGTCGTCCAGCGACGGCCTGGACATGGTTATCGTCTTGACCTCGATGCCCTGTCCTGAAAGGAGCTGCATTATGGTGGGTATAGCGGATGCGCCGTCATTCACATAAACTGCCAGCTCACCGTCGGTAGGCTTCGTTCCGGTTACGAAAGGCTTGCCCGTGAGCAGCGCCTCGCTGCGCCTGATGAACTCCTTACATGCCTCATCCTTGTCCTCGCAGGGTGATACTGTAACCACGTCGCCGCCTATGGACTTCTTCAACTCATCGGCGGTGCCCATGGCGATTATCTTGCCCAGGTCTATGATAGCTATGCGGTCTGCCAGACGGTCGGCTTCCTCCATGTAGTGGGTGGTCAGGAAGATTGTCATGCCCTTGGAATTGACCAGG
>Ga0315277_10011761_pt1 | contig 10998 bp, 4 predicted proteins | sample YL17G05_15_MG_FD_203695 | JGI IMG/M metagenome (GOLD analysis project Ga0315277, IMG submission 203695) | Sediment microbial communities from Yellowstone Lake, YNP, Wyoming, USA - YL17G05_15 | ecosystem: Environmental > Aquatic > Freshwater > Lake > Sediment | place: USA: Wyoming | collected... | reverse complement strand
AGTGTCGCCATTGGGATCGGTTGTGCCTGATGCATCGAACTCGACCGCGAACGGCGCCGGCTTCGGCTGCAGCGGAATCGGCGTGACAACAACAAGGCTGCATATGGGATCGAGATTTAGCTCAAATCTGGTAATTATCAAACCATCAGGTGTTCCATGCTGAGAAAAGAAATCACCTGACCAAGTTGGATAAAAAGAATTTACATTAGCCCAACCACCCGCTATTTGAATCTCAGGATGTTCATATACAATTTGTCCCGTTGGCGAATATCTTGTAAATACCTCGCCTTCACCTTCAACAATTCTTGTTAAATATATATATCCGTACTTATCAGTTGTTTCAGGAAACATTGTTCCATTTGGAGCTACAAAGATGTAATTTTGTCTTTGAGGATTACTTGATCCACCGGAATAAATTAAAACAGGTTCAGACATTGAACTATCGTTGTTAAGATGAAGCATAAAGTCATTTATCAAACCCACTCCAGTTTCAACAGTGTATCTTATCCAGAAGCCCCCACTGTCTGAGGAAGTGACTCCCGATACTCTTCCAGGAAAAGTATTAGTTAATTGAAGATTTAAAAGACCATCGAACAAGTATATTTTATCTTCATTTGAAATACATACTTTACCATTAGTTGATATATCCATGTCATTATTCGAGCAATAATCAATAAAACCAAAACCAATTCCTAATGAAGACAGATCTGTTTCGGCTACGAAAACACCATTCAAAGAGTATTTAAGTACTAAACTATCATAGCCAATAACAAATCCTCCAGTACGATTTGCAGCAGCTGGACCAGGAGTGGATATGAATTCACCCTCCCAGCCAGATGTTGGTCTCCGCCATTCAAGAGATAACGCCCCGGAGCCATCTCCCCATGGAATAATGAAAGTTTCTTTTTGGATATATACGCTCTGAGCAAAGGATATGTTTACAAGGCAAATCCATAATATTGAACTAATTATCAATGAGGTTGTTATATTTCTTGGCTTTAACATATTTATCACCTATTGTTGGCATGAATTAAAAACTATATTATTAACGAAACGTCTTGGCATATGCCATTTTTGTGGAGGGTACGGATTTTCATTTGTTTTTAAAGCATTATATTCAGCCTCTGTTCTCAACCTTGTGGATTTCAATTGCACTTGACCTTTGTTGGTTGTACTATCGCAATCACCCCAAGATTGCCAAACCAAAGCTACATAAACTCCTTTTACTGGATTATGCCCTGAACCATCAGTGGTATTCCAATCATAGAAAATGCCAATGTGATTGCCATCTTCCACTTCCTCATTATTCTCATTTAAACGTAAATGGTGCCCCCATACAATTAGATCCCCAGCTTGCAATTCCGCAAAAGAAGTTAATGTTTCTGCTCGAGATGAAGTTCGCCATGCAACAGCTCCAATATGATTAATTGGATATGTATTACCTTCTTTTCTTGCCAACCTTCTTAGCAATTGGGTTAAATATCCGCTGCAATCAACGGTGCCTTCCCTTCCTGAACACTCATCATCATCAGTTTCATGATGTGGCGGGCGATGCCCTCCTAACAAATACCCATCTCCAGTATATATTGGTGCAACCAATAACACATCAAAGGGTTTTACTTTATCCAGATAAACTTCGTATTGCCTGTAAGCAACATATGATTCCCCCCTGACTTGACCTTCGTCCCGACCTTCAACTCGTATTTGATAGTATCCGCAGTTTAAAATGGGATTCTGCCCTTCGCCCCCCCTTTGAGAATTATTAATATCCCAAATATGCGTAACTGTCGCTGATCTTGTAACATATATAGGATCTTCCACATATGGGCAATCAGCGCAGTTGTTATTGAAATTTTCGTCAAGCTCAACTGTTGCGATTGATTCTATGGTTTGATCCGGTTTGATAACATAAACCTCATAAAGGTCATAATCATACTTGTATTGCCCATTTTCTAATCGTCTTGGGACGCATATCCTTATTTGAATTTGTCCAACTTTCATATTAGCCCAAACTGGCGTGAACGGGCTTATATAGTCGTCATTCACTGTGGTTATATTTGGATTGGTTAAAACATTCTCAAGTGATTCCGTATGCCATCCACCTTCATTATTGGTGATGAAAATTGGTATAGATGGTCCATCAATCCAATATATTTCCACGATATCCTGACCTGGTGGCGCATTGGAACTTAGCGCAATATAATAAGTATTATCCCTATCACTGCTTCTTATAATTCCTGGCTCCACCTGTAACACTATTTCACCAGTACCACATCTGCTTTGCGCCTGCCCTCCTCTTTCGCCTGCAACCCAGAAAACGCGACAATAATCGTCATATACTGTATTGCATGCATCTAATCGTGCTCTAACAGTCAGCTCGCAGTCGCGGAATTCATCAATTTTAAAATTCGGACCAGTCCAATCTTCGTTTGGCGATATCACCGAATAGACTTTGTCAGCCCAGTTATTGAAAGGTGGTGGTTCGTGAGGACCATAATTATGCCATTGTCCATTTTCCTCTATATAAACGCTCCACTTTATTAATTCAGCTAGTTCCTGACCTGTGGGATTTCCCGAAATCTGAGCTATAAATGTGACAGATTCTCCATCTGTTACCGGTGTATTGTTGCCTGGTGAAGTAATAATAACATCCATGTTTACGCCAGGTGCAAGATTCCCGCTTCTCCGCCAGTTGTGGCAATCATCTTTTATTCGCAATTTGCCGCTTGACCAGTTGAGCCAGGAGCAGCCGGTGCGGAGAATCCAAACCGAGTATTCACCGTTCCGGTAGCCATCAGTTGGAAGGGGCGAATTGCAGTTCGCTCCGCGGGGCCAGTTCTCTTCTGTCAGCTCAGTGTTTGCGTAAGGATCAATGTCAACATAAAAATAATGCAGCTGAACATCCTCTTGATAATTCCGCACTCCATCATCCTCAAAATCTATCGAGAGATAATGGTGTATCCATTGACCCTCATCCGATGTTTCATCCTTAGCTCTCACCACAACGCATAGTCCTCCGGGATTAGCCTGTAGCCATTCATCCATACCGTTACCGCATCGGCTCCAGTAATAACTCCACAAATTCGATGTTCCATCCGCCGCATATGCAACTCCCATACCATTAAGCTCAGGAATCAGCGTATTTTGAACATAATCATTCAATTCCTCACCGGGCAATATCACAATGCCATCCTCATTATCAAAAACAGGACATGTTGTGTCAGTTTCGATTTCCGTATCATCTCCAACCCTAAAACCCTTCGATTCATAACCGTATGGTTCGCTGCCATCGCAATTGTTGCAATCAACCCTCGACTCCCATCGATACCGGCATGTGCTGGGAACGAAATATCCTTTGTTGCGTTCATAATGCTGCCAGTGACCATAGGAAAATCCAACGCCATAGTATCCTCTTTGGGTACTGCTGTAATCAAGCGTGTCATATTGCGCTTCCCAGTTGGTTTGTGGATCGAGGTGACCCTCAAGAGCCCAGTTGAATTGCGAAACAGCATAATTCAGACAATTTCCCCATGGAGTGCCTCCGCCCCATCCGCATCCCTCCAATATTGTATAAGCTTCAGCGTTCAGTATCTCGCGTCGCTCTTTCCCTTCTGATGTGAGATGTGTTCGATCCAAATCCCAATCATCTGCTTCATTGCAGCTTCCAAGTGGATAGACTGTTCCCTTTTCGCATCCATAGACCTGACCTGAGCGCTTATCATAAGCTTGACCGGGTCTTCTATCAGGGAATAGGTATGCGTTCATTATGCCAAGCGACGAGTTAAATGAAACTCTTGGTGATATGAGCAAGGATGGCAACCATTGAGGGTCATCCAGAGTTCGCCTTTCGGATAATTCAATTACGACCGTGTCATTGCCTGCTAAAACCTCTATATTCTGTTTCTCCGCATTGAAGCCATCGACAGTCCATCTCGATGTATCACCGAGTTGCGATGATGGCATCGGCCTTGGAAGCGAAATATATAGTTTGCCATCATCGATTCCGAGACCCAACTGCATCTCTGGCGCTTTATCCAATACTTCGAATTCGAATGTCCGTGCGGCTTTTCCACCTCTTTGAGAGAAACAAAAATCAATTAATCACTGTGGCATCGGAACTCGAAAGTTTAATATATACAATCCAACCTCATTTGATGCTACTTAAAATTTACCAGCAATTGCTGGTTCTGTCAATTATGACTTAAAAAGGTCTTTTAAAAACTCAAGAAAAGAGAGATTCCTCAGCAAAATTCAGGATTTGAAATTTAGTGAATCCGGTATTTATTGGGGAATATAAACGTCAAATCCTGAATTTTGCTTCGGAATGACATCGATATATTTATTTTTTAAAGGCTTTATAAAATAAAACCCGCCTTTTAAATGATGGCGGGTTTGGATTTCGATTTTTATAAATTTCACACTTTTTTACAGCTGAGGTTGCGTGTCGAACTCTATTAAATCCGCAAGGTCTGTTAGAAGCTGCAAAGATCCGACATTTAAATCCGGTTTTACAACAAGTTCTGTAATCTCATTTTGAGTAATGGTCTGACCAGTCAGGTATCGGTTGTACAGGACACAGGCTCGGAGATCATCAGCGTGGATAATATCATGGGAGCATTCATATTCGGGAGCGACAGCAAGAGCCTGATTGAGAGCAGCCACAGCTTCATCCATGTAGGGGTTTATATATCCATAGAAGAACATTTCGTTATCGTATTGATTCGGTTCGAGAAGTACGCTCGTGCCAACGAGGGTCATGTAGCATCCGGCAAGACCGACCATAGCATCGGCATCGTTCGGATTCGCTTTTGCGGTATTGAACTGCGCGATTGCGTCATACCACTCATAGCCTCTGTTGTAAATCGGACCGCCGGACATATCGCGTCCGCGTTTCGCATATACCCATCCGATACCGGTAAACGCGCTTGAGCTCTGCGTGAGCCTGTCGGCATAGCGGGTATTCAAGGCACGTCTGAAGTGATACAGCGCGAGGTTGTATTGCTTGACACCATAGTTCGCCCATCCGAGTTCGAGTTGCTCGTTTGACATAACACAATCGCCGAGATCGACGTGCTCCGGGGAATTGAAGAAGAATATTCTATCGTAACCGATAAGTCGTCCGATTGTCGCATTAGAGGTTTCAATTTTGAGTATAATAGTCCTTCCGAGAGATAGATTGAGGAACTGAAACTCGCCCGTAAGCGGTCCGGTTTCGGGAGGATTGAAGACAGCTGATAGGGGATTCATCTGTTCATCAAACAGTTGAGCATCGACAAAAACACCTCCGCATGGAGTTCCTTCAAGGTCGACAACCCGTCCTGTTATGCTCGCGAGATTCGGATTCCCCTGCTGTCCATGGGGGTCTGATGGCAGCGGTTGAGTTGGATCTGTCTTTCCACCGCTGCATCCTGCTACCAGACCCATTATCAGGATTAGAATCAGAAGTGTATTATGTAAAGATTTTTTCATTATTTTGCTCCTTGGTATTTCATTCATAAATTTAATCTCAATTTTCAGCAATATCTTATGAGTGATGGAAACCTGTAACTTCGATTTTATCCTCACCGCTGACAGTTCGCGGGATTGCATCCGAATCGCGCCAGTTCATCGGAACACCGGTGAACTGAAAAATCAACGTGCCTTCATCCGGAGGAGTATCCTGGTTGAAATGCAGTCTGCCTACGTAGAGGTCATCTGAGAATTGTCCAACCATAAGTTCGTTGGGGAAATAGGTCGGTTGGCCATTGAAAGTTTCAACTATCGGAACGGGTGTATCGATAACACCATCATTATCAGTGTCGTAGCCGATATTGTAACTGACCGCTTTCCCATCATTTATCAGTACGGGTATTCCGTCAGGGTCAAGATACCATGGCGTTTCAATCGGGTCCATCAATGTGTAGCGGCTTCTAACCACGAAAATTATGTCGCCGTGGAGAATCGGATTTGTAAAAGCTCTAACAATTAGTGGGTCGTTTATTGGAGTTGGATTGAAACTGCGAGTTAAAGCGGCAAGGCAGTCTATTAGTCCCCATCCGGTTGTATCGTCGATTCCAGCTGTTCCCACGATATCGTAATTGGATGAATCCTTGAGTATCTCAACAACCTCGACAGGTCTGAGGTACGGGAACTGCTCCCAGATTAAGGCGATTAGACCCGAAACCTGGGCGGCTGCGAATGATGTCCCCATGCCAACCGCGTAGCCCTCGGAGAAGTCGGTCGGGAATGTCGAGAGGATATTATAACCGGGTGCCACGACAAATCGCTGTATCTCAAGCGATTGTCCGAGGCTTGGGGTATTTGATGTTGGAAGCAGGATATTGGAATAATCAACCGCTCCAACTTTGACACAATGTATGTTGTTTACAGGATAAACTGACTCAACACCGTTATCAATTGGAGTTCCGTCATCACCCGCCGCAGCGACCAGCATAACATGCTGATTCTCATAACATGCCTGGATAGCGCTCGCCTCGGTTTGTGATTCACCAATTGAATTGGTTACGCGATAACCGTAGCTCATGTTGATAACAAGCTGCGCATTGAAAGGTTCTGTGAAGATGGTTGTGGGAGGATATGAGCCCTGGTCTTTGTTGCGCAGGTCGTTGAACCGTCCGAGCGCGAACATAATGCCCTGAGCGCTTCGGAAGCTGTCGCCGCGACCATCGTTATCGAGTACTTTCACCGGAAGGATTCGGGGATTCCATGCGATTCCAGCGATACCAATTGTGTTGGATGTCAGGGCGCCGATTATGCCCGTTACCAAGGTGCCATGACCATGCTCATCATCCACATTCATATTGCCATCCACGTAGTTCCATCCATCAAGGATTTTCATGCCATCCGCATGACCTACAGCAATCATGATATCGGGATGTTGGATGTCAAGGCCGGTATCGAGTATGGCTACAACGACATCGCTTTCTTCAGGTATCGCTCCAAGGTCGCTTCCCGGCTCAACAAACCATGCTTCCGGTGCGTTTATCTGTTCGAGATATGACTGATCCTGGAACATTGGATCGTTTGGCATAACTCGAACCTGCTTAGCGTAATTTCGGAATATCGGCTCAGCAACCTTGATTTCTTTTTTCTGCCATAATGCTTTCAGAGTAGTGTTTAATGATAAACCGCTTTTCAAACTGACACGGTGATAGCCGAGTAACGGTATCTCATCTATCACAGTCAAACCGAAATTTCTCAGGATGGTGTTCTTGTCATTCTCTGATACGCCATCCGCAAATTTAATCGAAAGTTCAGTTGGTATGACTCGGTCTTTGAGTCGAAGATTTTCGATTTCGGTTAATTTCACATCTTCGGTTGCGATAACTCCCCTGTCGCCGGTAATCGCTGCTCCCTCTCGGTCATCGCCTGTAAAAACATTCCCGTTCGGCGAAGAGCATGAGATTGCCATTACCGCTGTCAATCCGAAGACTAACATGATAATAATGAGTTTCGTTTTGGAGTACAATTGTAATTCCTCCGGACGATGTAGTTTAGTTCCACCTTGCGGTGGAGTATAAATTTATAAAAACCTTATAATCACGCAAACTTATCTTGCCCCCGATAGAATAGTTAATCGATTTTGAAACACCCTTTAAAAAAGACACATTATATATAAAAATAATCCACGTTCAAGGTCGGGAACCATTCATTTCAGAAATATTATTCCCGGGAACCTTAACCGTGGTTTCTTTCGATTGGAACCATCCAAATCGATAAACTAAGAATGAGTATAATTTAAAAGCATTAATATGTCAACAGGATTTTCGTAATTTTTTGTAATTTTATGAAAGTTCCTGCAAATTCTGTTTCCTGATGAAATTCACTCTCAAATGACTATTATGCGACTACTGCAAAAATGACAAGGAAAAAATGGGGACAGTCCACAAGCACTCAATTTCTTTGTTCGTTCTATTAGTTGCATATTGCTTATTGTCTTGACACATGCGACATGGTGAGTTGGAACTGTCCCCATTTTTTCATTTTACCTTTACTGGAGCGGTTTCGAGGTGTTTTTCCGAGATCGGTGAACCGGCTGGAATCGCGCACTTTGAATATTTACCAATCACATCAAATACACGCGATGCTGGAAGTTCTCCTTCGGGTCGATTGAATTTCAAGTGATACATATCGATTTTTACGCCTTTGGGAATATCAACCATGGCATAAATTCCTTTACGACCCTGGTTCCTGATTTCAGTCTCTTTCACGCTTGGTCTTTTTTCGCCATCACCAAGCATTCTTTCAAGAGCTCTTGTCTGCCCGATTATTGTGCGAAGCTCACCTTCATCTGATGATAATCGTTGATCGGGTCCGGGAAGGTTTTTGTCTGTCGTGAAATGCTTTTCGATAAACACTGCCCCCAGAGCGACTGCTCCAAGTATCGCCAGGGCTCCGACATAGTGATCCGAATAACCGACAGGTCTTTTTAGCGTTCTTGTCATCGTGGGAATAGTGTTTAAATTAATCTCGATATCATCCGGAGGATAGCTCGATACACAATGAAGCGGCAGTATTTCACTCGCTCCTGATGTCTCAAGGATTTTTATCGCGCTTAGAACCTCATCCATGTAACCCATGCCTGTCGAAATGATTATGGGTTTTTCACATGATGCAACCTTTTCAAGCAACGGCATGTTTGTCAAATCGCCTGATGCTATCTTGAACGCGGGGACATCGCATTCCATGAGGAGTTCCACGCTTGCTTCATCGAATGGTGTTGAAATGAAATACATATCAAGCTCATCGCATGTTTTTTTCAAGTGCATGTGCTCGTCTTTTCCGAGTTCGCTTCGTTTGAAGATTTGAAAGAGTTCGGGCTTTTTTGACGGGTCTGCGAGTGTCTCTGCCTGATAGGTTTGAAATTTCACGCCTTCGGCGCCGGTTCTGGATGCGGCTCTAATCATCGATTCGGCGAGATTCATATCGCCGTTGTGATTCAATCCGATTTCAGCGAGAAAGAAAACAGGTTCTCCATTTCCAATGTGACGTGAACCGATTTTGAATTTTTTCATTCGAGGCGCCTTAATCGTTCTTAAAGAATCTTAATAAATAATAAATAAAAAACCTTGTCCATAATGAAATATCGACGGACAAGGTTTGAATCTTAGTCTTAACCGAGCTTAACGCATTCGGATTTTATTTTTGTTCGTCCTGCAGTTTTGATGGGTCTATCGCAATCTCTTTTTCAACATCGAAAATCGGATATTTAAAATCGATCTTCACATCTTTGCGGATTTCATCGAGCCATTGATCGAGAAGCGGTGAGACTTGCGTATATATGATACTGTTGATAATAGTTTCTTTTACCTCATCGAATTGCTTTTCCTCGCGCGGTTTTTTTTCTGTCACTTTCACAATATAGAAACGATCCTCGATGAACAAGGGATCGCACATTTCGCTTACATCCATTTCGAATATTTTATCCTCAAGGGGTACAAAGGGTCCCACGAATAATCCTCTTGGCCACAATGTGCCAATATCGCCTCCGCTGTCTACTGTCGCTTTGTCGATTGAATACTTCTTCGCAATCTCTTCGAAAGTCTTTCCGTTTTTTATTTGCTGCGCTGCTTCTTGTGCATCGCTTTCGCGTTCGGTGACGATGATTGAGAATCGTGCTCTTTCCGGTATCACCCATTTATCCTTGTTGGCGTCGAAATATTTCTTCGCATCCGATTCTGGTACACTAATCCCGGCTTCTTTAACGAGCCTGTTTTTCTTCTCAACGAATCCCCTTCGCGCCATGATCTCGCGATGAATCGCGTTGCGGACAACATTCATGTCAAAAGCTTTTTCAAGTGCTGCGAGTTTTTCAGGTGTATATGTATCCTCAAGAATTTTCTTGGGTTCGTTTTTGTCGACCTCAACACCAAGCTTTTTAGCCTGCTGGTAAAGCACCATATTCTCGATTAATTCCTGCAACAGTTCCTGACCATAGCGACCCATCAGGAAAAAAACCATCTCATCCTCGCTGATAGTTTCATTATTGACCTTGACAACAATCGGATAAATCAAGCATTGGGTTGTCGATGCGGGAAGATTCAGGACTTTCGTGAATCCTGTTTCTTTCTCATTTGATGTATCAAAGATAGGGTAATACACTTCGATTTTGGATTTGTCTCTCAAGGAGTCGAGTTGTTTTTGGAGGATGGGTTCGACTTTTTTTATGGTTAATTCATCAACTATGTAGGATTTAACCTCGTTAAATTTTTTCTCCTCCGCTGGAAATCTCTGTGTGGGCATTACAATGAAAAAATTGCTCTCGATAGCTATGACCTGGCTCCATTTGTTCAGCGGCAGAGTGAAAAGCGAGTTTTCAACTTCTTTTAAAGGACCCCTGAAATAACCCTGCGGTAAAGGTTCTCCAAGATCGCCACCTGCGTCCTTTGTTGCCTTGTCAATTGATAATTCCTTAGCGACATCAGCGAATGGCACGCCTTCATTCAACTTCCCAAGAGCTTTATCCGCATCTTCTTTTGTCTTGGTTACGATAATGCTGAATCGAACCATCGCCGGACGAGACCAATCCTCAACATTTTTCAGGTAATAATCCAGGGCTTCATTCTCGCTGATTTCAATTTTGCTGTCTTTCGTTATTTTTTCGATCATCGCATCATAGACTTTTCTCGCGAGGTAATCTCTTTTCACAGCGAGAAGAATTTTTTCTATATCGAATGCCTCGGAAAGCACTTTGAATTTTTCTTCGCCGTATGCATGAATCATTTCCTGCCTTGGTTCATCTTTTCCTACGGTTATATGGAATTCATCGGCTTTTGACGCGAGGATTGCGTTTTCGATAAGTTCGGAAAGCACCTCCTGTCCGTGTCGTCCTATCAGGAAATAGAGGAGCTCGGTTTCGTAAATTGGCTCGTTGTTTATTTCAACCACCACGGGTGCGATGAGCGATTTTCCTGCTTTCGCTTCGATACTCGCAGGCGCTGAAAATATCATTAAAGCCGCTATCACAGCGGCGAGTAAAAGGGAATATCCATGATGCAT
>Ga0315277_10011760_pt1 | contig 10999 bp, 10 predicted proteins | sample YL17G05_15_MG_FD_203695 | JGI IMG/M metagenome (GOLD analysis project Ga0315277, IMG submission 203695) | Sediment microbial communities from Yellowstone Lake, YNP, Wyoming, USA - YL17G05_15 | ecosystem: Environmental > Aquatic > Freshwater > Lake > Sediment | place: USA: Wyoming | collected... | reverse complement strand
ATTCCATGTGTGATAATGCAGCTGAAACCTTAAGCAGGAAATTAAGTCAATATTACATCGATCATTATGGGACCATCCTCCATCACAATGTGGACAAAGCGGCACTCGTCGGCGGGCGGTCCGAACCAAAATTTGGTGGCGGCATTGTTACTGAGCCAATATATTTCGCTCTCATCGGGCGAGCAATTTGTGATGTAATTAAAGATAATAAGCTCGAAAAAATCCCTATTCAGCGTCTAGCCAGGGAAGCGATAATGGAAAGTATAGAGGAGACCTTTCGATATATGGATCTGAAGACTGATGTGATAATCGATTGCAAGGTCAAGACGGGAAGTCAAGATTTAGTGGGATTATTTGATTATCGCAAGCAAGTTCCCTTTGCCAACGATACCTCTTTCGGTGTTTCCTTCGCTCCCTTCTCCAATACCGAAAAATTAGTCTATAAAATCGAACAGTTCTTACAGAAGGAAGCCATTCAACGAATTCCCGCCATCGGTGAAGATATTAAGGTTATGGGGTTCCGCCAGAATAATGACATTAAATTGACAATTGCAACTGCAATGGTTGATAGGCTCATTGATGATTTAGACTCGTATGTTTCGATAAAAGAAGATATTAAAGAAGAAGTGATGAAACAAGTTCCCAAAATAATTGATCCAAGTTATAACGTGTCGGTCGATATTAATCGAGCTGATATAATCGAAAAAGGAGTTGTTTACATTACAGTCACTGGTACCTCTGCTGAAAGTGGCGATGATGGGCAAGTAGGGCGTGGTAATCGAACCAATGGCTTAATTACTCCTAACCGACCTATGTCACTTGAAGCGGCTGCTGGGAAAAATCCCATTTCCCATGTCGGCAAAATCTATAACGTCCTTGCTGGTATTTGTGCGAATGAAATCGCCGATACCGTCACAGGGGCAAAGGAAGTTCAAGTTAGAATATTAAGCCAAATCGGAAGTCCTATCAGCGAACCGCTGGTCGCTTCTGTGAGTATACTACCAACTGAAGATGCAGCCTGGAATTCCATAGAATACGAAGCAGAAAAAATCGTCCAAGATAAATTAACCAACATTACTAAACTGACAGAACTATTCCTCCATCGGAAAGTTTCAGTTTGGTAATCTCTTTCCCTTTCATCTTTATTTTTAAGTAATAAAGAGGGATCTACTCTTTTTTAGGTTAGTTCATAGGTCTTTCGCAGTTTTGCTGCAGCCGCCTCCTGAATTTGGAGCAGTTGCTTGACGATTAGTTCGCCCTCTTCTGGAGTCGGGATATTGAAATTACGAAACCCGCACGAAGGCGTAATGAGTGATTGGGCGAGTAATTCTTGAATCGGGATTCCTTTTTGCGCCAGTGGGTTGATATTCTTTTGCAAGACTTGCCCTAATTGATCCGGTGTCGGGAAAAACTCGCTGGGCGTCAATTCACCTGTCATAATTTGCGGAATTCTTTCGACTCCAAATACACTCTCGGGTGTGTTAGGCGTAAGTCCAAACGCAAATCCTCCCCCTCGCAACATAAAATCCTCGATTATATCCTTATCAGAATTTTTAAGTGAATTTGAATATTTTATTGCGTCATAAGAGAATAAATCAATGGGGCATTTCAAAATATCATTCAAAACATTAACAGGATTATCACAAATATGAATCCCTTTTCTGCATTGAATTAACTGGAGCACTTGCGCAATTTTTTCCAAGGCGTCTTTTGTTGGAATTTCCTTTTCAATGGAAACGGAAAGTGCGGGTTCATCCAAGAATAGAATCACATTCGAACGTTGGATTTTATTGGCATTCGCGATTTGGAGCAGTTGCCCCGAGAGCCAATGTGCAATTTCTGCTGTTAATGTCACTAACAAATCTAATAGCTCTGGGTCGTCTATCAGCCTCGTGTTCCCGGGATGGATTTTAATGCTGGCTGCCTCCGTGATAGGTCCCACCAACTGGCATTTTATGCCGTGTGGCCGGGTTTGGGATTCACTCAAGAGTTCAGAGAAAACAGATAGCTCCTTTACAAAATCAGATTCAATTGCCATTCCATGAGGATGAAGGAGTAGCGCTTTGAATTTTAAATCATTCTTAAATGCATCTAACTTTTCTTTAAATTTCGGGGTATTTACATCGAGAACGCTGGCTCCTCTTAAAATCGTGATCCCTGGAAACATGTAGTGAAATTGCACTGTCATTTCATCGGTATTTAACTGGGGAATATATGGATATGTAATGCCGGACTCCAAAATATCGCGAATTAAGCGCTTTGAATCATTTAGAGGGTGCGATCCGATCCCCGAAGTCCCTAGGTTAAACGGCACAATATCACATTTGATTTTTTCTTATTTAAAGCATTTAATGAGAAATATAAATTAATTTCAGCCTATTCCGCCCATGCTTATAAGCAAGAATTCAATGCCGAAAGCAAAAAAAACGGAGAGTAATATGATGGCGATAGCCGATTTGGCACCGGAGAACCGAAATCCTTTTTCTACATGCACAATGAACCAAATAGCGACAATACTCCCGAAAATAAGGAAAAGGATTGCAAATAATGGATAAAACGCCATCCACGCCATGCTTAATCACACTCTTTAGACTGTAAATTCAATCTTTTTTGAGAAAACCTTGTCATCCAAATATACAATTCTCTCAAGGAATCCAACTTTTTTAATCTTTTCCCGGAGGTCTCTCGTAGAAATCGAATCCTTGTCATCTGGGAAAATGAAATTAGTGATTGAATATTTGTTTGCTAGAAAGATTTCGTCAAAGGATCGAGGTAGATCGGGAAAATCCGGGAGAGCCAACTGAAAGAAATCCTCCAACTCTTGAGAAGAAAGTGCAGAAGTCTTAGCATTGCAGAATTTTGTGCGATCTGTTATACAAATCCCCGTTTTTTCACACAGCTCCGTATTTTTGCATTTGACCTTCGTATCTGGGTTGCAGGATTCAAACGCCTCTGACTTCCCAAATATCTTTTTGAGTTTCGGAATTGTATCGTCCGATTTGAACTTCCATTCGCTGTTCCCGGAGATGGTCAGTAATAAATAACAATCATCCGCTAAATTATCATAGAGTTGTACCAACTCATGGGGCGTCAAACTTGTGTTCATGGAATATATGAATAAATTCTTCAAATCCCGCTTACCTGGCTCCCAGTCACCCGGCAACGAAACCTTCTGAAGCTTTCCTTGAATTTCCTCCAGCTCCACATGCGGCTGGGTATATATGTCCCCCTCCACTTTATACGACCCCTCGGGTAGATGCGATGCTATAAAATAGCCCATCAAGTCCTCATATTCGAAACTCCCGTTCAGCGTCAAACTATTCTTTTTTGCCTTAATTCGCAGAACCGGCCCTCCTTCCGGAAAGTCTCCTTTGCTAAATTTAATAAATCGCCGGTGCGCGCTCAGATCTGCCGCTCCACGGATAAGTTTCGTGAGGAAATGATCCATTTTCTTCGTGCTTCCATTTGATCATTCAGCTATTTTATTATAGTTAGAATAATTTACTTTTAAAATGATTTTGGTTTAATTCTTTCTGAAAAAAAAATTAAATTAACTCAATCGACATTATGTAAGAGGTTACCCAATATGAAAACACGTAATCTGATTGCAATTATATTTCTTCTCATAATGCTGGCTTTCAGTGCCATAGTACCCTATATATCCTCATTGCTACCAAAAGCAACCCCCGAACCAGGGGTGAAACGGGTTATTCTCTTCTCCATCGATTCTTGTAATCCAGAATATATTAGCCCCACGTATATGCCTAATCTGTATGCTCGAATTCTGCGAGATGGGGTGAAATTCAAATTCGCAACTAATATAGTTCCAGCAGAAACGCAATGCGCTCATACTACCATGCTCACAGGCGCTTTTCCGACTCATACTGGTATCGTTGGAAACGGGATGTATTTCCCAGAGAATTGGACCGATCCCGTTACGCATGAGGTCGTGTATCCCAAAGGAACCCAAATCGCTACCTTCACAGATCCCCGCCTTCGGATGGCTAAAACTATCTTCGAACAATTCCAAAATAACGCTTCTATGAAGACTGCTTTTGTATCGGGTAAATGGCGGTTAATCCCGCTCTTAAGTGGGGGCGCCAATCAAATTTTTGGCAATGCTCGGAATGGGACCATTATGATTCCTCCCGAGTATTACATGAAAGTGGGCCAATACTTTACATATGCGGAAGGTGATGCCATAGATATTTGGATAATGAATTGTTTGATTGAACTGTTGAAGAATGAACCTGATACCAATTTTATTTTCGTTAATTTAGCCTTTCTCGATGATGTCCAGCACTCTGGTGGGACATTCAATGAAATGGTTGCGGAACAATTGCGAGAATTAGATAATTTATTCTTGCGATTATTCAATGAATTAGAAAGTCTCGGGATATATGATTCCACATTATTTGCGATTACGGCCGACCATGGTGCTGATAACACCGAATATGTATTAAATCTATTTGATATTTTCGAGCAATCCACAAGCCCGCACATTGAAGCCCATATCCATGCGGAGGGTCAGACAGCGTATATCTTTCTGAATGACACCGCCCAATTGACCGATGCCCTCACTTTATTGGAAGGGGAGCCCGGGATAGACCTTATAGTCCCAAGAGATAACTCCTCCGTGATTGGCTACAGTAATTACAGCGCCTATAATTTATATCCCTATCAGAATCGATCTGGCGATATTTTCGTATCCACATTTGAGGGCGGTGCAACGATTATTACCCCAGCAGTTCCTTTCATGCTGTTCGGGATCCATGGTGGTACAAGCACGATGGATATTCCCTTGACATTTATTTGCAAAAATCTGAATTTCAAACCTGAATTAAGAGGCACTGAAATCCTGGATCAAATTCCAAGGACCGTCGATATTCTCCCCACTATTGCGTCCATTATGAATTGGTCTTTGGATCTGATGACCTTGGACGGGCATGCACTCGATATTATAAGTTGAGGTAAGGTGATGGCATGAATTATTTTTCCGCTCTGAAAAATTCTATTGTAAGCCCAACGAAATTCTTTTCAGAATTAAATAAAAGTGAGAGTAATGCGTTAAAAGCCCTAACAACGCTGCTTCTGAGCAGTTTCTTACTTGTTGGAACGATTTTTTTAGGAGAGATAATTTTTGGAAGTGATCTAATTTATTCTTTCTTCGATTACCAGGCAAACACTTTTATCATCCAACAATACACCACCTTTCAATTCTTTGGCTTTTATATTGGAAGCACTCAATATTTCCTCCTCTTCTTGGATAAAATTTTCTTTCTTGTGAAAATGTGGTTATTAATTATCGGCGTTATTTATCTGACAGCTCTGGTTTTACAGGAGAAAAAGCATATGAACATCACAAAAACCTTTGAGGTTCTTGCCTGGAGTTCGACTCCCCTAATTGTGCTCGCCGGTATTACCGCCCTATTTTTAGGAATCCGATTCCTTATTCCCTTGTACTACCATTGGTTATATTATTTCATCGTCCTCTGCTTCTTAATAGTTTTAATTCCCACGTATATTATTCTAGGTCTCGGTAAAACCACTTCCATCTCATTTTTCCGACGAATAGTACTCACTTTCAGTCCAATGGTTGTAATTTATATTCTTTGGATTCTAAACCATGCCGAAATTCTTCTCATTCACGTAGTGTAGGTGAAATTATGACAACACTTGAATTCATAAAAAATTTAATTTTGCACCCAGCCCAAACAGTGGATATTTTAAAAGAGAAATCAGCCTGGCTTCTTATTATTCTAGCGATAATTAATGCCCCCGTTTTTGGCCTGCTCTTTTTATCGAGCCATTTTATCGCAAACCTAGGGGTCGGTATTTTTTGGATCTTCGGGGTGGGGCTTGGCCTTGGTTTACTTATCACATTGGGTAGTTATTTGGGGATATACTTTTTAATTGCTACCCTATTCAAAGAAAAAAGTCTGGGATCAAGCCTAAAAGTAATTGGGTATTATTTTATAATAGCATTTACCCTCTACCATCTGATAACGGTCCCGATTTTCGTTGCTTTACTTATTTCCTTTAATTATTATCTTGTCGTAATTTTTTACAATATTTCTCATGTGATTCTCCTATTCTGGATTCTTGCCTTATCTACTCAAGGAATATATAAATTGCAACAAGATAGCGAATCCCGGGCTCTAATGAAAGTCTTTACTTCTCTCTTTGGTTCTTGGATAATCATTTCGATAGTCGCTCTAATCGTAGCCGCTGAGCTCATTAGTCAAATCATCAGATAAAATCTTTGGCTAGTGGAATTCTATTTAATCTTCTCCCTTTTTCCTTTAAATTGGATATAATCTAGCAAAGTCCTTTGCTTCATTGTATTATCCAAAATCGCACTGGTTTGAATCCAATTTTGGAGGGGCGTCTGGAAATGACCCGCAATTTCGTTTAACGCAGCCCCTAAAGTTTCAAAAATTAAGGGGGGTCTTCGAAAGGCATCTCGGACTGTTTCACGAATGACCCAGACCCCCAATGGGACGATATACCCGCTACTTACCTCTCTGAAAGAAATCGCGGCCGCTTGTCTTCTGATACGGGTTAAATGTTCCACCACGGCTAGTCGAGCTGAATAATAGGCCCCGGTGACATGGCTTGCGTAGGTAGTCCGCCCCGAGTAAAATTCGTGATCGGCGGTTATGACCGGTTCCGGATGCGGATTGAACGCGCTCTTTCCACTCCAGGTTTCGAGCTGCTCGAACGCCCACTCACGTGGCAAAAGGAGGATCTGAAAACTATTATCCAGATATTTAGCTGAATAGAGCTGATACTTGTCCACCTCTGGGAAATCTTTAATTTTAATGATAATCTTCTTGGAAATGGCATCGTCCGCGGCGGTGATAGCCCAGCGTGTAGGCACTAACTTCCGATTTTTTTTCAGCCCTAATAACCCTGCGGAAAGGACCCGAATAATATCGGTCACTGGTAATCCTTGCGAATATAAGTAATTGAGCCCGGAATTTGCTCTGAAATCGGTATCCGAAACAGTTTTCTCCACAAATAAGTTGACCTTCGGATTTTCCGCTATTTCCAATTTTTCAATGTGTCCTAGAGGTCCCATAGGGGGGCTATGACTGTCATAGATGATCCGGAATTTCGGCACCTTCTCGAAATGGACTTCGGCATCCACAGGACGCTCTGCCATCGCCAGCTCTTGACTCAGCTCCAGCATTCGGTTGTCCTCAAACTTTTTGACATGCACTCGCAAGGCTGACCGAATCAAGCGCGTCCGGTAACCCACCAATTCCTCTATCGGCTTTCCATACCATCGGTCTGGGCGATCCAGAATTTGGATGTCCTCCCCTTTTCCTATTAGAGGGGGAATCATTGGTCCTACCAGCACATCGGGGTAATTGTAATGGCCCACGAAAAACGAGGGCGGCGACGATCCAAACAGGTCTGTCATCGATGTTAAATCGATTTTTTTCATCGGAATTAGTGCCTGCTGCTTTAAAATGATGGGGCAGATATCTTTCCCGCATAAATTGCGTGACCCTTTACATAAGACGCAGAGTCCTTTTGGAAGGTTGGGCTTCACCATTTCCATCATGCTGTTTTAGTGATAGATTAGGGCTAAATTTTAGGTTAAAAAATCCACTTTTTCTGAAACGAGTTCTATACAATAATTGCAAATTAGTTTTAAATTGTCTTATGGTATCTAGAGAAATTATATGACCGTTATCTATCGCACTTATCGAGAAGAGGACTACGAAGCCACCACAGAGTTGATGAGACAGATTTCAGAAGTGTATAAAGGTAAATTCGATGAAAAGAAATGGAAACAAGCCAGCCGGCTGCGCTACTTCAGCCCAGATTCCCGAGGCCAGACTATTATTGCAGAGGAAAATAAACAAGTAGTTGGGATGGGGTTTATTAGTGCGAAATTGGAATCGACGGGTTTATATATCGGTTATTTGAATGATTTTATCGTCCGGAAAGATTACATGGGCCGTGGATTTGGGATCGATATGGCTATGAAGGCTATTGAAATCCTTGAAAGCTGGAAGGTGAATCGGATTCGCATAAATATTCTTATGGAAGTCAAAGATTACATGCTGAATCTTATAGAGAAAATCGGCTTCAAACCCACTTATATCGTCGCCGAAAAAATCTACCAATAACCGAATAAGCTCCATTTTTAAAAAATAGGTTCAGAAATTCGAGCAGTCGATTAACTTTTTGCATTTCGGGCAGTTATATTTTCCGGGCTTGGACACACTGAACCAATTTTTACAGTCTTCGCATTGAATGGCGATTTTCAAGGGCCTATTGCAGGTAGGGCATTGTGTTGGCGCATATCTTTCCAGTTCAAACCATTTCTGGCAGGAGGAACAGCGGAGTTTAATTTTAGTAGGCGAGGGCGCTGGAGTAGCTAGAGGTACCTGTTCAATCCGGTCCTCGCTTTGGGGAGTTAGGAGTTCGACTTTAGGCATTTCCTGAATTTTTTTAGCAGGTTTAGCTGATTTAGGGATGGCAAGCGTTTTGGCGGTTCCGATATCCCTTTCTTGGGAACCGGTTTTTGGAATTTCCACTGGCTTACCGGTATAGGGATTTTCTATGGTGACAGAAATCTCTCCTATATCTGGCGAACTTGGCTGGACTGATATAATACCCTGTGCTGGAACTTGCGGGCTTGGCGCTGGCATTCCCGATTCTCCAATAACACCTGCCGTTGCAATTGGAGTTTTGGGGACCTCCAATCTTTTATCAACGGAAATTTTGGAATACGGCCGAGTCCTCAACAGTTTCAGATATAGCACCGCATCCTCCAAGAGCCGCTGATCCAACTTATTGCGGTCTGTTGTATCGATGGCTTTTTTGTAATTCACATCCACCGTGAATACAAAATCCACCAGCATGTCCGATTCAAATTGTATTTCGGGATGCTGCGCTAACAATTTTTTGATGTATTCAACATCGGATTGCACAATTTTACACCAATTCTCAAATTGGACGAGGTCTAGACGAAAGATACCGTGTTCCAAACTGGGTTGCGAAAACCAGCCGACCGTATCCTTCAATGTGAATCCAAGACAGGCCCGATCAACCCAATTAATTTTGGGTGAAAACTCTTTGCATACGATTTCATTCATCCCAGCCACAATATTGCAATTGAAATCGCGGGACCCCCAATTTTCCCACGAAAGATAAATGGTTTTATCGCCATCAGGGAATTTGGTGATTAATTTCACTTGCCCATGTTCTAGAAAGAAGTCCCCCGATTTCAATTCCGATTCCGCCGATTTAATAGCCGGCTCTCCTTTCGGTCCTTGGATATTTTCCGGAACCTGCTGCTCCGGCGTGCTCTCTCCTTCCCCTCGAACGGGAATACGGGTGCTCATATCCTCTGGAAAGCGTAACAAAAAGAGACAGTGGGGGCATCGAAACACATTCGCTTCTGCCATCTTACTTTCTTCCGACCATTTCAAGGCACAGCAGAGATGTAAGAAATTCTTGCAATAGGGGCAAAGCCTCCCGCAATCATCGCGTTTACAAATATTACAAGTGGAAGTTCTGCAAATTAAGCACTTCTCTCCTTCAGGCTTAGTCCCATAATTTATTGCACTCAAAATTTCTTCCGTTAATTCAGCTGGGTTCAATAAATCAGCAGCGATCAAGGACAATTTCGGCATGGTCTTCTTCAGCTCAAAGACGTCTTTCTTGTGCGAAAGTGAGCTGAGGGTCATTTCCAGCAAATTGGAATCTGCTACTTGATGGTACTCGCCTAAAATGGAGATCGATTCCAAAATATTGTTCCCTCGCGATGTCTTCGAAGATAGAGCGATGGTATCCACGAGGACTCCTACTTCTCCCATGATCCGCGCCTTTTCTAGCGGATCTATAGTACCTAGCCATGGTTTCCCATCAGAGATCACTATTATTCGATTAATATTGCTCCCTTGCTTCATTATCTGGTCAGAAACCACGTGAAGCGCAACTCCTAACCCTTCCCCCAAGCTGGATATTCCCTGCGGTGTTATACCTTTCAGCACATTTATAATTTGATCTGGATCTTTAGTCAGTTCTTGGACAATTTTTGCATTGGTAGAAAAAATGACCAAAGCATAGCGATCATCTTTGTCTATTTCGTGCTTCTTACGTAAAAAGGTGCCTAATGCCTTCTTGGCTGCTTCTAAACGACTCGGTCCGAAGTCTTTTCTCGCCATGCTCCGGGATACGTCCAGACAAATTACGGTATCCTCCGTTTCGAAGTCCTTTTGTGTCATTGTACTTTAATCCTTGATTTTGTAAATTCGTCTCACCTAAGAACAAATTTTCACTAGGATTCTTCTAATTAAAGTTTAATTAATTTTTATTTTTTATTTTTCGATAGAATTCTACTAAGATGAAATTTACAACTACCTATTTCTTAAAGAGGATTCGCACCGGCTCCCTGGGGCTTTCCTTTCGGGAGATAAATAAATCCAATGATTAAGCTGATGGAAACCAGCACTCCTGAGAGGGCAAATATCGAAGTTACACCATAGAGGTCAACGATGAAGCCCGCAATGAACGCACCGAGCGCCATTCCAAAGATTGTTAAGGTGCTGTAGATTCCCGCTGCATTACCCCGCATCTGCTTTGGCACAAGGTCCAATACCAATGCCGAAAGCGGTGGTTGACAGATGGCGATGCCCAATAAGAGAAAGATGACTACTATCACCATTAGTGAAGATGGGACAATCAAGACGAGGAAAGCAAAGGGTACCGCAAGGGACAGCCCTAGGATCACGGGAATTCTCCGACCAATCCGATCCGAGGCCATCCCCGAGAGAAACGATCCGCCAAAGAAGACTGCAATCCCCGGGATAAAAATTAGCCCCATATCAAAAACAGTATAGCCCAACGATGCAAGGAAGGATGGTGCAAAGGCAAAGAAAGAACCCATCGTCAAACTAATTACCATTCCGATAATACAAGCCTGCACGAATCCCCTCGTTTTCAGAAAGCTGAAATTCATCGGTTTCAACTTGTTTCC
>Ga0315277_10011758_pt1 | contig 11000 bp, 9 predicted proteins | sample YL17G05_15_MG_FD_203695 | JGI IMG/M metagenome (GOLD analysis project Ga0315277, IMG submission 203695) | Sediment microbial communities from Yellowstone Lake, YNP, Wyoming, USA - YL17G05_15 | ecosystem: Environmental > Aquatic > Freshwater > Lake > Sediment | place: USA: Wyoming | collected... | reverse complement strand
ATGCTCAACGGCTGATCGTAACTGAGGAAAATTATCCAGCATCCATCTGATTTTTGGAGCGGAGAAATAAGTGGTAAGTGGTAAGCCGACTTTATCCCTGAAACGATCCTGACCGCCATCTTTCGCAAGCTCATCACAGATCTGCTTAGTTCGGGTATCCTGCCAGACGATAGCATTACAATAGGGCTTTCCAGTATTGCGATCCCAAACAACCACCGTTTCACGCTGGTTGGTTACACCGATTGCCAGAATATCACCCGACTTAATACTTCCTTTATTCAAAACTTCATTGATGACTTCCTGCGTCCGTTGCCAGATTTCTAAAGGATTATGTTCAACCCAACCAGGCTGTGGATATAATTGTCGATGTTCTCTTTGTGCGGAAAGGACTACGTTACCTTTATGATCAAAAAGCATACAGCGTGTACTGGTAGTCCCTTGATCAATTGCTGCGATGAATTTTGTCATAAATACCCTAGAGTCATTGACCTAATGTTTTTAGTAACCCACTGCTAAGTTGTGTTTTTTCTGAAGCAGATAGCCTGGCTGAACTATGGATTAACAGGTATTGGAGCGGGGGCATTTCTCCTTCTTTTACTGCAGAAGCAATTTCCCCAGGTTCACGTAGCTGGATAGTGTCCGCATCAGAAAAGTTCAGCCTACGACGTCCTTCAATAGTGTCACGTTAGACCAACCAAGAAATGGGTGCGACGTTCGAGTACCATGGCCAAATCGTTTCATTGCTGTGACAATCGAAGCAAGCCCTTTTAGCAAGATCGCGGGTTTGTTGACTATCCCATTTTGGCTGACCAACAACGGTAGGATTGGTATGATTTTTTCCATATGGAATTAATTGAATTAGCAATAAGAGAGCGATAACAATAATGATCAGGCTAATAACGATTTTTGTACTCAACTTTAGCATAGATATTTCCTCAAAAATATCTTGAATATTATTGGTCCTCAAGTTAAATAACTAAATAAAAATTAGAAATATTTCAAATCAAGTTAACTTGCCTTTATATACCGGATACATGATCCAAAATTTTAAGCAAAACCATTTGGATTTTGAGATTGCCACTGCCATGCATCCATGCACATATCCTCTAATGTTTTTTGTGCGTACCAATTCAATTCACGATTGGCTTTGGTTGGATCAGCATAAGAGATAGCAGCATCCCCCGGTCGGCGGTCCATGATTTGGTAAGGAATTTTATGCTGGCAAGCCTTCTCGAAGGCATTTATCACTTCCATAACGCTATATCCTCGACCTGTACCCAGGTTATAGGTCACCAGACCTGGATTCGTATTTAGCATTTCCAGCGCTTTAACATGACCATTCGCCAAATCCATGACATGGATATAGTCTCTGACACCCGTGCCATCTGGAGTTGGGTAATCATTTCCCCACACACGCACAAATGGTCGTTTACCAATCGCCACTTGAGCGACATAAGGCATCAAATTGTTGGGTACATCATTCGGATCTTCACCAATTCGACCACTCGGATGGGCTCCCACAGGGTTGAAGTAACGTAAGAGAGCAGTATTCCACTCCGGTTCGGCTATAAATAGATCACGCAGGATATCCTCGATCATCAGCTTGGTCCTGCTATAGGGGTTGAGTACAGACAAAGGAAATTCCTCAGTGATAGGTACACTTTTTGCTTCACCATACACTCCTGCAGTCGAACTGAAGACAATATTTCTCACATTATGCTTTTTCATTTCCTGCAGTAGGATCAGAGTCCCCGATACATTATTATGGAAATACTCGAGTGGGATATTTACTGATTCTCCCATTGCTTTTAAGCCTGCGAAGTGAATGACAGCATGGATGCGATGATTTTCAAAAACATTTTCCAGTTGATATCGATCTAGGAGATCGACTTTATAAAATGTCAATTTCTTGCTAGTAAGCTCCTGGACTCGTCGGAGAGATTCTTCTTTGCTGTTGCATAGATTATCAACTACGATGATCTCGTATCCAGCTTCGAGTAATACCAAGCAGGTATGGCTGCCGATATAACCTGCACCACCTGTTACGAGGATATTCATCGGTAATCCTCCCTTGGTGGACAAAATGTATCGACAATCACGGAAGGCTCCAGTGTAAAGACCCCATGCGGGACATTGGATGGTGCATAATAGCTATCACCTTTCTTAAGCTCATATTTCTTCCCATCGATGACCATCTCCACGTGACCTTCGACAAGATAACCTACCTGTTCATGCGGGTGAGAATGAATGGGCACCTCGACATGAGCATTAAAATTAAATTCACAAATCATCATGGAGTGACCTTGTGCTAATGTTTTCCGGACCAGTCCTGGTAGTGCATTTATTGGTTTAGCTTCTTTATTTAAGAAAATCATTTTCTATACTCCCAGGTTGTAGCCTTAATTATTCTAGATAGATATTGGTTTTGATAATCGTGTTGATTGGTACAAAGCTTCTAAAGTCGCAATATTTCCCCTGCTGTCGTCGAGGCTTATACGAGTGGGTGTTCTAAATATTATTGCATTTTCTAGATCCTTAATTTCTCCTTGGTATAACTCAGCTCCGTGTATCCTGATTGTCTTTGTTTGTCCATCCCGTTCTAAAAGGATTCTTGTGTTTTTTCCTGGTTTATACGGCTCGGGGATCGTGATCCTGCCTTTATCGCCGGTTATTTCCATCAATGATTTGAAGGGCGTTATGAAGCTGCATTCGAATTGAGATATTACCCCACTCGGAAAACTCAAGTGCCCAGCATATAGCAGATCGATCCCGGTTGGTCCGGTCACTTGAGAACCGAATACCTCAACAGGCTCTTCACCTAAAAGGTAACGAGCGTAACTAATCGGATAACAACCAACATCCCAAAGACTCCCACCACCCAAATGTGGGTCAAAGCGAGGATTATTGGGTCGCGTATTGGTATAACAGAATGAGCCGCGGATCAATTGCAGGTTTCCAATTTCTCCTTTATCTACCATTTCCTTGACAAGTATAGTTTGGGGATGATGACGGTACATGAATGCTTCGGCAATCACCATCCCGGTTTTCATAGTAGATTCTTTAAGCGCATCCATATCAATGGTGCTGGTGGTTAATGGTTTTTCACACAATACATGTTTTCCCATTCGCATGGCTTTGATGGACCACTCAGCATGCAATCCGTTCGGGAGCGAGTTGTAGATGACATCAATATCTGGATCTGCTAGTAAGGCTTCATAACTCGCATAGAAGCGTGGAATTCCCCAGGAATCGGCATACTGTTTAGCTTTATCTTGAAAACGGCTGGCAATAGCCATTAATTGGCTGTTTTTTGATGAGCGAATTGAACCAATTACAGCCTGGTTGATGCGAGCAGTACCTAACAAACCCCATCGGAGGCGTGTCGGCTTAGCCATAGATATCAATTATACACGCCAACCATGACTACCAATTTCATTTGAGTATAATACCATGCATATGACCCTATCTAAATTATTAGCTCATTGGAGGTCCGACCCTCAAGTAGGACCAAATCTGGTCGAATGGCAAATCCTGCCTGGAAAGGCATCACGGTTAGTTCCTTATCCTGCTGGAATTCATCCTACCCTAAAGGAAGCTTTAAAAGCCCGGGGAATCAATTCGCTATACTCCCACCAAAGTTCTTCCTTCAGGCGTCTAAAAGAGGGGAAGAATGTCGTTGTAGTCACTGGGACTGCTAGCGGAAAGACTTTATGCTATAACCTGCCAATTTTAGATTGCCTGCTCAATAATAAAAAAGCAACCGCACTCTATTTATTCCCAACTAAGGCATTATCACAGGATCAAAATGCAGTCCTAAAATCCTTGTTGTCACAGATAAATTCATACCTAGATACAGACGATCAAATTAGTCAGCACTCGGACGTTATAAAATGCGCCATTTATGATGGCGATACATCAGTGAATTCTCGTTCTACCATAAGAAGCACAGCACATTTGATCATCACTAACCCAGATATGCTTCATACCGGGATCCTGCCTCATCATACAGGTTGGGCACAGTTTTTTCAGGGTCTTCGTTATGTAGTTATCGATGAAATACACACTTATCGGGGTGTATTTGGTTCGCACGTAGCCAACGTGATCCGACGGTTGAAAAGGATCGCGAAATTTTATGGTGCAGAACCGCAATTTATATTAACCTCTGCAACAATTGGTAACCCTGATGAGCTTGGACAGCGTATGATCAATGCACCAGTCACATTAATAGACGACGATGGAGCGGAAAAGGGTGAGAAACATTTTCTAATTTACAACCCTCCAATCATTGACAAAAGTTTAGGTTTACGGAAGAGTGCCATTCAAGCGGGAGTCAACCTGGCAGAGGATTTACTCACCTATGATCTTCAAACCATCGTATTTAGCCGGGCAAGGCGGACGGTAGAAATCATCCTGACTTATTTGAGAGATCAAACGACTATCACGAATGTAAATAAGCCTTTCTACAAACGAGATGCTAATGAAATTATCCGCGGGTATCGTTCAGGATATTTACCTGGACAAAGAAGAAATATCGAAGAAGGCTTAAGAAAGGGTGATGTACGTGTTGTAGTTGCGACAAATGCGCTTGAACTAGGAATCGATATTGGCGGGATGGAGGCCTCTCTTCTTGTGGGTTACCCTGGGACTATTGCCGCCACCTGGCAACAAGCAGGACGCTCAGGGCGCGGTGAAAAATCATCCCTGGCAATCCTGGTTGCCTCTCCAAATCCTTTGGACCAATTTCTAGCCCATCATCCAGATTATTTTTTCAGTCGTTCTCCCGAGCATGGAATGATCAATCCGGATAATCTGCTCATCTTATTAGGGCATTTACGCTGTGCGGCATTTGAGCTTCCGTTTCAATCGGGCGAAGTATTTGGCTCAAGTTCTCCAGCTGAAATGCAGGAATTGATGGATTTTCTGCAGGGAGAAGGTGTGATACACCGTTCGGGAAACAAGTATTTTTGGATGGCAGATAAATATCCTGCACAGAATGTCTCACTACGCAGCGCGTCGACAGATACGGTTTTGTTACAAGTGCCATTGGGGAGCGGTGATAATGGATCCACTCTTCAGACGATTGGTGAAGTGGATGCCTCTAGCTCATATTGGATGACTCACCCAGGGGCGATTTATATGCATGAAGGCGCTACCTACCTGGTTAAAGACCTCGATTTTGAGCATCATATTGCAATACTTCAACCGACCAACGTAGATTACTATACCGAGCCTCGTAAAGAAGTTGTCGTACAACAGGTGGAAAAATTAGCAGAATCGGAAGTTCCAGGTGGAGTAAAAGCGTATGGTGAAATCCAGGTCACTTCACAGGTGATTGGTTTTCGTAAGATTCGCTGGCATACCAATGAAACGTTAGGTAATGAAATTATAGATTTACCACCCTGGGAATTGTTAACCACGGGTTATTGGCTGGCCTTATCCGATGATACTGTTGGGAAACTTCGCGAGGAAAGGTTGTGGTCGAATGCGCCCAATGATTATGGGCCAAATTGGGCGAAACAACGTGATTTAGCACGCGCACGTGATGGATTTCGCTGCCAGATATGCGGTGAACCAGAGGGTGATAAAGCCCATCATGTTCATCACAAAATCCCGTTCAGAATGTTCGAATCAATCGAACAAGCCAACCAGCTCGCGAATTTAATCACCTTGTGTAATTCTTGTCATCGCAAGGTCGAAACAGCTGTACGGGTGCGGAGTGGATTGGCTGGATTAGCTTTCACCCTCGGCAATTTGGCACCCCTCTTTTTGATGTGTGATATCGGTGACCTGGGGATTCACTCCGATCCACAGTCATCACTCGCAGAAGGAAAACCTGCGGTTATACTATATGACCTGATTCCAGGAGGGATTGGGTTGAGTGAACGATTGTATGATATCCATGGGGATTTAATGGCTAGGGGACGCGAATTAGTTGAGGCTTGTGAATGCGATGATGGATGTCCGTCGTGTGTTGGTCCTGGTGGTGAAGGCGGCTCAGGGGGTAAGCGCGAAACATTGGCTCTACTTAAAGAATTAGCGAAGTAACCTCGGATAGTAAAAGAGGATAACCCATTAAGTAAGTGATCCATCGGTGAAATCTCATCAGATATCCAAAATATTGATCGTGTGATTATTTTACTTGCCGAAGGATTTAGATGAATAATGATTTTGAAAATATATTAGAAAAATTAGGATAGGTGGATAGCTCTATATATTTCACGCGTTTGGCGATTTTTTCAGCTACAGACCTTTGTTCCATTGATAAGAGCATTTGCCTGGCACCTGCTCCAGCAGCATTTCCAACTTGACGAAAGCGCTCCAGGGGGAGGGCAGGGAACATCCCAATCTCAATCGCGCTTGGTATATTAATATAGGTCCCGAAAGCCCCAGCAATAATAAATTCTTCAATCGCATCTGCAGAGATACCAGCAGTTTCTATTAGAGCCTCAATGCCTGTACGGATGGCTCCTTTGGCAAGCTGAATTTCATTGACATCCTGACGTGTGATTACTATATCTCGACCATTTCCGCTCTTGAAATGGTCGACGAGAATGAATTCGTATTTATGATCAGATTGCCTTACAGCTGGATGAGCAGGCAGGAATGATCCGCGGTGATCCAATGCCCCCAGTTGATGCATGCAGGCGATGGCATCCAAAATTCCAGAGCCACATATTCCGATTGGGGCAGCATTATCTATGGTTTGAGTACGCAGTTCATCATGAATAATCTGCACACGTTCAATGGCACCTGGAGCTGCACGCATCCCTGCTTGTATATGGGCTCCTTCAAAGGCTGGTCCGGAGGCACAGGAACATGAAAATAGTTGATCCTTATAGGATAGAGATATTTCCGTATTTGTACCAATATCCAATGCGATGGATGTTTTGTTGGAGGACCAAATTCCTGTCGCTAACAACATGGCGACATGATCTGCGCCCACATACCCAGCGATGTTAGGTGGTAGGTAAATTTTCGCCCCTGGTGCAATGTTTAGTCCGATCCTATTCGCATCAAATTCCAATGAATTACTTACCGCGGGGACGTAAGGTGCCATACCAAGCTGGTGGACAGGTAAACCAGCAAAAAGATGGTGCATGGCAGTATTGCCAACCACCACGGCTTCCACAATTTGATTGGAGGTGAGGGGAAGCTTATTATATCCTTCCTGAAGGCATAACTCTTGAATAAGCTGGTTGATCGTATCGATTAACCTCGTCTGAAGAGTATTACTTCCACCCAAGACATTATTTGAATAACTTATCCTGCTGATAACATCTTCACCAAATGCGGTTTGTGGGTTCATTGCCCCAGCTTTAGCCAAAATCGCACCCGTATTCAGGTCACATAGGTATGCCGCCAGCTTGGTTGTACCTACATCCACTGCCAGTCCCAAGAGTGAGGTAGAAAAAGGTAAAACTGCAACAACTTCTCCATTGCGCATAGCCAATGTTGTATGCCACTGATATTTGCGTAAAAGCGGTGACATCAGTTCAAGGACAGATACATTGAAACTTAATGGATGTTTTACCCCTGCATGTATCAGGGCATCAATAACACGAACCGTGTCTGACCTAAGATCGTTTATGGTAGGTTCTTGGATTTCAACCTCGATGGGGATTACTGCAGGATCAATCTGTACAATCTGAGACTGACCTTCAATCTGTAGCCTTTGAGGTGCTGTAAGAGATTCAGGTGGAATTTCGATGATTAAATCACTTTTTGGATATGACTGGCAAGCTAAGCGGTATCCAGATTTCAGCTCATATTCAGTAAAAACAGCTTTTTCCTCCAGTGTTGTTTCAGTAAGACTACCGTTTATCAAACGGATTTTACAACTATCACAGACGCCGATTCCTCCACATAAGGAGGCAATATTGATTCCCGCCCCTTGAGCAGCATTTAGGAGAGAATTCCCATCAATAACGGTTACTCGTATACCAATGGGTTGAAAATTTACAGTGTATTCCGTTTTATTTTGCATAATGATTTTGATATTTACATACGCCTTTGAGATTGCAATAATCACAAGATAAGCCAATGGCCGATACGTCTTCACCTAATCCCAATACCATGGATAAAGATTTGTTGGGTGTCATCATGCATGATTCGGTAAGAGATACCTGGATCTCATCGCTATCCAGCAAGGTAAAGATTTGCGGCTGTCCTTGTTCTACCGGCCAACCTACCATCCCCGGATTTAATGGCATGGTAGTGTTTAAACCATAATCCTTGGCTTGGGCTTCGAAATAATTACATGCCTGGATGGCTAACATCTCAACAGATGCAGAACCTACACCATCCAGCGCTATTGCAATAATCGGATCGATCTTGAATAGGCTGGAGACGCTTTCATCAAGCTCACTACCTATCGTGCAGATCATCACTATTATCGTCTGGGCACGTGCCAAATGTTGAGCAATCAACTGACCAGATAGGTAAGATTTCCCATTACTTGAGGAGCTTGATGATAGTTCCAACCGTTCGTGAACGAGACCTTTTACTATATATTTTTCATATAATACACGCGGATGGAGTAGAGGTATCCCAATTGCAATTGCATCTTCAGTGCTTTTTACCAAAGATGGACGACGCAATCGGATGACATCAGGATCTGCACCTTGAGCCCGTAGAACATCATTTATTGTTAACTGTAATTTCCAATTATCAAGGATTGGCATGTTATAAACTTATCAATCACTAAATTCGTCAGTAGACCGATTATGACAGATTACACCATCATGACTGGAAGCAGGTTGTTTAATGCACTGACCAGCAGATCAATTTCATCCTCAGAATTATAACCTTGGACGGATAAACGTAGAAAATGCCGATCATTCCATTCTAGACATGGAATTTCAATCTTGTACTCGTGATATAAACGAGTTTTCAGCTCGGCAAGGTCTTTCATTTTTGGAATGGGTATTGTACCCATTTGGTGGTAAAAATCAGAATCCAACGGATATAAAGGGCATAACCGGGTTTGATCACAAATTTGTTCAATGGCAGAATGCAGTAGATTGTGACATCTAGCTTGCACAGCATCCCAGTGATTTTCTTTCATAAATTCAATTGCCGACGGTACAGCGAGTGCCGCGGCTGGATCTTTAGTTCCAGACCATTGAAGAAAGTCGATAAATGTCGATTCGCGTGGGGAGGAGTACTTTGATTGATACCCCCAACTCACAATCAACGGCTCGATAAGGTTTTGAACCTCGCGCCGAGCATATAAAAAGCCTGCACCTTTTGGGCTTAACATCCATTTATGGCAATTACCAATATAAAAATCAGCTCGGAGTGATGCTAAATCTAATGATAATTGTCCTGGTGCATGGGCACCATCAATGATGGTGATAATGCCTGCTTCATGTGCCCGTTGACAGACCAACTGAACCGGTAAAGTTAGCGATGTGGGTGAAGTAATATGGCTAAGGAAGATTATTTTAGTTAGAGGTGTCACAGCTTGCCATAACTGATCCACAATTTCCTGCTGAGTTGTGGCAGGTACCTCGATAGTCTGTTGTCTATATTTTGCACCAGTCTTCTTACAAATAAAATCCCATGCGAAATTGCATGCTCCATATTCATGGTCGGTTGTAAGGATCTCATCGCCAGGATTAAGCTGCAACGATCGAGCAATAATATTAACACCATGTGTGGCATTGGGAATATATACGATATCGTCTGCAGAAGCGTGTACATATTTCGCTAATCCTTGCCGGGCTTGTCGCAGATAATTATCAAGCTCACTCCCAAGGAATTGAACAGGTTGACGTTCCAATTGCTCCTGCCATGCTTGGTATTTTTCGAATACCGGACGTGGACATGCCCCGAACGAGCCATGATTAAGAAAGACAACTTGTGGATCTAGTAAAAACAAATCTTTTAACATTTTAGCTCATCAATAGAATGGTCTTAGTCTGTGCAATTTTATCATTACGGAGAACATATTCAATGCGTGATATAATACTGATAATATATATCTTATTACGATATATTAGAAGATAGTGGTGAAGGAGCAGACTGAGGTGGAATTTTGGGGATGGAGAGGAGGTAAAACTATGCGAATCATCATTGCCGGTGGAAGTGGTTTAATTGGGCGTGAATTAACTTCAACACTGACTGCTGCTAGAGATGAAGTAATAATCCTGAGCCGGAACCCGGAAAAGGTGAAGGGAATGCCTGCTGGGGTAAGTGCGATTAAGTGGGATGGAAAAACGCTACAAGATTGGGGGCTGCAAATTGAACAATCCGATGTAGTTATTAATCTTACTGGTGAAAATCTATCTGGCGAAGGTTTTTTACCTTCAAGATGGACAAAAGAGAGAAAATTACGTTTGGTGGAAAGCCGGATAAACTCTGGCAAGGTACTCACCAAAGCTATTGAACTGGCAAAAACCAAACCATCGGTATTCATACAAGCATCTGGTATCGGATATTATGGTACCCATCAGGAAAAATCATTTAACGAAGGGGATGGTGGTGGAGATGATTTCTCTGCTAATTTGTGCAAAGAATGGGAGGCTTCATCACAACCGGTAGAATTAATGGGAATGAGGCGGGTGGTAGTTAGGAACGGCGTGGTTTTATCCACAAAAGGTGGTGCTTTGCCACTCTTATTATTACCATATAAGTTGTTTGTCGGTGGTCCATTAGGAGATGGGCATCAGATTTATTCGTGGATTCATATTACCGATGAAGTAAACGCCATCCAGTTTTTAATCCGTGATAATAAGGCAAACGGAGTATTTAATCTGACTGCCCCAAACCCGGTGACGAATGATGAATTCGGGAGGACAATCGGTCAGGTGATGAAACGGCCACATTATTTTCCAATCCCGGGGTTCGCCATGCGTTTGGCATTTGGTGAAGTGTCCTCAATGGTTTTGGAAGGACAAAAAGTGCTTCCACAAAAGCTATCAGAGGCGGGTTATATATTTAAATTTCCCAGGTTGGATGACGCGCTTAAGGACATATTAAAGAAATAAATATAAACTAAG
>Ga0315277_10011755_pt1 | contig 11001 bp, 10 predicted proteins | sample YL17G05_15_MG_FD_203695 | JGI IMG/M metagenome (GOLD analysis project Ga0315277, IMG submission 203695) | Sediment microbial communities from Yellowstone Lake, YNP, Wyoming, USA - YL17G05_15 | ecosystem: Environmental > Aquatic > Freshwater > Lake > Sediment | place: USA: Wyoming | collected... | reverse complement strand
GCAGCCTGAAGGAGATATGAAAAAGAAAAAAGAATCAAGGTGCTTGCGTTTCGCTATCATAGAAGCCTTCCCGCAATGCTCTTTGAGGGCACCCAGTTACCTTGATGATAAAGGCGAAAGGTGTGGGTGAGGAAGTCCGTGGACGACTGAGCGGGCATGGTTTCTCGACTGAAAGGAGAGAAGAGCGAAGGAGGATGCGGAGCGAGTTTTCTCGCTGGGAAAACGAGCGGGCTGACGAATCCCATACCCGAGCCTTCACGGCGTTAAAAACCTGAGCGGGAGCGCAGACCTTCCGGAATGGCTGGTGATTGAACGGGACAAGCTGGGTCTCGCCTGGACTTCGAACGATGTTTTTGAGAGAATCCGGAACGCCGGGCATTCTCGGAATTGAAGAAAACGCAGGAGTGATCCGTGACTGATCCCAAGCTGGCCCGCAGGCCGCTCTCGAAAGTCGTTAAGCCGTGGGGCTCCGAGGAGCTGCTGGCTTCAACCGACCGCTATGCGCTGAAGCTCATCCGGGTCGAGAAAGGTTCGCGGCCGAGCCTGCAGTTCCACCGCAGGAAGTCGGAATCCCTGTTCCTCCTCTCCGGAAAGTTGGGCGTGGAAATGGGCGAAAACAAAGATGAGCTCACCGCCGACGAAATCCTCCCCGGCGAATGCCTGGATGTGCCGCGCGGCCGGGTCCATCGCGTAACGGCTCTTGAAGATTCGGTGATCATCGAAGTCTCGACTCCCGAGCTCGACGACGTGGTCCGGATCGAGGATGACTATGGGCGAACAGAAAAGTAGCCCCAGGTTCGTCATCATCGGCGCTGGGGCCACCGGCCGCGGTCAGATCGGCCGGCTGGCCCGTCAGGCCGGTTTCGCCCTTACTTTCATCGAACGGCGGAAAGACCTGGTCGACATCTTGCGGTCGGCGGGAAGATACACCGTCGGACTGGCCGGCCGAAAAATCGAAGAGGTGAAGATCGATGGCTTCGAGGTTGTCCACACGGACGAGCTTTTCAAGTGCATGCCCGCGATCTCCCAGGCGGACATCGTGGCCACAGCCGTCCTCCCGACCAACCTGGAGGCCGTCGCGCCTCTCCTGGCCAAGGGCCTGGGCCTGAGGCGGGAGCAGAAAATCGACCGGCCGCTGAATGTCATCGCCTGTGAGAACATGGAGCGGAGTTCAAGCACCTTGCGAGACATGGTGCTGCGGCACACCCCCAAGTTCGACTGGGGCTGGGTCGATGCCAACGTCGGCTTTCCGGACGCCATGGTCGCCTGCCTCGTCCCCTGGCCCAAGGATCCTCTCTACCTTTTAGCGGAAGCCGTGCAGGAGTGGTCGGTGGACGCGCGCGGAGTGAAGCTCCCCATCCCTGAACTCTCCGGACTAACTCTGAGCGCCAACCAGGAAGCGGCCCTGGAACGGAAACTCTTCATAAAGAACACCGGGCATTTCGCCATCGGAATCCTCGGTTATTTGAAGGGTTATCCGCTGATGCACGAGGCCGCACGCGACCCCGAGATCTTTGCCTTGGCCGATGCGGCCACAAAAGAGTCCGCCGCTGCGGTGGCCGGCAAGCACGGCTTTGATCCCCACGAAACCGAGGAATACCGGCGGACCTTCATGGAGCAGATGCGCTCGCCGTTTCTTCCGGATGAGATCGGGCGGGTGATCCGGGAGCTGGTCCGCAAACTGGCCCGTGAGGAGCGCCTGGTCGGCCCAGCGCTCCTCTGCCTCGAACAGGGCCGGGAGCCCCGGGCGCTCGCTCAGGTCATCGCCCGAGCCTTCCAGGTCAATAACCCCGCGGACCCTCAGACTCTGGGACTCCGGGCCGACCTGGCCGCTTTCGGCCTCGAACAAACCGTGGCCGCAGTCTGCGGAATTCCGGCCGGTCATCCGCTGGTGAAGATCATCCTCGCGATGTCCGGCGGCGGCTTCGGTGTCCATTAGAATGTCAAGAAGGACCAGATGAGAAGAAGAAATTTCCTCCAAGCGATGGGAGCCAGCTCGCTGGCGGGCTTAACTTCAGCCGGATCCGATACCCGGAGACAGAGGCCGAATCCAGACTGTCCTCCGGATAGGGACGACGCAGGTATTCTGTCACTTTCGGCGAATCGTGATGAGGAACCGGCCGCCCGGTCGGCCGGCCATGGAGATCCCCGGATCGAGGTCAACCTTGCCCACATCCGCTGGAACCTCTCTCAAATCCGGAACCGGGTCAAGGTGCCGGTCATGGCCGTGGTCAAGGCCAACGCTTACGGCCACGGACTCGTCGATACCTCCAAAGCCCTCGAAAAAGCCGGCGCCCATTCATTGATGGTCGGGAAATTGCAGGAGGCCATAGCCCTCAGGGAGGCCGGCGTCCGCTGCACCGTATTGAATTTCGGCCCCTTCGACCGGAGAGACAGCACGGAGATTATTCAACGCGGAATCAGTCAATCCGTTTATACGGAAGAGGTGACCTATCTGGACGAGGCGGCCGCCGGGCTGGACAAGGCGGCTTCGGTCCACGTCGATATCGACACCGGGATGGGCCGCACGGGTGCAGCGCCCGAGCAGGCGCTTTCTCTTATCGAAAAGATCGCTTCTCTGTCTCACCTCAAGATCGACGGCGTCTGCACGACGCTGACCGAAGACCCAGATTTCGACAGAGAACAGCTCCGGCGGTTTCTCGAGGTCTGTTCCGCCGCCAGGGCCAAGGGGATTTCTCTGGGACTCAGGCATGCCGCCAGCAGCGCAGGAATCTTCTATACTTCCGAGTTCTACCTCGACCTGATCAGGCCGGGGATTACACTCTACGGCTATTATCCAAATGCCCGGACCAGGAAGGGGGATGCCCTGGGCTTGAAGCCGGTGCTCAAGCTGTCGGCGAGGGTCAGTTTCATCAAGGAACTCGCTCCCGGTGAATCGTATTCCTACCTGCGGGCCTTCAGAGCCGAAAGGGATATGAGGGTAGCGACCGTCGGGATCGGCTACTCGGACGGTTATCCTTTTGTGTTCGGCGGAAAGGTCCAGGTCCTGATCCGGAAGAAAAAGTTCCCCGTTCTCGGAGCCGTAACGGCGAATCACGTGATGGTCGGGCTCGGCGATGACCGCGAGGTCCGGACCGGCGATGAGGTGACGCTCATCGACCCCGACAGGAGTTCGGGCCTGGCGGCGGACGACCTGGCCGAGCCGAGCGGCGTTGGGGACTACAAGATCCTCATCGGCCTGAACCCTCTTCTCCCCCGGACCTATCTGGGATGACAATGACCCCATTGGAACGGGTTATGACCGTCATCTCGGGCGGGCTCCCCGACCGGGTGCCGACTGACCTCCACAATTTCTTGCTGGCCGCCCGAACGGCCGGTATCCCTCTCGCCGAGTGCATGCAGAATGGAGAGTTGCTCGCCGAATCCCAGATTGTCGCCTGGCGCGTTTTCAAACACGACATGCTGCTTGTGGAAAACGGGACCGCGGCTCTCGCCCAAGCCATGGGCTGCGGAGTTGTGTACGCGGACGACGCGGCGCCCTTGGTCGTCGAGCCGGTGCTGAAAAAACTGGAGGACGTACACACGCTCCATGTGCCCGATCCAGAGAAAGACCAGCCGCTACCGCAAATTCTCAAGGCCGTATCCGTTCTCAAGCGCGAATTCGGCGACCGGGTTTTCATCATGGGTCGCGCCGACCAGGGGCCGATGGCCCTGGCGGCCGGCCTCCGCGGCTACAGCCAGTTCTTTCTGGACCTCGGGGAGGAGAAGAACGGTCCTCTGATCGAACGGCTGCTCGATATCTGTGTCGCAGCGGACATCCGGTATGCGCTCGCTCTACGCGAAGCCGGAGCTCATGGCACATCGCTCGGCGAGCTGGGTTCGGATACGATTTCCCCGGCCATATACCGGAGGCTCGGGCTGCCGAGACTCAGGACGTTCTATGCGGCCATGCAGGAAAAGCGCTTCCCCGCCTCTCTCCACCAATGCGGAAATACGGCCGCCGTTCTGAGCGACATGGTCTCGAGCGGTGCGTCCATCCTGGAGCTCGACCCCTGCACGGACGCGCGGACGGCCAAAGAGACAACCCGAAAAAAGACAACGATCTTGGGAATGGTCGACCCGGCCAATGTCCTCGCGCGCGGGACGCCGGCGCTTGTCCAGGAAAAATCACGGGAAGCGATCGAGGTTCTGGCTCCCGGCGGCGGGTTCATCCTGGGCCCAGGCTGCGCCCTAACCCCAGAAACGCCCGAAGCCAATGTCAAGACTCTGGTTGAGTGCGCTGTGCGATTCGGCCGCTACCGCCCTGACGGGACGCTCCTCAGCTTCTAGTTTTAGGAGCAATTGACCTGGCCCGGCAAAGGCCCTATAATCGCTGACCGACCAACGCCGAATGGAAATTGTGAGGCCCGCCATGCAAATCACGCTCTCCCAAGATCAATACGAAAAGCTCATGCATCTTGTCCATCTGGGCAACTGGTTGGTCAATTCCTACCGCGGTAGCGAACGGCTCGAGGAATACGACAAGCTGGCGGAAGACATAATGTCGTTCGCACCCGCGGCCGGGCTCAAGGATCGGGTCGAGTTCGACGAGTTCGAGGGCCGTTATTATCCCTCTCGGAAGCTGGACGAAGAGATGCGCAAGTTCTGGGAGGAATACGACGAGGACGTTTTCTGGAACATGCTCATCGACGGGCTGGCCGAGCGGGACTATGGGCGCAAGTACAGCGAAGTGGACCTCAACACGATGGAGTGGGAAGAATACGATAAGAAGCTCGAGCCCTTCCTGAAGAAATACGAGAAAGAAATCGAAGAACACGGCCTTGAGCGTCTGGAGGTGAGGCTCGTCTCTTAAGTAGCCGAGAAGACAGCGTTTAGCCGCGGCTCTTCCGCCTCGCCTCTTCCCGGGACTTGATGCTGCTCACCAGCTCTTTTTTTGCTAACAAACGCAGCAGCAACAGGAGGAAAGTGATCAGGAAGATGAGGCCGAAGGCCCCATAGGCGTCCCAGGGCAGCAGCAGCACGACATTGGTGTAAACGAACATAAACAACAGATAGACCCACCACCAGCGATGGAAATAGAGGCAGCCGGCAATGATCAGTGTGAACGCCGTGAACCCCACCAGGGCCGCCTGAGGATCGGCGGTCGCGATGAGGATCGTGGCCGCATAGACAAAAGGCACCGCCAGCCAAGGCCATTTTCGGCGTGTGAAGGCCACGAAGAACCCGCCCAGGAGGGCGGTCAGGATAAATCCGGTCGTGGCCAGGCTCTGCCAGACGCTTCCTGGACCCGAAGTGCCTTCAGCCCGGGCCTTGATCCCCCTCATCATTTCCCGCTCCATGGTGAAATGTCCGGGCTCGAAAAAAAGGCTCCAAAAGATCCTCGCCGGGAGGAGCATGGGCTTGGTGGGGTCGCGGACGATGAACCGGGTTTTCCCTCCATCCAGGGGCTGGAGCACAAAACTCCCCCACCCTTCAAGGACCATCGCCTGATTGGGATCAAAGCGCCGGATGTGGGGCCCGACACTTTTCTCCTTCCGTTTGATCAGCCCCAGCGGATAGTTCCGTGAAGTTAAAGGCAGGAGCTCGCCTTCCCGTCTTGTCAGCCAGGCAGGGTTGATGGTCCTGGCGTTATGGATATCGGCCAGGAGCAGGTTTTCGATCCAGCTGTAGCTGTAAAAGCCCCCCCGGTCCTGCCCGAGCTGGGCGATCCAGGGCCAGACATCTTCGACTGGAGCTTCGACCGTCACCGCACGAGTGCTGCGATACGACGGATCGGGGACAATCTTGTCTCCAGGAAGGGGCATGGCGGATTCGGCTTCGGTCGCACGCCACTCCAACATCCAGGGGAAGACAAACACGAAGTAGCCGATCACGATGAGGGCAAAAACCCCGAGAAAGGCCAATCCCAGCATTTTGCCCTTCCGGATGGCCATCTTCTATCTCCTTGGCCGGAGAGCCGGCCGCCGGCTCCCTGACGAATATATCGCCACCATCGGAGGGCTGTCAATAGAGCCTTCCTCCGCGGCGAAGGATCCAGCCGACCTGGGCGCCTTCAAAAAAGAGATGACGCGCGGCGGTTTTCTGTTCTAAAATTGGGGCCAAGAAATCATAGGCAGGTGCACATGAACGCTTCCGACATCCAAAGCCCTGGTCCACTTGGAACCCTCTCCCCCAAGTCCCGCCGCTCTGACCTCATCCCGATCGCGCTGATCTCAGCACTGAGTCTGGTGCTCCACCTGATGGCCATCCGTGGCTTCGGTTTTTTCCGCGACGAGCTGTATTACGTCGCCTGCAGCGACCACCTGGCCTGGGGTTTTGTGGACCAACCTCCCCTATCCATCCTGGTCCTGAAAATGATCAGGTTCCTGTTCGGTAATTCCCTGCTCGCGCTCCGCGCTCTCCCGGCGGTCGGCGGAGCCGTTTTTGTATTTTTAACCGGGCTGATGGCCCGTGAGCTCGGCGGCAAGAGGCTCGCCCTCTTGTTGGCATCGGTCGCCGGCTTCGCCCCGGTCGGTAACTTCTTCCAGTTCCACGTGTACTCTATGAACTTCATCGATCTCCTGTTCTGGCAGGCGGCCATCCTCATCCTCATCCGGCTCGTTAAGACAGAGAACCCGAAGCTCTGGGTGCCTTTCGGGGTCCTGGCCGGTCTCGGCCTCCAGAACAAGGTTTCTCTGCTCCTGCTGGTTTTCGGCCTGGGAGTCGGCGTTCTGTTGACCAAACGCCGGCGCGACTTGAAGAGTCGCCATTTCTGGCTCGGAGTCGGCCTGGCTATCCTCATTTTTCTGCCCTACCTCATCTGGAATTTCACCCACGGTTGGCCCACACTGGAGTGGATGCGCAATGCCGAAACCCAGAAGAACATCAAGGATACGCCGCTGTCCTTTGTTATCGGCCAGCTTCTTTATAACAACCCTCTGAGTGTCCTCGTTTGGCTCCCCGGGCTGTTTTATTTTTTCCTCCACAAGGAAGGAAAAAAGTACCGCCTGTTCGGCTGGGTCTGCCTTTCTCTTTTTCTCCTGATCATGGCCCTGGGCGGAAAGAACTATTACCTGGCAGGAGTTTATCCTGTCCTCTTTGCGGGAGGTGCAGTATTCATCGAGAGCACGTTTCGGCCCAAGATGAGGCGCGCACTGGGGGTAGGTCTGGCAGTTTTGCTGATCGTCTCAACCCTTCTTTTCTCTCCCCTGACACTTCCCATCCTTTCCGTCAAAAAAACCGTCGCTTACGTCGAGGGTTCCGGGCTCAACCGGAGTCAGGAGCGGAACGAGGTCGGCGTCCTCCCCCAGCATTTCGCCGACATGTTCGGCTGGGAGGAGTTCACGGCGACGATTGCCGGAATCTACAAAACACTGACTCCGGAAGAGCAAGCGGGATGCCTGATCTATCTCCGAAACTATGGGGAAGCCGCGGCCGTCGATTTTTTCGGCCCGAAATATGGACTGCCCAAGGCCGCCTGCGCCCATAACAGCTATTGGTACTGGGGCCCGCCCCAATGGGACGGGGGCGTAGCCATCATCATGGGGGACAGCCGGGACCCGCAGGCGAGCCACGCAGACCTGAGCAGCCATTTCGAGACGGTCGTACTGGCGGGAACGACGCGCTGTGATTTATGCATGCCCCACGAAAACAACCGGGCGATCTTCCTCTGCCGGCGGGCCCGGTTTTCGCTCCGAGAGATCTGGCCCAGCGAGAAGGAATTCATCTGAGGTGAGACCATGAAAAACCCGGCTATCCCCACCTTGCCGCCCGAGGGACGGTTGATGTCCCTGGACTTCTTCCGCGGGTTCACCATGTTCCTCCTGATCGGAGAGGCCACCCATATCTACTCGCTGCTCATCGCTCCTTCGCTCCAAGGGACGATCATCGAGGCCATCGGCCAGCAGTTCCACCATCATCCCTGGAACGGCCTGCGCTTCTGGGATCTCATCCAGCCGTTCTTCATGTTCATCGTCGGGGTGGCCATGCCGTTCTCGATCGGGAAGCGCTGGGAGCGGGGAGACAGCTGGCGGTCGACGTTCCAGCATGCCCTGCGGCGGTCACTCATCCTGCTCTTCCTGGGCTGGGCCGTCTATTGCATCGGGCCGGGCCGGCTGACTTTTGAGCTGTGGAACGTTCTGGCCCAGCTCTCCTTCACCTACCTCGTCGCTTTCCTGATGATGCGGCGGTCGTCCCGGACCCAAGTCATTTTCACCTTTGGCCTGCTCATCCTCACCGAAGTCCTCTATCGCTTCTGGCCCGTGGCCGGTTTCAACCAGGCCTTCGTTCCCGACCACAACTTCGGGTCCTGGGTGGATATGCAACTCATGGGGAAGCTTTCTGAAGGGCACTGGGTTGCCTTCAACGCGGTGCCGACGACCGCTCACACTATGTGGGGCGTTCTCGCCGGTCAGATCCTGTGGAGCGTTCGCCCGCCCGGAAAAAAGATCCGGGCGCTCGCCATCGCCGGGCTGGTTGGGGTTGTCGCCGGCTACGCCCTCAATCCCCTGACCCCCATCATCAAGCGAACCTGCACGAGCTCGTTCGTCCTGGCCAGCGGCGGCTGGTGCCTGCTGGCGCTCGGCCTGTCCTACTGGCTGATCGACGTCAGGAGGTGGCGCCGCGGGGCGAAATTCTTCGTCATCGTCGGGATGAACCCCATTTTTATCTACCTCTTCCAGGAGACGGGCGGCGCCAGGTGGCTCGACCGGCTGGTCAGGCCATTCACGATTGGACTTTTCGGCTGGATGGGAGAAATCCCCGCCCAGTTGCTCACCAACGCCGGAGCCTGGGCTCTCATGTGGCTGATGTGCTATTGGCTCTACAAGAATAGGATCCTCATCAAAATCTGATTCCTCTCCCAAGTCATGTCAGCGATGGGGTTGCTGGCAGAGACAGCCCGTCTCCAGCCATGGGCCGCGGCAACCTTTTTTCGGAGGGAACGTATCTACTGGTGGTGGATACAAAGATCCCTTCCGCAGTAAGTCCTATTTCATCCCAGGAGTGTCAGAATGAACCATAGGCCTGCAAATTCGATGTGTTTTATCATCCTTATAGGCTTTCTGATCGCTCTTCAGCCGGGCTCGGCCCAGACGGCGGCGCCTCTCAAAACCGACGTCCCCAAGGAAAAGCTCGTCGCCGAGCTGGAGCGCACAATTCCCGACTTGATGAAGAAGGCCAGCATTCCCGGGCTGACCATCGCGGTCGTCCGGGACGGCAAGCTCCTCTGGACCAAGGGCTTCGGAGTCAAGAGCACCAAGACCAACGAGCCCGTCACCGAGGAAACAATCTTCGAGGCGGCATCCCTGACCAAGCCGTTCTTTGCGTACGCGGCCATGAAAATGGTCGAAAGCGGAGAGTTGAGCCTGGACCGGCCTCTCTACGAATATCTCCCTCGAGAAAAGATCGAGCAGGGACTCGGACACTCCCTGGACCTGGAGGGGTTCCGCGGCGATTGGTTCCGCAAGATCACGGCCCGGATGGTCTTGAGCCATTCGTCCGGACTCCCTCATGGTGAGCGAGGCAAGCCATTCCCCATCTTTTTCGAGCCGGGGACAAAGTACCGGTACTCAGCAGACGGCTATTTCTATCTTCAGCAGGTGATGGAGCATCTCAAAGGGCAGTCTCTGGACGCGCTCATGCAGAAAATGGCCATTGACCCGTTGGGAATGACGGCCAGTCGCATGGTTTGGCAGGAGAGATACGAAAAGGAAGCCGCCGTCGGCCATGACGTGCTGGGCGAGACGGACGGCAAGTTCCGGAAAAGGACGCAGGCGCATGCCGGGGCCACCCTCTACACGACGGCCAAGGACTACGCCCGGTTCGTCATCGCCATGATGAACGACGCCGGGCTCAAGCCCGAAACGATCCGGGAGATGCTCCGGCCGCAGATCGATGTCTCTAAAGATGTCTATTGGGGAATCGGGTTCGGCCTGGAACGGACCCCGAACGGCGACACTTTCTGGCAGTGGGGAGATTACGGGATCTTCCGGAACTATATCGTCGGCTATAAAAAACAGAAGATCGGGGTTGTCTACCTGACAAACAGCTTCAACGGACTGAGCATCGGCCAGGACCTCGTCAAGGCGGCCATCGGCGGAGGCGAGGAGCCGGCGATCGTCTATCTCGACTATGACCAGTACGACTCGCCCGGCCCACGTTTTTTCCGAACTGTGCTCGAAAAGGGTGAAGAGGAGGTTTCCCGCCTTTTTCCTGAATTCAGAAAAACATACCCGGAGAAGTTCAACGAGGCGGCCATCAACCGGGTCGGATATCAACTGATGAATGCGCGCCGGTTCAAAGAAACGGTCGCCGTGCTCAAGCTCAACGTGGACGCCTACCCCGAGTCGGCCAATGTCTATGACAGCCTGGCCGAAGCCTACATGAGCAACGGCGACAAAGAGCTGGCCATCACTTACTATAAAAGGGTTCTGGAGGCCATCCCCAAGGATCCGCGGTCGGATAAGGAGTTCCTGGACCAGCTCAAAAAGGGCGCCGAAGAGAAGCTCAAGGAACTGGAGAAGAAACAATTGCCGGGGGCTTGATGTCCGTGCGGATTCACTCGAAATCCGGTCGGCCGGATCAGGGGAAAAAGCCGCTGCCTGATTGACATATTGAGAAGCTCGTGATAAATAACCCTAGCGATGATACAGACAAAGCTCTTTTTTAGGGCCATAACGCTCCTTATCCTGAGCCTTTTTCTCCTCCCTCTGAGCGGCTACGGCTATATCGATCTCGGGTCCGGAAGCTATATCATCCAACTCATTATTGCCGGTTTCGTCGGCTTTTCTCTTTCTGTAAGGATATTCTGGAAGAAAATAAAGACCCGCTTTTCCAACAAGACCAAAGCCGATAAGACAATAGATGCCGAGTGATTCCCAGGCGCTTCCGAGCTCATTTAGGGATCCCAGCGGTTTTCTGTTCGAGGGGGAAGGCGGGCTCTACAGGCAGGTCAACCGTATCTATAAGGACCATTATGACCAGCTTCTTTCCGGCGGCCTGTACAAGGCCCTGACGGAGCGTGGACTCCTGGTTCCCCATGATGAAGTCGACGTTTCTCCT
>Ga0315277_10011754_pt1 | contig 11002 bp, 9 predicted proteins | sample YL17G05_15_MG_FD_203695 | JGI IMG/M metagenome (GOLD analysis project Ga0315277, IMG submission 203695) | Sediment microbial communities from Yellowstone Lake, YNP, Wyoming, USA - YL17G05_15 | ecosystem: Environmental > Aquatic > Freshwater > Lake > Sediment | place: USA: Wyoming | collected... | reverse complement strand
AAGAGAAGAACGACGATCATGCCCGCCACTGCAATCAGTACCGCAAGGGCGGAGGGAACGCGCTTCCGGATCAGCCAGAAAACCGGCGGCATTCCAAGAACGGCCAGGAAAACGGATACGAGAAACAACACCAGGACCGATCGCGCCTGGTAGATGCCCCAGATGAGGACCACGATCGTCGCCAGGATGGCGAGAAAACGCAGGGCTTGCTGGGAATCTCTCTGTTCGGTCATCGTTGATTACCTCATGGGTACCCTGGTCCAAGTCATCCGTCCTTCGGGGAACGGGCCCCTGCATACCATAGGGACTACCAGGATCCGGAGGCGCCTCCGCCGCCGGACGATCCTCCGCCGCCTGAAAAACTGGAACCGCTGGAAAATCTCGAGCTCCCGGAGCTCCACGATCCGCCGGAACCTCCCGATCGAAGGGTGAACCCGCCGATGGAGGCGGCCCCTTTGGTGCGCAGATCGGTTGCGGCTTTTTTATACCAATCGGAATTTTTAAAGAACAGTTTCGCCGCAGGGAAACCGACCAGGTATGCGACCAGACAGGCGAGCGTGCCCTTCATACCGACAACGATGATCGGGAATATGGCCCAGAAGGGGATCAGAAACAAGTAGAGAAACCAGCCGGCACCGGGGGTTAAAATGCCGAGCACGGTGAAGAGCCCGATGATGCCGAAGATGAAGGCGCCTAATAGAATGCGCATGGTGATCGGAAGGTCCGGCCCTTGGAAAACCGGGGAGCCGGACTTTTTCTGGGCGTCCCGTTCATCTCCCGACAGGGCCGGTGGATTGCCGCCCTCCAGCACCATGATCACAGCCCGGACGCCGTCGGCTATTCCGCCGTTGTAGTCGCCGCTTTTGAACTTGGGCGTCATGATGTTCCGAATGATCTGGCCGGCCGTTCCGTCGGTCATCGTTCCCTCGAGCCCGTAACCCACCTCGATGCGCATGCGCCTGTCTTGGGGGGCGACGACAATCAGAAGGCCGTTGTCCCTGCCTTTCTGGCCGAGTTTCCATTCCTTGAAAACCCGGACGGCGTAGTCTTCTATGCTCTCCCCATTGAGCGTGGGAACGGTGAGAACGGCGATCTGGTTTCCGGTTCGGTCCTCGTGCGCCTTGAGCATGTCGGTCAGCGACCTGCTCGTTTCAACGTTAAGAATTTGCGCGTTGTCGGTTACCCGGCCCGTCAGATACGGAATATCCGCTGCAATGCCGGCGGACGCCGCCAGAAAAAGGACAGGGATGAGGAAAATGTGGACGGTTGTCTTCATGCGCCTTTCTCCTCGATGATTTGATCGGGCAATTCGTTCTTTCCGGAGCCGGCAGACACGCCCGGTGCGGAGGATTCGAGTGCCTGCGAGAGCCGCTCCAGGCCTGTCTCCAGGGCAAGACGGACGTCGCTCTTCGCCAGGGGCGGGATCATTTTTGCGATGGTATCGCGCATCGCGTCGTCGGTCAACCGGGACCCGAGCCCCTTGTCGGGAAGAAGAACAACCCTGCGCTCGAACAGGCTGACCAGGAGCAGGACGGCCGTCCGGCCGGCAGTGGCGGCCAATTCCCGGCGGAGAAAGAGGGATTCCGCGTATTGCCGCACCTCCGTTTCGGCGCGATGGCCCGATAGAAAAAGTCTGGCGAATCGCGGCACCGGTACGGCCAGGAGTGCGAAGGCGGCGCCCGCCCCGAGAATCGCCGCCACGGGGATGAGCGACGTCGCAACGAAGTTCCAGCCGCCCGAGAACGCGTCCGCGATACAGACCAGGAGACCGGCAATGGACGCGCCCAGGGCGAAAGCCCTCCAGGGAAGTTCCGCATACGAATCGCTGCGCCGAACAATGGCCAGCACGATCTGCGCGCCGGTCCGTTTTTCCGCCTCTGCAATGCGCTGATCCAGCCGGTTTCGATCGGATTCGGATAAAATGGATTTCATATCACGATGACCTCATGAGGAAAGTTTTTGATTTCCTGACCGCCATGGTTTTTTATACCCGGAGTATACATTTTCTGGTTTTGCGTTGATCCGCTGCTGAAAAGCATAACCACTCGGTCTTGCGTTTTACGTTCAGGTTGTCCGACAACACCGTTTACCAGGGTGGTTCCTTTGCTTGTACTATTCAAAAAGCCGTAAATATTTTTCAAAAATAAAAACCCGGTTTCTTCTATGGCCGGTTACTTCCTTGAGGATACCCAGCCGGATAAAATCCTCGATCAGGCGAATGGCAGTGGAAGGATTGATCGACAACTTCTTTGAGGTTTCCTGGCTGTCGGTGACCGGCATGCCATAAAGAACGTGCAGGAAACTCTGCGCCAGCGGAGCTTTCTTGCCGAGTGTCGCCAGTGCCTGATATTCTATTTTCTGCCTGAGCTGGATGATCGCCTGGAATGTTTCAATCGAATTCTGCGCGGTCTGCCGAATGCCTTCCAGAAAAAATTTAAGCCATTGGGTCAGGTCATTGTGCGTGCGCACCCGGTTGAGGTTGTCGTAATACAGCGTTTTGTTTTTATCGAAAAAAACGGACAGGTACAATGTCGGTTTCGAAAGCAGGCGGCTGCTGACCAGATAAAGGGTGATCAACAGCCGGCCGATCCTGCCGTTGCCGTCCAAAAACGGGTGAATGGTTTCGAACTGGTAATGCGCGATGCCGATCCGGATAAGATGGGGCAGTGGATAGGCCGTGTTATTCAGGAATTTTTCGAAATCCGACGTCAAATCGGCGAGATCATCGTGGTGGGGAGGGATGAACACCGCATCGCTCAGGGAAGCGCCGCCGATCCAGTTCTGGCTCGTACGGAATTCACCCGGTTGCTTGTGTTTTCCCCTTACCCCATGCAACAGGGTACGGTGGGTGTTTTTCAACAGCCGGTTGGAAAGAGGCAGGGTTTTGAGATTGTCGATCGCATCATTCATTGCCTTGATATAATTCTGCACCTCCTGCCAGTCGTCCCGTTTCTCGGGATCGATGTACTCGGCTTTCTGAAACGCCTCTGCGATGTTTGTTTGCGTACCCTCGATGCGGCTGGAAAAGGTGGCTTCTTTGCTCACGTGCATTTTAATGAAAAAATCAACGTCGGGCACGAGCTGAGAAAAAGCGTTCAACTCTCCCAGTTTGATATCCGCTTCGCTCAAGAGATGAATGAGGTCATTGTTGCTTATCTGCCATTCGATATTGACATGGGCCGGCAAAAAACTTTTATACTGATACTGATTCTTGTAAATGCCTGATATGAAAGTACTTATATCCATTTCCCCTGTTCCGATTAATACAAACACCGGATTGCCTTATTTGCACATAACGCCTTTCCTGCAAATATAATATTTTTTATTTGCAGATGCAACCTTAATAAGCCTCGTTTTCCCTCTAAGCAGTTCCTGCATCATGCCTTATTTGATTTGGCGGAATTGAGAGACAAGAAATTCCAATTCGGTATCCATGTCGCCAAGAACTTGGTCGATGGCGGGAAGTGTTTTTCATATTCAATCAATCTCTATCGGATTCGGATAAGATGGATTTCATATCACGATGACCTCATGAGAGAAAGTTCTTGCTTTTCTGACCGCCATATGTGATACATTTACCGATTTACTTTCCATCATAATGCAGTCGAATCGGAGAAAGTTATATACGAAAAAAAACATAGTCAAGGAGTTTTCGAACAAAATATACAATTGCATTTCATTCTGCATTCGGTAGTGCACCACTTTAAAACCGAATGGATTAGAATTTCCATCCTTCTTAACAGTGCATTTTCGGCAACTCGTCTGCTTCCGGGAAACAGGTTCCCTGCATGTTCGGACTTTCCCACCGCAAGTCAAAACCGTACGGACAAATTCCTTTTTCAAGGTCTTTATTCGCTGAAGATTGGCATTTATGCGCGGATCGTAGAATTGCCTGATAACCTTTTATGCACTCGTACAATTCATGCTTTTCTTTGATTTAATATCTGCCGATGCCAGAAGCAAAGCCGCGACCGTTCCGAGGGAACCGAGGAACAATGTCACCAAACGGGCGAGACGAAGGTAGGCTTTGTCTTTTTTCAATAAATGAAATCGTTTAACAATTCGGATGGAAAATTTTTATAAAAAACATACAACGCGGTTCCGACACCGAAAAACAATACCGTTGAAAAAAGCGAAAGACCCGCATTGGTCCAAATGGCTTTGGCTGCTTTTTTTTCGCTGGAGATGGACATGTATCTCTGGACGATTCCCTGATCGGACGTATACGGGATCAATTGTTGCGCCAGTCCGCCGAGCACAACGACCCATAAAGCCGTTGTGGTGATGCTCACCATCGACCAATCCCAGTTGATGAGGCGAAATTTGTGATCCGCGACGGCCGTATGAAAGAATCCGGCAAACCCGTTATCGATACGAAGCAGGATAATCCACGTTTCCACGGAAACAGGCGTAAACGTGGCGAAAGCGAGGGCCGGTAAAAACATGACGATCGCAATTCTTCCTACCTGGAATAGAATATAGCTGGCACTGGCGAACAATCGGACAGATAGATTAAAACGCTTTTCCAGGTATTCATAGGCGCTGATGGCATTTATCTTTCGAAAAAACGGAAGAATATACAGAATGATAAAAGGTGCCAGCGCAACGATGGCCATGTTCAGAATGAAATACACCCAATCGGTGGCATACGCTTTGGCCGGGATGGACAGGTAGGTGATTGAACTCAACATGGTGGCAAAAATGCTGCAACCGGCCGCCCACCATGGAATACGCTGGCCCGCCCTGAAAAAGTCTTCTGTATTTTTATTCCGAAATGAAAAAAACACACCCATTCCGGCCAGGATCAGTAAATACAAGACGATGGCGCTCCAATCAACGATACCAAAATTTCTCGTGTTCTTCGTTTGAGCGGTTTTCCACAGTTGGGACCGGCCATGGGGTTTCATTTCGAGACTCAGAATGACAATCCCGTTATCCCACTTCACTGCCTGGGTTGTAACATGGTTTTCCGGCAATGAACCGGCCTGAAACCAGGTATTGGTAATCGTGTGAAAGGCAAATACTTTTTCGGGAAAAGCGGGATGATTCGCCTTCAAGCTGTCGGTTGCGTTGAAAAAAGATCCGTCCTCCCCTTCCAGCCATCCTTCGCTGAGGAGAATCTGCTTTTTGCTTCCAGCTGGACTGGCTGCGATCCGAAGGGTTTGCCTGCATGGCATAGGGATTAAACTCATAAATATCACTTAAAAATTCGATATTGCCTTGCCCGTTTATTTTCGTTCCGCCGATAACATAGATACAATCGGTCTCCCCATTGTGTTGATGGACAGTTGCATGATAGGCACGCGGCGGTCCAGGCCATGAAGGGAGGATTTGCCATGAGGGTGTTACACAGGAAAGATCCATACTCCAGAAATTGGTCATTGCCGTTTCGAGCCGCGGCCCATGGATTCCGCCGGATGGGAAACGGGAGGAAGATCGATTAATTTTTGCCATTGCAGGTATTCTTTCGAAACCGCGGGCGAAACCGTCAGCAGTACGCAGGCAATCCATACCATCAATCTGTTCAACTGCAGTCTCACGGTTTTTCTCCTTTTGGCAATCCATTCAACAATCGCACGGGTTGTCGATTTTTCTTTTACCCGGCTTTTATCGACGACACCAATCAAAAAATCCGATTTGATCCAATTGCTTTTTTTGCTGCTTCAAGCTCCTGATCTGAGAATGGTTTGATCGGCAACCGCACCGGCCCGCAGTCCATACCGATCAATTTCACAACCATTTTACCGAATCGAGTGCCCCCGCCAAAAGCATTTAAAATTTGAATCATTTTAATGGCTTGATGCTGGAGGCGCCGTGCATTTTCAAAATCATTTCTGTTAAATGCCTCCCAAATTTTTAAATAGAGCGGTATCGCAAAATTATATGTGGATCCGACGAACGTTTTTGCTCCTGCTGCCAACCCCATTAACATCATTTCATCGCGGCCGAACATCATGCCAAAACGGTGCGGATAGGATAACTGACAATCCATGAATTCATCCAATTGTTCATGGGTATATTTAATTCCAGCCAGATTGGCGAGCGTTTGGTCGCCGAGGGATAAAAAATGCCTGAACGGTACGCTTCTGCCAATTGTATCCGTTCGTGAACCGTCAACGAAGCCGATTCACCCGATGTTCCGCAAACAAACAGGGCTTGATTGCCGGCCTGTCTTTTGAATCCTGTTCATAGCCTGCAAAACCGTCCGGCCGCAGCGTGGCCAGGCAGAGGAAACCGTTGCGCCAGCTGGTATGCAGCCAGTCGCTGCCGCCGTAATAAAGACGGATTTCGTTCTTCAGAAACACCGGGGTCGCGAAGGTCCTTGAATATCCCCGAACCATGAGGTCCATGCCGATACATGCCACTGTCTCCGCTTCCGCGCCACAGAATATTGTTAGCCCGATTGTCGTTGTATTGCACAATGCCCAATTCAGGCTTGACCCAGGTGATGCCGTCTTTGGAGGTGGCGTAGCAGATGGCCATTTCTCTGTCGGCCGGTGCTCTATAGGGTCTCTCCTTTGTGTTTCTCCACAATTCCCACGGCAAGTTTTGCGTTTTCAACGCTATCAACAACGCGACTTTCCAGCAAAAGGAACCTGTTGCGGCTCGTATTGGTTTGGCGATATATAATTTCAACAAATACAAAGAGAAATAAAAAAGGGAAGAAGAGAATGTTACCCCTTTCCATGATAAATTTTTTTCCAATAAAATTCATTCTTGACACCTCGTGTTGAATATCCTTCAACCTGTATATCTTCAGAACAATTTGGATATATAAAATTGGAAATTAAGGAAGTGATCCGATATAATCAAGTTCCATTTCGTATTTCAGGTTTTTCTGTTTTCTCATTTTCAGTTTCTGCTCTTTGATCAAGACTCTCCGCTCCGGGATACATTTCGAGCAGCCATCATACAAATCGGACGGCAACAAATTGTCCAGGGTCTCATTGTATCCGTGATGGTTAAAGGAATTCACAAAATCGCCGGTAGCCTGCACTATTTGCCTTCACGCCGATGCCCCCATCTTGCGATAGCTAAAGCAAGGCTTTAAAACCCACTCCCGTTCCAAGTACAACTTGAGACTGAGAAGAAAAAACCAGACTGGCAGGATGCAATAGTAGCCAGTTCTGCATAACATAAAAACAAAAAAGGGCTGCAACAGATACATGTTACAACCCTTTTCAATGCATGATACGGACGTTTATTTAATTTGCTCGACGGATTCCGCCAATTTGGGATCCAGGCCTTTTTCCTTGACCGCCCTGTTTCCGCAGCGGTCGCAGAGATCGGTGATATTCTTCAATTCCCTGGCCTGCGCAACGGTGCCTTCAAATATTTCAACCGTTCTGTCTGTATTGATATAGGAGCAATCCGAATACAGGTGATAACTCCTGCCCGATTTCGTCCAGTAAACGTGGTTCAGGCCGTCGTTCAGCGACTGCACCTGCGCCGTCTGCGCGGTATACTGCTCCACGGACGGGGGGTTGAAATCGATGCCCGTGATTCCTGCAACCAGCAGGGCGATAACGGCGATCGCGCCGACAAGGCCTTTCTGCTTTTTGTCCAGATTCTTGTTCGTGAAGATGAGGATCACCAGGGGCAAAAAGGCGATGACGCCGATGATTGCGCCAAGCTGGTTCTGAACGAAAAATTTGAACTTTTCCTTTTCCGAGGCGGGATCCAGTCTGTTTGACTTTTTCCACAACAGCGAGCCGATAACGGCAAAAATCAAATCTGCTGCAATCAGGACAATGAGCCCAATGGTATTGATTGGTATTTTTTTGAGCAGCAAAATTGCACCGACTTCAAAACCGATAGCCACAATCCAGGAAAGAATCGCGAACAGGCGGAGGCTTTTTGCCTTTCCCTTGCTTTCGTTACTCGCGACGAAGGGTTTTGTCTCCTTTGCCGCAGTTGCAGACGGAATTTCTCCGCCTTCTACCCTGGTTAGTTTTTTTGTTGTACCTTTGTCTGGCATTTCATTACCTCCTGAGATAAGCTTGATTATTCTATACACGTAATAAAATGATTTTTTTCATGGGAATCAAGGCTTTTTTATGTCTTTGCGGTTTGGGTATTTACAATTCACTGATCGCCCCGCTTCGGTTTACTCGATTCGTTCCAATCCTCTGGTCTCTTGTCTCCACGGTCTCAGTAGTCACGTTTGGATCGGCGCTTCGCGTAAGGAACGCGGGACTTGCAGGAATATCGATCCGGATCGGTCTACCAAGCAAAAACCCCTAATAAAGCGGGATTTTTCGCGGTGGCGCCTCCCGGATCGGAGGCACCTTTAGGTGCCGTCGATCCCATTAGGGACCGCGAGGCCGAAGCCCCTGCCCAACAAAAGAGGGAAGAAAAAAGTGGAACACTGTTACAACATATGCCGTTTCATGGTCCCTTCACCGGCATGAGGATCATTGGCCGGACGCAAACAACGGGGAAAATGCCGGAAATTTTATTTGACCAATGACAGTTTGATAATCCGGATCAAACCGTCCGTTTCCATGCGGCAGCAATACACTCCGGCGGAAAGGGGAGAACCCTTATCATCGGTTCCGTCCCAGCACGCCTTGAACCGGCCGGCTGACTGCATGCCGTCCACCAATGTTTTGACGTGCCTGCCGTGCAAATTGTAGATGGCAATCCGAACCTGTTCCGAACGTGGCAGAGCATAAGCGATGGTCGTGACCGGGTTGAACGGGTTCGGGTAGTTCTGGGAAAGCGAAAACATTCCGGGGATATCGGCCTCGTTTGTTTTTTCCACCGCCGTGATGACCGAAGATTGTGAAAAAGGTGAAGTGTTGCCGGTGGCGTCTATGGCAATGGCCGTTACATGATTGAAGGAACCACCCAAGGATCCGCTCCAGGCAAAGCGACCGGACGCATCTGCGGTTGTTTCACCTTGGAACATGGCTCCCTGGTTCCCCTGATCGGTGTAAATTTCAACGACCGAGTTCGGTGCCGTGGTGCCATCCACCGCGGCCGAGGAGGCGTTTTTAATCACGGGCGCCTGAAAATTCATGTTGCCGCCGTCGTCGTTCCGGATGCCCCCTTGCGTGTTCAGGGATATGTTGTTGTGGGTCAGCCTGTTCCTGACGGAATTCGGTCCGTTCACCCGGATCCCGAATCCGTGGTTGCGGCCGATGAAGTTCTGCCGGATCTGATTGTCACTGGCTCCTTCATCGATGCTCACGCCGTTCAGGGTATTTCCCAAATCCAGATTCCAAAGAGGATTGGTGCCGATCCAATTGTCGGCGACCATGTTGTGGTGGGCCTTCTGGTACAGGAACACGCCGTGGTTGTTGCCGCTGATGTGGTTGTTCACCACCTCGTTTTCATAACTGTCGTTCTGAATGAGGACGCCGCCGAACGTGCCGTTGGGTATCGCGGCGGACTCGGTCCTGTCCATGCCGATGATGTTGCCCCTGACGGTGTTGTGAAAGGACGTGTCCGAGATGCAGATGCCCGCTTCGGTATTGCCCGATATCAGGTTAAACCGTTCGTTGTCGGGCACGATCAGGACATTCTGCACCTGATGACCCAGCCAGATGCCGTATTTATTCGCAGTCGCCTTATCACCCTTGGCATTCGTCCCGACGTAACAACCTGAGATGCGCCCGTTTTTAACAAAAAACATGGCGATGCCGACACGGTAGCCGCATACGGTCAATCCCCATATTTCGGCGCGGGGCGCCTGGATGTAGAGGCCGTCAATGTTGTTTCCGGCATTCGTTCCGATCACCTGGATTTCGGGACCTTGGGGATTGGTATCCTCACCGACAAAATCCCTTTGGGAAAAACCGTCTATGACCACGCCCGATTCCACGATTCCCTGAAAGGAATTATTGGGAGCAATGGTCCAGACCCCCGTGGCTGAATTGAAGCCGGGATCGCTTTTGGGGATATTGAAACGGATGGTATCGATTCCGGGATGCGTATTCGCATAAGCAATGGCGGAACCGAGCGAACCGGCATCGAAACCGGACGTATTGGTGACGATATTTTTGGCGGCGCCGGTTCCGCCTCCTCCGGACGACACATCCCAGAACGCGATCTTATCGTATGTGCTTCCGGCAGTCAGCGCCGAACCCTTGAAAGAAACGCAGTTGTAATTCTTCACATACCCCGGGTTGGGAGCCTGGGCGTCGACCGAGTAGACTCCGGCGGGATCCGTCTCCTCGATATGGTAATAGTCGCTGGTGCTGATTCCGGATCCCATAGTCAATGTAAACACGCCGGACGCATCGGTGGTGGTCGACGACAGGAGCAGTTTTTTCCCGAAATTGGGCCATTCATCGTTGTCCTCGTATAATTCGATGGTCACGCCCGATATCGGACTGGTGGCATCCGGCTTATTGCCCCGGTACACATGCCCGGTAAAAACACACGCGCCCGTACCTCCGCCGCCCCCTCCACCTGCAGTGAAGGTGACGGTGCGCACCATGACAATGCTGTTGGCCTTCTTGCCGGCGGGATCGCCCGAGTAATAGATGTCCGCCCAGTGTATTGAAGTGTCGTAAGTATCATAGTAGGCGTATTTCTTGGCGGATTTGTCGTATCCCACCAATGGCACCCAGTGATCGCCCGATCCGGCTGCCTTCGTGTCGATGGTCAGGAAGACGGGGATTCCCTTGCTCAGTTTTGTCCCGAGAAAATCGCAGAACTTGTCGGAATCGATGCTCCATGTACTGCCGGTGTTTTGCTTCCAGAACGCTCCGTCGTTGGTCCAGGCGTCCCCGTAGGAGCCGTATGCGCCCCAGCTGGCGTTGTTGGGATCGGTGTAGGTTGTCGAGACATGGATTAAAACTTTCAGGGTATAACCCTTGCTCTTGGCGTAATTTACAAGCCCGGACTTGATTTTGTAAACATCGCCGGAACCGGTGGCGTCGGTATTCATGTATGAGGCGCCGTGCAATGCCCAGGCGGTGTTCAACCCTTTGTCCACACCCGTGCCGGGATTGGTCAGCAGGCCCGTCAACGAGTGGACGGCCTGGAAATACCC
>Ga0315277_10011752_pt1 | contig 11003 bp, 11 predicted proteins | sample YL17G05_15_MG_FD_203695 | JGI IMG/M metagenome (GOLD analysis project Ga0315277, IMG submission 203695) | Sediment microbial communities from Yellowstone Lake, YNP, Wyoming, USA - YL17G05_15 | ecosystem: Environmental > Aquatic > Freshwater > Lake > Sediment | place: USA: Wyoming | collected... | reverse complement strand
TTTATTAATTCTGACTTTCATGGTTACTTCTTTAAAACTGTCTTCTATTCTCGCCACGTCTTTCAAATAAACAGATTTGCCATCGCGTTTACCTAAAATAATCAGATTTATCTCTTCGGGTGTGGCAAACTCGCCGGGTAAACGCAATAGATAATCAGTAAGCCCTGATTTTATCCCTCCTAAGGGCTGAGTAATATTTTCCTGTATGATAGCGTTTTGTATATCGAGTATGGAAAATCCGTATCCTTCAAGTCGTTGGCGGTTTATCCAGACATTTATCTGTCGTTCTAATGCTCCGTAGAGTTGAACCGTGCCCACTCCGGGAATCTGACGGAGGGCATCTCCTACCTTTTTATCAATCAAATCATAAAGTTGCGGATAAGTCTCTTCAGCGGTTACCCCTATAAAAAGGATAGGCATCATCGCCGTATTAAATTTAAAGATGAAGGGATTATCCATCTCATCCGGTATATCGGGGAGAAAACGTTTGGCCCGCTCAATGCGGTCGCGTATATCATTGGATGCCTCATCGAGATTTGTTCCCCACTTAAATTTAAGCGTAATCAAAGAGGCTCCTTCCAGGGAACGGGAGGTGAGCTTATCAAGGCCCGGAGTAGTCGCAAGTTGATTCTCTAATGGCTCGGTTACCTTTATCTCCACATCTTCGGGGCTGGCTCCGGGGTAAGATGCGATCACGGTTATTGCCGGTGGCTCAATTTCAGGCATCATATCAATTCCTAAACGCGACAGACTATAAAAGGCAATAATAAGGATGGCGGAAAAAATCATTAAGTTGGTCACCGGTTTTTTCACACCGAATTCAGGGAAGTTCATTTTTTTATTCTAGTTTTTGTTCTTCTTCTATTTCAACACTTACTTGGGCATTATCCTTGAGCCTCTGTTGCCCCATAATTACCACGAGGTCGCCTTGCTTTAGCCCCTCTTGCACCTCAAAATACGGGCCCTGATGTAACCCTAAGGTAACTTTTTTCAAAATCGCCTTATTATCCTTTACCATATATACATATAAATCAGGCTCTTTACCCATCACTGCTTCTTTTAAGATAACCGGGACATTTTTGCGCTCCTGGAGAATCAATCTTACTTTAGCAAACATTCCAGATTGCAAGCGATGTTGGGGATTATCCACAGTTATTTCAATCGGCGCTGAACGCGTGGTTAAATCGACAACCGGACTGATCTTAGTCACAAGACCTAGAAATTCCTCTTCTGGATATGCATCCACACTAATCTGAGCAACTTGGCTTAAAGAAACCCGGGGGAGGTATTTTTCCGGCGTATCCAAATCTATCTTTACCTTATCCATATCTACCACTAAGGCTATGGGTGTTTGCGCAGTCACATTTTGACCGATGTCCACATAAACTCTACCCACTATTCCGGCCAAAGGACTCTCCACTGGCGCCTTCTCGAATTTAAGCCCTACCTCATCCCGGTCAATATAGGCAATGGTCTCACCTTTGTTTACGGCGCTGCCGTCAACTTTCACTTTTTCCATAATCTTCCCGCTTACCTTAGGATAAACTGTGGCCTCATCCTGGGCCTTGATATTACCGGTATATTCTAACGCCTCAGAAAGATCTTGAGCTTTAACCTTTAAAACCTTAACCGGAATTGCCTCTTGGGCTTTCTCTAATTCTCGCTTCGGCTGACAGCCAAATACAAACAGAAGAAAAAATACAAGAATAAACATTGCCCGATACTCGATACTCGATACTCGATACTTCATTATAATCCTCCTGTAGCTTTGTCAAAACGCGCCTGAGCTAAGATGTAGTCATAAATGGCTTGTTTTTGATTAAACAAAGAAACCTCATAACCTAAAGAGGTATCATTTAAATCCAAGGAACTGGCTATGCCTGCTTTATACTTACCCTGTATAACTGAAAGCGCATCTTTATATGAATCTATCTGGGTCTGTGCTGATTTCATTTTAGCAATGGCATTTTTTAGGTCTAAATAGGCGTTCTTTAATTCTAGGGCAATATCTTTTATGGTCTTTTCTTTGGTAAGCTGTGTTTCTTTTAAATCAATAATCGCCTGTTCTACCTTGGCCTTGGTGGCCCACCCGTCAAATATGGGCCAAGAAAAAGTGAAACCAAATATATTGTAATCGTTCCAGTTCTTAGTATTTACTGTGGTGGCAACGGCGTGGGAACGGCTATAATAATCCCAGGAGGCATAAATACTTGGCCGATTATCTGCCTTGGCAATTTCGATGGCTTTTTTATCCGCCATTTCCTGCGCTTCATATTGCCTTATTTCTGGCCGGTTTTTCATGGCCTGCAAAAATCCCTCATCATAGGCAACTGCTTTCGGTTCATAAACAAATTGACTTGCAGGATTTATTTTCACTGCCTCATCAAGATACAGTAAGTTGCGCAAAAGTACCTGACTTGCCTCTACCTGATTTATAGACGCCTCGTATGCTTCCTGAACGTTGCTTAGTGATTCTTTGATTTTTAAGATATCTGATTCTGATACTTCGCCGTTTCCGTAACGGGCTTGTATAAAATTAAGGTGCTCCTGGGTATTATCGAAAATCCCTTTATTTAAATTGCTAAACTCCCCAGCCAATAAAAGCGTATAAAATGCCTTTTTTATGTTTAATACGGTTTCTAATTTTGTTTTGTCCAGCAGCGCTTGCGAAACTTCTAGTTTATATTTATTTTGCCTTATGGTATTTATGGTCTTGCCGCCTTTATACAGGTATTGCTTCAGGGTAGTCTGGGTGGTGGTTTGGCCTAAATCTTTTCCATAATATCCGGCTGTATATGTCCAGCCACCAGTAAAATTTAGAGTAGGCAATAGTTCGGCTTTGGCTTCGGCGATCTTTGCTTTTGCCTTTTTGATATCCTCGGCATTGAGCAGGACATCGCGGTTATCCCGAAGAGCTATAGAAATTGCCTCATCCAGGGTCAAAGAAATCTCCTGCGCCCTGAGGTTAGCGTGGGTGAGAAAAATAAATATAATTAAAAACCAGAATAATCTTTTCATTTTAATGAGCCCACAACTTACGAACATGAAGTGTGAGTAAGTTGTTTGGGCGAATTAATCCCCCCTGCTTTCTTGCGAAAGCAAAAAGGGGGGATAAGTTCGGACAAATAACTTATGTTCGCTTACGCTCCATAAGTTATGTCCTCACTTAATACATCTCTTATTTGCATAAGAATCCTTAGGTAATCCTGGCGGTCTGCTTCAGAGATACTGCCGAATATCTTGATAATCATACTGCGCCTCTGTTCATTAATCTTCCTTACTAACTTATTGCCGTGCGACGTCAATTCTATCTTAATTACGCGCCTATCCCGCGGGTCGTAGACCCTGGTGACATAATCGTCCCTCACTAACCTATCCACAATGCCTGTCATTGCTGCTGTAGTCACATGCATAAAATGCGCCATATCCGTCATTTTTGACTCGCCCTGCTGGCTTAAGAAATCCAGAATTAAGAATTGGGGTAGAGTAATCTTGCCTTTATATAATTCATCTGCCTGGCGCCGGGCAAACCCCTGGATGATTCCCGGCATAACCTCATTCATTTTATCCGCAAATTCTAATAAGGAACCCTGTAACATATTTAATCCTGTTAATAATTAGTTATATTGAATATTAACTATATTAAGTATAGTATAAAAAAGCGAAATGTCAAGAATATTTAGCTTAGGGAGATTATAAAAAAGAGGGGGGCTTTGTGAGGGCGAAAAATAGCGTGGTTACTGAAAAAATAATCAAGAACCAGCCCATCGCACGAGTATTGCGGATTTCTTTGGGCAGAGAAATAGGTTCTATCTTCCAGTTTATAAGGCAATAGAATCTTCTCTGTATCTCTATTGACATGGTAGGATTAATAACCATAAATGCGCCGATGCCTAAACCGATTATAGAAAATAATATTAAAACCGGTAACATTGGAATACCTGCCAACCAGGCAATTATTAACTCTAATAATTGTTCTTTATGCATCCTGGGTCACCCGCATTCTCATCTAAAGTGTCTTGATTAACCTGGAGAGAAACTTGTATTCGGTTTCCACCATCTGGAGGTCGTGCTCTAAAATGTAGATTAATGAGGACGGCCCTTTCTTTTTTAAAGAACCAACGGTCTGTTTTAAGCTCTTTGAAAGTTTATCTAAGACAAGGGCGCGTGCGCGCAACCTGCGTTTTACAATATCCGGCTTCATATAATTTAAAAAATAGAGGCTTAAATCCAGACTAAACTGCGGCCGTTTAAAATTAAGCAAACTCTTAGTAAGTAATTCTTTAAACCTGCTTTCGCCTTTGGGAGTTAATGCATAGACAGAGCGCTGCGGACGTCTGCCTGCTTTACTTATTTTTTTGGTTACTAGGTTCTTTTTCTCCAATGTATGTAAAGGATAATATATAGATTTTAAATCTACACCCACAAATAAAGACAAAATCTCCTTAATCTTTTTCTTTATCTCATAACCGTGTTTCGGGCTTTCCTTTAATAAACCTAATAATATTAACTCGTGCTCTATCATCCTATGGCACCCATTCCTCTAAATTTCTTGTATCTTAACTTCAACAGTTCCTCTTCCTTCAATGCGTTTAATTCTTGCAAATTTTTCTTTATTGTCTCTTTTAGAGTTTGACCCATCCTTTCTGAGTCGGTATGCGCACCGCCTAAGGGCTCAGGGATCACTTCATCAATAATGCCCATCTTTAACAAATCTGGGCCGGTCAACTTTAATACCGCTGCTGCCTCAGGCGCTTTTGAGCCATTTTTCCACAATATCGCCGCACAACCTTCAGGCGAAATAACTGAATAGTAAGCATTCTCTAATACGCAAACTTTATCTGCAATCCCGATTCCGAGCGCTCCTCCTGAACCACCTTCACCAATAATGATAGCTATAATGGGCACACCTATGCTCGTCATTTCTCTTAAATTAAGGGCAATTGCCTGGGCCTGGCCGCGCTCCTCTGCGCCCACCCCAGGATAGGCACCGGGAGTATCAATAAATATCACGATGGGTAAATTGAATTTCTCTGCTAAATGCATTAACCTGAGGGCCTTACGATAACCTTCAGGATGCGCACAACCAAAGTTACGCCTCAGGTTTTCCTTGGTATCCCTGCCTTTCTGATGGCCAATAACTACAATCTTCTGATGCTCAAGTTTGGCAAAACCACCGATTATAGCTTGATCGTCGGAGAAGCTACGGTCACCGTGCAATTCAATAAAATCAGACATAATTATATTAATGTAATCTTGCGTGTAAGGCCGCAAAGGATGCCGGGCAATCTGTATCCTTTGCCAGGCAGTCAAATTACCATAAGTATCTTTCTTCAGGCGCCCTAACTTCTCTTCCAGGCGTTCTACTTCAGATGAAAGATCGATTTTCTTATCCGAGATAAATCCCTTTAACTCCTGGATTTTTTTCTCCAACTCAATAATAGGTTTTTCGAAATCAAGTCCGTTCATTGTTAATGAGCGCATAACTTACGGAGCGCAAAGTGCGACATAAGTTATTTGCGCGAATTAATCCCCCACCACTTTCGTGTTTAGCTTACGCTATATTGAAAGTGGTGGGGGATAAGTTCTGCCATACAACTTAGCTTCGCCCATCGCTCGCTAAGTTGTGGCCTCACTTAATCGACTATGGTAACTTCTGTCCCAGCAGGAACTATTGTATATAATTCCTCGATATCAGAATTAGACATGCGTATACAGCCCTGGGTAATCTGTTTACCCAGATTGCCGGGATCAGTAGTACCGTGGATACCGTAACCAGGAAGGTCGAATCCCAGCCAGCGCGAGCCCAGAATATTATCAGGACTGTTTGGCGCTACCACTGCGCCTGCCTTAAACCAGGTAGGTAGGGGGAGTTTGTTGATAATTTTAAAATTACCAACGGGAGTAGAATTATTCATGCCTGTTGAGACGATATATGTCTTAATAATCTCTTCGTCGGTCTTTAAGATGAGTGTATTTTGGGATTTGTCCACAACGATGCTAAAGGGCGCTGTCCACACCTTGATTTTTCTGCCGGCTAAGATTTTAGCATCCTTAAGGTTATTGCTCCTGATGATTAACTCAGTCGTCGTCTTAAATTCTTTGGCAATTTTGGTTAAGGTATCGCCGGGCTTTATCTCATAAAGAATACTCTTGGAGGTTGACGCGGGAGAAAATAATAGTTTTATATTTATCTCTTCTATCTTCTTCTCCCAATTCATAATCTCAGGGGAGTTGGGAAATTCGTTGATTAAACGTTGGTAGAGTGACTTTGCTTCCGGGAGATCGCCCTTTTTTAAAGAGTCCGAAGCCCCAGCAGAAAGAGCGGCTATGGAAGTAATTTTACCTGCCTTTATATGCAATGGTAGGTTGATTTTCTTTATAATTAAGAATACAAAAACAATTAAGACTAAAATCGAGGCAATGCCTAACAATAATCGTTTATTCACAAAAAGCTCCTTTTTAATGTAACCAGAAAGCAACAGTTATACCTAATAAAGCACCTGCAAATACCTCAATAGGAGTATGCCCGATGAGTTCACGCAGCCTGCCTTCAGAAGCTCTCCCCCGCCAATAAATATCGTCCATTATCTTGTTTAAGATGCGCGCTTGTCTGCCGGTAGACCGCCGCACACCCTGGGCATCAAACATCACTACTATAGCAAATGAAGCAGCCAAGGCAAAGTAAACACTATTAAAACCGCACTCCAGGCCAAGGATAGTGGCTAAACAGGAAGCGCCTGCAGCATGGCTGGAAGGCATGCCGCCTGTGCCTATTAACAAACGGAAATCGAATCTTCTCTGGCGGATAACACCGATAATTACCTTTATTGTCTGGGCAATTATCCAGGCATAAAGGGTAATTATAAAGACTTTATTCTGGCTTATTTGAATAAATATTTCTCTCATTATTTGCTTAGAGGGACAGGCATTACTTCTATTTTAATCTTAGTGATAGGGAAGGTAGTTTTTCCATTCTTGATTAAAAAACCGCAATTTCCTTCTATAACTCTTCTCTTTTTGGTTATTTCTCTCATCATTACTTTTGTTTTACGTATCTGAACCTTTACTTCCTTAATTGTTTTTTTTAGTTCCGGGACGGAACTTAACCGCGCCTTGAGAGTATCTCTTCCCTGAGAAATCTGAGCTAATTCAAGCGTCAATTTATCCTTTTCTTCTCTTAGTGCGGTATTCTCGGCTTGGGAAAGAGCAATTTGCGAAGTTAGTTGCTCAATGGTTTTTTGGGAATTCTGAAGGTCTACGTCAAGCTGGGTGAGCTTATCTGTATTGGTTTTTAATTCATCTTTTAACGTTAAATTCTCTTGGCTGAGTGCTTTCTGCAATTCTCTTTCTTTCTCTATCGCTTGTTCTAACACTGCGACCTGTCCTTTGACCTGATTTAAATTCTTCAACAAATCATATTTTTCTTTTAGGGCCGCAACATATTTAAAAACACTGAATATAGTTATACCTACCAAAAGAACGGTTAGGATAATCTTATAATTTTTTGCCTGTCTTGGATTCATGGGTTCTCATTATATAATAACTACCTTAAAAAGCAAGCCCTGTTAAAAATAGTAAAATAGTTTAGCATAAAATTTCTAACAGGGCAAGCCTTTTTTAGGGCTAAATTTTTAGTTAGAAAACAACAAATTCCACGTCTATTATAAGTGAGGACATCCCGCCAACGGCGGGATCAGTCCGAACTTACCCCTCACCTTTGGACATATTCAAAAAACAATAACAAAATGAATATAACAAAGGTGAGGGGTTAATTCGCCCCGCCAAAGGCGGGGCTCATTGAAGGAGGTAACGGAATGTTAGCAAGAGCTTTTAGTTTTGGTCTATTAGGTATAGAAGCGTATCCTGTTGAGATTGAGGTGGATATCTCAAGAGGCCTACCAGCAGTAACACTAGTCGGCCTTGCTGATACAGCTATAAGAGAGAGCAAAGAAAGGGTTAAATCAGCCATCAAAAATTCCGGGTTTAATTGGCCGCAAGAAAGGATTACGGTAAACCTGGCGCCCTCGGACATAAGAAAAGAGGGGGCGTGCTTCGATCTGGCGATTGCCTTAGGAATACTTGCTGCAAGCCAACAATTAAATAGCGAAAGATTAAAAGATTATTGCATCCTAGGCGAACTATCATTAGATGGCTCTCTAAGGCCTTCCAAGGGTATTTTACCTATCGGTATAGCAATGGCTAAATCTAAAATTAAGGATATGCTTGTCTCTTACCAGAACGCCAAAGAAGCAGCTATAGTATCGGATATCTGTGTCTGGCCAAAAAAAACATTAAAAGAAACAGTGGAATTCTTAAATAATCCAGATACAGTCAAACCTCTGAAATTGAACTTAGAGCAGCTATTTAAACAGAATGCTAATTACGAGATAGACTTCTCTGAAGTCAAAGGTCAATATCTGGCTAAAAGGGCTTTAGAGGTAGCTGTTGCCGGTGGACACAACGTCCTGATGATCGGCCCACCAGGAAGCGGCAAGACCATGCTGGCTAAGAGAATACCTACGATTATGCCTGGCTTAACCCTTGATGAAGCACTAGAGGTAACTAAGATACATTCAGTAATCGGAACTTTACCGGTTAAAGACGGCATAATGAGTAGCCGTCCCTTCCGTTCACCCCATCATACAAGCTCAAGCATGGCGCTGATAGGCGGCGGTTCTATACCCCAACCGGGAGAGATAAGCCTTGCTCATCAGGGAGTACTATTTTTAGATGAACTGCCGGAGTTTCATCGTGATTGTCTGGAGTCGCTTAGGCAGCCTTTAGAAGACGGCTTTATCCGTGTATCGCGAATAAAAAAATCTTTTATTTTCCCCGCATCCTTCATGTTAGTTTGCGCAATGAACCCCTGCAAGTGTGGGTATTTTACTGACCCCCGCAAGGCCTGCCGTTGTAATCCTAATAAGATACAGAATTATATGGGTAAAATTTCAGGGCCATTACTGGACCGAATAGATATCCATATTGAACTGCCGTCAGTTCAATACAAGGAGTTGACTGATACGCGTGAGGCGGAATCCTCGAAGGCAATTAAAACCCGGGTAGAAGAAGCACGGGCTATTCAAGGAGAACGGTTTAAAACTGATACAATCTTCTGTAATACCCGGATGAATACGAAACTGATTAAAAAATACTGCATCCTAAATGACGAGGCAAAAGAATTATTTAAAATGGCGATGACGGAGCTAGGATTGTCAGCAAGGGCTTATGACAAGATACGTAAGGTATCGCGAACTATCGCGGATTTGGCTGGCTCTGAATCGATCCTTGCAGAACACATCTCAGAAGCAATACAATACAGGAGCTTGGATAAAAGTTGGTAGATTAGAATAAATAAAGGCTATAATTAAAGCGTGTTATTTTTATAAAATAATCCGGGATTATTCAGGTATAACTCTATTTGATTTAAGGATTCCGTAGATATATTGAGCTGATATTTTAAGCGCAGGAACATTCTTGCGGCTCTCATCATATGCATAATTTATAGAAGCTCCTTGGGGCGTCATGCCTAAACGGTTAAATTCATCTATAAGGTCAATACATATTATGTTACTGGAGTTTATGCTCTTTACAAGTTCATGCAACGGCCAATAGGGATAATTTTCTTTAAAATCATTTACCATAATGCTGGAAACAGAAAAAATAACCACTCAAGTATTTTTCTGAGGTCTCTGAAAAATTATAGCATGAGACCTCTGATTACACAGATTTCAAAAAGATTAAACGACCTTCTTATTTTCTTTACTAAGGGTATATCTTTATTATTGACATTCCTCCAGGAATAAATTATCCCTGCGTATCCTCTTTAGCTAATTCTTTCTGGATATAAGAATTTAGCTCCTTCTTTAAATTCTGAATACGCGCTTCTTCCAAGGCATCCTGCTCCTGTTGCATCTTTATAATTTTTTCTCTATATTGGGGATTATGTTCGTATTTATAGTCTGATATAGCAATGGAAGGGAGCCGAAATACCCCGCCTATGAATTTTAGAAATAGAACTGTCGGCTCCCAAAAAGTAGTCTTAAGTTTATTCTCAATGTAACCCATCTTCTCATAGTAATACTCAACCATTTGCCTGCGCTTTTTAAATCTTTCTTTGGCTAATTCTATACTTGGCACACTATTATCTTTACCTATAGTGTATTCTGGAATTATATAATCATCTCGCGAGACCACATAACCTTTATTGTAAGGCTCTCTACCGTGCTGAAATTTATAGGTTGCGCAACCCGATAAAAATATTACTAATAGAACTAACAATATTGTCTTTTTCATCCTGTGCTCCCTTTTCAATGAGCCCACAACTTACGGAACGAAAGTGTTCGTAAGTTGTTTGGGCGAATTAATCCCCCTGCTTTCTTATGAAAGCAAGAAGGAAGGACAAGTTCGCACTGATAAGTTATGTCGCCTGCCTTTTTAATAGAAGACTCCATAACTTATGTGCTCACTTACTTAATCAAAGCTAAAGCTTCGCTACGGGTCTTTTCGTTTTCTTTAAATATACCTCTTACCGCGGAAGTAACGGTTAATGTCCCGGGTTTTTTTACTCCCCTCATTGACATACACAGATGCTCTGCTTCGATAACTACCATACAGCCTTGAGGTTTAAGTTTTGACATTATAATCTCGGCAATTTGAGTAGTAAGCCTTTCCTGGACCTGTGGCCGTTTTGATAAAATATCTACCACGCGGGCTAATTTGCTTAATCCTGTGACTCGGCCTCCTTTAGGGATATAAGCAATGTGGGCCTTGCCCAGAAAAGGAAGCAGATGATGCTCGCAGATGCTATATAGCGGTATCCCTTTTAACAAGATTATCTCTGCATGTTTCTGGTCTAAAACTACTTCCAGCTCTTTTTGCGGGTCCTGTTTCATACCCGAGAATATCTCTTCATACATTTCTGCCACGCGCGCAGGGGTATTTAAAATATCCTTTCTTTCCGGGTCTTCGCCTATTGCCTGCAATATCTCTCTAACTGCTTT
>Ga0315277_10011749_pt1 | contig 11003 bp, 9 predicted proteins | sample YL17G05_15_MG_FD_203695 | JGI IMG/M metagenome (GOLD analysis project Ga0315277, IMG submission 203695) | Sediment microbial communities from Yellowstone Lake, YNP, Wyoming, USA - YL17G05_15 | ecosystem: Environmental > Aquatic > Freshwater > Lake > Sediment | place: USA: Wyoming | collected... | reverse complement strand
CACGATTCAATACGTGTATGTAAACCATGGTGGTCCTGACGTCCTTATGTCCGAGAAGCTCTTGAACCGTTCGGACGCGTAACTGCTGGTCATGCAAGAGGTGATGTACCTGTCGCGTCGAGTGTGTTAAAGGTATCAGACGACAAGCCCTATGTCAATCACGAAACCGCACGTGCCCTACTGAGCCGCCTCTCTTTCGTCGCCATATGCTCGGGTCAATGCAAGGGCTGATGACGTGAACAGCGCGGCTCCGATCTCTTCCCCCTGCGTCAGAGCTGACGCAGGCCAGAACGACTTGAGCGGCACCCTCATTTTCCCTCGACCTGTTCAGCCAGCCTCGAAAAGTCAGCCAGCTTTATGAATTCGGACCGTACGAATGCCAGTAGGCCGAGTCGCCTGTCGCGCACCTTTGCGTCCTGATCCATGACTAAGACGCCCTCGAAGAACGCATCAATAGGTGCTTTGAGAGCAAGCAAATGTGCGATTGCGTCCTGGTAGTTCTCACCGGAAATAGCAGTCGAGATGAGACCCGAGGCCTCTTGCACCTTTTCGAAGAGACTGCGCTCTACTTCTTCGCTCAACTCTTGTGCAATGGGAGCCGGATAGTCCTGGGTCTTGAGGATGTTGGAAACTCGCTTGAAGGAGATAACAACTCCGGAGAACTGTTCGTCTGACTTCCAACGCGCCAGGGCCTCTGCCTTGAGCCAGCTCCTGAACGGGTCGTCGCTGTCTACCGAGAGTACTGCATCCACGACGTCTTGTTCTATGCCCATCTCCGAAAGAATGAAAGCGAGCCTTTGTCCCAGAAAAGAAGGGATCGCCCCGCCCATTCCCGTCTCACCGCCACCTGCACCCGCACCTGCCCCACCACCCATTCGTGTCGCTGCACCGCCCGAACGCGTCCCGGCACGCAAACCGATCCCCGGGCTCGAACTTATCCCACTTCCCAAGCCTTCGCCACCACCGACGTCTGCTTCGCCACCGGAACGCACCTCAGCCGCACTCGCACCGCCGACGCCGCCCCCCCACCCCTTGAACTTCCTCGACAAGAGCTCCACCGCTTTCGCGACACCTGATGAGAGGGAGAAGTGCAGCTTCTTCTCGATGAGGATTCTCATGATGCCATTGGCCTGGCGTCTCACACCGTAGGGATCCTCGGACCCGGAGGGAATCCTATCCGTCGCGAAACACCCAACGATTTCGTCCAGTCTATCGGCGATGCTGACGGCGCAACCTTCAAGGCTCGACGGCAGAGTGTCCCCTGCAAATCCCGGCAGGTAGTGTTCCCTGATGGCGAGCGACACGCTTGCCTCTTCCCCTGCCCTGGCCGCGTATTCCCCGCCTATTATGCCCTGGAGAGTCGTGAATTCCTTTCCGTCCTTTACCATCTCGCTCACAAGGTCGATCTTGCAGAATAGGCCTGCTCTTCTCGCATTCTGTGCCTTGGACTTGTCCCAGCTCTCCATCACGAATTGAGAAAGCTCTGAGACTCGCTCGCTTTTGTCAAACACCGACCCCAGGGACTCTTGCCAAACAACGTCCTTGAGTAGCTCGAGCTGCCTGGCGATCCCTATGGAGACGTCCTTCTCCCAGTAAAAACGAGCGTCGTCAAGCCTTGCCCTGAGCACTCTCTCGTTTCCCCTGCGAACGTTATCGTCACTTTCTGTACCGCCGTTGCGTAGAGTGATAAAGAAGGGCATGAGGTTCCCGCGGTCATCCTGAACGGCGAAGTAGCGTTGATGCTCGCGCATCGCGGTCACCACGACGTCCCTGGGCAGATCGAGAAAACTCCTGTCAAATGAGCCCGTAACGGGCACGGCAAATTCTAGGAGGTTTGCAACGATGCCAGTAAGTTCGCGGTCTTCGACGATCCTCCCACCCACCTTTGATGCTTCATCCCTCACGATTTTGTCGACCATTCGCCTGCGCTGTTCTGCGTCGGCGATCACCCAAGCCTTTTCAAGCTTTCCGATGTACTCGGAGGCGTTATCCAACATGACCGGCTCGGGGGTCATGAATCTGTTGCCAAATGTAAACCTGTCGGAATTCACGCCCGCGACCGTGAATGGCACTACCTCGTCTCCAAGAAGAGCGACTATCCACCTGATGGGTCGTCCGAATCTTACGGAAGGATCGTTCCACGTCATCGTTCTTGGAAAAGAAAGCGAGAGGATCAAGGAAGGCAGAAACTCTGAGAGGACTTCCTTCACGGGTTTACCATGTTCTCTGACGATGGCACAGACGTAGTCTCCCTTGCCAGTCTTTTTGATCGCGAGACATTCTACGGCAATGCCCTGACTCCGCGCGAATCCTCTCGCGGCCTGGGTCGGCGCACCTTTGTCGTCGTAAGCCACTCTCGAAGCCGGCCCGACGACTTCTTTCTCGAGGTCCTCCTGCCTTTCGGCAAGTCCCTTAACGTGTATTGTGAGACGCCGCGGAGTCGAATAGGCCTCGATGGACGAATGCACGACACGCCGCGAACTGAGCTGCGAGGCCGCTTTCTGGCGTAACTCTCCGACGGCGGGTTCGATGTAGCTCGCGGGAAGCTCTTCTACGCCGATCTCCAGCAAAAAATCCAAGGTAGATTCCTTCATGTTCCGCTCCCCTCTTTTTCTCCAGCCCCCGATGCGAGAAGCGGATAGCCCAGTTCTTCTCTCTGAGCCAGGTGTGAAAGAGCAGCCTTTCTGGCCAGACGGCGGACTCTTGCAATGTAGCCCACTCTTTCTGTGATGCTTATTGCACCCCTGGCCTCCAGAACATTGAATAGATGCGAACACTTTATCACATAGTCATAGCCCGGAAGTACCAGCCCCTTTTCAAGAAGCCTCACTGCTTCTTTTTCAAAGCGATTGAAGAGGTCCTTGTGAAGCTCCGTGTCGCTCTCTTCAAAATTGAACTTTGAGAACTCGTATTCGTTCCTCTTAAACAATTCTCCCCACTTCACGTTCTTGGACCATTGAAGTTCCGAGAAGCTCTCCACGCCTTGAATCACGGTCGCAATGCGCTCAAGGCCATACGTAATCTCGGCGGAAATTGGATTGAGGTCAAGACCGCCGGACTGCTGGAAATAGGTGAACTGTGTTATCTCAAGCCCGTCCAGCCAAACCTGCCAACCCAACCCCCAGGCTCCAAGCGTGGGTGATTCCCAGTCGTCTTCGATGAGTCTCAAGTCTCGCAGTCTTGGATTGATCCCGATGACTTCCAGGCTCTTGAAGTAGACGTCGAGTACGTCAGACGGAGCCGGCTTCAGAATCACCTGGTATTGGTAGAATCTCTGCACCCTAAACGGATTGTCACCGTAGCGACCGTCTTTGGGTCTTCTCGAAGGTTCCACGTACGCAACCTTCCACGGCTCCGGTCCGAGCACCCTCAGGAACGTATCCGGGTTGAAGGTGCCGGCACCCACCTCGGAGCTGTAGGGTTGTGTGAGTACGCAACCGTAGTCGGACCAGAATTCCTCAAGTCGAATAAGCATCTCCTGAAAAGTCATCGTCTACTCCGTTGATGTCAGAATCTTCAAACGTCCAGTCCGTTTCGAAGTGTTCGTCTTTCTCAAGCTCGTCAAGAACACCTTTTGGCACAAGACCGTAGTCTATCTTAACCTCTCAAACGTTCCCTGGATAGTAGGGTCCGGCCTATTTCAGACTCTTCAAAAGTCTCAGCGATTTTAACCCGGGAAGCCTATCTACGTGAAATTGGAGAAAGACTTCGATAATCCTGTCTACCTCGCTTTCAAGCCTGGAAGTAGGATTTTCGGCAAGCGCAGAGGAAAGGTGCTCTCTCTGTAGTTTTCTTAAGAGTTCTCTTGCCTCCGGCGTGACCTGAAAGGAATCCGATTCTCTCGAGGCACAGGCCTTACATATCAAGCCTCCTTTGAGTGGAGCAAACCTTGCGAGTCCTTCTTCTTCCTTACCGCAACGAGAACACCGGGAGAGTTCAGGCTTGTAGCCCAGCAGTTCTGCGGCTTTCAGCTCGAAAGCCCAGAACACGCTCCTGAGTGCCTCTCTGGAGCATTTTTCGAAACTGTCAAGCGCGTCGAGCAAGAGTTCAAACAACTGTGGATTCGGCTCCTCTCCCATCACCATGCTGTCCAAAAGCTCGATGCAGGCACTTGCAAATGCAAAGCGTGCAACGTCCTTTTCGAGGGCGGGGAAGTGGCGCAGAGCATCGCTTTGGGAGAGAAGCTGAAGATCCCTGCGATCCTTGCGATAGAAGACAACGGCGGAGTGCGTAAAGAGCTCGAGGCTCGACCCGAACTTGTTGCTGGAGCTCCTTGCCCCCTTGGCCACGACCTTAACTTTTCCGTAGTCCTTCGTGTACAGCCAAACTATCTTGCTGGTCTCACCCAGCTTGAGACTTCTTGTTACGACTGCTTCTGTCTTGCAGATTGCCAACTCGGATGCCTCTCTGGTGTTTTCCCATTGGCCATGCTCACTCTCACGAGCTTGATTCTCCGGCTGTTCGCTTCTGTCACTTCGTACAGTACTCCTCCCCTCAGCACGCTCGCCCCAACTTCCGGAATTCTTCCAAACTCCTGAAGAAGATAACCGGCGAGAGTTTCGTACTCACCTCTGGGGAGCTTTATCTCTGTGGCAGATTCAAACTTCTCTACTTCAATCTGTGCATGGACTGAGAACGATCCGTCCGCCGTATGGTGCACGCTTCGCTTTGCCCATACCTGTTCATGTCCCATCTCACCAACAAGTTCCTCAAGGAGATCCTCAACCGTGACCAGGCCGGCGGTTCCCCCGTACTCATCAAGTACTATGGCCATGTAGCCATGGCTCTTCTGGAATTCTTTCAGCAGCTCGTCGCATCTCTTTGATTCTGGAACCATCGGTACTGGCCTCACAATTTGCGAGACGCTTTTCGTGAGGTCGCTTTCCTTGAGTAAGTCCATAACGTGTACGATGCCGATGACAGATTCAACGTCACCGTCGTAGACCGGTAGTCTCGAGAACCTCTTGGTTGCGAAAACGTCCACGCATTCGGCGAGCGTACTGGAGCCTGGCACGGCGACTATTGCACTCCTTGGCACCATTATGTCCTCGGCCGTGGTCCTGGTAAACTCTTTCACGACCGAGGCAAGTGGTTCACTGCGCAAAGCTTCCGACGGATCCCGCGAGAAGATTGCGTAAAGCTCTCTTCCAGTGCCTTCTTCGAGACCAGAAGCTGCGGGACCGGCAGCATTTCTTGCTATTCTAGCCGCCACCCTGCCAATGGGCAACACGAAAAAGCGAACCGTGATACCCGTGAGCACTCTTGCAGGCCCTTCCGCGCCAAGGACCCGAGCGAACCGAAGCGGTACCGAGACGGCAAAAACCAGGATCGACACGAGCCATGCGAAAAGACCGAGCACCACCCATCCCAATGGGTGACTGGCTGGTCTAGCCGCCGGTGACACCGAGGCCGATAACCCTGAGAACAGTGGCGAGGAGATGAGGGACAACGAGACGAGTGACGAGGAAAGTGCGATTAGAGCACTCAGGGCAGCTCTAAGCTCCAGATAGATGCTCCCTCCGATCGGCCGACTCTTTAGTCCGCGGGCAACCTCGCCACGAACGGTCTGACCGCTAACGATCTGCCCGCGCACAACCTGGCCACGGATAGCCTGGCCACTAACGATCTCGCTACTGGATATTTGGCTGCGGGCGGCGAGAAACACATTCGAGAGCGCGGCCAGATAAACCGCGAGTACTCCAAGTATCCAGAACCACACCAGCATCAGTTCCTCTTCTCCACCTTGAGACTCCAGATGGTCTTGCCAGTTGTCTTGGCGACTGAGTAAGAGAAAACATCGTCCGATACTTGCTCGCCTCTGGACGATTCTGCGCCCAGTCGTTTCCTGACGTAGTTACCGAGTGTTTGACTCAGATCCCCGGGAGGAACGACTCCAAAAATCTCTTTCAGGTCTCCCAGCGCCACGTTGGCCCTCACGATTGCAGTTTTCTCATCGATCACTTGATACGCGGGCTCCTCGGGTTCGTAATCTTCGTAAAGGTCACCGACGACTTCTTCCAGGATGTCCTCGCCGGTCACAAGTCCTGCCGTGTTTCCCGAAGGGGCGGTCGCTATGGCAAGAGTCGCTCTAGCGTTCTGCATTTTCTCGAGCGCGTGTTCGAGGGTTGCGTCGGAGGCAATGTACACCGGCTTTCTGGCAATGGAACTGACTACATCAGAGCCGCCACCCTGATGCAGGCGGATCACGACATCCTTTGCGGTTACGTAGCCGGTGATGGAATCTATCGTTCCAGAGAAGACTGGAATTCTCGTGTAGGCGGCTTCCCTCACGAGATCAGCTACTTCGGAGACGGCGGAAGATTCATCCGCGCAAACCATGTCGACCCTGGAGACCATGATCTCGGACACCCGACGCTCCTTTAGCCTGAGGAGCAGTCTCAGGACTTCTCTTCCGTGCGTGGAATCAGTGGGCGCTACGGTCCTTCCGGCCTCATCCGTCTGACCGGACGAGCCTATCAAGATTCCGCGCAGACTCTCTGCTGCAGCAAGAACGGTTGTAAAAAAAGAGCGCTGAACTGTTTTCCTCGGAGAGAGAGTCTGTCTCAAGGAAAGAGGGCCGAGCACAACAGTTACCAGAACACAAAGGCAAGGAGAGACAATCCACAAATCCATTCCCGTGAGACCAAAAGCACTCAGGGACAGGGGAAGTAGGTAGCATGCAACGGCGAGCGCCAGGGTTTCTAATAGATAGAGACCGCCAGAGGCCAATCTCCTCTTCTTAAATTCCTCGTCGTCAATTCGAACGTTCCATTTGGCCGGATCAAGCCACAGGGTTGCTCTTGCGCGATATGAGAAAACAAAGAGAAGAAAGGAAGCCAGGGTGAACGCAGAGATTAGAATCCCGGCGACTTTCATTTGAAAGAGTGCCGCCTCTTTCACGCACCTCGCCCCTTAGAGCTTCGTGATTTTGAGCCTTCGCGTTCTGAGACAATCAGGGAGGATATCGGCTCGTCAAGGGAAGTGATATAGAAATTCTCGCGCTTCCGCATTCTGACTCGATCATGCTGCGTGCCGTCTTCAAAGCCGCACAGATGAAGCAGGCCGTGAATCAAGAGCCGTGCCACTTCTTTCTCCAGGCTCACACGGTATCTCTTGCTCTGGACTATTGCCCTGTCTACACAAACGATGACTTCGCCGAGCTTGATCCCCGAGACGAGCTTGCGCGCTCCCGTTCGCCCCCCCTTCTGCGCCCCTATTTGCGCCCCCGTCTGCGCTCCCGTTCGCGGCCCCATTTCGGGGGTCAATTCAAACGCAAGGGTATCCGTTGGTTCGTCACGCCCCGTGAACACCCGATTGAGCCTTCGCATCGGCTTGTCGCCAAGAAAGACGATCGAAATCTCGTCGTAACAAGCACGCTCGCCTTGCATCACAGAAGAGGCGACGATTTTGGCGCGGCTAGAACGAACGCCAATCCTTCTCTGCCTGTTCGCTATTGATATCTCCATTTTCCTTTTTCTTGACGTCATCAGGATAGGTCGGACGTCCGTGAAAGATACTGGTAAGGATGGGAATAAAGCTCCCTCTGATTTTTGCGAGCTCAGCCAGGGTCAAACCGCATTCGTCAAGCTCGCCTTCGGTGGCCCTGTTCTCGATTATCCGCTTAACGATACCGTGTATTCTGCTGGGGGTGGGAGCCGAAAGCGACCGAGACGCGGCTTCCACAGAATCAGCCAACATGATGATGGCCGCCTCTTTCGAGGAAGGCTTGGGTCCAGGGTAGCGATACTCATCGATCGGAGCATCGCTGTCGACCTCAACGGCTTTCTGATAGAAAAACGCCATGAGTGTGGTTCCGTGGTGTTCCATTATCAGCTGCCTTATGATCCTCGGCAACTTTTCCGCCTCAGCCATTTCTACGCCTTCCCTCACGTGCGACTCCAGGATTAGGCAACTCATTGAGGGAGTCAGTCTGTCGTGTCTGCTTCGCGCGTCTTTCTGGTTCTCTATGTAATACTCGGGCTTTGCTATCTTGCCTATGTCGTGATAGTACGAAGCCACTCTTGCGAGGAGGGAGTTGGCTCCGATGGCCTCAGCCGCACCCTCGGCGAGACTCCCAACTACCATACTATGGTGGTACGTCCCCGGGGCATCAATCATCATCTTTCTCAGTATGGGTTTATTCAAATCGGACAGCTCGAGAAGCGTTATGTTCGTGGTTAGTCCAAACGTACTCTCAAGCACGGGCAGAAAAACAATCGCTATCACCGTGGACACAAATGAATTGAGTATGCCGAAACCCGCGCTCTTGACGACTGTGAAACCGGCCATGTTGGAGCTAAAGCCTCCCGCGAAAATCGCCACTACGTAAGCCATGGCAACGAAAAGCATCGCCCTGTAGAACTCACTTCTATGCGTTACGCCAATCACGGCAAAGACGCCCGTGATCACGGCAACGAGGGAGACTATCAGAAACATTAGGTCAAGCCCGGCGAGGGCTCCGATGAGCACACTTGTGATGACACCGACAAGAAGTGCTAGCTCGTCGTCAAGCAACATGGTAAGTAGCAAGGGAACTACGGCGATCGGTACAACGTATGGCGACAGCTTCAGGACGTTCAGAAATATCGAAGCAAGTGCCACAACGAATATGGCTACTACGGCAATCAAGAGCAACATTGGACTGTCAGAAAGAATCCCGGGTCGCCTCACGCGCAAGTACCAGGCAAAAACAAACACAAAGAGAGAAGCCACGACTACCCTGCTCGCGTAGGGTAGAGAGCGAGCGTACCCGTGCACTCCCTGGCTAAGCCCGAGCCTATAGTACTCGTACTCGAGAGAGCGCAGCTTCTTCAGGTGCTCCGACGTGATCCGCTCATGACTTTCGATTATTTTCTCGCCCTGCAGGACAACCCCTTCGGAAGGCGAAACGGAACTTCGCGCCTCGGCTCTTTCGGATTCCGTTCTGACGGCATCATACTCCGCATTGGGATCGACAAACCGGCTCACTAGCTCGACAAAAGCCGATGTGGCCGCAGCGTTGTCAGGAAACTCGCTTCTTGCTTCGGTTCGAGCTTTATCGAGAACACGATTCTCATCCTGAAGTGACGAGACGGAGACTTGGATCTCGCCTTTGGAACTTCTGACCCTTACTTTGTCATGCGCACCTATTTCGGTGCCCCTTCTTGACTTTACGATGCCTTCCTCAAGGACGCGCGAGGCAAAACCCTCGACTCCCTGTACGACCTCCAGGCCGATGTCGGTGGTTGCGAGCAGAGATTGTGTTTCGGAGGAGAGGCGGACGTCTCCGAGGATTGAGAGATTGAGTAACGCACCCCGCCTGCCTTTCTGGGTCTGTACGATCTGCCTCAGAGCTGCGAGTCTGGCCATGCACCTGCTGGTTTGTTGCGCATCAATGACAAAAATTGGCAAGATTGTTTTGGCTGCTTCTTCCTTCTCGGATTCGTACTGTGTCTGTGGCTTCAATATGCTGAACTTGAAAGGGGCGATTACCTGCTTGTCTGAGACTGCATCTTCTCTGTACTCGCTCCTCGGCGCGGTCGAGGGCGGCGGGAAGAGCAGTACGGCAGCGATCACGAAGCCGACGCCAATCGCGAGCTTTTGGAGCAGGACGAGTCTTCTTCGCAGACCCTCGTCCTGCGAAAGGGAAAGAGACAACCTGGGTTTCTGCTCTTTGGAGGAGCCTTTTCGAGCTCGATTTCTCCTTGGCACCTTCACTTCCGCTTCCTCTCTTCAGCTTCGAAGGCTCTGATGATGTCCTTGACGAGCTTGTGTCTCACGACGTCGCGCTCGGTGAGATAGATGAACTTGATGCCCTCGATCCCGCCCAGGATCGACTGGACCTGGATGAGGCCGGATTGACTGCTGTCAGCCAGGTCAATCTGCGTTATGTCACCCGTGATGACCGCCTTGGAGTTGATCCCGAGGCGAGTGAGAAACATCTTCATCTGACCGAGCGTTGTGTTCTGACCTTCATCAAGTATTACGAAGCTCTTGCTCAGGGTCCTGCCCCTCATGTAGGCAAGAGGCACGATTTCAATCACCCCTAACTCTATGAGCTTTCTCATGCGGTCAAAGCTCACCATCTCGTGAAGGGCGTCGTAGAGAGGTCGCATGTAGGGGTTGACCTTATCCTCAAAACCCCCGGGAAGAAACCCCAGGCTCTCCCCCGCCTCCACGGCCGGTCTTACAAGGAGTATCCTATCTACGAGCTTGGCCTTCAAAGCGTTCACCGCGGCCGCGACTGCCAGATACGTCTTGCCTGTTCCTGCCGGGCCGATTGAGAAAACGACATCGAATTCTTCTATCGCTCTCAGATATTTCGCCTGGCCAATAGTCCTCGGAGAAACCGAAAGGCGTTCGAGGTGATAGACGACCTTCTGGGGGCTTTCGGATCTTTCGGGGCTTTCGGGTTTTCCGGATCTTTCGGGGCTTTCGGGGCTCTGGGGAGTCTGCGCTTCAACCGAATCGATTGCATAGCTCACGTCGTATTCCTCGAGTACGCGGCCCTTTCTCACGAGGCCTATGAGTTCCTCCAGGACTTTAATGAGCGACTTCACCTTACCTTCGGGCCCACTCACGGCAACAAGACCGTTCCGCACAACCACCCTTGCCTTAAACCTGTCTTCCATCATGCGGAGGTTAGCGTCCTCTCTACCCAGAAGGTGAAGCGGGTCTATGTCCTCAATCGATAGCTTCTCGGTGATTTCGTGTTCCAATTCATCTCCTCAGCGGCAGGCCATAGAGCATGCCGTCCATGCCTTGACGCGGGCCATGACGCGACGTCACGCGCGCCATCGGCGCGCGAGCCGAATCGTTTCTGACCTGCTGGTAACGCCGGCCACCAACTCGCAGGAGCGCGCGCCACGCCGCGGCGTCGCCCCGCGCTCGCCACGCGCGCCTGGAGCCTGCTCACTGTGCGCGGGCTGCCGCCGAGCTCGCGCACCGACTAGCCGGCAGAGAAACCGCCAATAGGTCCCTCCCTGTAAGCATAACACAAATCGGAAGGGCCGATGAAGCCCCAT
>Ga0315277_10011748_pt1 | contig 11003 bp, 14 predicted proteins | sample YL17G05_15_MG_FD_203695 | JGI IMG/M metagenome (GOLD analysis project Ga0315277, IMG submission 203695) | Sediment microbial communities from Yellowstone Lake, YNP, Wyoming, USA - YL17G05_15 | ecosystem: Environmental > Aquatic > Freshwater > Lake > Sediment | place: USA: Wyoming | collected... | reverse complement strand
GCGTACGATATGAACGACAATACATTACACCGCGCGATCTTACGCTTCAGGTGCAGCAAATGCAGGCGAACTGAGTTCGTTGACGCGCAGCAAGATCCAGCGGACGGCGGATATATCATCGACGACAGTTGGGCGCCAGTGCAGGGTTGGTTGCGTATTCAGAGCACGGCGGTTGGTTTGCGTGCAGGCGTGCAGAATATGTACTGCAGAACCTGCAAGGTAGAAGTACTTGCGATGTTGGGCTATCCAACCGTTAATTCATTTGAGATTGTGGTAAAAGACAATGAGATACTTGATAGCCGCGTGAACGTTGATTCGTCACGCATTGACTTGGACGACGATACTGAAGAGTTTCCTTTTTACCTTCTTGAATCTGAAGAAGAGTACAACTGATCTGAGTACGCACGTAGATATAAATAGCTGTGCAGAGATGTTTCGTCTCTGTCGCGTAAGCTTCAGACAAATCTCCGTTTTATTCGGCTTTCGCTTGAATAAAATCTTATATGAAAGTTACTTCGGAACTTCCATATAAGAATGATCACAGGTACAACATCAGTGTGCAATTGGCATAAGCCAAGACGGCGTTGTTTCGACGCTGAATTACAAAGATATACTGCCAAGCGCATCGCTGTGCTATAAAAAGATTTAATAGACGCAGACGAGTCTATTAAATCTTTTGCAGCCTAGACACTGTAAACAGCTAAGCCGCTACAAAGCAAACGCGGTGCTTCGCCGCGATCACGCAATACCCCTCTCCCCTGCCTAAGCACTTACTGCGTCGTGCTATTAGCAGTCCAGTGCATGGGATGATATACAGGGGGCCAACACAGTTAGCTGTAGTAAAAACAACGTAGTATTTAAGTTCGCTACCCCTGGTTGGTGTTTCGCCAACTGAGTACCACTACGCGGTAACGCGTAGCGTTTTATGTTTAAAGGCAGGCGCTTTAAACTGTAAAACTAGTACGTTGTTAGATTTAGAACACTCGCATGGATGCAATCCAACAGCTGATGCTCCGTCAGCAATAGCGTTGAATGCGGTCAGCGCTTAAGAAATTGTTACTGACGTACCGGCTTTTTAAACAGCTCCGTAGTCGCTGGTTAAACGCCTACAATTTCTCTGTGCTAACGTGCTCATTGCACGCCGCTCGGGAAACCGGGGGACGCTCCGCAGCAAATATGCCTAATTAAGATACAGCCTTTAATTAGACATAATTGCTCTGCTCCGCGGTACCAATCCCCCTAGTCCTTCGGACTTTCCCCTCGCTTCGCTTCACCACAACAATAGGTGTGTTCAATCGAAATAATCAATTAGGCTGGCGTTCCGCCAATCTACTGCATGCGCTGTAACTGAGAATCATTGGTGGACATTACGCTTGCCAATGACCGAGGATTGAGCCGCTTAACTTGAGCTAGTGTAAATACGCCGGAAAATTCCGAGACGTGGTGCTTAATTGGGGTAGCCGTTGGGAGCGGTTATGCTGTCCGCCACGCATGCTGCTTGTTAGGGCTGAAATACTTGACACGCTCCGCCGAGTCAAATATTTACGTCATTAAGAAGAACACCATAGGTATTTACACTTTTCTTTAGGTTTGCTAAGGTGCTGCAATGAAATTGCAATACCCAATCATTGGCTTTACAGGACGTGCTTCCGCAGGCAAAGACACCGTAGGTAATTACATTTGTGAGGCGGGACAACTAAAAGGTAAGACTGTCGCAAAGATGGCCTGTGCGGATCAGTTAAAGCGTATTTGTTCCGAGGTATTCTACGATGCTTTTGGTGTATCTTCGGCGGCTTTCTTCGGTACTCAAGAAGACAAAGAGGCTCCTCTCGAAGAAGTCCCTGGTTGGTCTGGAAGACGGATACTTCAGTACGTAGGTACAGAAGGATTCCGGCATGTGCACGAAGACGTTTGGGCCCGCGCTATGATCGGGCGCGCTCGCAGCTTAATCAACGGTAACCTCTGTAAAATGGTCGTCGTGTGTGACGTACGCTTTTTGACTGAAGCAGCGGTAATCAAAGAAGCCGGCGGGATCATCGTTCGCATCAAGCGTCCCGAGGCAGACAGGGTAGTTTCTACACACGCATCGGAAACGCAACTAGCTCTTATACAAGAAGATTATGTCATAGACAATCAGGGCAAGGAATTGTATCTTCTGGAAAAACTCGTTGGGGAGTTCCTATGCCAATTGAATTTCTAGCTATCGACACCGAGACAACAGGTCTAGACAGTAGTACTGACCAGGTCATCGACATTTGTTTAATCCTGCTGGACAACAACCTTAAGCAGGTCGATGCGTTGAATTTGTTCGCGCTGCCTGACTCCCATATTGTGGTGTCTCCAGGAGCGGCTAAGGCTAATGGTTATACGCCAGAGAAATGGGCAGGGCTCGAAGCTATTTCGCAAGACGAGCTGGCTAAACAAGTCTACGAGTTCGTGTACCGCTACAACAGTCTAAAGCTCATTGCGCACAACGTGCCTTTTGATCAAGGTTTTTTAAAGCAGCTTTTAGATCGGCATGTCGCGAGTACTCCCGAAGCACGTACGTACAGTAAAATTTTTGGCTATCACCACATCGACACCATCCCTATTAGCTTGTTCATGGACCACGCTGTTCAGGGCAGTTTCAGGCGTTCTTATAGCTTGGTCAACTTGACTAAGGACTTTGGAATTGCGCATGAGTCCGCGCACACAGCAAACTCTGACATCAACGCGTGTCTGAATTTGCTGCGTTACCACAAGCAGGTAGTCCAAGGTCTTGTACCGATGGTCAAGGCTGGCACTGCGTACTACAGCAAGATCATCTCCAAAATAGACAGCGAAACAAATACCTGGGTATTCTCGCAGGGCAAGTACGAAGGCCGGCCTGTTACGTCTGTGCTCGCCGACGACCATACGTACATTCGTCACGTACTAGGTTTTGGGGACCTATCGCCTGAACAGCGCACGTACCTTGAACATGTGTACCAGGTACATGCGGGTATTAAGTAATAAATACTCGCAGTATTCCGGTAAAAGAAGGTATACAGCGATACGCTAAATGCTATCGTTTTTTAACACGTAAGTCAGACTAATAGTCTAAGCCTGTGCTCCGCAGGCGCGAATGTACGTGGCTGCTGCTCCTGTCCTCAATTTCCGCGTATACTATGTTAAATACATCCGCTAGCGGTTGTATCTAAAATAGTATCCACAGCAAATTGGGCGGACGTACAGCGAGCTGCGTCCCTACCCATCACAGTTACGTGCTATATACTCTACATAACCCCCCATTCTTTATATGACACTTTTTAGCAGGATCTAACGCAAATGACCGACGAAACCAAAGTACCCGAGACCATGACCGTCGCCGACAACTCGACCAACCCGTTTTCTTTAATGGTCGGCGAAAGTGCAGCGGCTATGGCGCTGTGGACCGACGTCAAGAAGAAGGACTACGTAGAGTTGTTCAAGCAGCGTGCTTGCGCATCGATGTACATCCTGCGCCATACCGCCCGTGAGTTAGCTTCGCGTGCCAAGGAAAAACAATTCTTGGGAGTGCCGCGCTACAACAAGCTTGTAGAAGACTGCCAACAGTTTGCGGGCGAAGACGCTATTCAAGGCGATTACTGCAATCGTCAGAGTACTTCCGACTTGTGGCGCAAGACCTACGACCGTTCGCAAGCCGATATGGATGCGATTGTCCAAGAACGCGTAGTTTCGCTCATCAGAAACCTGCCCTCGCTCAACGCGGCAATGCTTATTCTTGATCCGGAAACGCATGCTAAAATGCTGCGCCGGGACGAGATTCGCGAAAAGGGCCAGGAAATCACAGACAAATTTTCAGAGGTTTCGGTAGACGTGCGCTTGTCCGATATGGACCAGAACATGACTATCGGAGGCTTCCGCGCTTACATGAAAGACCTGGAGGGCAAGCGCAAAGCCATGTTGGATCAGCTCGAAGAAATTGGCAAGGAAGGCCAAGACTTAGAGAGGCACATCAACAAGGCTTTGTTTAAGGGCCTGCCGGGCATTGGCGAAGAAATCGAAAGTGTAGTCAAAGAACTGTACCAACAGAGCAAGGACATGGGATCCACGTCACGCTCTGTTGAGAATACAGTCCTCTATGGCGATTGCGAAGCTGCCTTGGCAATTCTGGAGTCGTTCAAGAGCGACGAAAAGAAAGTCTCTACAGCTATCGGCTTGCGCTTCCAGAATGGCCTTGAGTTGCTCAAGCTCAAGCTCGCAGGTAAGAAGAGCAAGAAGAAGACTGAAGAACTCAGCGAATAAGGGTGCCGCATGTCTGGTTTCTTTGCCATTAGAGACTTGCCCCCATCCGGTGCGCGTATAATTACTGACGAAACCAATGAAATATCCTTCAGCTTCGAGGGTGTAACTTGCACTGTCGATAATGCTGATGGGTCTTTCACTATTCGCACAGACACCTCAATGCGTATCTACGGGCTCTCGATGGGCATTGTACGAACGGGATTTATCGACAAACACGGCAGGTACTCGTTCAATAAAAAGGACAGATGGACGTCGGATTATCGCAATTATGCTGAGCAATCCGACGGTGATGTAAAGTACTACGATAACAGCAGGTACTTCGAAAACAACATCGCGACGTTAATCCGCCAACGCAAGGTATATATCCATGTCTGATGCCAGTGACACTGCGTTGACAATAGCCTGGCTGCCTAAAGCTAACGCTGAGTTTATTACAGTCTCTGATGATGACGTTCTTGTCAGTTTTCAGGGAGTGCAAATTCACGATAGCAAACTCTGCGGCATACACCGCGACGTCCGAACTGTGCATTATCACGGAATCACTCATGGTTGGCACCGGGTAAATAAACGGACTAAAGAACTGACCTATTGGTTTGGGCGTATTCATCCGGGGCTGGACCTTACTAGTATGTATGGGCGCGATTACTTCGGCGGTGGGTTGGAGTACGATCTTAAGTACCAAGAACTCATGCGTGATCGCACGACTGCTTTTGATCACCCGTTATACTTTATAAACCAGCCCGCGTGGGGATTCGACTCATTCCCTGGACTAAATATACGAGATTAATATGGCGAAAATAAAAAAGGGTACTGATGTAAGCTACGTCTGTTACTTACCTGACGCCGATGACGCTGCTGACTACCTATTTATGCCGACACTTAGGCTACACCCAAACTATGTTGTCGGCGTAAATAGTCACTGTGCGGTGTATTGGCGTCAGAGTCCAGCTACGCGTAGAATGGACGAATACCGTACTCGTAGAGATGCGTTCAATGCGCGTCTCGATGCCGGCGAACATCTGCATCCGCAACAAGTAATCCGTAAACTCTACTCGTTCGAGATCGACGATTACGCACGGTTCGGTTTTGGATACGCAACGTTCGTGCGCATACCCCGTGAGCTATCTCCGGGAGAAATACCTGTTCATCACAACTATGACTATAAAGCGAACTTCCACCCTGACGACGGTGTTGAAGTAGAGATGCGTGGCGGCATTTCGCAAAGGCGTGTTAATAGCTCTGCGTTGGAGTTGGTCCTGTGACTAAGCGAAAGCCCAAGTCGCTTTATGTCGAAGGATTTCTATGTCTGTTCGATGACCGCGGAGAGATGTTCTACCGGCCTAAGACAAAATTAGGCTGTCCAGAGTTCTGTACAGACGACGCTGTGGACGTTTACATCGCGGTAGAGCCGCCTCCATACGACGATACAGTCGAGGATGAGGGTAAGCCATTGCCATGGCCTGCTGATCATTGTGACGTTCCGCAGCTATTCGAGTTCAATGACCTAGACTATGGCTTCAATTTCGTAGGTCACTTCGACATTGACCAACGCGGTAAAACTATTGAATTCGGCTTCGGGGAAGGCCGTATGGTTAACTGCGAATACGAATTCTGCGACTACGAACTCTACGACCTCGAAACAAACCTATCCTTCTTCAAGCTTATTCGAGTAAACCTTGAATAGCGTCATCACACGCCCTTGTCCGTCCTGTCAGAAGCCAACGCCACAAAAGGCGTTTACAGGCAACGTAAGCGGCAAGGGTTGTACTTTCGTATGTACCGTTTGTAACAACGTTGCCAAAACAATGTCGTTCAATGACATGGTCAACGTACTCACTAAAAAGCTCCCAGAAACGCCGCCCCTCGAAGTCACCGACATAGACACGTCTCGTATGCGTGTCTTTGTGAAACACCATGCCGGTGATGCTGAGTTGCCTCAAGAGGCAATTCGTGAACATATACGAATTACAGGTACCGCGCCTGTTATAGGGAAAAAGCTGATGGCTCTGCCGCGAGGCATGAAGCACAAAGCGTTTGCAATACCTATATCCGAAGTGGTACGTATAGTGTACATTGAGAGTCAGGAGTCCTAGGTAAAAATGGAAAATAGAAACACGATTAGAGAACAGAGTCGGGGGGCTCGCAAACAACCAACGCTTATGGTTCTGGGGGACCGTAACGCAATTATACTGCCATTGTTTCTCCACGTGTATCACGGAAAGCTTAAGGGCATTCTGTTGAATCCGGGAGCAGCGCCCACTGAGTTCGACGTGAGTGTTTCGGATTTCCGAAAATCAGACGTTCGTCTGGTAAAAGATTGAGTAGAAACAAGTGTGCTCAGACGTCATAAACCTGAGCACATTTGTTTTTACCTGTTACGTAGAAATTTATGTTTGGGTAAGCGCACGGTTATTCGGAAAGACGATTGCAACGTCCGCCTGTCTAACTATGTAACTATCCGCAAATACTGGTGCTCCGCCAGTAACTTTGTTTGCACTGCGTGCATCAGCAGTGATACCACCTCTGCTGGGTATACTTACAACTTCTTCGTTGTCCAAATTGCCGACGGAAGCAGTTCTAATAAATTCCCGGGTGCGATTTAAAACAGTACGTAACCGTAGAAGTTCACACAGAATAATTAGAGGTTTTTCCTTGTGATGTTATAGCTTTCGCCTAGGGTCTTGAAAACCCAGCCAGGGCTATATTTCTAGCAAGCGTTCAACCAGGCTCGGCGATCCGCCGATATCTCCATTGCGGCTCAAAGCAGCCGTATATAGCAGTAAGAAGCAGCAATTGAGCGCATCCGTCTCAAAACAGTGTGTGAACATAGTAGCTAGTATTGGACGTTACGTGAATATTCCCGTAGGTAAGTAGTCCTCATCGGAGCGATGAAAGCCTCTGACGTATCACAGATCGTCCACGTATGGCGCACCGCAATGCGACCTTGATAATAAGGTTAATTGTATTAGAATATTCAATGAGTTTGCATTGATTATTCATATACTTTAACTGTTATTAATGGGGGCTGAGTCCCAGCCCGCTTGGAACACAGTATGTTCAAGACACAAACACGTAGAAGTTATTAGAGTTCGAGTCAATGCTCTGTCTAATACCGTGAAAGACTAACGTCACACGGTGTCATGTTCCTGAGAGACGACTCGTTCCCCGTCTAGTGTTTCGCTAGACTACCCTTTGGGGCTGAAGCAGTCCCAAATGTCTGAGAAGCTCTAAGAAGAGCTCGTACAAAACAGTACGTGTTAATCACCTAGTAATTTAAATAACGTAGATGACGGACGGGTATACTTGTCACTACAGCTTGGCGTTTCGCCATGCGTTCTTTTGTGCCTTCGCTCTCGCTCTCGCTCTCGGCACCCAGAGGACCCTTTGATCACCTGCAGGTAATCAAATCAGTAGGTAACACGTAAATCGAAGCAGGTGCGCAAACCTAACGGTTTTGCGCTCAAGTCATGTAGAACCCAAAGATATGCTGCATTGGGAAGTAAGCGCAGCGTAAACCGCGATGTTTTCGTCACGGTGCCTTTTAGGGGAGGACCCCTTATGCATACCACAAGTGCAGCCTAGTTACGCGGGTTGCGTGGAACCGCCGGTCCGATCCAGTAACCGAGTCAAATCAGTACATGATAAAACACAGCGCAATAAATAGAAAGACAGGCGTTTCGTCTGTTGTATACATAAATAGCTTTGCGGGTGCGTCCCGTACCCACGCTGTTTAAGACCTAGTCACACGTCTCACGTCCCAAGTTTGTTCACAGCGCATTTACCGCGCATCTAGCGGAATCTGCTCTCAAACTTGCGAACGTTCGACTCGTGACTTGTTCTACACAAGCCCAGGCTGTGTCTCTTTAAAACCACGACTGCTAAAAGCAGAATGCAAGTGATCCGCTTGCGCCATGCAAAGTCCAGCGATGGAATGTACGTTAAAGGTTTTTGCGCCGGTTCCGCTCCGAGATAAAATGCTAACCGGCAGTTAGGGTGCGTCGCGCTTTACCGTTGTGTTAGCATTTGCACTCGACGCTACACCGCGCAAAACTTTAAACACAGGTGGTTTTTTTAGGTGAGTAATTATGGACCGCCGAGAATTACTACGCCGTGAGGTATACGGCGGACAGCTAATAAATCAAGTGACGTACTGGTTTGGACATGACGCCGTGCTTAACCCCGTTCGCGTCTGTCACGTCTCGATGATCACAGAGATACTACTCGAAGTAATTCGAGACCACGAAGCCGTTGATACAGGCTATCCGTTTGTGCTAGCAACACGAGGCTATAGTCGCAAAGAAGCGCTCGACTTTATGTTAGCGCTTACCATGCATATAGATATGAGCCGTAAATACGGCAACTCTGACTACGTGATAGAGTGGTGGAATCGCAACCCCTCTGATTCAGGTCGGAGTAACTTGATTATAAGCATTGCCCCTCCGGGACTATATGAGTTATCAATGTAGCTGTAATTAACTGATCGGTATCGTATGCGCCTTCGACCTCTTTCTAAACTCGCCGCTGAACTCGAAAAGACTCCTGAAGCCTGCGTGAAAATGCTTGCTGCAAAGAGTATTTATGTCATCGACGGATTCTACGACGCAGCTCTTTTGGAAGCCACTGCTTCTGAACCACAGCTCGCTGCACGCACACGAGTCGAATGGGGTTTGTCCCCTAGGTTGGGACTCGGCATGGTCAAAGCTGTACTCGACCCAATGGGCGTTCGCGTTGTTATACACGACCCTAAAGGTGCCCAGTGGCTTATGCTGCGCAAGGGCACTCAAACAAACTACGTCAAGTGGCAGTACTCCAATACGTTCGGCCGCAAGAGCAACACCTGCACGTTTGAGGTGCGCAACTTTCTCGCTGAGGCTGCGCCCTTTCACTACATGTTCACGTGCTTTGAAGGACCCTTCGCTTGGGTCGTGCACACCAAGACTTTAATCGCTGCCTGGAATACTTTACAGAGCGGCCAACCCGTTGAGCGGTTTGCGATAGTCAAGGACATGGCAGAGCACCCCGGCGGTGCGCTTGTCTTGAAGTTAAATACGGCGTCATCTAAATTTGAACTCAGGGAGGCAAAACAACTTGGCTTTTAATTAAGCCTGTGTTATTAGTCTCCCTTAACAAACTTGGGGGAGAAAATACATGTCTGATATCAAAACGGCACTTACGCAATACAATAATGCCATGGATGGCTTAGAAGCAGCTGAGACTGCAGTACAAGACGCCCTTAGGTGTGTCAAGGACGCTGCAGGTTCAGCGACTATAGACGTAGCGGGTCAGTTCTTCCAGGTTCGAAAGCGCAAGGACAAGTTCTATCTTTGCGAACTCACCGGAAAACCCCGTGGCCGTCCTAAGGGCTCAAAGAACACTAAATCTAAAAAGGGCGATGTGTCGGCCGCCTTGATGGATGTCGTCGATGTATTTGACGAACCGAGTGAGGTCCCTGCAGTGTTGGTTGACGCTGTCGCCGAGAGTACCGAGCAGGAGCCGGTTTACGAAGATATCCCTGAAACCACAGGTGTGCGAACTGTCGTAGAAACCCTTGACAGTGCATCCGCGTAGCTGAGACCCTATTAGAGAGTCGCAAGTAACGAGATAGTCCCCCGATTTTTCTCGCCGTGACTCGACCCCGCATACCGGCTAGCTCGGAGGCGGGGTTTTTTCGTTACAGCACTTGGAGTGTAGCATGAACAGCACAGCGCAAATAAAGATTGCACCGTCAATGCGTGATTATGTATTTACCCTTGAACATCCAAATTGCATTTATAATAACGTACTGGGCCTAACTACATACTTAAACGCGCACAAAGACTTAGACAGGCATACCAACGTCATGGCTGAATATGACCTTGATTACGTGTTGCCTAGTGCCCGGTACGCGCAGCTTATTGATCTAGAATTAGAGGATCAGAGCTACCCGTGGCGTATTCACAGCTGTCACGCGCTAGCTGCTAAAGAAAGTATTCGAATAATCCTGCGTAGAGCTAGCTTGATCGATCTGACCGCAGACAAAATTAGCTTCAGCGACTACGAACGCCGCCTATACCCGATAATGCATAAATACGCCGAGCAGTTCTGCGATAGCGGGCCTATTATTGGGTCGTCCAATGTAGCGGTATTTAGGCTAGATAAAGGTACTGGATACTATTACTTGTTCACGCGTGTCTTTGATATGTGGGAATACAGCGATGCACATCCAGAGATTGGCTGGAGAGCCCTTGACGAAGTAGACAATGCCAATACGCCCTAAAGACGTAGGGCGTGCGTACACGCATCGCTTTAAATACTACATACCTGATGTTGCGCGATACCAACGGGCTGCACGAAATGCCTTAGGTAGCTCGCGCAACGAAGCTTTTCTAGATGGCGCGTATACGGTATTGGCAGCTGCTATTTATGCGCAGCACTGCACGACCTCCGTAGAGATGGCCGCGTTTGATTTCATAGAGTTTCATGCGCGGGACGGTGTGTATCTGGCGCGACGACGCGAGGTGACTATTTTACACGAGCTTCAAGAGCACCCTAACTGGGAACATGAAACACTTATGAAGCTCCCAACTTTTGGGTTGCCTAACGCTTTGCTCGGAGCCTACTGCTTTGACAAATTTATAATCGACAACCGCATTGGAGAAAATGGCAATGTCTTTTGGGCCAAGCACCAGTTTAACCCCACCTGGAGTGTCCTTACCGACCTCGCTGCTATTGGCGCGTAGCCGCAAAGCAACTGTTGA
>Ga0315277_10011746_pt1 | contig 11006 bp, 7 predicted proteins | sample YL17G05_15_MG_FD_203695 | JGI IMG/M metagenome (GOLD analysis project Ga0315277, IMG submission 203695) | Sediment microbial communities from Yellowstone Lake, YNP, Wyoming, USA - YL17G05_15 | ecosystem: Environmental > Aquatic > Freshwater > Lake > Sediment | place: USA: Wyoming | collected... | reverse complement strand
TTCAATCATGGGCCTGGATTTCAACCATCGCTCCACCGGCGTAAAGCCGGTGGGGGCGTGGATGAATCATAAGCCCGGTTCTGGAGCAAAATCAACGCTCCACCGACGTAAAGTCGGTGGGGGCGATCCGGTAGGGGCGATCTTGAAAGCGTATCCGTAGTCATGAAAACGTTCAAACTCCAGATCGCCCTGTTTGTGGGGACGGGTGCTAATCTTGCGCGGACTCAACGGGTCCGATTCTCAGGGTTTGGGTTCCATGCTTCAAAACAGAATGCCCTGGTCCTTCCGAGTGAACAAACTCATGAAGTGATGGAGGGACCCCGATACAGGAGGGGAGTCGCGTATTGTGGGAGGATCAAAAACAATCCGACCTACAAGTTGTGGCGCAAAGCAAGAGGAGTACCTGTTTCGCATTTCCTGGTTCTCGGGACCGTCTTTGAACAGAACGGGGTCAAAAACGAATATCCTGTTGAGATCTATATTGGGTCCCAATGCGGATTTAAGAAAATACTGCATGTAGATGTCAGTTCGAGGCAGACTGTATCCGACAAAGACAATGTTTTTTGCTTTTCTCAGTATCCCAAGAGCGCATTTCCATATCCCCTCAGCACCGCTGCTTTTCAATTTATCGAAGATCGGTGGGAGAATGTAAGGACTCTCCACGGGCCTTGTAATGGGGATTTGCAGGTCAGTAACAGGCCTCCGCGGAAAATTGAGTGAACCATGCATCTTCAACAGATCAATATGGAGCGGATTCTGAACTTCGATTTCCTGATACGAAGTCCCCGGCATTGGTCGCTCGTTGGCCCGGACGTGTTCTCTGTAATCAATCTTGTATTCTCGGAAAGGCAGGTGTGTGTAATGATATTCGAGCCTGATTTCCTGGAACGGAATAGGGTTATTGGTGAGATTGTAGACGACGTTATCCAACAGATGGAATAGAGATCGCTCCAGAACCAGATCGTAGTTGAAGGTGATGATCGAGGGGAATTTGCTATTCTTGTCTTTGCACCATTTTAGCAGGTAGTACCATAAGTGTTGGTACACATCCCCTGGGACTCTGCTCTTCCCGTCGTGGTTCTCTTTCACTGTGCAGCTGAGTTCTATGGTCTTTACAATGGCATCCTCGATCCAAGCCAGCTTTTCCTTGTCTTTCTTTGCGCCGCCCATGGCGTTGAAAGCAAGTATGGAGAGGATATCTTCGATATTCCGATCATCGAACGCAGCCCGACCATGATATCCGTCGAGTTCCTTTCTGATCTCATACGCCCTCTGGAAAATCTTCAACGAATGCTCATCCAAAGGCACACCGTCGGCTTTACCCCTGAGGGTGAAGTCCAGCATTTTGTCCACGAATCCGGCCAGCAGGGGAATCCCTGCGTCATGAGACGCACCTGCGCCGAGGATGAGCACGTTGTCGGACATTTTCGTTTCATCTTCCATGAAACTACTTCTTCTTCTCTTCCTCCGGATCAAACCCGAAATAATCCTTGAGCGCCGCTTCCAACGCGCCGAGCTGGCTTTGCACGTCGCTCAGAATCTGCTTGCGCTGGGCGTCGGTGGCCTTCTCGCCGCTGCCCATCCGCGCGAAGTCCCGCACGAAGTACAGCGGCTGAAAGATGTTCTCGACGGTTTTCTTGAACTGCCCGCGCGCCGTGCCCTGCAAAATCCCCGACAGGCCGTGGAACTTGTGAGACACGTGCAGCCCCTTGGTGTCGCACGTGATCTCGCGCAAATCGCTGTCCGGGCACGCCGCCCGCGATTTCAGCACCGAGATCACCTTGTGGATGCTGCTTTCGATCTCCACGTTGCCCAGATAGATCACCGTGTCCACCATCGAAACGTAACGGATGTCGGCGATGGGGTTGGAGCTGGTGACCCGCTCGAGCTTCTGGGTCAGGAGGACGGTGGCGCCGGCCCGCGCAAGCGCCGAAAGAAACATGACCAGATAGTCCTTGTAGGCGCTTGGATTGTCTATGCACCGCTCGAAGTCGTCCAAGCTGTCCAGGACGACCCGCGTGATTTTCCTGCGCTCCACCTCCTCGCACATGGCCGCAAAAATAGCGTCGAGGCTGACCTTCTTCGGAACGTGATGGTGGATGGTCACCTTGCCGCCCGCGACCGCCTCTGCGAGGTTCACCCCGCGTTGCGCCAGCATCTTGATGAGCCGCTGCGGGGTCTCCTGGAACGTGAGCAGCAGCCCGTTTTCGCCGCGTAGCGCGCCCTCCTCAAGAAACGCCGCCGCCAGCGTGGTCTTGTACGTCCCCGACATGCCCGAGATGATCGTCGCCGTGCCGCGCGGGTAGCCCCCGCCGATCAGCGGGTCCACCCCCGGCACCCCCGTCGGCACCGCTTCGAGCTTGCCCTCCGACAGTTCCTCGCCCGTGAAAGCCTCGGGCAGAATGTGCGGATAAACCTCGATGCCATTTTCCACGAACTGGAAGGGGTGCCGCCCCCGCACGTGCGAGTGCCCGCGCGTCTTGGTCACCTCCATGGTGCGCTGCGGCAGCGACGACGAAGTGTGGCTCAGGTCGTTGTGAAGCAGCACCACCTCGTCCACGAGGTACTCCTCGAAGGAGTACTCGCGGCCCTGCGACTGCATGAGCTCCGCCGTCATGATCGGCGTGATCCCCATCGTCTTGACCTCGTTCGTGAACTGCAGGAGCATACTGCGGCACTGGATCGGATCGGGCGTCACCCGGTTGAAGTGCGTGATGCTGTCCAGGAGCAGCCGCTTGGCCCAATGGTATCGGCCAGGTCGTGGATGCGCGAGGTGAGCGTCGGGCTGGAGGACCCGGCCGGGCTCTGGAAATCGTCCGGCTTCACGTAGAGGACTATCAGCTTGTTCTGGGAGACCAGCTCGTCCAGGTTCCAGCCGAATGCCTGGGTATCCCGTTGCAGTTGCTGGGGGAATTGCTCGAAGGAGCAGATAATGCCGCCTTCGCCCTCCGCGATGCCCTCCAGCAGAATGCGGATGCCCAGCGATGTCTTTCCGGTGCCTGGCGCGCCCTTGAGCAGGATGCTGTTGTGGCGCAGGAAGCCTCCCCCCAGGATCGTGTCCAGCCCTTTCACACCGGTTCTGATGCGTTTGCTCATGAGCGTTTTCTCCACCCTTCCCATTAGTGTTCCCGCTGATACTAACAAGACAACAAATCACCACAGAGACACAGAGGCACAGAGAAGAAATGATGAATGCGGAACGATGAATGATGAATGCGGGAAACACCACCCAGGAAAGATGTTCTCGGATGCGCTTTATTCATGAGTCCTGTTCGCAATTCATCATTCATCATTTTGACTTCCTCATTCTCTGTGGCTCTGTGTCTCTGTGGTGTGTTCTCTTTTCTTTCTCGGAAATCTCTTCTGTTAGTATTAGAATCCCGAGATGATGCCGCCGCCTTCGCCCGAAGCCTTGATGCCCTTCACAAAGCGCCGGAAGGCATACAGGTCGTCGCAATACTTCTCCGCTTCCTCCTGGTCCACTTTCTTGGCGCGCGCGAGGTCCGCCAGCGCCTGATCGAACAGCATCATGCCGTCCTCTTGCCCCGAGATCACGCCGGGAATGTCCCGGATCCGGTTCTCGTAGATCAGCTTCTCGATGGTCGTGTTCACATACATGATCTCCAGCGCGGCGACCCGCCCCTTGCCGCCCGTCCGCCTCATCAGCCGTTGCGAAATCGCCGATTTCAGGTTGAACGCGATCTGCTCCCGGATCAGGTCCCGCTCCTCCTCCGGGAAGGTCGTGATGATGCGCTCGACGGTTTGCACCGCGTTGGTGGTGTGAAGCGTGCTGAACACCAAGTGGCCCGTCTCGGCCGCCTTGATCGCCACCCGCATCGTCTCCGTGTCCCGCATCTCGCCGATGAGGATGATGTCCGGGTCCTGCCGCAGAGCGTGGACCAAACCCGTGTTGAAGTCCGGCAGATCCATCCCCACTTCGCGCTGCGTGATGATGCTCTTCTTGTTCTGGTAAACGAACTCAATGGGGTCCTCGATCGTGATGATGCACTCGGCGCTGACCGTGTTGACGTGTTCGATCATGGCCGCCAGCGTCGTGGATTTGCCGCTGCCGGTGGCGCCGGTCACCAGGACCAGGCCGCGCCCCAGCATCGAAATGCGCTTGAGGATCTCGGGAAGCTCCAGATCCTCGATCGTCGGGATGTGCAGAGAGATCGTGCGCAGCACGATCTTCATCCGCTGGCTTTCCATGTAGGCGTTCACCCTGTAGCGCAGCGCCTTGTTGTACTGGTAGCCGAAATCCACCCCGCCCTTCTCGTTGAACTTGGGCTCCAGGCTCTTCGGCATGATGTCTTTCAGGCAAGTGACGAGCATCTCGTGGGTCATGGGCGGCGCCTGAACAGACCTCAACATGCCGTTGACCCGCAGACAAGGCGGCTGGTCCTCCGAAAGATGAATGTCCGAGGCCCCGAATTTCGTGGCGCCTTCCAGGATATCGTGCAGCGTCATGACCATAACGATCCACTCCTCAGGTAGGAATTCAATCCTGCTGTCGGCAAGGGATTGACAAACCCTTCGTCTGCAGCCTGCCCGGCGATTAAACCACAACAGCCCCGCCCGCCGCAAGCACGGAAATCAGGAACATGGGTCCGCCAGTCGGCCGGTTCGCCAGTCGGCCAGTCCGCCAGTCGGCCAGTCCGCCAGTCGGCCGGTTCGCCAGTCCGCCAGTCGGCCGGTTCGCCGGTTCGCCGGTCAGCCGGTTCGCCAGTCGGCCAGTCAGCCAGTCTGGAGGGTCTTGCGAAATGCCATACTCCCCCACCAGCCTGTCCGTGTCCGTCCGGTTCGCCAGTCTCAAGTCTCCGGCCTCAAGCCTCAAGCCTCAAGCCTCAAGTCTCCAGCCTCAAGTCTCAAGTCTCCGGCCTCAAGCCTCAAGCCTCAAGCCTCAAGTCTCCAGCCTCAGGCCTCAAGCCTCAAGTCTCAAGCCTCAAGTCTCAAGCCTCAAGCCTCAAGTCCAAAAAAACCGAAAAATTCCTCTTGACAATCCGTCCTAGTGTCATATATAAGTAGGACAGTACAGCGAGTGGAGGCGAATCACGATGTACTTCGAACTCAACTTCAAAGCCGGAAAGCCCGCCTACCTCCAAATCATCGAGCAGGTCAAGTACGCTTTGGCCACCGGAGCGCTGCGGCCCGGGGATCAGCTGCCCCCGATCCGCGTCCTGGCCGAGAACCTGCGCATCAACCGCAACACCGTCGCCAAAGCCTACACCGAACTGGAACACGAGGGCGTGGTCCGGATGGAGCAGGGGCGAGGCGTTTTTTGCCGCGGGGACGGGTCTTCGCTCGACGCCGAAGCGCGGCGGCGCATCCTGGCGCAGTCCCTCGATGGCGCGATTGTCCAGGCCTATCATCTCCAGGTGGACGGCAAGGATCTCATGGAGTTGCTGCGCGAACGGCTCAAAGCCTTCCGGGAGAGGACAACGGAGAATGCGCCCAAACGAGAGACCTGATACCATTCCGTCCACCTCGTCCACTCCGTCCACTTCGTCCACAAGGACCAAAAGGACCCAAAAGACCAAAAGGGGAAAAAACAACTAAGAGAAACACAGATAAGGAGAAAAGTGATGCGGAACGCCACCGAGACCCCCAACGCAATCGAGATCCGCGATCTGGTGAGGCGCTTTGGCCGCACCGAGGCGGTGAAAGGACTCTCCCTCACGGTGCGCCCGGGCCGCTGCTACGGCCTTTTCGGACGCAACGGCGCGGGCAAAACAACCACCATCAAGTGCCTTCTCGGCCACCTGCGCCCAACCGCCGGCGGCGTCAAGGTGTTCGGCCTCAACCCGCTCCGGCACGAGGTCGCCGTCAAGAGCCGCATCGGCTACGTGCCGGAAGTCACGGGCTTCTACCCCTGGATGTCGGCGCGCAACATGCTCGACTACGCCGCCTCTTTCCGGCCCCAACAGTGGAGCCGCGCGCTCGAAAAGGACCTTCTGGAGCGCTTCGGACTCGATCCCGCCAAAAAAATCAACGCCATGTCCAAGGGCATGCGCGCGCAGCTCTCGCTCATCTGCGCCATCTCCGCCGAGCCCGACCTCCTGTTGCTCGACGAGCCCACCTCCGGACTCGACCCCATCGTCCGCCGCGACTTCATCCAGACCGTCATCGGCGCTTACCAGGAGGGCGCGCCGGAGCGCCGCACCGTGTTTGTCTCCACGCACCTCATCAGCGAATTCGAGGGACTCATTGACGAGTTCACGATCATGGACGAGGGCCGCGCCGTCATCACGCTCGGATCCGACGCCGCCCGTGAGCGCTACCGCAAAGTCCGGATGCGGTTCGAGACCGCGCCGCCTGCGATCCCCAAGATGGACGGCGTTCTCAGCGTGAAGACGGATGGCCGCGCGGTCGAGCTGCTCACTAACTCCTGGTCGCCGGAGCTTGAAAGCAAACTCCGGGCGCTCCGGCCCGAGGACTTCATCGCAGAGCCGCTCAGCCTCGAGGAAATTTTTGTCGCCACGGGCCGCCTCGCCCAAAGCGGGGAGAGAACACCATGATCCGGCGTGTGCTCAAAGACATGAGGGAAACATGGCCCTATTGGGTCGGCATGATTGTACTTTTGCTTGTCCCAATCACGACGGGTTGGATCTATGCTGAGTCCCAAGGTCTCTTTGATAAGGCCCTTGATAGGGTTCGTGCTCAGGTCCTTGCTCAGAAGTCGAAGCCTGATTACGAAGCGCTTGGCAAAGCTATCATCCAGTTTAGGGAGACATGGCAAACCTTTCTGCCGTATCTCGCGCTTATCCACTACCTCGTCTTCCTCCTGATCGCGGTCTCCCTTTTTGGAACGGAGTTCAAACATCAGACGATGGCCCGGCTTTTGGCTCAGCCTGTTTCCCGCCGGCGCATCTGGTCCGAGAAATCACTGGCCTATCTCCTCATTGTTTCCGTGGTTTTTGTTTGTGAGTGGTTTATCAATGGGAAAACGCTTTTTAGGACAGGCCACATATGCGGGGATTGGTGTCCGATGATTTCGTGGGTTCTGTGCCTTCTTTCAGTTGCCGCGCTTGCTCTGGCCAGCGGGACCCTTACGTCCCTTTTCCTGCGCCAGACCCATACGGCGTTTTGGGCCGCGCTTGTCCTCCCCGTGTTGGTGTTCCTTGTTCTCACGGCGGGTGACGCTTTGATTCTGAATCTCGTTGTCGGTTTTTCCGTATCTGATTGGATTCTAAACTGGTTCTATTTCCGATCAGGTTTTACTTCCATAGATTTGTTCCTCTTTGACGTGGGGGCCGTGCTTTGGTTTGCTTTTGTCTATCCCCTGGCTTGGCTCAAGTTCAAAAAACTGGAGGTTTGATCCCATGCTCCGGCAGCTGTTCCAGAAAGAAATCCGCCTTCAGAAGTCCAACCTCTACTTCGTCCTGGCCATCATCCTGGCGTGGGGAATCCTCCTCGCTCTCGCCACGCGCGCCGAGGTAAAGCTGGGCGGCCGCCCCGACGTGACAATGGGCCTGGTGGTGTGTCTCCTGCAGGTCGGATTCGTCGGGTTCTGCCTTCTGGTCGTCGCGCCGCTCCTCGTGGGCGCGGCGATGGTGGCCGAAGAACGCAAACTCGGAGTCTGGGAATGGCAACTCAGCCTTCCCTGCCCGCGCCGCACTCAATGGGCGGTCAAGCTGGCCGTCGGCTCCGCCATCACGCTCGCGCTCACCCTGGTGGTGCAACCCCTGCTCGATTTCCTTCTGAGCCGCGTGCTAGGGAGTTACGCGCACGGAATCCTCTTGCCTTCCGCTCTCTTGAGGGGAAACGAGATCTACCGGACCATCCCGCTTCTTCTCATGATGTCGGCGGCCTTTGTCTCCTCGATGTCCCGGGACCCCTACAAGGCTTTCTTCCTGGGCATCGTGTTCTTCGGATTTGTCGCGGTGTGCTTCAGCATTCTCGATCCCGCCCACCTGTTGATTACGTCGTGGAATCTGGGGGAGAGGCTTGGAATGGGCGGCGGTCTCAACACGGCCCGATTCTTGGTGAACAAGCAAGTCCCCTGGATGCTGGGCTTGGGCCTCTGCGCCGGCCTGGGCGCGCTGGCGTGGTTCAATTTCCGCCTCGAAGGCTTCCGGTGGCGGCGCTTCGTGGGTCAGCTCGCCTCCGTCTTCCTGCTGGCCGTTGCGGCAACATGGATCGGGCTCCATCTGGAGTTCGGAATCGGCGGCCTGGTGAGCCAAAAAACCCGGGACGTCGAACCTCTGATCCTGCGCAATCGCAGCCAGGCGCCCGGCGCGGGGAAAACCGTGGACTGGGCGGGTATTGCCCCGGTTCTCGTTCGACGCGCTGAACTGCCGCCCCGTGCATCCAAGCTTCTCGCACTGCGCGAGGAGAGGTGCTGGGAGGGCGCGTGTCCTTCCCGGGTCATCCGCATTCCCCGCACAGGAAGAATCCTGGCCGAGATCTACAGTTTTCCAGTATGGGAGGGACAGTTGTATCGTCCTAAGCCACTGCCCCAGGTTGTCGAACTGGGCATAGATAAGCGTTGTCTCAGGCCGATACTCTCTTTGTCTGGGCACGTCATGCAGGTTTTTCCGGAGGACTCGGTTTATGTCATCGGCCCGCCGTTGTACTATGTCACGCGGTGGCCCATCCCGCTCGAACTCGGCGGCCTGCTGTCGCGCAAATTCGTGAGCGGAAGGCCCTTCAAAGATCCGTTTTGGGAGCTCCAGGAGATGGGCCAACCGCTCAAAGTGGACGGAAAACCTATCAGAGTCGGGGGCGTTAACCCCGTCAACAGTGAAAAAGGGTATTGGGATATCGTGGTTCTAAACAAAACCGGGCAGAGTAAAGAAGAACAGAACGCTTCTTCGGGGAAAGACTACAGTATGTGGCTGATCAAGAAAGGGGCAAACAATGACTGGTCCCTTGTGAACAAGCAGGAGGGATTTGTTCATCATGCCGTTTCATCGGACGGCAAATGGTATGCCCGCCAACGCCACACCTTCAGCGCCTTCCCAACAGCAACAGTGTCAAGTCTCGGTGTCTATTCCTGCGACCACACCACCTCCTGGACCATTGTGGGTTCCGGGGGAGACGTGATTCTGTGCAATGCGGGATGGCAGGAGTATAATGAACGACAGGACATGGGAGTCAACAAAGCTGGAATCCTTCGTGTTTCCCCAAGCGGACGTTTCCTGCCGTTCCTGCGGACCAAAATAACAATCAAGTTGGAGGTGGACGGCAAAGAACTAGATACCCACTATCCCGAAGTTGTGGAGTTCGCCCTTCTGAATCTTCAGACCGGTCAAGAGAGCGCTCTCCTCCACACACAACCAGATGGTGCTTCCCAACAGGAATTTCAGGAGGTAATGAAGCAATGGAATCTGTGGAAATCGCGGCGGGAGTCCGGCCAAACGGGAAAAGAGGAAACGTTTCACCAAGAAGGAAGCTTGGTAACCTTTACGGGCCGAAATGTCCCTCTCTACTACCAAAAGTTCCCGCCCCTTCTGTGGGCTCCGGACCGGGACGCGCTCGCGATCCTCTTTGACGAGAGAATCTATCTGTTCGAGCGCCGCGCGCAAACCGCGGAAACCGCGGGGAAACAAGTTGCCATCCCCGAAAACGCGGCGAGGCAAGCCTCTGGCCAGAAGCCCGAGCAAACCGCCGCTCAGGAAACCGGGCAAACCGCCGCTCAGGAAACGGGGCAAAAGGCCGGTCAGGAATCCGCTGGTCAGGAACCGGCTGGTCAGAAAACCGCCGGTCAGGAACCCGCGCAAAACGCGGGAGACTTCCACCTTCTCGGCGCGGTGGACCTCACGGGGTTTCAGATTCGGGACATGGACTTCTGGAACGGCGGCGTCATGCTGGCCTGGGGCGGCACGGGTTTGTACCGCATTGATCTCGCCAACGCCCTCAAACCCGCTCCCCCCGAACAATAGAGCAATTCAAGTATGGGTCCTCCAAAGAATCTGTGGGTAAGACAAGGATGAGTTTTTCGCTTTTCAACCAAGACACGGATTTGAAAAAAAGGCCCCTCACCCTTCCCTCTCCCCCAGGAGAGGAGATTCTTTCCCCCATTGCTTTCTGGTCATGCGCCGCCCTTACCTGAGAGATCGGCCTTCTTTTCCCTCTCCCGGGGGAGAGGGAAGGGTGAGGGGCCTTTTCCTTGGCATGGGGGAGGGACAGAACAACGAAGTAAAACCGCCCCCAAGAAAACGTATGGATGTCAGAAATTCAAAATGCTGCAACTGGCGTTGTATCATGCGCTCGGCAATCTACCCGAGTCCGAATTCACCCACGAATTCTCTTGAGGAGGCTTAAGTATTTACGTATCCCCATCGGGATGGTTTTGTGGGAGAGTTGTGAACCCATGCGTGAACAAGAAGAGAACGCTGCAGGCGTTCCAGAACAAAGTCCAGGGTCAGCGAAGCGCCACCCTGGGAAAAAGACGTCCCCCTGCAAATTCCAGCCCCGTAGGGGTTGCATAGAGTCTGGAACCCCGTCAGGGTTCACACGAGAAAACGAACCCGCTTTCCCAGGGTGGCGCTTCGCTGGCCCTGGGCTTTGATAGGGAACCGCGTTGCGGTTCATACGGGTATTCCTCGATCGCCAGCGAAACCGGTTCCAATGATGCGGATACGTATAAAACTAGATCGCTCTAGAAGAACCCGCCCATGGGAAGAACCCATCGGGCGGGTCGTCACATTCTCCACCGCCACGGCCGCCTCCTAGCGGACCGCGAGGGTGAGAACAAGAAGAAAACGCCACTCACTCCAGGAAAACCGCCACTCAACCAACTGCCCGCACCGCCTAGGCGCCGCCCACGAAACCGTTCGGAACTCCCTTGGCGCCGTCAATGTAGTGGATGTCGCCAGTGCTCGAGGTACCGTTGGTGGGGTTATAGATCACACCCAGTAGGTCCGGATCTGAATCCCACGTTACGGAATTCTGGCCGATGCACACCTCCAGGAGCCACTGGGACGCTGCCCACCCGCCCACGCTGCTGCCATACTTCATGTCAGGCCCAAGACTCTGCAGGCAGAAACAAGGGCTGTCAATCCCAT
>Ga0315277_10011745_pt1 | contig 11007 bp, 9 predicted proteins | sample YL17G05_15_MG_FD_203695 | JGI IMG/M metagenome (GOLD analysis project Ga0315277, IMG submission 203695) | Sediment microbial communities from Yellowstone Lake, YNP, Wyoming, USA - YL17G05_15 | ecosystem: Environmental > Aquatic > Freshwater > Lake > Sediment | place: USA: Wyoming | collected... | reverse complement strand
ACGGAAAGCCAATGGGATGCGACCAATAGCGCCGAGCTGACGGGAACGGGCAAACCCATCATCGCCCTGGGATTCGGGGTGTATGTATTCGAATTTCTCAACCAATACCTCGATTACGGACAAGGCTGGTCCTATAACGGCCGGAGCATCAGACCGCAAAACCTGAGCCACCCCATCTGGAACACGCCAAACGATCTGGGGCTGGTGACCAGTGATCCGATCGCATTGACTTCCTCCTGGATTTCGACCCATGCCATCTATGATGACGGCACCAACCCTCCAGGCGTCGAATTTCTCGGCCTGCAACATGATAACGATTCCCATTATCCGATTACCTTTGAAGATGTGAAATACGTCATGTGGGGCTTCGGTCCGGCCGGTCCGACGGGCTTTACCGAGATCGGCAAAAAGCTTTTCCTCAACATCCTGGAGTATGTCCAAACCGCCAACTAGCCGGCAACCGAGCAGCCCCAGGAATCTACACACCGGGCTACGATCGCGCTTCCGCGCGGCCTCCCGACCGCTTCGCGGGCTCCTTTTTCACTTTTGATTTTGTGGGTCTCGCCCCTTTCTATAAAAAAACGATTGAACTGTCCAAAGACAAATGATATTGTAAGCCTATAATATAGAGGCCAACTCATCCTTTAAAGGAGGATAAGGGAATGAAGCGCAGCTTAGTCATCGCGTTGCTGCTGGCATGCGCCCTTTTGTCAGGGTGTTTTGAAGACAAAAAGCCGGCAGTCGTGGGCGTGTTTTACCACCATTGGTGGGTGCCCAGCCGCTGGAGCGACAACCCTCCCAATCATCCGTATGAGCCGGTGCTCGGGCACTATGATAATGCCGATGCGAACGTCATCCGGCAGCACATCGCCTGGGCCAAGCAATACGGCATCAATACCTTTGTGCTTAACTTTTGGATCACCGATCGCGATTGGTGGTGGGTGCAACGTAACACCACCGCCGTGGCCGATATCTGCGACCAGGAAGGCATGAACTATTTCTTCCTTATCGACGGCTGGTTCGAGTTCGAGGAAGACGGCGACCCGGCGTATGAAATCGCCTCGCGGATCAACGCGCGCGCGGCGCCGTTCTTCAATCGCCCCGGTTATCTCCGGGAGGGGGGTAAACCCATTCTCTTTTTCTGGGCCAGCGGCGGGACCGATTGCGCTTTATGGGACGCCGTGCGGGCCGGCATCGAAGGCACGTCGGGACCCGTCTACATGACCGGCGAGCGCCGCGATTGCTTCGACTTGTGGATGATGTACAACCCGTACATCAACTATTGCAGCGAATATGATTGCCAACTCGAACACCAGGACGATGTCTGGAAAGACCGGTCCGGCGAAAACGAACCGTTTGCGCCGACCGCCACGCCGGGCTATGACGACCACCTCGTGCGGCCGGGCAACCCGATCATTCCGCTGGATCCCGATTACTTCCGCGAGAGCCTGCGCCTGGCCTTCAAGTACGACCAGCATCACGACGATAAAAACCGTTGGTTATTCATCTGCACCTGGTCCGAATGGCATGAAGGCAGCAACATGGAGCCCGCGGCCGACTTCGCCGACCCGGAAATCTTTCTGAAAGTGTTGAAAGAGGAGTTGGATAGTCTGTAAATTGGCTCCAAATCCGTTTGCTTAAATTACCGGGTTAAAGATGTGGGTGGCGCCTCGGTTTGGCGGAGATCTCCTTTATTTGTTTTTCTCAGACGCCCGCCGGAGGCGTTCGGCGGCAAATTGTGCCCTGGCCCCGGCATCGATGGCCAAATTTTTATTTCGGCACCACTGTTCCAATTCATTGACATCAACCGTGACTTTTTCGACGATGGCGCCCGCTTGGTTTAACTCTGCCAGGCCCTTTCCGGCGCCTGCGGCCCATTCAGCATAAGGTTGCTCGAGCTTCTCCTTGTCCGCTGCTACGGCCCGGAGCCGGTCCCATTGATCCGGGGAATACCAGGCCATGCCGATTTTACTCGATTGACTCATTTCAATCCCCTTTCTCGCGCCCAGCTATTTATTTATAGAAGTGGCTGGCGCCTGGATTGGGCGAAGACTCAAGGGATGAAGGATTCACCCACCTGTGTCATAGCCTTGGTGCCTCGCCAAGGCTGTGCCGCGTTGCGAGAAACGGGTGGCACTTCTTCTGGGGCACTTCTTCTGCGGGCCGAGAATGCGCGTAAGTGTTTGACTTTATGAGTTTAAAGAAGTGCCGGGCACCTGGATGTCAGGCTGGTATGCTTGCTTTGGACCGTAAATCTGCCATCATGCACCAACGAACGCGGTATTAACGATCCTTTCCGGAGTAATGATATGAAAGACACCCGTTTCCGGCGGATGACCCTTTTGGCCGGCATCCTTTCAATATTATTTCTTGCCGCTTGCTCGTCCGGCGATGGTGGTAACGACCCTTCGACAGGCTCAGGGCAGGATGATGATGAAACCAAGGATGATGATTCGTCGCCCGATGATGACCTGTCGTCCGACGATGACAACGACAACGATTCCGGCGACGACGACACCGTGAATCCACTGGCGGATCTTTTCGAAAAAATGGACCTGGGCCGCTACATCGGCCTTCAGTATGAGTCGAGCGCTCCGGGCCCCAACGGTTATACCTATTACACCTACAGCAAGGACGACTGCCGCTGCACTTTCGGCGCGAATATGGAGGTGGCGGTGCATCCGGGGACCGAAAACAAGGTCATGCTCTTCATGGAAGGCGGCGGCGCGACGTGGCCCGGCGGCGGGTTCGGGTTGCCTATCGATTACCCCTGGGACAACGGCTTTAAATCCTTCGCGGAGGACAATCCGCTGCACGATTGGACTTTCGTCTATGTGCCGCATTGCGATCACAGCGTGCACTCGGGCGACAACGAGTTGATGGAAAACGGCGCCCTGCGCTACCACCACGGACTTAGGCAGGTCGGCGCGGCGGTCACGCTGATGCTCGAATTTTTTCCCCAGCCCGAAAAAATCCTCGTGGCCGGATCGAGCGCCGGTGGTTATGGCACCCTCCTCGGGTGGGCTCTCGTCAAATCGCAATATATGGACACCGACACCTACATCATGAACGACTCGGGATCCGGTTTTTGGAACCCGGATGACCTGGCTACCTGGGATGTGATCAAGGAAGCGTGGAACTTTCAGGTTCCCGAAGAATGCGTCAAATGCAGCGGCACGGTGCAGACCTACCTCTATGAGCTTTATCTGGAATACGACCCGCAGCTTCGGATCGGCATGTTTTCGTCATACCGCGACGCGATAATTTCAAAGTGGTTTCTGGGGCTGGATCAGGATCGCTTCGAGGAAATCCTGTTGAACGTCACCGGCGAAATCCACGCCGATTACCCCGCGCGGTTCAAACGATTTTTCATAAAAGGCGCGACCCACACGACGTACGGATTCGTGCCGCCGGGCCCGAACCGGCCCATTCATGGCACGACGCTTTTCGAATGGATCGGACAATTGGTCAACGAAGATCCCGCCTGGCGCGATCTGTTGGAATAATAGGAGCCTGCCTTGCTGCCTTGCCGTGTGCCAGCCATTTCCAAAGTTGGCTGTTCGGGAACCGCCCAACCGTAGGGGCACGGCATGCCGTGCCCTGAATCCCGGGTCAGCTTCAAGATGACGAAAAATCCCTCCAGTCTCCAGCCTCCTTTCCAACTTCCAATCCGGCCCAAGGCTGGCGCAGGATCAGCACTCACATTTATTGGCCTTTCATCTCGTTCGATCTGGGTTATAAAACGCACGTGCCAGATTCGGAAGTGCCTGACACCTATTGCAGCTTTCAAGTCTCCGAGTTCTGGACTCAAGGTTCAGGACCCAAGACTCAAGACCCTAACTCCTTATAGAAGGCTAATAGAAGTGGCTGGCATCTTTTTGGCGGGTCTCAAATCAAACATTCCTGCGGGACGTTCGCGGTCATGGTTGGGCCCCGGATTACATTCCCGAAAATCATGGTTAGGTTATGGACAGCAAAAGGAGAAGGACCATGAAGAAAAATATCGGTTCCACGGATCGCACCATCCGGTTCGTGGGCGGAGCAGTCATTGTGCTGGCCGGCCTGATCCTGAAAAGCTGGTGGGGGCTGATCGGCATCCTCCCCCTGACCACCGCGGCCATCAGCTACTGTCCCCTGTATGCCTTGCTGGGCTGGAGCACCATTCGGGCCAAGGACAAATAAAAAAGCCTTCCCCAAAACGGCGGCCGGCCGGTCACGCGTATTTCTTGATCAGCGACCGCATGTCGCGGCCGAACTTCAACAGCCCCCATTTGTCCAGTTTCGGACCCCGCCCCAGCGCGATATCCATGTACATGGCGTGAATGTCACCCACCACCGGGTACACCATCAGTGCCAGGCCGCGGTTGCGCGTCTTGTGACGCAGCACGTGCTCGACCCACTCGTGTGCGTTCTTGAATTTGGCGACGAGGGTTTGTTCCGAGCAATGGGGGATGATGCAGGTTTTGCCGGCGAAGGCGTCCCACACCGCCTCGAAGCGGGTCTCGGTCACGCCGAAGTTAATGCCCCGCAGCTTGTGCACCTTCTGCAGCGCCGGAAGTTGGCGCTCGAAGTTGCCGCAGGAATGGATGACCACGCCCCCGAACTCCTCGGACAATTCGTTAATGTAGGGCAGGCTGAATTGCTCCCACAGGCGGGGCGAGAGAACCGCCAGAACGTCTTCGCTGACCGTGATCCCGCCCCCATCCTCCAGATAAACCGAGGGGAAGTGGGCGGGCACGAATTCTTTCACCCGGGTCCTGAATTCCTTGATGTGCTTGATGATCAGGTCGGTGCACATCCGCATCAGGTGGTGGACCTCCCGGGGATGCTCGTACATGGCCACCATGAAGTCGCACGCGTCCCACACCAGGTAGGCGGTGTCCATCGGGCCTTGCAGGTCGGTCATGGCGATCGGGTAGTCGTCTCCGGCTTGCCGGCTGAAGTGCTCGCCGAAATCAAGGATCTGTCCCAGCAGCCCGGACCGCATGCCGGGCGGCTCTAGATCATATACTTTCGTGGCCGGGTCTCCGGCCTTGATCACCGAATGCACCCACGGCATCTGGTTCCAGGGAAACTCGACTTGACAACCAAAGGCGCTGGCGAAGGCCCCCACCCCCATCTGCGGCTGCAAGTGCGGCACAAAATCGTCATGCGACCATAAGCGCTGGGCCAGTTTTACGAAGCGGTTGAACTTGAGCGACTCGGACAGTTGGACATCGCGATCCGTAAACAGCTCGGTGACCGACCGCTTTTTGATCGCCCACTCGCCGAACCGCGCCAGGACCGGCGAAGCGGGGATGAACCAGAGCGGACGGGGCAAGTCCTCCAGGGCCCAAAATGCCTTCCAGCGCTCCTTCCTGGCCGGCAGGGAATGACTTTTCCAAATGTCTTCCAATCCGTTCGCATCCCGTTTATTGGTCCAACCATCATGTCAGCCGCGCGGTGTTTGTCAACGATATCTATCACTCGCCCGTCATCCGGACCCCGACCTGTCCTGAACGAAGCCTGCCCTGAGCTTGTCGAAGGGGCTGAAGGATCCGGGATCTATCCTCAAATGTGGCACAGCCCTTCGATAGGCTCAGGGTGGTGAGCACAGTCGAACCACCGCACCCGGCTGTGATTATGTCATCCCGGACTACAATCCGGGATCTCCCCGCCGCGGGGTATGCATGCGCCCGATTCCGAAGCGCCTGGCGCCTGTCGAATCCGGGCTCATTATTTTATAAGGCTTCAATCGCTTTAGATGTTTCTTGGTTAAATCAGGCCACACATTTCTACTTTTTTACCTACTGGAGGCAGGCGCAGTACTGACCGGCAAAGGCAGGGATTGGATTAGCCCGGCGCGACATCGGTGGCCCCGCCGCATGGATGCGACCGCGCAGTGCGGGGCATGATCGAGATCGAAGGATATCTTTGGGCGCGGTTGTGGAAGCGGGGACATCCTATGGCGCGGCCGTGACGGTCAGTGCTGCGCCGGTTAGGTAAAAATCTTGTTAGAACCCTTGAACTATTGAACCCCTACGACCCTTGATCCCTTGAACCCTTGAGCCGTTGATCTCTTCAACTCTTGAACCCTTGAGCTCTTGAACTTTTATGACAGCAGGGAAGTGCATGGCATCTATCGACGCGGATATGGGGAATATCGGTTGATATCGCAAATGTCCATGACTTATACACACGCTTGACAGCAAAGAACGGGTGGTGTAGAGATGAAATCAACAACGGCTTTTCTGGGATTTGCAACTAAGTTTGAGACAATCTCTTTTAAATTGCGGTGCCATAACTTGGGGAGGAATAATAATGGCTATTATCACTTGCTCTGAATGCGGAGCTAACATTAGCGACCAGGCACGGTCTTGTCCTCACTGTGGAGCTCCTAGAATCGACATCACCGAAGTTGCCTTTGGATATATGAACAAAATTAAAAAGCTCTTTCAGGACCAAAAAACAAGACCAAAAATGATCAAGCTCACTGCAGTAGTTATTTTAATTATATTATTACCTTTTTTAATTTCTTTTAGTATAAAATATTTCAAGTATCATTCATGCCTAGCTGAGTTTAATATGTCGGATTGTATGTCTAAGTGTGATAATTTCCGCAGAACAACAGGAATAGATGCGTATTGCGATAGGGATTGTAAGAATGAACAGGAGGGACAAAAGAGAGTATGCCAATCAAGGGTATACTGATCTTTTTTAGCTTCCGAAGTGCTGAAGATTTGCTTGATGCCCAATAGCGTTTCTTTGAGTATTTAGGAAATCGGGGGTAAATCAGGATTAATAAACTTTCGGCGTAACCAAACAAAAGCCTTTCAATATGCCCGCATGGTCATTAACATTGTCAATGTATTCTGCATAATTCCAGAAAGCCTTCCTGGTAAAATAAGATAACGTACGATATTGTACGCACTTTGAGATTTGAATAGAGTTCTCGATTCGGTTATAGGTTGAAATAACCAAACAACAACCGAATGACTGTTTAAAGAAGTGGTTGGTACCTATTACTACTATGGGGACAACCTCACGGACGATGAAATTCTGGAAAAGCTGTCGGCCTTGAATTTAGAGCGCGCCGGCAGGTAAGGGCGACGCGGCGCGCTTGCCCCTTGAATAGATACCTAAACAAGTACAAACCATTAATAAATATTGTCCCCAGAAATCAAGCATCCATTATTTATTGTCTAAAAAAATAATACATAACTAACAATGCCGATGACAACAGGACCAAGGCGACAATTATTGCAGCTAATATGTTATTATTGTATCTTATGACAAGCAGGATTCGATTGTCATATATCGGGTGGAATTTCCTTCGTTCCTCGCTTACAGATCTGATAAAACTTCCGTCTGCCGAATGCTGTGGTATGGAAACCCAGCAACGTTCCACTGTAGTACCCGTCTGAACAAATTTGGTCCTCGTGATCACATAGATATTAGGCCAATTTTTAATTTGGACTCTCTTAAATTTGGTAAGAAGTCTATTAATATAGTCGGATAACGGGTCTTTATGGTACAATACATGCTGCCATTTTGAATACAAAGTTGCTAGCTCTTCCATTTTTTCTTTCACGCATGCGGCCAGCTCTTCCGTTTTAGCCTTGGTGGCTACTGCGGATGCGTTTTTAGCGTATTTCCTTCTCTTACTGTCATTGTCGTCAGGGGCATAATTCATGATTTTGCACAAGATCTCATCTCTTACTTTATTCATTTATATCTCCTTCAATAGCCGTATTCCTTACTCCTGACTACTGGTTTCTAACTTCTAACTCCTAACTCCAAACTTCTAACTCCCAATCCGGCCCACGGCTACCGCAAGGTTATCACGCGCATTGTTCGGCCTTTCATCCAGTTCGATCCGGGCTATACTACGCGCGTCGCAAGGACGCAAGGAATCGGCCGACTCTTCGAGGCGCCGTTTTTCGGTTTTGCAAAACGTCCTTGACGGCTTTGCTTGAATGATACATAATGTCGGCACTTGCTAACAAAAGCAGACGTTTAGTATCAGCGGGTGTCATGAAAACTAATGCTGAGAAAATTCTGACCCTGGCCAAAAAGTCCACGGTCCTGCGGCCGCGCGACTTGGCCTCGTCCGGCATTCCTCGGGCGACCCTTTCCCGAATGGTGAAGAGCGGCGCGCTCGACCGTGTCGGGCGTGGGCTTTATATGCTCCCGGGTGCGGACGTTAGCGAGTTCCATGCGCTAGCCGAAGCCGCCAAGCGGGTCTCGCATGGGATTATTTGCCTTCTAAGCGCGCTTCGTTTTCACGGACTAACGACACAGGCGCCGTTTGAAGTCTGGATGGCTATCAATCGAACCGCGCGAAAACCGCGATTCGATTACCCGCCGGTTCGGATCGTCCGTTTCTCCGGCCAGGCGCTCACTTTCGGCGTGGAAAAACATCGGATTGAGGGAGTTGTGGTACGCGTCACCACAAGGGCCAAGACCGTCGTCGACTGCTTCAGGTACCGCAACAAGATCGGCCTGGATGTTGCCATCGAAGCCCTGAAGGAGTTCCGGCGCTCCGGGCGAGGCAAGATGGACGACCTTTGGCGTGCGGCCCAGGTCTCCCGCGTCGCTCGCGTCATCCGCCCTTACCTGGAGATGACGACATGACCACGCTGAAAGATCTCACCGCATCGGTTCGTCAGCGTCTGCTCAACCTCTCGCGGAAGCGTAAGGAGGATTTCAACCTGGTGCTGACCCGTTTCGGCATCGAACGCCTCCTCTATCGCCTTTATAAATCCGAATACGCGGATGACTTCATCCTCAAGGGTGCAATGCTGTTCCAACTCTGGTCGACGACGCCGCATCGACCGACACGTGATGTGGACCTCCTATCATTTGGATCGCCTGATCCTGAAGTGATCGCCAATATCTTTCGGCAGATCTGTAATGTTCCCGTTGAGGCTGACGGTGTCGCCTTCGATCCGGCTTCGGTTGCCGCTGAAGCAATTCGGGAAGACGCGATCTACGATGGCATTCGCGTGATTATTATGGGCCGCCTGGGTATGGCACGCATCCCGCTCCAGATTGATGTGGGATTCGGTGACGCCGTATTGCCGACGCCTGAGAGGATGGTCTTTCCGACACTACTTGAACTGCCGGCGCCGGAACTTAGGGCTTACCGACGCGAAACGGTGATCGCGGAAAAGTTCCACGCCATGGTCGATCTCGGTATGGCGAACAGCCGAATGAAGGACTTTTTCGATATCCGTTATCTCGCCACGACTTTTGCGTACGACGGACGCGATCTCTGCCAAGCCATAGAATCCACATTTGCGGCCAGAAAGACGGCTATTCCTGCATCGCTTCCAATTGCGCTTAGCCGGGACTTCGCCGCGGACCCGGCAAAAGGGACGCAGTGGTCGGCCTTTCTGAAAAGATCGAAGCTCGATCAAGGAGCCTCCGATCTTGCCGATGTCATTGCCTCGATTCACGTGTTTCTGTGGCCGCCCACCGCAGCATTGAGCAAAAATCAGACGTTCGCGTTATTGTGGAATCCGAGCGGTCCCTGGGTCGAAAAAACCTGACTTGTTTTCCATGACTAAATGCCAGATGCTAACTAAGTGCCAGCCACTTCTATAAGAGCCTTCGCCCGATAATAACTGTACAAACCGCCGCGAAGAGCAGATAACTATGCGATTTTACTTGTTTAAAGCAGTGAGTGACACCTATTTTGGCTATTCATCTGTTTTTTTGTTTTTATCCCACCATGATTGCCATCGTATCGAGTCTTCTCCAAAATCTTTCTTTGTTATATCCTTTAATGCGCTAAGCGCTTTTTCTCGAACAACTGGATCCTTGTGCTTAAGAGCTGCGATTAACGGATTCACTGCGGCATCGCCTATTTGCCTTAACGCATATTCTGCCTCTACATTGGGTCTAATCGTCCAAATCGCGACTTCGTCTTGATAGGTTGTGTATTGCTCTTGATCCCCTAAAATTCCCACTAGATATGGAACTGCTGCTGATGCTCTTGTTCCCATTTGTCCCAGCCTTTTAGCCCCTTCTCCTCTTATTTTAGGATCTTTGGAAATTAATTTTTCAATCTCTAGTCTTACTTCCGGGGGTATTCCAAATAAATCTCTGTTTAATTTCGCCTTTTCATTAAACTCACCTTGGGGATATTCCTGTAGAAACTTATCGTAAGCCTCGACAGTATTAATGTTTGTTGTCTCCTGCCACTTTAGCTCCTCTATTTTACGTTTGGCGCCATCGGCCAATTGACCTTCGGGATACTTCTGCAGGAACTTTTCGTATGCCTCAATTGTGCCCAATTTTTCTGTCTCTTGCCAGTCCTGCTTAGGATTAGAACATCCAAGACTTAAAAGCAAAGCGAAAAGTACTAAACAGGTATTTAAATATAATTGTCGTTTCATAATGGCCATCCCTCGTGCTTTGCTCGCAATGAGCAGTTGACTTTGCTGGTTCAGCCTGAGCAGGTTGGTTCTTCTCGCTAAAATCCCCTTGTTGATTGTTGATGGAAAAGTTTTCTCCCTTCTTTAGACAAAGTCAAGTCCATTTTCTACTCCACAATTTTTTCTCGTTCACTTGTGAGATAGCACTTATTCTGACGATCAGAACTCCGCCGTCCAAAGTTGCAGCTTCCCCTTGCAATAAATCGGTGTCTTCAGCCGCCGCGGCTTGCGCAACTGCCATCCAAAGCTATCGCGCTGCCACCACTTGGAATCCGTCCGGTTGCATTTGCCGCCCGGCAACAAAATCCAGGTAAATTCGACCGTCCCGATGATCGCGCCGTGAATCCGACTCAGCGGCTCCGCCGCCGCGAGCCTATCGTCTACTGGCCACTGTCTTCTGACTTCTAACTCCTAACTCCTTACTCCTAACTTCTTTCTCATTCCGACTTCATCGTTTTCTTTGGGCCTATGGCCTACGCGGTTATGGGTGTCCCTTAATTACCCTGGAATACCCCCGAAGACTGCGAGCGCCTTTTTGCAAAATCGTATAATCCAGCGATAGATAACGGACCCGGACAATGACTCGACT
>Ga0315277_10011744_pt1 | contig 11008 bp, 12 predicted proteins | sample YL17G05_15_MG_FD_203695 | JGI IMG/M metagenome (GOLD analysis project Ga0315277, IMG submission 203695) | Sediment microbial communities from Yellowstone Lake, YNP, Wyoming, USA - YL17G05_15 | ecosystem: Environmental > Aquatic > Freshwater > Lake > Sediment | place: USA: Wyoming | collected... | reverse complement strand
ATGCGCCCAAGGGGTCTAAACATCCTCCTAAGAGCTTCATCACCTCAACTGCTTTGGAAATAAAATCTTTTTTACCAACGACTACTCCGGCGATAAGGTCGCTGTGCCCGGCTAAATACTTGGTTGCGCTGTGAATCACCACATCCACCCCGAATTCCAACGGTTTTTGATTGAAAGGGGTGGCAAAGGTATTGTCAATCACTGTAGTCAATCCAAACCTATGTGCGATCTTGACCCCTTTTTTTATGTCCACTATTCTCAGGTTAGGGTTGGTCGGGGTCTCCAGGTATAAGACTTCAGTTTTGAAGTTAACGAAATCCTCAATCTTTTCTAAATCTTCTGTATCCACAAAATGAACTTTGATTCCCAGTTTAGGGAAAAGCTCAGTGAAAAGGCGGTAAGTGCCGCCATAGATCGGAGAGGTGCTGATTATCTCCTTTCCCGAAGAGACCAAAACCAGAAGCGCAGTGCTTATCGCTGCCATTCCGGAGGAGGTGACTAATGCTGCATCGCCACCCTCCAGAGACGCCATTTTCTTTTCCACAAATTTCAATGTGGGGTTGGCATAGCGGGTATAAAAATAGAAGCTTTTATCCCCTTTAAGATATTTTTTCAGCTCGGCTGAATTCTTGAAGACAAAGGTTGAACTTTGAAAGATAGGTTCAGACAACGCCCGAAGGGGAAACATCTCCTCTCCTAAATTTACAGCCCGGGTGGAGAATTTCTTATTATTTTTCAAGCTAACTCCTTTTCGCTTGACAGATTTCTAATGTTTTTATTCTCCGAACAGAGTTTTTAAATCCGAGCTGACGACTTCATGATTGATCTGTCCTGAATATTTTTTGACTATCCTGCCCTCTTTATCCAGGAGAAAACTGGTGGGCACCCCTTTGAGACCTCCGTAACTTTTTACCACAGATTCATCTCCTAAAAGAACAGTGTAGGGGATTTTCATCTGCTGCACAAACGAATCCACCTCCCCCAACCCTTTTTTATCCAGAGAGATGCCAATTATCTCCAGGCCTGAGTTTTTATATTCCCGGTTTAGTATTTGCAGGGTAGCGATGTCCTCCTTGCAGGCAGGGCACCAGGTCGCCCAGAAATTTAAAAGAACCACCTTTCCTCTGAATTCTTTAAGGGAGTGCATTTTTCCGCTTAGATCGATGAGAGAAAAGTCGAAAGGTGGCGCGGGCGGGTTCTTCTCTGTCTTTTTTCCACAACCTAAAAGAAGGAGAAGCAATATAAGAGACAGAACCTGAGTAAATTTTTTCAAAGACAAACGGACTCCTTTTTAGTTAATATAAGAAAGTAATTCTGAGGAAAATTGCAAGGAGAAAATAAGGAATTGCGCATCCGGTTGCTGAGAATGTAAGGATTCCGGTGTGCAATAACTGATGACGAATAACAGGATTCAAGGATTCAAGAGATCAAAGCGACTTGGAACTTGTCCTCCTCTCCCTAAGGGAGAGGAGACAGAGGTGAGGTCATTGTCTCGGTTTTGCCCAGAACATTCCCACTTTGTGGGCAAGGTGGGGTACAGGGGGGTTATGTATTAGCAGAAAGTTCATTCTTGCGACCCTAAAAGGGTCGCACTACGATGGCTGGCAACAAGTCTTGTCACAAAAAATTGGGCGAGCAGTTGTTGCTCGCCCGGAATCTTGCAAGTAGAAGTGGAGAACTCTACGGGAATTTGGGGCAGGGTTTGCACACATCCCAGCAAAAGATCGGTGGCTCGACAGTGCAGACGTGGTAGCAGCACAGGCGTGAGGCATCAGCCGGTTTTGGGGCGCTGAGCATGGCAAATCCCAGTGCCACTGTAAGAACTGCAAATACCAGGGCAAAAGCCCTCATCTTTCTAAAAAACTTCATCCGGTATCACCTCCTTTTTTCATCCTAGTGATTCTTAATCTAAGTTCTCTTCTGGATTCTCGTTTCCTCCTGGGCGAACAGTCTCCCTTGTTCGCCCAGGATCAGCTCAACCTACCGGATCAGAAATCTTAAGAGAAGGTCGGACACTTGCAGCACTGCTCCCAGCAGTAGATAGGTTCTTCCACTGTGCAGTACATGCACCAGCAGTCGCACCGGCGGCTGGCATCCGCTGTTCTGGGAAGAGTCAGTACTGTAAATCCCGACACCAGGGCCAATAGCGCGAAGAGGAGCGCAAAGAAACTCAGCCTTCTGAGAAGCTTCATCCGATATCACCTCCTTGTGACTCTGGAAGTTTAATCTGCCCCTCGATGGGCGAAGGGATTTTTCTCAGAGAATATTCCGCTCCTCATTTCGACTTCACCAGCTCATTTGTAGCAGACGACCTGGCACTCGTAAACCGGATCAAACTTGCATATTAGTAGACACCTTTTGGCTGAAGCGCTCATGTAGAGTGAACCCCAGATAACTATAGCCAGCGCAAATACCAACACCGCGACTTTAATCTTTCTGAATAACTTCATCTATTTCACCTCCTTTCTTAGGTTTTAAGAATCACGAGATCATCGACTCGATTTCTTTTTTATAATTTTCCGAAAGAGAACCGGGCCATACTTTTTGAACCGTGCCGCCGGTATCGATGAGCATCGTTTGAGGAACTACCTCCACCTTATATTTGTCTAAAAGCGAAAGGTCAGAAACGATTATAACTGGAAACGTCAATTGGAACTTCTTCACAAACTCCTCTGTCTTGTCCCTGTCAGAATTTGTGGCACCGAAGATTCTCAACTTTTCGGAGCTGTGATTTTGATAAAGTTTTTTCCAGAACTCTAGGTTTTCCTCGCAAGCAGGACAATCCGGGGAGAAAAAGAAAAGCACTGTTTTTTCAGATGAAGGATAGGTTAATTTGAACTCCTCTCCTTTCAGATTAACTCCTATGAGGGAAGGAACCTTTTCCTCCGGGCTGAGGATTTTAACCGGGCCCCTGGAATGGGAAAGGGCTTCCCGCAGCTTCTTATTCTCCTGCACCAGGAACAAAATCTCCACCCCCATCACCAGCACTAAAACGATAAGGATTATTGACCAGAGCTGGGTCTTAAGAAAACCGGATTTTTCAGACATCTTTGTTCACTCCGTCCGTTTTTTTTGAAAGGTAGATTTTGAAGAAAAAGGTAAAAAAATCACCCTGGATAAGAATCATTTATCCGGTGAATCGACTTTCTCACCTCTTTTTCTCCAACCTGGAAAAAGTTAATTTCCGAAGTCCTGGACTCATTGATTGTCAACGAAAAAAGTTTTACTTCTGGCAAAAACAGAAACGGAGAAAAATCAAGCTATTTTCCTAAGTTAATCAAATCTGTGTGAAATTATTTAATCTATTTTGAGGCTGGTTGTCAAGGAAAAAAAATAGAAAATTTAACTTATTAATAGATGAAGTGGGTTGATTTTCTCTGGATGACATGTGGGCATCAGGAAATGTAAGAGGTTTGGTGTAAAAAAATATTTTTTAATGAGTCCTTGCAAAAGCTTTATCGTCAAGGCACCCCCAAACAAGTTTGGAGGTGCCACCCGGCCGTGATTCGTTTTTCGTGAGCATGAGAAAGGCAGCAAGAATGACTGATGACGAATGACGGAAAAAAATGAGACCTCACCCCAACCCTCTCCTGTGAGGAGAGGGAATAAGATCCTCTCCCCTATCCGAGAAACGGATCCGCAGGATAGGAGAGGGATAGGGTGGGGTGAAATAAAACGCCCGGTCCTATGTATCCTTTTTTGGACACCAAGGACGGGCGCTACGAAAAAAAATGTTCTGACTGATTTCAATTGTCTTTCAGAATCAGATTTTCAGCACTCCATCTTTCATAATAATCTGGCCATCCACCTCTAACGTAGGTTTCAGCAGGATTCCATCCAGATGACTCTGGACAGATACCTGTCCGCCCATTGATTTGTTGTCTCCGATGGCCATATGCACGGTTCCCATCACCTTTTCATCCTCTAAGACATTTCCTATTATCTTAGCCTTATCATTGGTGCCGATTCCTAATTCTGCTAAGTTTCTGGCTGGCTTGCCAAAAGGCTCGATCGCCTTTTCCAGATCTTTTGCCGATTTGTCCCCTGAGATCTCAGTTGCAAACCCATTCTTAACCACTAACTTAAGCGGCTTTTTGATCACCCCTACCCCAGCCATAGCACCATCCACGATGATTACGCCATTAGCAGTCCCCTCTAAGGGTGCAATATAGGTCTCACCTGCAGGCAGGTTTCCGAAATCGCCTGGTTTATGATATAATCCGGTATCCGGCTCCCATTCTCTTCCCTCTATGCTCATACTGATATCTGTTCCTGATGGAGTCTTTACTCTTGCGGTTTTTTTACCGGATAAAACTTTGGCTAACTTCAAGCTTCTCTCAGAGACTTTGTTGTAGTCAGCGCTTAAGGTCCTTTTCATCGAATCCTCAGTGATGCCAGGCAGGGTTGCTATCCTTGCTCCGGCTTTGCAAGCTTCTCTGCGGGCACCAGTGTGTGTCATAGACATTGAAGTAGGGATTAAAATGACGTCAAACTTTTTCATAAACTCAGCCACCATCGGGGGCGGCTCTTCGCCATTGGAGGAGCGGGGGGTGATCTCTAAAAACATCGCCTCGCCTGCAATCTCCTTAGCCGCTTTCCACAAAGCCTGCCCGATTTTTCTCAAAGGCTCATCAGTGATGATTAATACGTTCTCGCCTTTTTTAACCCCCATGCAATTGTACACCGCAATTCTTGCGGATTTCATCAGGTCATCCATCTATCCTCCTTAGATTATGTTTTTCGCACTACAAAACTTTTTAAATCTATGGTCGATTTTTGCTTTGTCCACAACTTTTTTGAGAGTAAGCAATACATCCCTTTGTAGAGACGCATAGCCATGCGTCTTTATATCTTATTTCCCCTCCCTCGATGGACGATAAAAGCTTTACGGTCCTACGGAGGCTTCGCTCCTCGTAGAGAAGGGGAAAGGGGAGGGTGAAAAGTTTTTTATCTCTCCTCTCACGCTATCTCTTTCCATCAAGGGGAAAGGGGACACATTTTTGTAGGGGCGTATTGCAATACGCCCCTACGTCTCAAATAAACTCCCTCATCATACTGGTTATATCTATATTTTCTATTTTCTGTTCCACCAAAGGCACATCCTTTATCTGCGGAAGATAGTCCTCATAAAGATTCCGGGTTTCTTTATAAAGAACCCCGATAGGTATTTTATCTCCCCATTCAAAAGCTTTCTCTAGGGCTTGTATTTTGTTCTCAGGGTTGTAATCTTTTAAGTCTTCTAACTTGTAAACTCTTTCCTTATACCATTTGTAGGTATTTTTGTAATTGAAACTCACGCAGGGCTGAAGTATGTCAACCAGGGCAAAACCACGGTGTTTTATCGCCTGGGTTATAAGCTTTTTCAAATGGTCAAGTTCACCAACAAATCCCCGTGAGACAAAAGTTGCACCTCCGGCAATGGCAAGCTCCAGAGGTTTGACCGGTTCCTCAATTGCACCCTCCGGCGCAGATTTGGTGGAGAAACCTTTGTCGGAAGTTGGGGAATACTGCCCTTTGGTCAATCCGTAAATCTGGTTATCGTGCACGATGTAGGTCATATCGATATTTCGCCTTAATGCGTGCATAAAATGGCACATCCCGATGCCGTACCCATCCCCGTCCCCGCTGTGTCCGATAACAGTCAGTTTATGATTAGCCAGCTTTATTCCAGTGGCTACAGGTAAAACCCTGCCATGAATTCCTTCAAAGCTGTAAACGTTAACATACTGGGGCGTTTTACCAGAACAGCCGATCCCTGAAACTATACAGGTGTTGTGCCTTTCCAAACCCGCCTCCGAAATAGCAGCTTTAACCGCAGTCAATATCCCGAAATTCCCGCACCCTGGACACCACTGGATTTTGGATTTGGTTTTTAATTCTAAAGGGGTAGTCATTTTAAAAATCTCCTCTAATAAGAACTCTAAAAATTAATTTTCGAGATAATTCTGGAGTATAAACCTTTAGGTTTATCTGAAATGATTTTTTTTTAATAAGCAAAGCTAAAGCTTTACACTCCAGTTATTTTATCTCCATTTTACAATGATGACATCTCTTTGCACCTGCGACTGTTGGCTTTCCGCAGAACTTACAGGTGTAGAATTCCTTGGAAAGCTTGAGCCACTCATCGATCTCTCCCGCTTTGAGCATCGCTAAATTCTTCCTCAAATCCACACCATCCTCATCCAGATAATTTTCAAAAACTCCTCGAATATCTGGCAACTTCTGCTTTCATACTCTGAGCATTCGTAGCAGAATTTATAACCTTTCCCATTCAGGCATTTCACAAACTTGCACTCATTTCCCCAGCAATCAGGAGAAAGCGCACCACACCCCCGGCATCTGACCTTTTCAATTGGAATTTTATAGCGCTCAGCAATCCGCCCTCTCCATTCCGGGTCATCTCTCTCCGCCCGGTATATCGTGCACGCACCGCAATAAAGCCCACACCTGCCGACAAGGTTTTGGTCAGTCTTGATTGGCTTAACCTGTCATCCTTTGTTTAATGGTTTAAGATAAAGTAATTCTTGTGTGTAAAATTCCTGAATCGCAAAATCTTCACCGCATTCGCCACAATGGTGATAAATTGCACTTTTACCTCCAAAATTCTCATCATCATCCACAATAATCACTTCCCATGAATCATCAGAACATGAACATTCTTTAAAATTATTTTTTGTATTTAACATTTTCAGCAATCTTTTTTCTTTTATCAACTTCAAAAAGTTCTTGTGAACTTTGCATAGATAAAAACTCTCTAATTCGCCTTTCTGCTAATTTTACATACTCTTCACTTATCTCATATCCAACAAAATGACGTTTTGTTTTTATTGCAGCTAACGCAGTTTGCCCGCTTCCTATAAAAGGATCAAGAATTACCTCATCTTCAAAAGTATAGAGTTGAATCAACCTATACGGCAACTCCACCGGGAAAGGTGCAGGATGTCCAACTTTAGTTGCTGGCTCTGCAGAAAATGTCCACACACTTTTGGTAAAATCAAGAAACTCTTGCCTTGAGATTGTGCTTTTTCGCAAAGGAGTATCTCCTCTTGTGAACATGCCCTTAGAGAAAATCAAGAGATATTCATGTATATCTCTTAGCGTTGGATTCTTAGCAGAAAGCCAGCTCCCCCAGGCAGTCGAAGGACTACCGCTTGTAGCCTTGTTCCATATAATTTCGCCCCTCATCAAAAATCCTAAATCAAGCATATCTTCAATAATAAAAGTATGAAGGGGGATATATGGTTTTCTCCCTAGATTGGCAATATTAATGCATGTTCTACCGCCAGGTACGAGCACCCTTTTAACCTCGCTCCATATTCTTTTCAAGAATACCCTATATTCTTTTAAAGTAAGATTCTCGTCGTACTGTTTTCCCACATTATAAGGAGGAGAAGTCACCATTAAATGAACACTATCATCAAGTAACTCTTCCATTCTTTCACTTGATTTGCAAAAGATTTTATCCAGAAATTCCGAAGGAATAAGATTTTCTGTATATTTTACTATTTCCTCTTTAGGAAGCCCTTCATACAATCTACTGGCGTAAAAAGGAGTGGAATCGTGATTAATCCTACCCGGGGAACCAAATGCGCTCGTTTTCGTTCCAGATTTTCTTCGATTAAATGCCATTTTAGTCTTCCTTCCAGAAATCAATCCATCTTTTATAAGAATTGAATTCTATTTTTGCTCTTTGCCAATTTATTTCAATACTCTTTGACTCGGGATCTTTTACTAAATTTAATAAAGCTTCTTTAGTAATTTCAACACCTCTGGGATTTGTTCCAGCTTTAGGAAGTTTAATATAATTCTGTTTACCTATCTTGTCAAAAAGCCTCTTTTGAACCTTCAAGGGAATATAATAAAAACCCCCGATATCATTCCAGTTAATTTGAACAAGCAAAATATCAAAATGCGGATAATAACTTTCCCGAAATTCTCTTGCTTTTTGAGCGTCGACAGTCCATATGAGTTTCACGCCACTGAGGCTTTTGCCCGTGATTGTTTTAATGGATACCGGCTCTCCAAATAGCCTTGCATCCACTTCTGGCTCCGTTATAGGAATCTCAGTCTCAACATCTGCTTCACCAAATTTATAAATGAGTAATGCAACTACTATCCTTTCCCGAACCGAACCAACCTCCATACCAGTTTTACCTGCTCTTGAGCTTTCTGATTCCGCAAGTTGAAATAGGTAAGGCAAGCGACTTTTGATTTTTTCTACAAGTTTTCCATCTTCAAATATTTCCATCAAACGACTGGACATTAAGAGCTCCTTTGTGTCGGTAGCTGTTTTGTTGTTTAGCTTGCAATTCTCAAGTCTTTCACCCTCTTATAAATAAAATCCGGATAAAAGGGCCTTCCGTCGTATTTCAGGATTTTGTGCTGGATTTCGATTCCGGTCTTTTCTCTTATCAGGCTTGCCAGTTGAGCCGTGTAGTTGTTTTCCACATCAACTACAGTTTTGGCGGAAGACAAGACTTTCTTGACCTCATCAGCAGGAAACGGAGAAAGATATAGAATCTGCAGGAAATTTGCCTTTATTCCATCTTTTCCCAGAAGCTTCATCGCTTCAAAGATAGGTCCTTTGGTCGAGCCCCAGGAGACTAAGGTTATATCTGCATCTTGAGGACCATAAAGCTTCGGCGGCTTCAGCTCCTTTTCGATAGAACTTAATTTCCTCATCCTTTTCTCCAGCATCATCTTCACAACTTCCGGAGTCATCAGCGCATCAGATGCTTCATGCGAAAAACCTTTCTCATCATGCTCAGTGCTGGGCGCACAGTGAACCCCGTTCAACTGCCCGGGCAGGGCACGAGGAGAGATTCCATCTTCCGTATTCAGATACCTTTTGTAATCCGAAATTTTGTTCAGCTCCTCCTGAGAAAGAAGTTTTCCTCTTTCGATTTGAAGATTGGAATGCTCGAAAAATTCTGTAGTTTTGTAATCCTCAGCTAAGAATTTATCGACAAGGATTAAAACCGGAACCTGAAACTTCTCAGCTAAGTTGAAAGCATTGAAGGTCTCGTAAAAACATTCCTCCCTGTCACCTGGGGCGATGACGATTCTAACGAACTCCCCCTGGCCTGCAGAAAGCAAGAATTTTAAATCCCCCTGAGCTGTGTGTGTGGGCTGGCCGGTGCTTGGTCCGGGCCTTTGCCCTTCGACTGTCACAATCGGAGTCTCTGTCATCGCAGCCAGACCTAAGGCTTCTACCATTAGAGAAAACCCTCCGCCTGAGGTGGCATTCATTGCCCTTGCGCCGGCAAAACCTGCCCCGATTATCATATTCATTGCCGCGATCTCATCCTCAGTCTGCTTGACCACTATATTGAATTCCTTTGCTTTCTCAGCCATAGTGTGAAGAATCGCAGAGACCGGAGTCATAGGATAAGCCGCATAGAATTTACAACCTGCCTTTATGGCACCCATAGCAATGGCATCATTCCCGGTCAAAAGCATCCTTTCAGGTGCTTTTCTCGGTTCCAATTTATATCCGCATTCCTCACAGATATTTTTCTTGATATAATCATATCCTATCTTGGCGGCTTTCACGTTCTGCTCAACAATTTCGCCTTTTTTCTTTCCAAACGAATCCCGGATTGCTACCTCTAAAAGCCCGAAATCATAGTCCAGTATTGCCATAGAGGCACCAACGACAACAGTATTTCTCAAAAGGAGTTCAACACCTAACTCCCTAATTATCTTGGTCAGAGGGACAGAATATAAGACTATATCTTCTCTTTTAAGACTTTCCTTGGTAACATTGATCTGCTCCCCGTCATAGACAATCCCACCGCCAGGCACGACTTCATTCAGGTGTAAATCGATAGTCTCCTGGTTTAAAGCTACCAGAAGATCGATAGTCTCCAGATGGGAAAAGATCTCCTGTTCATCCACTCTAACCAGGGAAATGTTGTGTCCTCCTTTGATCAGGGAAGGAAATTCGCTGTTGATAAAGACATGCAGACCTCCTCTGGAACAGGCTTTCGCAAAAGTGGTTCCTGCTGCCATAATGCCGTATCCGGCTTCACCACCTATCATCCAGGAGATTTTATTCTTGATCATACCTACCTTCTTTAATAAAGGAGCTGGTTGGTCTCTAAATTTCTAATGTGAATAACGTTGACCGGGCATTCGTCTGCGGCCCTTTCATTGCAGGGGAAGTCTTTTTCCTCGATCTCTAAATATTCCCATCCGGGTTCCGGCTCAGTTGAACCCTTGACATCCGATTTATCATCCGGACCCATCTCCCAGAATTCCGGGCAGACATAGGTGCAGTTTCGGCAGCCTATACAGTTTTCCCGGTCATGCTCTATTCGATATCTGGGCATAAATCCTCTCCAATTGTAGTTGCTCAATTCATAGGGAATTTTGCTCGATAAATCGAACAACTACATTCCCTTTTTGTCTTATATAGCTGCCTAATGGGCGCTTTAAACTCATCCCCTCACCTCTTCTCTTACCAAGAGAAGGGGAATATTAGTCCCTCTCTTTTTAAGAGAGGGATTCAGGGTGAGTTATTTAATCGCCCGTTTTATAAACCTGAAGGTTTATACTCCAGAGTTTATTCGACTGGGTGGCACCCTCAAACTGATTTGAGGGTGCGTTTCTCGCAAATTAAAAGCTTCCACCCTTTGTTCAGCGACCCTAAAAGGGTCGCACTACGAAAAAACTCTTTTAACTCTTACTTTTTCTGTGGTTTAAAATCTGCTGTCACCACCACTATGGAGTCATCCCCTCCAAAGGGACTGGGCACATATTTATGAGCCGCAGGATCGTTGTGCCAGTTGCCATCCACCAGATATTTGAATTTGTACTCTCCGGGCTTCAAATCCAGAGAGGCTTTCCAGACACCTTTGACCTTTTTCATGGGATGGCTCTTCTGGTCCCACTTGTTAAAATCTCCTGCCAGAAAGACCTTTTTGGCATCTGGCCGGTCCAGGCTGAAAGTCGCCTTCTTGGTTTTGGGATTCAGGTCTATCATCTTATACCTCCTTGTATTTTTGTG
>Ga0315277_10011742_pt1 | contig 11009 bp, 8 predicted proteins | sample YL17G05_15_MG_FD_203695 | JGI IMG/M metagenome (GOLD analysis project Ga0315277, IMG submission 203695) | Sediment microbial communities from Yellowstone Lake, YNP, Wyoming, USA - YL17G05_15 | ecosystem: Environmental > Aquatic > Freshwater > Lake > Sediment | place: USA: Wyoming | collected... | reverse complement strand
TAACCATGGAGGAAGCCACGCGGTTGATAGATGAGTTCGTTGTCGGATGGAGAGGTGGTCCGCCGAAAGTGTCCTTCACACTCAACGCGCAGGCTGTGGACCTGGCGCTTAGGAACCCTGATTTTGCCCGGTTGCTTCGCCAAGCTGATCTGGTGCGCGCGGATGGCATGTCCATAGTCTGGGGAGCAAAGGTACTGGGACACCCGATTCCGGAACGGTTATGTACAACGGACTTCATTAAACCTGTGGCACGGTTGTGCGTCCAAAAAGGGTATTCTCTGTACCTGCTCGGGGGAACCGACCAGGTTGTCAAGCAGGCTGCTGCGGCTCTTCAAAAAGGATTTCCTGGTCTGAAGATGTGTGGCACGCACAACGGCTATTTTAACCGCGAAGGAGGGGCAGAGGTCGTTCGGGATATAAATGGAAAGTCGCCTTCTATCGTTCTGGTGGGGATGGGTCGTCCCCGTCAGGAACAGTGGGTCATCGAGAACAGGGATGCTCTCCGTGTTCCCGTATGTATGACCTGTGGCGGACTGTTTAAGTTCCTAGCGGGCGCGGAAAAGCGTGCACCGGCGTGGATGCGCCAAGCAGGTTTGGAATGGGTTTACAGGCTTGTTCGCGACCCGGGTCGCATGTCGAAACGGTATCTGTTAGGGAATTCTACGCTGGTCTATCACGTGGTGAAGGCACGGCTGACGAAGCGCAAACGGATCCCGGCAGATGACGAAAGGAGCGCCCGTGAGTGACAAAATTCTCGTATTGGGCGGTGCAGGATTCATCGGCTGCAACGCCGCGAAACGGTTCATGGACGCGAACGCCGAGGTAGCCATTTTCGATAACCTGTCGCGCAAAGGAGCCAGAGAGAACCTCGACTGGCTTACTCAACATGGTGCGCCAGAAGTGACCATCGGGGATATCCGGCGATATCGCGAGATCAGCGGCTTTTTCAAGAGGCATCGGAATGCCGCCACGGTGATCCACCTCGCGGCGCAAGTTGCTGTGACCACTTCGGTCGTCAACCCGCGCGAAGACTTCGAGATTAACGCGCTAGGAACGTTTAACGTGCTTGAAGCGCTCAGAGAACATCTGGGTGGAGCTATGCTCATGTATTCCTCAACCAACAAGGTCTATGGTGGTATGGAGACCGCGGCTATCGGTCTGCGCAATAACAGGTATGAATATGAGAACCTGCCTTACGGTGTAAGCGAGGATATGCAGCTCGATTTTCACTCGCCGTATGGATGTTCCAAGGGATGCGCAGACCAATATGTCAGAGATTACAGTAGGATTTACGGACTCAACACAGTGGTATTGCGTCAGTCGTGCATATACGGGTATCGTCAGTTTGGCGTTGAGGACCAGGGATGGGTTGCATGGTTTACTATAGCTTCTGTTCTGAACCGTCCGATTGTGATATATGGAGATGGAAAGCAGGTGAGAGATGTCCTGTTCGTTGACGATCTCGTGGACGTGTTCGAGATCGTTGCGAAGGACCCTGCCAAATATTCTGGAAAGGTTTATAATATCGGGGGAGGACCGGAGCACACCATGTCCCTGCTTGAGTTGGTAGATCTCCTTAGATCGTTGACGGGTGACGAGATACGGTACTCGTTTGCCGATTGGAGACCGGGCGATCAGAAGGTGTTCGTGTCGGACATACGTCGGGCAGGAGAAGAAATGGGTTGGAATCCAAGAACAGCCCCGAAAGAAGGGGTCTCCAGACTGTTTGATTGGGTTAAGCAGAATAGGGAACTGTTTGTCGGACTTGGGGTTTCTTGAACAATGGTGTATAGTTATAATAGAGAGACTTCCGATCCGAAGAGGGGGGTTGGGTTTTGCGAAAGAGCTCGATGAAAAAGAAGGTTCTGGTCACCGGGGGCGCGGGTTTTATCGGGTCGTTTATTGTTGACGAACTGGTCGGACGCGGTTACCCTGTACGAATCCTGGACAACCTTGAACCGCAAGTGCATGGAGCCGACGGTCGAATGCCCGCGTACCTCAATCGGGATGCCGAGTTCGTCAAGGCGGACGTGAGGGACACGGAATCGGTTCGACGCGCCCTTCGCGGGGTTGAAGTGGTGTTTCACCATGCGGCTCTTGTCGGTGTTGGTCAGTCCATGTACCAGATTCGCCGGTACACCGAGATTAACGCGGTGGGTGCCGCGGCGATCCTCGACGTGATCGCCTCTGGCAAGAACAGTGTGAAGAAGATGATAGTTGCATCCTCAATGAGCATTTATGGGGAAGGAGCTTACAACTGCGGGAATTGCGGTGTTGTATATCCCCAGTTGCGCTCATCGAAACAGCTTCGCGCGAGCCGGTGGGAAATGGAGTGTCCCCGGTGCGGGGGTACAGCCCATCCCATCCCGACCGACGAGAATAAGCCACTGTATCCGACCTCGATATATGCAATCAATAAGCGGGACCACGAGGAGATGTTCATGGCAGTGGGCATCGCGTACAAGATTCCGACGGTAGCGTTGCGGTATTTCAACGTGTACGGACCCCGTCAAGCGCTGTCAAATCCGTACACCGGCGTGTGTGCGATCTTTTCCGCCCGGCTTCTCAACGGGAGAGCCCCGGTCATATATGAGGACGGGTTGCAGAGCAGAGATTTCGTTCATGTGACTGACGTGGTTCAGGCAAACATGCTCGCCATGGAAAAGAGCGAGGCGGATTACAACGTGTTCAATGTTGGTTCGGGTAGGTCGGTGACGATCCTCGACGTGGCGCGGGTTCTCGGGAGCAAGATCGCGGCTGGCTCGGAGATGCAACCGGAGATCATCGGCAGGTTCCGGGAAGGAGATATACGGCACTGCTATGCCGACATTTCGCGCATCCGGAAATGTCTCGGTTACGCCCCGCGTGTGAGGTTCGAAAACGGCATTGAAGACTTAACCAAGTGGGTAAAACAACAGGTTGCCGAAGATAGATTCGAGCAAGCGAGACAGGAGCTAGAGGAGCGCGGGTTGACCCTGTGAATAGCCCGCGTCTTGTTCCTGGTTGTCGGATGGGTTATGCTGGGAGACTGAGACGTGTCTAGAGGAGCGAAGTTTCTTTTTTCCACAGTACCGCTTCTGTGCATTGACATGCTCCTCGCGGCGGCGTGTTTGCTCGTAGCGTATATGATTCGGTTCGACGTATCACTATCGGGTCTCGAATCGGTCAGAGCCAGCAAGGGTTTCCAGCCGTATGCTCACCTGATGGTGTTCGCCCCGTTCATCCGGGCGTTCACGTACAACCTGTTCGGGATCTATGATACGAGACGACGAGGCTCTCGAAGTCCGGACGACACGTTCGGACTGTTCAAGGCTATAACCCTCGGTACTGGGATCATTATCGTTGTGACCTTCTCGTACCGTGGCGTTTTCGAGTTCAGAGAATACTCCTACTCGCGCTATGTGCTGTTCCTCGATTGGTTACTGAATCTGTTTACCGTAACAGGGGTTCATGCGCTTGTGCGCACATTCCGGGACGAATTGAAACGTCGCGGGGTCGGACTGCGGCGTATTGCTATTCAGGGAACGGGTGAGACAGGACGTGCTCTGATGGAGGAGATGGAACGGTTCCCCGAGGTTGGGTACAGCGTCGCAGGGTATATCGAGAACGGTACGGGAAACAGCACGATAACGGTCAGCAATCGAGGGCTCGAACGGTTGGGCGGAACCGAGAACATCCTCGACGCGATCAACCGGTACAGGCTTGACGAGATTGTTCTGACGAATCCCGGCGGGCTCGGCGACAAGCTCATGGAGTTTGTCGAGGAGTGCGACAAGCTGGGTGTCGTTGTTAAGATGGTTCCGGACCTTTACGGGATTCTGTTCCACGGGAAGGCGCTCGAAGAGTTAGCCGGGTTGCCGGTTATCCAGATCAACGAGATCGCTATCGTCGGATTTTCCAGGATTCTGAAGCGGGCTGAGGATGTCATCATTTCGGCGATAACGTTGATTCTAGCGTCTCCGCTCCTTGCTCTTGCGGCGCTTTTGATAAAATTTGACAGCCCGGGTCCCGTACTGTTCAAGCAGGATAGAGTGGGGAGAAACGGTCGGGTCTTCACGCTGTACAAGTTCAGATCCATGTTCAAAGATGCTGAACGGGTGCGCCCGCAGCTCGAGTCCTTGAACGTGGCGGACGGACCGTTGTTCAAGATGAAGAACGATCCGAGAATCACGCGGGTCGGCAAGATCATTCGCAAGACCTCGCTTGATGAGTTACCGCAGCTTTTTAACGTACTGAAGGGCGAGATGAGTCTTGTGGGACCTCGTCCGTTGCCGACGTCAGACCTTACAAAGTACGGGCAGTGGGGAGATCGGCGGTTTTCGGCGACTCCCGGGCTTACCGGGCTTTGGCAAGTGAATCGAACAGTGCATACGTCGGAGGAGATGCTCAAATGGGACATCTACTATGTTGAAAACTGGTCGCCCTGGCTCGATTTCAAGATCCTTCTCAAGACGATCCGTGTCGTCCTCACCGGAAAAGGAGCCTACTGACACGTGGACAGGAGACCCAGTGCACCCCCGTTGATAGAACCGCACGGTGGCACGCTCGTTGACGGAAGGCTCGCGGCGGGTGAAACCCGGGAGGAGCTGAGAAGAGGGCGGACGCTGCCTCAGATTCGGTTGAGCCCCGAACTCGTCCAGGACACGATTAACATTGCCAATGGTGTGTTCAGCCCGCTCAACGGGTTTCTCGGGCAGCAGGATTTTCGGAGCGTCCTCGAAACAGGGCGGCTTGCGAACGGGGTTCCGTGGACCATCCCGCTCGTGCTTGACGTCACGGAGGAGGAGTCCAAGAGCATCCGGGATGGCTCAGACGTTGCGCTGGTGGACGCGGGTGGTGAACCACTCGCTCTAATTCACGTCGCGGAAAAGTATCCGTACAGCAAGGAGGAGTATGCGCGGCACGTTTACGGCACGACGGACATAGCGCATCCGGGCGTTGCGAGAACGTACGCCCTCAAGGAGACCCTTGTAGGTGGCACGATCCACCTCATTCGAGAGCCCCGTCACGAGTTCGATCGGTACAACCTTTCGCCAAAAGAGACGCGCGTCTTGTTCAAAGAAAAAGGGTGGAAGAGCGTTGTGGCATTCCAGACGCGCAATGTTCCGCATACGGGACATGAGAACTTGCACAAGACCGTGTTAGGCATCGTTGACGGACTGTTTCTCCAGCCGATTATCGGGAAGAAGAAGCGGGGCGATTTCAAGGATGCGCTCATCCTGAAAGCGTATGAGGTGCTGATCGAGAACTACTACGTCAAGGAGCGGGTGGTGTTCAGCATTCTGCCTACCGAGATGCGGTATGCGGGACCAAGAGAGGCTATATTCCACGCTATCATGCGTAAGAATTACGGGTGCACGCATCTCATTGTTGGCAGGGACCACGCCGGTGTGGGCAACTATTATCATCCGGAAGCTGCCATAGAGATATTTGAGGACTATCCCGACATCGGCATTCAGCCGATAACGATCCGAGGCGATTTCCTTTACTGTCGGGTTTGCGAGCAAATAGCGAGTGAACGCACGTGTCCTCATCGGGCTGACAAACAGATTCCGTTCAGCGGTACGAAGATCAGGGAGATGGTTAAAGCGGGTCAGGCGCCACCGAAAGAGATCATGCGACCTGAAGTGTTTCAGGTGCTCAAAGAGGAACCGTCGCCGTTCGTTGAGTGATCTTGTGTGGCATCGCGGTGGCGGAAGAACATCCCGTTTCAGGATTATTGGAAGATGGCGAACAAGGTAGTTGTTATCGGGCTGGACGGTGTGCCGCCGGAGCTCGTCTTCGATAGATGGCTGGACGAATTGCCTAACATAAGACGTCTGGTTGAGACGGGCGTTTACGGGTGGATCGAGAGCTCGACACCACCTATTACAGTGCCCGCTTGGACGACGTTCGTCACGAGCAAGAATCCCGGTAAGCTCGGCTTTTTCGGGGTCAGAAATAGGCGCGATTCTTCCTATACGGACACCTCAATTGTCACTTCGCTTGCGGTGCGAGAACCGACTGTCTGGGACATACTGTCGCGCGCAGGCAAGACGGTAGGGTTATTGGCGGTTCCTCCGACCTATCCGCCGAAGCCGGTCAACGGATTTATGGTTACCTGTTTTTTAACGCCGGATACGAACTGCCCGTTCACGTATCCGGAAAAACTCAAGGGTGAGATTGAGCAGGTCGTCGGGAAGTATATGATTGACGTCGAAGATTTCAGAACGGAGGACAAACGGCGACTGCTCGAACAGATTTACCGGATGACGGAACAGAATTTTGCTCTCGCAAAACATTTTCTCACGAGCCGCGATCTCGATTTTTTCATGATGGTGGACATGGCTCCTGACAGGCTCCACCACGGGTTCTGGAAGTTCTTTGACAGATCGCACAGGAAACACAAGTCCCACCCGGAGTATTCGCCCGCCATCGAACGCTATTATATCTATCTTGATAGTCAGATAGGCGACCTGATCTCGGTGATCGGGGATGATGCGTACGCGATAGTCGTCTCCGATCATGGTGCAAAAAAGATGGACGGTTGCATCAACATCAACGATTGGTTTATAAGAGAGGGGTATTTGAAACTGAAGTCGCGTCCCCGAGGGACGGTTGCTTTGAAGGATGCGGCTGTGGATTGGGACAATACCGTGGCGTGGGGATGGGGCGGATACTATAGCCGCGTCTTCCTCAACGTGAAAGGGAGAGAACCTCGGGGGATAATTGAGCCGCGAGACTATGAGAATGTTCGGGACGAGATCGCTCAAAGGATCCTGGAGATACCGGACGATGAAGGGAACCCTATGGACACCCGAGCGGTCAAACCGGAGGATATCTATGCAGGCGCGCACGTTCAGAAGGCGCCGGACCTGCTTGTTTTCTTTGGCGATCTATCGTGGCGCGTCACCGAGGATATCGGACACGATTCTCTCTACGGGTTGGAGACTGAGATGGGTCCTGACGATGCCGTTCACTCGCAGTATGGGATGTTCATCTGTTCCGACTGCAAAACAGAACGGTCCAAACGGTTGGAAGGGCTGCGGCTTCTTGACGGCGCTCCAACGATTCTATCGCTGATGGGTCTCCCGGTTCCGGAAGATATGGAAGGGTGCGTGGTAAGGCTTGACTAAATGCACCACCGGGCGATGGCAAACAGCCAGAAGGAGTCGAACGTTACGCGGGAAAAGGGAGTTCTATGGATAAAGGTTTTGTGGTATGGTTCACCGGCGTAGCGGGGTCGGGTAAATCCACCGTCGCAAAAGCCGTGGAGCAGAGGTTGCGTGCGCGCGGCTTAAAGGTTGAGAATCTCGATGCGGACGAGGTCAGAAAAGCGATAAGCCCGGATCTGGGGTATTCTCTGGAAGCGCGCGATCAGAATACGCGACGATTGTCGTTTCTAGGCAGACTGCTCTCGCGCAACGGTGTGGCAGTGCTTGTCGCTGCGGTGTCGAGCTTGCGCAGGTTCCGGGATCGGGCACGCGCGGAAATCGAGAACTTTGCGGAAGTGTATGTCAAGTGCCCACTCGAAGAGTGTAAGAGACGGGATCCGAAAGGGCTATACAGGAAAGCCGAACGGGGCGAGGTCAATGATATCGCCGGAATACACCAGCCGTATGAGGAACCTCTGAACCCGGAGCTGGTGATTGACACGAACGTGCTCACCCCGGAAGAGTGTGCCGAGAAGGTGATAGAGGTGCTCGAGAACCTCGGGTTCGTCTCCGGATGCGGTGCCGCGAAAGCGCCGGCAGGTCCGGCGTACTCAGCCGAAGAAGAGGAAAAGATAAAGAAACGATTGAAGGCTCTCGGTTATATCTGATGCCGCTACGACACGCGATTCAAGAAAGCGATCGTGTAGCGGCACGGTACGAGGAATAACGATGAATCTGTTCGGGAAAAAAAGAAAAACGCCCAAGGTGTTTGTGCTCGGGCTTGACGGGGTACCCTATTCTCTTCTGATGAGGATGATAAACGAGGGGAGGTTGCCGAATCTTGCGAAGATAGTGAAAAACGGGTCTGCGCTCAAGATCAATTCGGTTATCCCGACAGTCTCTTACGTCGCATGGGCGTGTTTTATGACGGGCAAGAATCCCGGAAAACACAACATATTCGGGTTTGTTGAGCGCAGTCTCAACCCGTTCGATGTCCAGGTCATCAGTTCGGATATGCTTCGCGGAGATACGCTGTGGGACCTGCTCAACTGCGAAGGGAAACGGACAATTGTCATGAACGTCCCAGGAACGTATCCGCCAAAGGAGCTGGACGGAATATTGGTATCGGGATTCTTGACTCCGAGCATTGACAAGGCGACATACCCGCCGGGTTATGCCGACCTGTTGAAGAAGATGGATTACGTCATGGACGTTGACGTGTGGCTGGCACGCGAGTCCCGGGAAACTTTTCTCGCCCAGCTTCATCGGGCGTTGCGGAAGCGGTTCGAAGTCGCCTTCTATCTGATGAAGAAGGAGCCATGGGATTTTTTCATGTGCCACGTCATGGAGATGGACAGGCTCCATCACTTTTTCTGGAGGCAGATGGAGGAGAACCATCCCACTGAGGCAGCTCGATTCTACAACGTGTACACGGTTCTCGACGATCTTGTTGGTGAACTGACGAGTCGTTTGCCGCGAGAGGCGTCACTTGTGATCGTTTCAGACCACGGGTTCTGCCGCGCAAAACGGGAGGTGGAGTTGAATTGCTGGCTGATGAGACAGGGATGGCTGAAGTTCACCACCGATACCCCGCGTTCGTTGAGCGATATTCATCCTGAGACCCGAGCATATAGTCTGATCCCGGGACGCGTGTTCATGAATCTCAGTGGACGGGAACCGAACGGCTCTGTCGCTCCCGGTCGCGAGTATGATACGGTGAGGCAAAAGATCATCGGTGCCTTGCTGTCGTTGAGGGATCCGCAAGACGGGGTGCCTGTGATGAAAGATGTTGTTGAGCGGGAGCGGCTGTATGTCGGTCCGGCTACCGCGAACGCTGCTGACATTATCGCGGTGCCCAACGATGGATATGAGCTGAAAGCGAAGTTGGACGCAACGGAACTGTACCAGACGAGCGAACTGAGCGGGATGCACACGTACGAGGATGCGCTCTTGTTTGTCGAGAACGGAGCGGCTTCTCGAGCCGGACTGAACATATCCGATGCGATGCCGACGATTCTCGAACTGATGGCATGTCCGATACCGAGAACGCTCGATAGTGCTAGTTGTCTGGCGAAACGGCCCTCGAAACTCGAGATGTTTCTCAAAAAATAGGGTCGGATGCCGAGCGAGGTGACTGTTGAAAGAGGCGCTTATAGACCTTCACGTTCACACAACCATGTCGGATGGGACCGTATCACCGAGCGAGGTGGTACGGCTCGCGTCCCAGGTCGGACTCCGGGCGATAGCCATCACCGACCACGACACGATGCGAGGTAGCCAGCCTGCACTTGACGAGGGGAAAAAGGCTGGCGTTGAGGTGGTGCCCGGTGTTGAGGTCAGCGTGGATTTTCGCGATGGAACGATGCACGTCTTAGGGTATTACGTTGACATTACCTGTCGGGCTCTGATAGACGTTCTTGAAAGGGTCGAGTCCGCTCGTCACGATCGGAACAAGGAGATCCTGGAGAAGCTCTCGAGGCTCGGAATGGCGCTCGATTACGAGTCGGTCAAAGCCGTGGCCAACGAAGGACCGGTTGGGAGACCTCATATAGCGCAAGCGCTCGTCCAGCGGGGGTACGTCTCGACGTTACGAGAAGCTTTCGACAAATATCTTAGGAAAGGCGCTCCGGCGTACGCCGAACGGTTGAGGTTCTCTGAAGCGGAAGCGATCCAGAGCATCTGTCAAGCGGGTGGAATCCCCGTTCTGGCACATCCGAGCAGTCTGAACTGTGATGAGAAAGGGGCTTTTGCAGCTATAGTCGAGCGACTCGTTGCAGCAGGGCTTCAAGGGATAGAGGCTTACTATCCGTCTCATTCGCTCCAGATGCGCCAGATCTGCGAGCGGTTGGCTGCCCAGTACGGGCTTCTTGTGACGGGTGGAACAGATTTTCACGGGGCAATCTACCCGGAGATCAGCATCGGATTCGGTCATGGCGACCTGTATGTGCCATACTCGCTTCTCGAAAAGATGCAGGCACGACGTGCCGCGACGAATGCGGTCAGGAGTGCAGATAGAAGCGCGGTAGCGCCACGATTGGGGTCTGAACTATGACGCAGTTAAAGCGAACCTTGATCATTTGGGCTGTCCTTATGGGGCTGTTTCTGCTCTTCATTGTCTGGATCAATCGCCATGGCGACCGATACGTCAAGGCGATTGAGTTAGAGTCGAAACTGAATAGGGGGAAGGAGCTTCAGTCTTTAAAGAGGCTCGATGAAGCTATTGTCCAGTATGAGAGTGCCGTCAGCGCTGACGTGCAGGCTGTCCAGCCGCGCATCCTTCTCGCGCGCGCGTATATGGATGCTGGCAGGTATGCCGATGTCCTATCGCAAGCAGACCGCGCTGTCGAAAGCTCCTCTCGCAGAGACCGGCTGTCGGCACTACTTCTGTTGAGCGACGCGGCACGCGAGATGAGGTTGTGGGACAAGGCGCAGGCCGCACTCGAAGAAGCGCTCAAGATGTCGCCGCAGTGTGCTGAAGCCCATTTCGATATGGCGAAAGTCGCTAAGGCAATGCATCTGTATGCGCGCATGATACAGGAGCTTGATGCGGCAGGAAAACTCGACGCGAGGGAGTCGTCGCAGGACTATCAGGCGGCGAGAGAGCGAGCTCGTCAGGAGATCGCACGATACAGGAAACAGATTGAAGAAGGCGAAAAGGCGCCCGACGTTTACTATAAGCTTGGCATCCTATACAAGGAAACGGCGGCATGGAACGACGCGATTTCAGCGTTTGAGAAAGCCGTAACGTCAGGGCTGTGCGTCGCTGACGCCAATTTCTGGTTGGGAGTGCAAGCCGAGGCAGCGGGCGATCTAGATACCGCTATCGTTCTGTACAGGAAAGCCGTTGACGCGTCGGCAACCCATGTCAACGCTCAG
>Ga0315277_10011741_pt1 | contig 11009 bp, 11 predicted proteins | sample YL17G05_15_MG_FD_203695 | JGI IMG/M metagenome (GOLD analysis project Ga0315277, IMG submission 203695) | Sediment microbial communities from Yellowstone Lake, YNP, Wyoming, USA - YL17G05_15 | ecosystem: Environmental > Aquatic > Freshwater > Lake > Sediment | place: USA: Wyoming | collected... | reverse complement strand
GCGCAGGTGGATGAGGTTAAGGGCCTTCGGTTGGTTGAGGTCAATACGGGAGAGGATCAACTTTTTCGAACCTGGAATGAACTGATCTTGACCGAGCACCCGTTGAAGGATTGCCGATTGGTAGGGAGGCAATTGCGTTATCTGATCGGCTCGGACCACGGGTGGTTGGGCGCCATTGGTTTCGGTTCGTGCGCTTTGCATCTGAGTGCACGGGATGAGTGGATCGGATGGGATTCGTCCACGCGCAAGAGCTTTCAGGAGCGGTTAATTAACATGACTCGCTTTCTCATCCGCCCGCAGGTGCACTGCCAGAATCTTGCCAGCCAAGTTCTGAGCCTGTGCATCGAACGGGTAGCGAGTGACTTTGCCGCGCGGTACGGTTTCGAACCTTGGCTGCTGGAGAGCTTCGTCGACACAAAACAGCATTCGGGGACGAGTTATCAAGCGGCCAACTGGTTGCCCATCGGCACAACAGCAGGACTCGGACGGAACGCGCACGGAAATCGGCCATCGAAGACGCCCAAGGCGGTGTATGTCTATGAGCTGACTCGTGACTGGCGCAGTCGTATGGGCCTCCCACCCCTCAGCGAAAAAATCAAGCCTGTGAGTCTGGAAGAGGCTTGTCACAACGGGAACTGGGTAGAAGCGGAGTTTGGCAATGTGGACTTGGGTCATAGGGACCGCGAGCAGCGCCTGGTGCGCATTGCCATCGCCAAGGCTCAACAGCCTTCGGCTCCGTACACGGAGTGCTTCGCGGGAAATCGGCACGAGCTGAAAGCCTACTATCGGTTCATCGACAGTGAAGCGACGGAGGTCAATCCGGAAAGTATCATGCACGGTCACCGCGAACGGACCATCGGTCGCATGAAAAAGTGTCAACGGGTCTTGGTGATTCAGGACACGACGGACCTGGACTTTTCCGAACGGTTGCACTGCAACGGTCTCGGCGACGTTGGCAAGAACCAAACCGGCGCCGTGAGCCAGGGGCTGAAGATGCATTCATCGCTGGCTGTGTCGGAAAAGGGTGTGCCCCTGGGAGTGCTGAAGACGCAGATCTATGCGTCGCATTACGACGAAACCAAAAAGGCGCAGGACCGGCCCATCGAAGAGAAAGAATCGTATCGTTGGCTGAGCACGATAGATGACCTCAACGAAGCGGCCGGGTATCTCCCGGAAACCGAACTGATCGCTATTGGGGACCGGGAAAGCGATATGTTCGAGTTATTCGATTCCCGCCGGCGCAAGGCGCCCAGAGTTCACTTGCTTGTCCGCGCCAAGCACAACCGTTGCCTGGAAGAAAATTCCCGGAAACTGTTCGATCACCTCGATGCCCTGCCGGTGATGGCCCAAGCGCGGATCGAGGTCCCTCGACAACGGGAAAAGAAATCGAAGCCCAGCAAACCGGGACGCATCGCGCTGCCGGCCCGAACGGCACATGTCGATTTGAAGTGGGAAAGGGTGACGATTTCGCCGCCTGACACACCGCAGACCTGGAACCTGCAACCCGTCGAAATATATGCTCTGTCCGTTGTGGAACCCCATCCGCCGGAGGGTGCCAAAGCACTGCGCTGGGTGTTGTTGACTACCGTCCCGATCTGCTCGCGCAAAGAGGCATTGCTTTGCTTGCGCTGGTACACAATGCGCTGGCGCATCGAAGAATGGCATCGAGTTCTGAAAAGCGGATGTCACATTGAATCCCATCAGCATCGCACTGCGGATAGATTGGCGCGCGCCATATGCATTGATGCCGTTATCGCCTGGCGGGTCATGTTACTGGCATTACTCGGCCGGGAAATCCCGGAAATGCCCTGTGAGTTGTTGTTTTCTTCGTGGGAATGCAGGTTGCTCGAAAGACTGCAGCCGCTGGTGGCCCCGGATACAATGACGGGTAAAAAAAACTGTGCATAGGAATCGCCATGATCATTATTAGCCGTCTCGGAGGGGCTTTGAACAGAAGCGGGAAAGAGCCACCTGGACCACAGACGCTGCTACGTGGCCTCAAGCGCTTTCAGGATATTGCACTGGGAACTATGTTGTTCGGTTATGGACCGATCGATCTTATTGCTATTAATCACTTTACGGGGCACGCGCAGGGCTAGGCGGAGACATTCCGCTCGGGCAGCGTGCGTGTCAAAGCCGTACCGCTCTTTGAGCCCATCCGTATCGCAATCGACTGGCAGGGAGTCCGCGGCTTCAACTGTTCCGGTCGGCATGATCCACCTCCTTGACGACCCCCCTGCGGGCGGCCGGACTCGCCAATTCCTGCCGCATGCGGCTGAGCGTGGCCCTGAGCTCCTCCTGACTGGGGAACGCTATCGCACCCGAGGGACAGACTTGAGCACAGGCGTCGCAGCCCAGGACACAACTATAGGGATTCTTGACGATGGGATGCGCGTTTGCTTCGTCCCATTCAAAAACGCCGTTTCGGCAGAAGTCGAGACATGCTCGATCACCGGTGCAGACATCGGTGTTTACGGTGGGATACCACGGGATGCTTTCTCTGGGGATGCGCGGCATGATGCTATTCCTCCTTCGCTGCAGAACTGAGACACCTGCCTTCCAGGCCTCCTGAATCCGGGCTACGCCGCAGGCGCGGTCACCGGAGCCTTCAGCAGGCCTTCGATTGTTTGCTTCAGGCGGTTCAGAATGCCCTCATTGTCGGTGCCTCGAACGTCCAGCATGATGAAGCGCTCGGCCGGGAATCCCGTCGTCCTCAAGATTTTGGCAAACAGCTTTCCCTGCGCCTTGGGCGCGCAGGCGGCGCTAATAACATAGGTGTCGTCGCCGGCGGAGCGGAGCACGTCGATCAATGCCTGGTTGCCCCCCTGGCCACAAGTCATCGGGTGCAACATGACATATTTGACCTCCAGTTCCGATTCGAGCTGGAACGGAAGGGTATTCATATCGCTATTCTTGAACGAAGGGCACAGCCCTTTACAGTTGCACAGCAGAACTTTGATCTCCATTGTTGACCTCCTTGCCCAATCCTTTGTTTTCGGATTGTGCAGATCCGGAAATATCTCGCCTCATCCAATCGCTCCGTTCCATATGAGCCTTCATGCGTGAAGTGTCTTCCTGGAACGGCCCGAAATGCGGCATGATTGACTCCAAGAACTCGCGCAGCGCCTTGCCGATGTCGCCTTTCAGAGCCAGCGAACAGTAGATTCGCGTGCCCACACGACGATCACGAATCAACCCAGCCGATCTCAGGTAGGCAAGATGCCGGGACAGTAACGGCTGCGGAAGCCGCAGGATAGCCTGCATGTCGCACACACAAGCCTCCCGGAAAAGGAGAATGCCGATGATTCGCAGCCGCGTTCGATCCGCTAATGCCTTGAGCATTTTATTTAAAGAGTCCATCTTATCATCCTAATATACGTCTATACGGATTATATGATTGATTGAGTAGGTTGTCAAGAACAATGAAGCGATGCTGCCAAGACAAACCAGAAATAAAATGCTTTGCCCGTATCAAGCGGGAGATGGAAGTTTGCAGTCGTAGGGATTAGGAATGTTTAAAAGCATGCCGAACGCCGCAGCCGGCACTTGCCGAGCCGGTGCGCACGACGCCATTTGGATTCAAAGTTCAATTGTTTACGGCTGATCGGCACTTTCAAGGTGCTGTCTGAGAACCTACCAAGCTCAGATTGCCGGCAGTATCCGGAAGCCTTCCAGTCGCGCCGCATCGCGCAACCGATGGTCCAAGCAGACAAACTCCAGCATTTCCGCCCGTCCCTTCGCCCATACGAGGGCCGCGGCCAATTGCAGGGAATCAGCGGCGCGGAGGGGATGCAGGCGCAGCACGCGGCCGGCGCCTTCGCGGACCAGCGTGCCGGGCTGTATTTCGGCCCACACAGCCGCGAGATCTGCAACAAAGGCGCGGGCTCTGTCCTCCCCCTCGGAGTCCAACCCTTTTTCACGCCGCAAACGCGCGAAAGCGGAGAAACACTCCACGGGCGTCCCCCACCAGGCGACGATTCCCCTGTCTTCTTCCAGGATTCTCCGGATCAAGGAACTCCGTGGTTCGCTCAGGCAGAGCGGAAGGATGGCCGATGCGTCCCAGAACTTCATCGGCCCAGCTCCCTGTCATCCATGAGGACCGCCAGACCGCGGCTCGACATGTCCTCGGGGCGAGGCAACTTCCAGAAGCTCCGGGGTAGTTTGGCCGCCCCGATCCGCACCAGGCCGGCTCGCTCCAGGTCGAGCAAGTGATCCGATATGGCCTTATCGCTTCGTGAAACCGGGACCAGGCGGGCAACCGGTCTTCCTCGCTCGGTCACCATTACTTCCTCTCCCGCCTTGACCCGCTCTACGTATGCACTCAAGGTCGCTTTCAATTTGGAGATCGTGGTACTGATCATTGGGTCTCCTTAGTCATATCTAAGTGACCAATATAGTCTCACATGGGAATGCTGTCAAGAGCGTATATTTCGGTGGTCCGTCACTCCCGTGTGGAAGAGAAACGAGGGCGGGCTTGATTATAATAAGTCTTCCATTCACTTAAGATTCTTCTCAGATGACCCTCGCTGATCGGGATCAGAAAATCGAGACATTCCCGGCGCATACCCGGAAAAACGGAGGCGCGCGCAGCAGCTACGTGAGTGAATATACCTGATTTGCGTCAGATGCCCCGGGTGTGAACTGGGTGATGGCGGGGCACCAGAACGGGAAACTCAAGTAAGCGATAGATAAAGCAAAGCTTATTATCGCCGTTAGAATGGTTAGCCATCTGGCCGCTTATTTGCATATTCTACTAGGCGGATGGATACTTGAATGCTACCCAGCAGACTGGATGAGATCCTCAAAGCCGCAGCCGATCCTACACGCCTGCGTCTCCTCAATCTCCTATGCCTCGGCAGCATCCGCGTTTGCGACCTACAGGCCGTGCTCCGGATTCCGCAGCCCAGTGTTTCGCGGCACCTGGCCGCACTGAGACATCCCGGGCTGGTTACCGATGTTCGAGAAGGAACGCACATTTCGTACTCCCTCACCCCAGCGACGACGCCTCAGGTTGAGGCGCTGCATGATCTCCTGGACCGTTGCTGCTCGGAAGACGCTGTTATGCGGGCCGATATCGTGCGTTTGCGAGATGCGGTTAACGCCGGCACTTGCCGGCTGGAGACCGCCGGCACAGAGACTTCTCCTCTGCCGGAGCGAAAGTTGAGGGCAAGCCGGCCCGAGAATGGGCCCGGATCGAAAAACACAGGCGAGGAAGATGCTGGGACTGGTTGACAAGTTGTCGTTCTGCGCACGCGAGAGGCTTATGTGGAGGTTTGTGCGTGCGCCTGGGCTCTCCGATTTTGCCCAGCAGGTGGTCGGCTCAACGGCCCCAAATCCTTGGGATCCTGTTCAGGCGACACCGCCGCTATCTGCCTCCTACTGTACCATCGCCAGCGGCTAAGGGGATCGTGCTTTCGCAATCGAGCATGCATTTAAGAGAATCAGAGGATTAGTCAGTCGTGTGGCGACGGCTTGAAAAGGCCGAAAGGAATGGAGAGCCGAAGCCGCAGATCTGTAAACAAAAATCGGACGGCGAGCTGTGGCCTCATTGGACGTGACTTCATTGCCCATATTAAGAGGATCGATCATGGCAGGCGAAACAAAAGATTGCTATGGGAAGATGTTCCCGCCGGTCATCAGGCAACCCGACAATGTCACGATGGCTGGCAAGGTTCTCAGCTATCACGTTGAACACTCAGGTGTGATGGCTACGGACCGCTCGGTCATGGCCGACGAGAAGGCGTGGCGGCAGTGCGTGATTTGCGAGGAGCACGAAACCTGTTATCGCCTCTCCATCAGCAAGCTGCTGCTGGAGATCGCGCTCACTGCCTGAACGTGCGCTGCGTGTGCGCTCCTGCAGAGCTGAGAGGATCGCCTCCCCGCGCTCACACTCGCGAGGCAGAACGGCAACCGATCTGAGTCAATCTACTGAGGAATGCTCCAATGAAGTCAAAATCCTTCGTCAAAGCAGCACTTCTTATTTTTGTTTTTGGGAGCCTTGCTTTTCTCGCGGTCAAGGAATCACGCCAGCAGACGGCACCCGGTCGAGTTGCCGCCCGGGGCCGGGAACTCGGCAGCAACAGCGTACAACCCTTCCACGCGGTGTCCGCAGCGAAAGCACAGGCCGCCAAGGTCATCGCGTACTACTTCCACACTACTTACCGCTGCGCGACGTGCCGGCGCATCGAAACCTATTCCCGCGTCGCCATCGAGACGGCTTTCGCGCAGGAACTGCAGGACGGCCGACTTGAATTTCGCCTCGTCAACTGCGAGTTGCCCGCAAATCAGCACTACGTGCAGGAATACAATCTGTTTGCAAAGTCGCTGGTGCTTGTCCGGATGAAAGAGGGGAAGCAGATCGAGTGGACCAACCTCAGCCGCGTGTGGGACTATGTGGGGGATATGCCGACTTTCCTCGCTTACGTCCAAGGCGAGGTTCGCAAGTACCTGGAGAAGAGTTAGTGGACCCGTATTTCGTCGCGTCGGCTTCCGCGCTTTGGCTTGGCATCCTGACCTCCATCAGCCCATGCCCTCTCGCCACGAACATTGTCGCTGTTTCCTTTGTAGGCCGAGACGTCCGCTCTCCCGCGCGCATCCTGGCAACGGGACTTCTTTACACCCTCGGCCGGACCGTCACCTACGCCGCGCTCGGGGTGTTGCTCGTCAGCAGCGTTTTGGCGATCTCTCAGGTTTCCTTGGCTCTCCAGTACTGGATGAACCGCCTGCTGGGACCGATTCTGATTCTGGTCGGCATGTTCCTGCTCGACCTGCTCCGGATCAATTTCTTGACTTCGCTCATGAGCAACTCGCTGCATGATCGAGCCCAGTCGTGGGGAACGTGGGGAGCGGGACTGCTGGGCATGATTTTCGCCCTCTCATTCTGCCCGGTATCCGCGGCGCTCTTTTTCGGGAGCCTGATCCCCCTCTCACTCAAAGCTGGATCGAAGATCGCCTTGCCGGCCCTGTATGGAATTGGAACCGGATTGCCGGTGGCGCTGTTTGCGATTGGGCTGGCCGCTGGAGCGCAGACAATCAGCGCCGCCCTTAACAAACTTGGCGAAATCGAAAGGTGGGCGCGACACGCTACTGGCGCCGTTTTTGTAGCTGTTGGTATCTATTACACCTGCGACCACATTCTCGAGCTGTTCTGACCGCATTGCCTGTGGGCTTAGTGGGACCGTCATATTCCGCCTGGAAGGCAGGGGGTCGTTTTGACAGACCGCAAACGAGTATGTATCTGGCCACATACACTCCTTGCTTTGGCACTCTTGTCCATCCCGGTGGCCGTGCCGGCACAATCCTCCGGGCAGTCGCAGGAAAACCCCGGGGCTCAGGATCCATCGCCTTCGGCCCCGGACAAACCGCGCCGTGGACCCTTCACTCTCGAGTTCCACGGGCAGATGCGTGCCCGCTACGAACACGACGGCGGCTTCACCGTGAAGGGCTACGAGCCAGCCGGCCACGATCAGTTGCTGCTGGAGCGCGTGCGCCTCGATCTGTCGATGCGCATCCACGAAAATACACGCTTCTTCCTCCAGTTACAGGATGCGCACGCGCTTCTCACACGGTTCGATGACAAGGATTTCCCGAAGAGCAATCCCCTCGAGGACACGCTCGATGTGCGCCAGCTCTACTGCGAGTGGCTCCACATCGGCGGCAGCGCGGTAGGTTTCAAGATCGGAAGGCAGCAGATCTCCTATGGAGACCAGAGGGTTTTCGGTCCAGGCAATTGGGGGAACACCGGGCGCTTTGCCTGGGACGTTGCGATGCTCAAAATCGACACAAAGTGGTTCTCATCGGATCTCTGGACTGGAAGCTCCCTGCGCTACAAGAGCGACTTGTGGCCCGACCCGCGAACCGAAGACTTTATGACCTTTGTCAATTACACGCAGGTCAAGAAGCTGCCCTTCAGACTCGACGTCTTTTACGTACTGAAGAGTGATACCAGCGGCATGGTCTCCGCCGAATCGAAGACCGGCAACCTCCTGTCGCACACCCTGGGATTCCAGGCGGAGGGGAGGGCGTTTAAGGTTCTGGATGGCGAGGCTACTTATGCGGGCCAGTTCGGAAAGCAGGGAGGCGACAAGGTGCGTGCCCAGGGGGCGAGCGGGAAACTCGGCGTCACGCTGCCGCTCGCCTGGACTCCCCGGATTGGAGCGCAGTTCACGTGGGGCTCGGGAGATTCCGATCCCGCCGATGGCATTCACGGGACTTTCGATGGCGTCTATGGCGGGCGGGACATCTACTTTTACGGTTATCTGAACCTCTTTTTCTGGGCAAATCTGCTCGATTCCGAGGTTGACTTCAGCCTGCGCCCTCACCGCGCTGTAACTGTGAACGCCGAATACCATCACTTTGCCCTCGACCAGCCCAAGGACGCCTGGTACTCGACCGGCCTGCAGGCACAGCGCCGCGACCCGTCCGGACGATCCGGCAGAAACCTGGGCGATGAGATTGACCTTCGTGTGTCCTGGACGCTGCGGAAGCGGCTGGAAATCATGGCCGGATACGGACGTTTTTTCCCCGGGCCCTTTATGGCCAGGACGGGAACCGCAGCTGCGGCCAACTGGTACTGTCTTCAAACTGCTTACACCTGGTAGAGGTATGCCATGAAGCTCTCATCCTCCGATCACTCACTGTCCTCAAATGCATTTGCTGTCTTTATTGCCTTGATTGTCCTCATCAGTGTTGTCGCGTGGGCCAGTGCTTTGGATCCGGCAGCGACTCCACGAAACGCCGATCGTCCGGCGAGGGCGCTGGGCGTCTGCCCGCCGTTCCCCCTGCGCGATGAATCCGGAAAGGTGATCGACCCGGTCCGGGGCGTCAATGACAACGTCCCTTACTCGCCGAAACAAACATGTGGCGCTGCTGGTTGCCACGACTACGCAAAAATCACCGAGGGATTCCACTTCACCCAGGGAAAGGGTGAAGCGATGCCGCCTGAATACGCGGCCCGCTATAACTGGGCCAGCAGCCCTGGCAACTACGGCGGCAACTGGTGCTCGCCTGCGCCGCTCTACCGGCAGCTTGCGCCCAAGAAGAACACCAGTGCCCGGACCATCGATATGACTTCCTTCGACTTCGTCACGGCCACCTGCGGCAATTGCCATCCCGGCGGCGGACCAATGGAGTACGACCGCGACGGAAGGCGTTACGACCAGCGGATGGCCGAGCCGGGCGCCGGACTGACCCCCGGCGGTGAGAACGGACTGGACGGCGACTACTACAAGGCGCGCTGGTCGGAAACGGGCGTCATCGAGGCGGACTGCCTCCTCTGCCACATGCCCGAGTACGACTATAAAAAGCGCAACGCACAGCTTGCGAACTTGAACTTCCGTTGGGCGGCAACCGAAGGCGCGGGCTTCGGCTCGATCGTCGGCAAAGTCGCCGCCGGCGAAAAGCCAATGGTTGAGTACAGGAAGGAGCTGTTCGATGAAAATGGGAATGTAACCGTCCACATCGCGCGAACACCGCGCAACGAAATCTGCCTGAACTGCCACTGGAAGCCAGGGTGGAAGAAGCGCGGTGCCTCCTTCACGGCCCATACCGACGTGCATCTGGCGAAAGGCTTGAAATGCGTGGACTGCCACACCGCCGGCAGCAGGGCCTCCGACGCGAGGATTCGCGGGCGCGAGCTACACCAATTTGGCAAGGGCGACGACCCGTCCGGCTGGGTGCGCAACGACCTGGACAACTCGGTTCGCAGTTGCGAATCTTGCCACACGGACGGCACGCTGGGCGCGCCGGTCGCGAGGCACGCATGGCTGCCCCCGCTGCACCTGGACAGGATCGCTTGCGCTACGTGTCACATCCCCCGGCGTTACACGAAGGCGGCGTTGGTACAGGCCAGCGACGTGTTCAATCCGGCACCTCGCATTACGCCGCCGCCGAAGAAGATCTGGACCTTCTACGACCAGCACATGCAGTTTTGGAATCACTACGGCGAGCTCGACCTTTTTACAGTCAAGGACCAGCCGGTCGACGAGTTTAGGCCGACCCTGGTCCGCTACAAGGGCAAGATCTTTCCGGCCAACCAGGTCCACAGCTCATGGGTGGGCTTCGAGGAAGACGGCAGACCTGGGCTGAACCAGCTCTTCATGAGAGACTTCTATTCGATGTGGCTCCAGCATGAGAATGACCCATTGAAATATCCGCAGCTTGCGCGGATCCGCGACGACAATGGCGACGGCATGATTGAAGTCAATCGGCCCGAGGAAATCGACGCCCTCCTCGAAGCCACGTCGGCATTCCTGAAATCCACATCGTTTCCGCTGCAGGGGAAGCGCCTGGTGTACGTCAACGATAGCCGGAAATATTATTCTGGAAGCGACTTCCGCGAAATCCCGCACCGGGAGTACGAGGCCACGGCCTATGCCTCGGTCTATAAGTACTCGCACAACGTCTTGTCGGCCAAAGCGGCGCTGGGCGCCGGCGGATGCAAAGACTGCCATGCCGCTGACTCCGCGTTCTTCTTCGCGCCCGTGGTCCGTTACCCGTTCGGTCCTGACGGAAAGCCGATCTACGCCGCGCAGCACGACATCATCGGGTACGACGGCTCACCGCGTGAATATGGCGGGATTGTGGCGGCAACTCAGGCACTTTTCCGGTGGCTCACGGTGATCGTTATCGGTGGAATGTTGATTCACATTGTTCTGGACATCATTGCCAGGAGACGTGACGCGGCAGTGATTCCAGAAGACAGCTCCGATCAGTCCATGCTGCGCTTTAACTCGCATTTCCTGGCTCAACACCTGCTGCTGATGACCAGCGTGATCCTGTTGCTGTTTTCGGGGATGTTCGTATTCGGAACGAGGTACCCCGGCGCTAGTTGGGCATCCGCTCTGACCGGTGTTCTGGGGGGGCTGGACTTCTGGCGCGTGGTACACCGGCTGGGCGCGTCCATCCTGGTTTTCGTGTGCGGATACCACGCGATCTACAGCTTGATCCACCCCGAGGGCCGTCGTGACTTTGTCCTCCTTCTGCCACGGCGGCGTGATTTTCGGGAGTTT
>Ga0315277_10011739_pt1 | contig 11011 bp, 7 predicted proteins | sample YL17G05_15_MG_FD_203695 | JGI IMG/M metagenome (GOLD analysis project Ga0315277, IMG submission 203695) | Sediment microbial communities from Yellowstone Lake, YNP, Wyoming, USA - YL17G05_15 | ecosystem: Environmental > Aquatic > Freshwater > Lake > Sediment | place: USA: Wyoming | collected... | reverse complement strand
GAGAAGATCGGGCAAATCAACATGCCTTGTGTGTATCAGGATGCGCTGGGCTCGGACGAGCGAAGCAAGATGGAAGGGTGCAGGAAGTTCACCCTCGGGAAAAGCGAGCCGGGCGTCGGACCGGCGGGCGGCTTCTTCACACTGGCGAATACGATCCTTCTCGAAGGTTCGGGCCAGCAGGCGAGATTCTTCAACGAGCTGCAGCAGTTGGCAACGAAACAGACGCGTCTCGGCATTCCTCTGTTGCAGACGGAGGAAGGGACTCACGGCTTGATGTGCTCGCTCGGAACGATTTTCCCGGAAGGGCCGGGCTTGGGGAGCATGTGGGACCTGGACCTGGTTCGCGATATCTACGCCGCAGCGGCCGGAGAGGCGCGGGCCGTGGGCATTCACCAGTTGTGCACGCTCGTCGTGGAGCCCATCCGCGACCCTCGCCTGGGCCGGAATCAGGAGGCATACAGCGAGGACCCGTTCTTCTGCAGCCGCATGGCGCAGGCCGTTGTGGAGGCCGTCCAGGGGCACGACATCAAGTCGCCCGAGCACGTTGTGAGCGTCCTGTGCCATTATCCCGGTCAGAGCCAGCCCGTCAGCGGACTCGAGCGTGGCACGATGGAGATTTCGGAGAGGACGCTGAGAGAGGTCTTCCTGCCGCCCTGGGTCGCCGGGATCAAGAAGGCTGGGGCGCTGGGCGTGATGGCGACGTACCCCACGATCGATGGCGTGCCGAACCATGCCTCGGAGTGGATTCTCACGCATATCCTCCGCGACGAGCTCGGCTTCCAGGGACTGGTCCTGAGCGAGGGCAACGGCATCGAGACGCTTCTCTACGAGCGCGTGGCCAGAGACGGCCGGGAGGCGGGCGCGCTAGCCCTGCGCGCCGGCGTCGATGTCGGTATCTCCTACGAGTCGGCGTATATGCAGGATATGGCCAAGAGCATCGAGCAGGGGCTCGTGCCGGAAGCATTGCTCGACCGTGCCGTCCGTCGCATCCTGAGGATCAAGTTCGAGCTCGATCTGTTTGAGAATCCGCTCGTCGAGGTCGCGCGAGCGGAACAGACCGTGCACAATGCGAAGCACCAGGAACTGGCCTTGCAGGCGGCTCGGGAAGGTATCGTGCTGCTTAAAAACGAGAGCAACCTGCTGCCTCTGAACAAGAATGTGGATTCCATTGCGGTCATCGGGCCGAATGCCGATCAGGCGAAGAATCAGTTGGGCGATTATGTCTCGCTGACGGTCCTGCAGGACATCACGACGATTCTTGAGGGTATCAAGGCGACGGTTTCGCCGCAGACGAAGGTGGAGTATGTCAAGGGCTGCGACGTTGTGGGTACGGGGCACAATGAGATTGCCAAAGCCCGGGAAGCAGCGCGGCGGGCCAAGGTGGCTGTCGTCGTAGTCGGTGAGAACGAATGGCGCTCGCCCAATCGAACGGGAACGGATGGCGAGGGGTACGATGCCGCCACACTCGAGTTGACGGGGTTGCAGCTCGACCTCGTCAAAGCTGTTCACGAGACCGGGACACCGACGGTTGTCGTTCTGGTCAACGGCCGGCCGCTCGCGATTCGTTGGATTGCGGAGAATATTCCGGCCGTGGTCGAGGCCTGGCTGCCCGGTGAAAAAGGCGGGCAAGCGGTCGCCGAAATCCTCTTCGGAGACTGCAATCCCAGCGGTCGGCTGACGGTGACGGTACCGCGCCACGTCGGGCAGTTGCCGGTTTACTACAACTCCAAACCGTCGAAAGCGTACTGGATCGAGCACGGCTGGGGCAAGCCGTATGTGGACATGGAGGCGTCACCACTCTATGAGTTCGGCCATGGCTTGAGTTACACGCCCTTCGAGTACAGCAGTCTGAAGATCGAGCCGAAGACTACCGGCGTGGGAGGCACTGTGTACGTCAGTGCTGACGTCAAAAACACGGGGAAGCGTCCCGGCTGCGAGATCGTCCAGCTCTATCTCGATGACGTCCTCAGCAGCGTTGTGACGCCAATGAAGGAGCTGCGGGGCTTCGAGAGAATTCGGCTGGAACCCGGCGAGAAGAATACCGTGACGTTTGCGCTCACGCCGGAGCACCTCGCATTGTTGAATCGTCATCTGGAGTGGGTCGTCGAGCCTGGGACGTTTGAAGTCATGCTGGGCCATTCCTCCAGGGATATTCGTCTGAAGGGCACGTTTGAGGTGACGGGCCAGGGGGCACAGAGCAGGCCTTAGATTGTGGAGACGCAAAGTTTGGCGTGTCCATGTCTCCGGCCGCGCACTTTGTTTGCTGTTATCCATTGCACTTGCCGGCGAATCCGGTATGCTCTCTCCCTTCTGCGCTGGGTGTCAGCTCCACGCTTGCGTGGACATGTGGTCAAAGGACCCTTGCATGCTCACGTGAGCGTACTCATGGCGCCCAGCCGGGTAGTATTGGAGATTGAGGGGCACACATGAATCATCGGTCCCTTAGGGTGCAGTGGTCGCAGTTGATCGTTCTCTCCGGCGTTCATTTCCTGGTGGACATGTTCGGGAATATGCTCCCCGCGATCCTGCCGGCGATTCGCGATCAGTTCGGGGTCACGCTGTCCGTGGGCGGCTTCATCCTCGCGTCACTGTCACTGGCCGCAAACGGCGTGCAGATTCTTACGGGGCACATGAGACCGAACAAGACCGGCCCCTTCTTTCTGCACCTCGGGATGATTCTGTCCGCGGGCATATGCCTGATGGCATTGGCTCCTCAATCGGCAGCAGGCATTGTCCTTCTCTTTGGCTTAGGCGTGATTGGCGGCAGCGGCATCGCCGTGGCTCATCCGGAGGGATTGCGGGCGGTGCATACGCTCGACCGGATCTCGCCGGCCCTGAGCACGGCCGTCTTCATGACCTCCGGATTCTTCGGCTTCGCCGGCGGCGGCGTGATCTCGGCGGTCCTGGTTGCCTCGTACGGGTTGAGGGGCCTCTATCCACTCGTTGTCTGTCCCGTCGTCGGCATCCTGGCGGTCATCATATCGAGGGTACATCTCTCTACGGAGGACAGCCCGGCACAGGCTGTCCACGGGCAGGCAAATCACACGTCCCACCTGTTGCCGTTCTGGAAGGTGCTGCTGATCGGGCTTCCGGCGGCGGTCTCCACAACGATTGTCCTGCAGCTTGCACCGACCTATCTCGACGAGTTGGGATTCGGCCTGACGTTCGGAGGCTTCTCGGAGGCCGTGTTTGGCTGGGGCGGCGCGGTGGGCCCCTTCGTCTGGGCCTGGATCGCTCACAAGAAGGGTGACCTGCGGTCCTCCGTCTGGGCGTTTTTGGCCTCCGCTCCCTTCATGGTGTTGTACCTTGCGTTCGCCGCGCATCCCGCGGCCGCCTGGCTGCTTTTCGGCGTAGGCTTCTCCTCCATGTCCGCCTACATCCTGACCATCACGATGGCCCGGAACTCGCGCGGTTTGCGTCTGGGCCAGCGGATGGCTTGCATCGTCGGCGGTACGTGGGGGATCGCGATGATTGTTTTCCTGCCCATGGCGGCCGTGGCCGACTGGGTGGGCACGGGTCCCATTCTGACGCTCACTCCGGCGGGTTATCTCCTGTCGGGATTACTGAGCTTCTACGTGCTGAGACAGCACCCGGAAGCGGCCCGGGCCTATCCGGTCACATTCGTAGAGACGCATAATCTTGCGTCTCTGCGGCCGGGGCCACATGAACCACTGTCTGTTGGAGAACATCCGGATTGAGAATGCCGGTCCGAATACCACCCGCAACATCTGTATCGTGGCAATGGAGGCTTGCCATTAATCAATCACCCGGCTTGCTATCGATTGTGCGGTGGATTGACTTGGCAAGGTCCGAGAGGCGGACGGCCTGCTCCTTCGTGTAGATGCCCACGCGGATTCGCTCCAACTGGTCAAGGTATCCCCCGGTGCCCAGCCGCTCACCCAGGTCGTGCGCCAGCGACCGTACATAGAATCCGGGACCGGTTATCAGCCTCACATCGACATGAGGCCAGGAATACCCCAGGAGTTCGATCTTCTTCACTTCGACCTTGCGCGGCAACAGGAGAGACGCAAGTTCCTGCGGGTCCATTTTTCGTTTTCTTGCCAGCTTGTAGGCGGTCCGGCCGCCGATCTTGACGGCGGAGAACGCCGGCGGTCGCTGGCTGATCATGCCTTCGAAGCTCTCCAGGGCCTGCCGGACCTGCTCTTCCGAAGGAATCTCCACGGGCTGAACCTCCTCCTTTCGCCCCTCGCGGTCATCGGTGGTGCTTCGCCACCCGAGTCGGATACGCGCCACATACTCCTTTTCGGTCCCCGCGACCAGTCCTAATTGCTTCGTTGCTGCCCGGCCCACGCCGACTACGAGCACGCCTTTCGCGCAGGGATCAAGCGTGCCGGCGTGGCCTACGCGCTTCGCACCGGTCAGACGCCGGACCGCATCGACCACCCCGTAGGAGGTCATCCCTTCCTCTTTGTAGACGGCGAAGATACCTTTTGGCGGAATCATGGAACCCCAGATAGTAATCGGTAAATAGGAAATTGTAAACCCTTCGCCAATCTGCTATAATTCTGGCGACGAGCATCAGTGGGTTTTCAGCAGGTGGCAGGCAGGACAGGCAGGTTTTGTGTCCATGCGCTTGTTCGAACCAGCATGGGCCATGAAATTGAGACGCAAGATTGTGCGTCTCCGCCGGAGAAGGAGGAAAGATATGAATCTTTCGCGAGGCTCACGGAACTGCGGGTTGGGGATGGGGGATGGCGGATGTGGTCCTCTGATCTTTGCCTTTTATCTTCTATTCTCTGTCCTCTGTTCTTTAGCCTCTGCAGGGAAGTACGGGGGCGGCAGCGGCACGGCTGAGAGCCCTTTTCTCATTTACACGACGGAAGACTTCATCACAATGAGCAATACCCCTTCCGATTGGGACAAAAGCTTCAAGCTGATGCGCGATATCGACCTATCCGGCTATGACGAGAGGAATTTTCGTGCCCTTGGTCGATGGTTTGGCCTGGGCGTCCTGGAGAACAAGCCGTTCAGTGGTACCCTCGACGGCAACGGCAGGACCATCTCGAACTTCCGGTACAAGGACGTACACCAGGAGTACGTCGGCCTGTTTTCCTACGTGACCGGCGTAATTACGAACCTCGAGCTCGTGCAGGCGACGGTGATTGGTGACGCCTCGGGGACCGGCGCCCTCGTGGGATACCTGGAGAGGGGCGGTGTCAGACAGTGTTCGGCCAGCAGGGTCTACGTCTCCGGCAATCTCTGCGTAGGTGGACTGGTCGGGTTGGCGGACAGCGGTTTGGGCAAATGCTCCGTGCGCGGTCAGGTCTCCGGCATTTCGTATGTCGGCGGTCTGGTCGGACAATGCGGCAAAGGGACCCTGTTTCAGAGCTATTCGAAAGCCACGGTTGTGGGCAACGACAGCGTCGGTGGCTTAGCCGGCGCTATCATGAATGACAATGCTGTGGTCGATTCGTGCTATGCGAGCGGCGGTGTGGACGGCAGCCAGTACGTCGGCGGGTTGGTGGGGCAGGTGGTGCAGGGCACGCTTTTCCGGTGTTATTCGACCGGCCCGGTCGCCGGCAAGTCCAACGTCGGGGGCTTTGTCGGCAGCCTGCGGGTGCTCGGGAAATCGTTAGGCTCGTTCTGGGACACAGAGGCCAGCCGGCAGGCGACCAGTCCCGGCAGTCAGGGGAAGACAACCGCGGAAATGCGGACCATGGACACATATCTGGCGTCCAACTGGGATTTCATCAACGTGTGGACAATCTGTGACGGCATCAACTACCCGGTGCTGTTGTGGCAGATCCCTCGGGGCGATCTGGTTTGTCCGGACGGTGTGGACTGGGTCGACTTTGTTTGGTTCGCGAGGAATTGGCGCCATAATGATTGTGTCGAGTTGAATTCCTCGTGCGAGGGTGCGGACCTCGATTCGTCCGGCTCCGTAGAATACCCTGATTTGGCTATTTTTGCCGAGACCTGGCTTGACGGCATGGATTAGTCGTTCGTCGCTGCTGGGTGGGGACGCACAATTGAGCATCTCTACTGATTCATGATGAATGGGGGTGGTCGATGGAGAATGCAGGCGTTTCTCTGGCGGGTAAGACGGCACTCGTCACCGGTGCGGCCAAGCGCATCGGCAGGGCCATTGCTCTGGGTTTCGCCCAGAATGGGGCCCACGTCGTGGTACACTACAACCAGTCCGAACGAGACGCCATGGACGTCTGCGAGGAGATTCAGCGGGCCGGTGTCCGGGCGTGGCCGGTCAGGGGAGACCTGATGGACCCTCAGCAGGTGGAAGGAGTGTTCAAGGAGGCGGTCACTCAGGCAGGCGCCATCGATATCCTGGTCAATAATGCATCCATTTTCGAGCGGGATACACTCTGGGAGGCGACGGAAGAGTCGATTGTGAAGAACCTGCGCATCCATGCCATCGCGCCTCTTATTCTGGCAAGGGAACTGGCCAGGCAGGGCAGGGCGGGGCACATCGTCAATCTGCTGGACACCCGCGTGGCGGTCTATGACAGAGAGCATGCCTCCTACGACATCAGCAAGAATGTGCTGCTGACGTTGACCGGCATGTTGACTCTGGAACTGGCCCCGAACGTAGCCGTCAATGCCGTGGCGCCTGGCTCGATTCTGCCGCCGCTTGGGCAAGGGGAAACCTATCTGGCGAAGCTGGCCCATGCGAATCTGCTGAACCGGTACGGTGGTCCGCCGGATATCGTCGAGGCGGTGCTGTTCTTGTCACGCAGTCGATTCATCACGGGCCAAGTCATTTACGTGGATGGTGGGATTCACCTGAAAGGACACCTATATGATTGACGACATCCTGCCGTCCGCCCCGGATCGAATTCTCATTCGCGACCTGCTGGTTCGTTGCGTCGTGGGCGTCGATGACCATGAGCGGGAGGAAAAGCAGGATGTTCTCGTTCAGATCACGATGGATACCGATCTTCGCCAAGCCGGTCATACGGACGCACTGGAGGACACCATCGACTATCGGGCTCTCAAGAAGCAGATCCTGCGTGTCGCGGAGAACTCTCGATTCCGCTTGATCGAGGCACTGGCCCAGAGCATTGCCGATGAGTGTCTCAAGCATGAGCGCATCGAGCGGGTCCACGTCATGGTCGAGAAGCCCGGGGCGCTGCGTTTCGCGCGGACGGTGGGGGTCGAGATCGTTCGCCGCAGAGGCGCCGGTGGGCGGGACGCATAGGATGTCTGTCGCGTTCATCGCCGTGGGTGCGAACATTGAGCCGGAGAAGAACATCCGCGCGGCGTTGACCATGCTTCAGCAACAGACCCAGGTGATCGGCTCCTCAACATTTTACCGTACGAAACCGATGGGTCGACGCGACCGGCCGGCGTACATCAACGGGGTCTGGCAAATTGAGACGGAGCTTCCTCCCGGAGAAGTCAAAGCCAGGCTTCTGCGGCCCATCGAGCAGCAGCTCGGACGCGTCCGAACGAGCGACAGATTCTCCCCGCGGACGATTGATCTCGACTTGATTCTCTATGACGACCTTGTTCTCGACGACTCGGACACCAAGCTGCCGCATCCGGATGTCGCGCGGCCCTTTGTCTACTTTCCGATTGTCGAGCTGCTCTCCGGGATGCCTCGCGAATCGGCGGGGGGCTTACCCGAGAGGATGATGCGTTTACTGCCGCAGAAGATTCCCACGGGCGAGCCCGGACAGCCACTGGCAGAGCTCACGCAGGAACTGAGAGACTGGATTCGCGGGTGACGTGTCTTGTCAGCCGCCTCGAAACTCCGAAAACGAGAGGGGCCCCAGCATGTCGCCGGAGCCCCCGTGATAATTCATGCAGGTCCCATTTAGCGGGATCAGTATCTTGTAGACTGCCGACCTCCATATTGCTGGCCCCCGGCCTGTCCCAATGTGCCTGTGGGACCGACAGTAAGCGAGTTCTTAACGTTGTTGACGCCGGGGACGGCCTTCGCGATCCGTTCGGCCTCGTCTTTCACATTCTTGTCCGGCAGGAGACCGTCCAGCGTGACATTACCTTTCGAGACCATCACATAAATGGTGTTCGGTCTCATGATCCGGACGTTTGCGACGCCGTGCAACTGCTGCTGAAGCATCTGGGCTACCTGTTGGGCCAGATTCATATCAGCCATGGCTGTCGTCTGATTGGCATCTGCAACAAACCTGAGACTGGGGGTCTGCTGACCGCCCATGTCGCCCATGTCACTGGCGGCCTGCTGACTGCCGACGGTGAGATTATTGGTCACATTGCTCACACCGCCGACGGATTGCGCAATCTGCTGGGCCTGCTGCTTCTCCTGCGCGTCCGGGGCAGTTCCCCACAGCGTGGCATTATTCCCACTGACGGTCACCGTAACATCCGCGTCCGGCAACTGGCTTTGAAGGTTCTCCTGAATCGCCTGAGCCTTGGCTAGATCGGCTGCACTGGCGCCAAAAGCTTTCGCCTGGGTACCGGCGGTCTGGGTGTCCTGGTCACTTTGATCTGATTCGTCCTCATCGCTGTAGGCGATCTGGGTGTACGGTCCGGCGGCGCTCGACTGACTGTCGTACTGGTCGCCCATGCCACCGGCGGCCTGCTGACCACTCATGCCACCCATGCCGGCAGCGGCCTGCTGACCACCGACGGTGAGGTTATTGGTCACACTGCGCAGACCGCTGACGGACTGCGCAATCTGCTGCGCTTGTTGCTTCTCCTGGGTGTTTGCGGCAGTCCCCCAGAGCGTGGCATAGCCATTGCTGACGATCACGGTGATGTCCGAATTGGGCAACTGGCTATGCAGCTTCTGTTCAATCTGCATGGCCTTCGATCTGTCCGCTCTGGTCGATCCAAAAGCTTTTGTCTTAGCGCTCTTGCTGCTCTGGCTTGACTGGCCTTGATTCCCCCAGGCGATTTCGCTGTACTGTCCAGTCGTGTCCTGGCCGCTCATGCCGCCGGCACTCTGCTGAGTCTGTGATCGTTGGCCAGGTATGTAGCCGTAGGAGGGACTGACGCCGGCCCCGGAGCTGATATTCAGCGTATTCTCAACATTGCGCACGCCGGGAATAGCCCTGGCAATCGTTGTAGCCTGCTGTTTGAGATTCTGGTTCGCAACGAAACCATGCAGCATGACCGTACCGCGAGTGGCCGTCACATAGATTGTGTCCGACCTCTCCACTTGAACGTTCCGGATACCGGACAACTGCTGGTGCAGCTTCTGGGCAATTTGTTGAGCAAGAGCCATATCGGCTGCGCTCATTGCCGTCTGTCGGGCGCCCATTGCACCGGCACCCGGTTGTCCACCATATTGGCCGCCCATGCCACTGGTTCCCTGCTGCATCTGGCTCCCTTGGCCGGGAACATAGCCTTGAGGCGGGAAGTAGCCGCTGCCCTGACCGGCGACGGTGAGATTGTTCTGCACGTTTTGCACCCCGGGCATAGACTGCGCGATCTGCTCGGCCTGCTGCTTCTGACTGACGTCAGAGACCGTTCCCTGCAGCATGACTGTGCCCTGACTGGCGGTTACGTTAATGTTGGCATCCGGGAACTGGTTCTGGAGCTGCTGCTGGATCTGCTGGGCCAGCCTCCGGTCCGACATTGACCCCCGCGTTCCCGCCATGCCCTGGGTGCCCATGGTGCCGGCACCGCCCTGGCCATACTGGCCCTGGCCTGCCGAGCCCGCGCCGCTGGGGATGGCGAGGTCACTCGTGACGCGCCGGACACCGCGGACGGAGCGGGCAATCTGCTCCGCCTGCTGCTTCTGGCTGTTGTCCTGAACGTAACCATGCAGGGTGGCAGTGCCGTTCTTGACCGTCACGTAGATACTCATCGGTCGCACGACCTCGATGTTCTGCTCGGGCGGTAACTCCTGTCGGAGTTGTTGAGCGACCTGCTGGGCCAGCCTCAGATCAGAACCGCTTGCCTGCTCGCGTCCGCCCATCTGCTGTCCACGAGTTCCCGGCGCATAGCCATAGGAGGGAGCATAGCCGCCCGCCGCCCCGGCTGTCGCGGCCCCGACCGTGATCTGGCTGTTCACCTGCTGGGCGCCCGAGGCAAACGCTGCGTCGATGGCATCGGCTGCGTCCTTCCAATTATCCAGGTTGCCTTGAAGAGTGACCGTTCCGTTCTGCGCCTGTACTTTGACGTTCTGGGCGAGACGATCTGGCAGGCGTCGATAGGTGTCTCTCTGGAGTTGTGAGTCGCTCATCTGTCGAGGTTGGCTGACCGCGTGGAGGCGGTTATCGACACGCTGCACGCCGGACACCTGCTTGGCCGCCTGCTCCGCCCCGTTCTTGCTGTCCCGGTCGGGTACGTTGCCCAGCAGGATGACGCGATCACCGGTGGCCAGGATCATGATCTCCCCTTGTTCGCCGAAACCCTGGTTTCTGAGCTGCCGCGCGATTTGCCGTTCGAGTTGCAGGTTTCGGCCTTGGTACTGCTGGGACTGATCACCTTGGTCTGCCCCTGGGTACTGGTCTTGTTGCTGATTCTGGTATTGCTGTCCCTGGTCTTGATCGCCTTGGTCGTAGGCCGCCGAGGCCACACCGGCACCGAGGACCATGGCGACGGCTATTGCCAGGACTGCATACATGGATTGCCTGAACGTTCTCATTGTTTACTCCTTCTCTTACGGATTTTCAACGTTCTTCCGTTCGTCAAATCTTCACGCGGAATTTTCAACTCGTCCCTGCGGTTTTACCCCCGCTGCCACCTCCTTTCCCGGGTAGCTCGTGCTTCGCAGCGAAGCGCCGCTTCACAGAGTAACACCAGTGCGATTTCCAATACCTTCTGTGTACTCTCATCGAATCATATGCATGTGTACACCGATTGGAGGCCAATCGCTCAGTTGCCACAATGAGGCGTTCTCCTCATTCACCATAGGCACATTGCTCTAAGACAAGCAGGGGAGGAGCAGGCCATCTCCGGGAGGTGTGGCATGGGGGGAAACCTCTGGTAGGCGATAGACACCGGGCTTCGTTGGGTGCACCGCGGTTACACCCGAGCGGAGCCGGGTGGTCGTATCAAGGTCGCAGAGCCGCAAGATCTTGCGTCACTACCGGCGACGGTCTTC
>Ga0315277_10011738_pt1 | contig 11013 bp, 12 predicted proteins | sample YL17G05_15_MG_FD_203695 | JGI IMG/M metagenome (GOLD analysis project Ga0315277, IMG submission 203695) | Sediment microbial communities from Yellowstone Lake, YNP, Wyoming, USA - YL17G05_15 | ecosystem: Environmental > Aquatic > Freshwater > Lake > Sediment | place: USA: Wyoming | collected... | reverse complement strand
TTTGTGAGTATGTTTAAGATTTCTAATGCATCTGTGTTCCACATGGTTGGGAAGCCGAATCGTAGCCAGCTTGGTTTGGAGATTTGGGTCAGGTTGTGGCTTCGCTTATAGATGTGGTGAGCTAGAAGGTATTTTGTGCCTTTTTCGATTGTAGCCTTCACGGCGTCTGATCTTTTGCCGGGCGGGATTTCGGCTAGGGCCTTTAGTGCTTTGACTATGCCCATGTGGCAACTGTGTCTTCCGTAGCATCTTTCCTTTCCGTCGTATGGCCAGCCTTTCGGTGCTTCTCTTATTGCGTCGTCGAAGCGTTGGTATGTGGTTATCCAGTTGGTTCCGTGTTGTACTCTGGGGTCGTTTAGGTAGCCGAGTCTGATTAGGCTAAAGACCATGTTTCCTGTTAGACATGGCAATACTTTGTTGTGGTCTCCTCCGCCTTGTTTTGCGCTTTGGTAGGAGAAGCCTCCGCTTTCAGGATCTTGAGAGTTTTGAAGGATGAATTCGCAGGCTTCTCTTACGCGGTTGTCTTGTGGGTCTGCTGCGAGTTCGGCTAGGATTATGAGCGTCCAGACGGTGCCTTTGTATTTGGATCGGATGTAGAAGTCTTCAGGTGTTCCCCAGTAGCCTTCAGGTTTTTGTTTGGCCAAGATTCTTGGGACTGGACCAGACTGCATTATGCTTGCTTTGGCTTTCTGTACTTCTGGGCTGTTTTCGGGTTTGTTGAGGAGGTTGGTTAGGGTGAGGTATCTTACTGTGGGATTTTCCGGTTCGAGTAGCCAATCAGTTGGATCAGCTTTGAGAAGATGTTTCCAGTTGTCGGTAATTATTGATTCCTCTGTTCTGTGTTGTGTGGAGAAAGGTTTTGAGTCCTCTGTATATAGGTTCGATGGTGTTTTGGGTGTGGTCTAGACTTTTATGGTTGGCTTGTTTACTATCTACGGTGCGAGAAGCATGAGCCGTATGTGTGTTCGGAGGTCGGTTGCCAATTTTCTTAATCACGATTTGAGTGTTGAGGAGTTTCTTGTTGGTGCGGGTGCGATCTACACTGTTATTCCAAAGAGTGTGGCTGAGAGGGTGGGCGGCGAGGTACAGTATGGGAGTGTGGTTGTAAGCTAGTTTTGGGTTTGTGTGTTGCTTGTTTGTTCTTTCTTATTTTAACGAAGTATATGGTTGCTGCTGCTGCTACGATTATGACGATTGCGACTATGTAGGGTAGCAGAATCGTCAGGAGTGAAGGCTGTTCAGGCAAAGAATGAATATTCGTATCCAAGAGAACAGGATCAATTAGATTGCGGGTCTCTAAAATCTGTTGCCAAAAATTGTCTGTTCCCTCTGATATCCACAATCCCGAATCTTTTTCGTACACATAAGGAAATGCTAGTGTCGAATTATAAACCGCTAGAACAGAACGCAACTCATCACCCTTAAAATCCTTGTAAGGCGTTTTCCACGTCGCGTTCACACCGCCGACCAGTCCATACGCCGTAAGGTTTTCGCAGGATGAGAAGTTCTCGATAACTTGCCATCCCAATTTCGGGACCCAGTTGGGCAGCCTGCTCTCGTTGATGTACGGTAGGTTTTGCACATCAGTAGTCATCCAGTAAGGAAGAAAGCCCAAATACGTATCGCCGCAAGCAGCCTCTCTTGTCTCAATGTCTATGCTGACCGTGTACTTTCCCTCAAAAGCGTATGGTGCTGGGATCGGTTCAAATGATCCCTGCCTCTTTCCTGTAATGTTCACCGACACCTCAAACATCGCAGTATTCACAGTCAGACCTACACACACCCACCCATATGTTGAATTCCCATTCCAAACGGCTGTTCCATTCACGAAACTTATCACAGTAAAATTGAAGTAGTAATAAGCGTACGCTCCTTCTTTAAGCCAAAAGGGCGCAGGTGCTCGTGAGTGTGAGCAACGGGCAGCAAGAACATTAAACAGAAGCAATGAAATAATAAGAAAAAGGAGGAATTTGGAGTGCATCCTTGTTTCCTGTCCTTCAGTCGGGTGGCGGCACATCTGCTTCGGACCTAACCCTTTCCACTAGATTTGCGCCTTGATAGACAGAAAGCTCAACTTTGGTGTAACCATACGTATCGTTCATTCCTTCGCCTGGAGAGGTCTGAACATATGGTGGTGGACCCCAGTAGCCCGGCGCAAAGTCAAAGTCGTAGTCGTGATGGAAGTTATAGTATCGAGGTGGAAAATATGCAGATATATAGGCCCAAGTCCAGCTTTCGGTTTGGCCCACGTCAAAGTCCTCATCATCACTGATATAAGCATAGGACACCGACAGCATACAGCTTACTGCAATGACTACACCTAGGAAAGCAACCAAGACAAGTCTTTTCATTCTCAACCCCCCTCAGAATTGTATGCAATTATTTAATGAAGATTTAAATTTTTCGGTTGATGGTTGAATGACATCAGTAGAATTGATTGCTCGGTTCAAAGCTTTCGTTCATATCAAGTTTGGGTTTGTGCACCGTTTGTTGTGTCTGTTTTCTTTCTTCTGATCTTGACGAAGTAGATGGATGTAGCTGTTGCTACGATTATGACGATTGCGACTATGTAGGGTAGCAGAATCGTTAGGAGTGAAGGCTGGTCAGGCAAAGAATGAATATTTGTATCTGAAAGTAGAAGGTTGCCGGTTCCATCAAATTCTAGGACCTTATACCAGAAATTGTCTCGCCCTGTGCTTGCCACCCATAACCCAGAGTCCTTCTCGTATATGTATGTGAAGCCTTCGGTTGAGTTGAATTCACCAAAGATAGCCCGCAGCTCATCTCCCTTGAAATCCTTATAAGGCGTTTTGATAGTCGGTGTCACGTTCGCTACAAGGCCGTACGCCGTGACATCTCCGAAGGAGGTGAAGTTCTCGATTACCTTCCATTGTATGTTCTTAGGAACATATTCAGGCAATCTGTCCGGATCCATGTAGGGCAGGTTTTCTATATCAGCGAGTATCCAATAGTGTGAAAAACCCAAATACTCATCGCCGCAAGTGGTTTCTCTGGTTTCAACGTTTATTTTAACCGTGTAGTTGGCAGAGAAGGAGTATGGCGTGGCTGTTGTTTCATTCGGGTACTGTCTTCTTCCAGTTATATTAAAGAACATCTCAAGCGCGGCAGTTTCTCCAGCTATGCCCATGCACTTCCAACCGTATGTTCCATTGCTGTACCAGATGAAAGTGTTGTTCAAGAAATGAAGCATAGTGGAGCTGAAATAATAATAGGCGTAGCTCCCTTCCTTAAGCCAAAATGGCTTAGGGGTTAGTGAAGCACATCTGACAGTGATGAAACAGGAAACCAAAAGCAACATCATCAAAAAAAAGAGGGAGCTTTTCGTAACACCTTTTTCTCTCTCCTTGATCGCGTTTAATCTGGTGGTGGTACATAAGCGGCAGATGTAACGTTTTCTATATAATTCCCGTCTTGATAAACGAATATCATGATTATTGTGCCACCAGTAGTTGCGTTCTGTCCTTCGTCAGGGTAGTCGTTTCTGTAGGGAGCCGGTCCCCAGTAGCCTTCGGCATAGTCGAAGGTCGAACTGTGATGGAAATTGTAGTAGCGCGGCGGGAAGTAGGCTGAGATGTAAGCATAAGTCCAGCTTTCGGTCTGCCCCACATCATAGTCTTCATCATCACTGATTAGGCATAGGATAACGGATAGAAAGCAAGAACGACGATGACACTAACCAAGAGGGATGCAAAAACCAGTTTTCTCATTCTCAAATCCCCCATGGGTTATCCTTTTCTGTTTACTAGTATTTAATATTTCCTATATCTCCATTCAAAACGCTGAGATATCCTGCATACTGGTTTTGGTAATCGATTCCTTGTAAGTGAACGCTCGTACAACAAGCCAAGACAGAATGAAAACGCTTCCGACCACTAGAAACGCACCAGATACTTCCAGAAGATCGTATTCAAGTCCGTACTCTGTAGACCTAATTGCGATTTGCTGCGATTCGTTCAGGTCGTTATGAACGATAAAAGCGTAGAACCCTCTCGTGGGAGGCTGGAAGTAAGTGCTCAAACCCCCGAAGATGTCTTCTGTCACTATTGGGTCAAAAACGTCTTCCTCCAACCACCGCTTGATCCCTGTCTGATCCAGAATGTACAGCTTGCCCCTAAAATCGATAGAACCCTCAACGACGACATGAGCGGTTCTGCTGATCTGATAGAAAGTCGTGATCCGGTCACCATTGGCAGGAACATTACCGCTTTCTGCGAAGTTAGCCCAGCTTATCGTGTCGTTCGCAACCGTAGCCCCCATAACAGCTAACCCAAAAAGAATTATGAGAAGCCCCATCCTCAAGAGGTTCAGCTTCAAGACAAATCAAACCTCCTAGTGAAATAGACAAACGACGCGAGAAGCAAAACCGAGGCAATCAAAACTGGAATGGCTGTAGCTTCCATGAGAGTCAAAAGATCATACTGCTTCCAAAAGACACGACTGCTCGCAATGTAGAAGGCAAAAAGCCTTGTGCTCTGCGGAGGAATGAAAGGAATGCTTAGCCCAGCAACAGTCTGAGCCATGTACACTGGCACGTACATGATTCCTATTGAACCTATGAACGAGGCAGCAGTGCTCTTGGAGAAAACAGCCATGGCAGTCGCAACTCCAGCAACATAAAAAGTCTGAACAAGAAGCAAAACAAAAAACATCAAGAGCGTAGGCGGATAAGAAACAATGTAAAGCGCCGACGGCCAGTTTCTCAGAAACATCGCCGAAAACAAGGCAAAAGCAAAAATCGCCAACCCAGTTAAGAAACAACTGGCAAACTTGACCAAGAAAAGGTCGCGTCTTCTGATAGGAGCCGACAGCGCCACCTTAACGTATCCAGCTTCGACTTCCCGAGCGATCCCGACAGATGCAAAAACAGTAATTGTAAAAATGGTGGCAAGGTACAGGGATTCAACTTTGTTCAACGAGTGCCTCATAATGGTTTCAGCAATACCAGATGGATACATACTCCACTCACTCTGCGCCGTCATCCCCATACCAGTTCCGCCTGCGGCTGTTATCATGCTCAAATACACTGCAATGAACACCAGCAGCTCCAGCAATGGAAACCTCACCAGATTCCGGAACTCCCAGCCCAACAGAGCCCTAAGCCCCAACGCCCTTCACCTCTAACACCTTCTTGTAAACGTACTCAAGAGAATGCCACACAGGCTCAAACCGCCTAACACCAACCCCAAGACCATACGCCACACCAACCAAATCCCTCTCAAATCCACCACGATTCCTAACCTTCACCCTCAACTGCCCTTCCTCAACCCAAACACGCTCAACACTCGAAAGCTTCCCCAAACCCTCCATCAAACGCCCATCATCACTCGACTCCACCAAGTACACATCCTCAGCATACCTATCAAAAAGATCGCCAAGCCCACCAGTCTCCAAACAAACCCCGCCATAAATGATCGCCACACTATCACAAACCCTCTCAAGTTCAGACAAAATATGCGTAGAAATAACCACACTAATTCCCAAACTCCTAACACGTTCCCTGATCTTCTCAAGAAAGTCCGCCCGCCCCAACGGGTCCAGATTCGCCGTAGGCTCATCCAAAAAAACAAGCTCAGAACCACCCACAAAAGCCTGAGCCAAACCTAAACGCTGAACCATCCCAGCAGAATAAGTCCCAATCTTACGGTCCACCGCATTCTCCAACCCAAACGACCTCAACTCATTCAAAGCAGCTTCACGCGCCCCCTTCACACCCTTCAACCTAGCCAGATACTCAACATACTCCAACCCCCTGACCCAGCCCGGAAAACTAGGCTTCTCATGCAAAACCCCAACCCTCTTCCTAACAGCAAAACTGTCACGCCAAACGTCCAAACCAAAAACCTTGGCTTCGCCACCACTAGCCCTCACCAAGCCCAAAAGAATCTTCAATGTCGTAGACTTCCCGGCAGCGTTCGGTCCAATTAACCCCAAAGCCCCCCTGCCAATATTCAGATTCAAACCACGCAAAGCCTCTACCCGACCGTACCGCTTAACCAAACCCCGACACTCAATCAGAGAACTCAAGCCGCCTCCCCCAAGCAGAAACCTAAGAATACATCAACATATTAAACTATCGACTAGGTCATCACACACAACTCAGCTGTGAAGCATTCCAAAAACGATTTATACCAAAACCAGTCATTCAACAATTATATCAATAGGACGATCTGAAATTGACAACAAAACAAGTTTCAACAATCCTGCTGATACTATCTCTAACCATACTCGCAATCATCCTCACAGCAACCCCTGCTCACTCTTCCACAAACGTCAACATACTCACCCACACAGGCTACCTCGACACACTCGGATACTACCACGTAGTCGGAGAAGTACAGAACACCGCAGACACAGCCCTTAACTTCATCAAAATAACCGCAGTATTCTACAACTCCACAGACGCCGTCATCGCAACATTAAACGCATACCCCATGATAGACGTTCTCCACCCCGGAAGAAAATCACCCTTCAGCATCCTCCTATACAACACACAAGTACATTACTACACCCTCACCCTTGCAACCTCCTACGTGACAGACCCACTCCCACTAGGACTTGAAATTCTATCTCAAAACTGCACCGTTGACATCAGCGGCACAATGCACATTACAGGTCAAATAAAAAACGTGGGCTCAGAAAGAGCCACATCCGTTGAATCCCTTGCAACTTTCTACAACGCTTCAGGCAACGTCGTCGCAGTCTCATCTGGCTACTCAACCCCCAGCGACCTAGACCCAGGACAAACAGCCCCATTCGAGATCATCTTGCTCAGTAGCAGAGCCCCGTACGTGTCGACCTACGCCCTGGACGCACAATCCGTCCAGTACGCTTCAGTCCCCGAATTCACACAGTGGACACTGGCAGCCTTAACCCTCGCCACCATCTCCGCTGTAACAATGAAGTACAGAAAAAACAACAGGAACGCCCTCTAACTACAACGAAAGAACCGTTCCCACATGCTTTTTCTTAGACTTTTCATAGATGAGTTTGGCTGTTGCCATGTCTTCTATGGCTAATCCAAGATTCATTGACATGATACGCTCCTTGTCGCTCTGTCGCCCAGCCTTTTTGCCGCTGACGATCTCGCTTAACTCTGCATACACGTCTGGAATGTCTCTAAAGTATCCTTGCTTCTTGTAGTAGTCTAATTGTTCCCGATCATCAGCGCAGAACTTGCCCATCGAATGCAATGCTTCAGGCTTCCAGTAAGAATCGAAATCCAACGCACATGCAAAACTTCCATCCTCAAACCAGCTAGCCTCGATCACAGGCGTCGGATGCTTCAGAATCGGTCCAGCTGAAACCACAATGTCACAGCCTTCAACAGCCTTCCTAGGCGAATCCGCGCTAACAACCCTTAACTCGTACTCAGTCCTCATTTCCTCAACATACCGACGCAAATTCCCCTCACTCACGTCATAAGCCCTGACCTCTTCTAGGCTCTTGCACACAATGGTTAAGGCTTCAAGGTTGCTTCTGCCCTGAACGCCACACCCAAGAATACCAAAAACAGTAGCATCTTCTCTGGCCAAATATTTAGCAGCGACAGCCGTAGCTGCACCCGTACGCTTGGCAGTCACCCACGTACAATCCATAATACAAAGGGGAAAACCTGTCTCAACATCATTCAGAACAAGCAAACCAGAAATATATGGCAAACCACGCTTAGGGTTTTCAGGAAAACCACTAACCCACTTAATCCCAGCAACCCCCATCCTACCCAAATAAGCGGGCATAGCATGAATAAACGCATCCTTCTGCGGGTGAACACCAGGCTTAGGCGGAACCTCTGCTCTGCCCTCAGCTTTTTCGAGGAAAGCTTCTTCAACAACCTTGATGACCTCGTCCATCTGAATGTCAAGCCGTTCTACGTCAGCCCGTGAAAGATAAAGAACCTCACTCGACGATCTCATCATGACACACTCCCTAGGTTGCCCAACCTTCTCTCCGCAAACAGGATCTTTACACTCTTAGCCGCCGCCTACAGGCGGAATTATCGCCAACACGTCACCATCAGAAAGCCTCATACTCAAAACATTAGACGCTGCGGTTCCTCTTCCGTTCACGAGAAACTGCAAAAAACCCTTAACCTCGCCAGTCTTGCGGTCAAAAACGTACTCCACAAAGCTCTTGCCATACCGCTTTGACAGGATGTCGAGAACCGCTTTGATGGTGACAGCTTCTTTGTCTTTGAACTTCAGATTTTCCTCTCGCTTCCCAGTCATCTCCCTCAATGCAGTGAAGAACCTAACCGAAACCTGCAACGCCTAGCCCACAAGTAAGGAAGAAAAGAGCTGAGATTTAAACCATTACAGTCCAACCCCGTTGCCCAGTATGATTTAAAACCACAAGAAGCCTAATGAAAAACGAGGAACACCCGCATGACCCAGCAACATCAAAGAATGACTGACAAAACCCATGAGCCCACCGAAAGCGAGATCCACGCATTCATCAGCGAAAACGTCCGAAAAACTTGGATCGTCCTGAAACAGTTCATTGAAGAAGCCTATGGACTCGTTTCCGGGAAGATTTTCTATGGGGCGAAGTACGGCTGGACAGTGCGTTATCGGAAGAGCGGAAAAACGCTGTGTTCACTGTTTCCAGAAGAAGGCAAATTCATCGTCCTCATTGTTCTCGGATGCGAAGAAGCCCTGAAAACCTTGCCGATGGAACGCGAGCTGAGTCCACAGACGCTCAGGCTGATCGAGAACACGAAGCAGCTTCATGACGGATGCTGGCTGTGGATCAGAATCACAGAACCGGATGACATTGACGACTCGAAGACGCTCCTACAACTGAAAAGAAAACCAGAGAAAGCAAACCTCAATGGTTAACGAAATTGCTGAGCCAAAAGTTTATATTTTCGTGGCTTTCTGCTTATTCCGACTAAATAACATTCTAACCTCAAAGGAGAGAGTTGAAATGGCATACCTAACAACCACAGCTTCGGGACAACCAGTCCTCATCCTCAAAGAGGGGACCACCCGAAACCGAGGAAAAGAAGCCCAAAGAAACAACATAATGGCCGCACGCGTCATCGGCGAAGTCCTACGATCAACGCTCGGACCGCGTGGCATGGACAAAATGCTCGTCGACAGCTTGGGAGACATAACCATAACCAACGACGGAGCAGCCATCCTTGAAGAAATCGAAGTAGACCATCCAGCAGCGAAGATGATGGTTGAAATCGCGAAGACGCAGGACGCCATGGTAGGTGACGGAACAACCACAGCCGTGGTCCTAGCAGGCGAACTGCTCAAGAAAGCTGAAGAGCTTCTGGACCAGAACATTCACCCCACAATACTCGTAAGCGGATACCGCAAAGCAGCCCAGAAAGCAATCGAAACTATTAGCAAGAACGCCATATTCGTGGAAATCACCGACCGAGCCACACTGAAGAAAGTGGCAATAACAAGCATGGGGAGCAAAGCCGTAGGCCCAGCCAAAGACCACCTAGCTGACATCGCCATAGACGCTGTGAAGCAGATAGCCGAACAACGCGGAGACAAAATGCTGGCCGACATAGACAACATCCAAATAATCAAGAAAACAGGAAAAAGCATGTTCGAATCACAGCTCATCAAAGGCGTCATAATCGACAAGGAAGTCGTCCACTCAGGAATGCCAAAGATGGTGGAAAAGGCCAAGATTGCACTGCTTGACTGTCCATTGGAGATTGAGAAGACCGAAATCAGCGCCGAAATTCGCATCAAAGACCCGCTGCAGATGAAAGCGTTCCTCGATCAGGAAAACAAGATGCTCCAAGACATGGTCGAGAAAATCAGGAAGTCAGGAGCAAACGTGGTCTTCTGCCAAAAAGGCATAGACGACATGGCACAGCACTTCCTAGCTAAAGAAGGAATACTCGCAGCAAGAAGAGCCAAAGAATCAGACATGGAGAAACTCGCAAGAGCCACAGGCGGAAGAATAGTCAACAACCTAGCCGACCTGTCAGCCAAAGACCTAGGCGACGCAGGAATCGTCGAAGAACGCAAATTGGGCGAAGACAAGATGATCTTCGTCGAAAAATGCAAGGATCCACGCTCAGTGGCAATACTAATCCGCGCCGGACTCGAACGGATGGTTGACGAAGCCGAACGCGCCATGACCGACGCACTCAGCGTAGTCTCAGACGTAATCGAAACCAACAAGATAGTCGCAGGCGCCGGCGCAGTAGAAATCGAAATCGCCAAAGAATTGAGAAACTATGCTACGAAGGTGGGCGGAAGAGAGCAAATGGCCGTGGAAGCCTTCGCGGACGCCGTCGAGATCATACCTAAGACACTGGCAGAAAACGCTGGTCTTGAGGCTATTGACGTGATCGTGGATCTCAGAGCCGCGCATGAGAAGGAAGACGGGCAGTACAGGGGCATTAACGTGTTCACGGGCAAGATTGAAAACGCCAAAGACAAGGGCGTAGTCGAACCTGCCATAGTCAAAGAACATGCCATCAAGTCAGCCGCCGAATCCGCAGCCATGATACTCCGCATAGACGACGTAATCGCGGCCACAAAACCAAGAGAAGGACCTGGAGGTAAAGGGCCCTCACCAGGCGAAGAAGACTAAAACACCCCACACCCTTTTTCTTAAATCCTGAACCGATATTTTTCGTACATCAAGAATTTAAACCCGAAACCACATTCTACAAGCTAGTCCATGCTCCGGTAGTATAGTCCGGTCAAGTATAGTTATCAATAATACGATAGAAGACTTCAAGAGACTATTGGCAATTGATCTTACAGAATGCAAAGTTTCCGTAGTCAATCATGCTTCTAAGCTGAGGGTAATGCTGACCAGCATCAACAAATCGGTAGACAAGATAGACAAGGAAGACATCAGGAACTTCTTGGCAATGGCAAGTGAGAAATACTCTGCTGAATCTTACAACTGCTTTATCAAGACTATTAGGAGATTCTTTAGGGACCATCTCAACAAACCTGAGCTAGCTCAGTTTAGCTTTAGGACTGTGCCATTTAATCCTAAGATGCTTGA
>Ga0315277_10011737_pt1 | contig 11014 bp, 7 predicted proteins | sample YL17G05_15_MG_FD_203695 | JGI IMG/M metagenome (GOLD analysis project Ga0315277, IMG submission 203695) | Sediment microbial communities from Yellowstone Lake, YNP, Wyoming, USA - YL17G05_15 | ecosystem: Environmental > Aquatic > Freshwater > Lake > Sediment | place: USA: Wyoming | collected... | reverse complement strand
GTCAAGGATATCGACCTTGTGCCCTTGGCGTCGGCGCGGAACCACTTCGTATCAATCCGCACGAGCCGCAACTTCGTCTTGTCGGTCACAAGGTCGATATCCTTGACGTCGGCCGCCGGAATGTCGGTCAGCGTCTTTTGCAGCGGCTCGCCGGCAAGGGCCGCGAAGACGGCGGCCGGGACCTCGAACACGAGGTCGCCGCCCTCGACCTGGCCGACGACCCTGGATTTCTCGTCGTGCGCCAGGCGGAGGACTTTCTCCGTGGGCTTCTCGCCCTCCTTCTCGGCCGCCAGCGTCACGGTGCAGACGAGTTGCGGCTTGTCGAGGCGGTAGGGCGCCACGTCTTTCGTGGCGGCGACGTACTTATCGCACCTCAGGTCCTGGATCTGGCCGAGAAGATCGAAGGCGAAGCCTGCGGCCGTCTCGGCCTCGATCGGGGCCGTCATCCGCCACATGTCAGCCTTCTTTTCGAGGACCACCTTGCGGTCGGCCGTCTGGATGGCGATGGCGGTCACTTTCTTGGGGTCGAGGGTCAGAACCTGCTTGTCGAGGTAGTCGAGGGCGCCCTTCGTCAGGTACACGAGGCCCTTCTCGTTGATGCGTCCGATCCAGTCCTCGCGGATGTTCTTGACGAGCGAGGGCGCCTCGGCCGTGCCGCCGATGTCGAGACCCTGCTGGGCCGTCTCGCCCTCGGCCTGGATGCGGAGGGAGCCTTGCGGCGTGAAGCCCTTGGCGACGTCGGCGTGCTCGCCCTCGGCGAAGTAGAGGACCTTCAGGTCGGCCAACTCCTTCAGGAGCCCCTCGACGGCGGCCTCGTCGGCCTTGGCCTCGGGCCGGCCTGCGGCCAGGACTTTCCACTTGCCGTCGCTCTTCGCCAGGTCGTACGAGACCTCGGCGGCGGCGCCGGCAATCTTGGCGGGCAGATTGACTGTCACCTTGTTGACTTTCGCCGTGTCCACCGCCAGGACGTGCTTGTCCCTGAGGTCCGTGGCGCTCTTGTCGAGGTCCTTGAAGGTTGCCGCCTCGACGGTGACGACGTGCTTGCCGTCGTCGGCGAGGAAGTAGACGGTTTCGTTCTTGAGGTCGGCCCAGGAGCCGAAGCGGAGCGCGGCCGCCTTGACGAACTCGGGCTTTGCCGGCTTCTCTTCGGGCTTGCCCTCTTTCTTCGCGCCCGCCGCGTCGGCCTTCGGTTTCTCGGGCGGGGCCTGTTTCCAGAGGGTGACGGTGAGGCGCGGCTTATCGAGGCCGAAGCGGGCGAGGTCCTTGGGGCTATCGTCGATGAAGTCCTTCGCGGTGGGCCCGAGCGCCGCCCGCACGAGCGCCGATCCGGCATCCGGGTCCACGCGGGCCGCCATCGGCTGGGCCATCACCCAGCGGCCCTTGTCCTTGTCGGCCCGGTCGAGGCGGGCGCTGCCCTTCTCGCCCGCCAGGTCGATGCGGGCGACATCGTCGCGTGCGACCGCTAGGAGTTCACGGCCACGATAGGTGTTGACCTTGTCGCGGGCGCGTTCCAGGAGTTCCTGCCGCTCGAGCACGTCCACCTTCGGTGCGTCATCGACGCGGACGTAGAGGCCCTCGCCCAAGGCGCTGCGGCGGCCGACGGCCACGGTGATCTTGCGGGCCTCCTCCTGGCCCTTGGCGGCGGTCGTCAGCACCAGGCGGTAGGCCGGCGGCTCCAAGCCGAGGCCCTTGAAGTCCGGCTGGCCCTTCTTGCCGGGCTCGACCGACTGGCGGTAGCGGCCCTCGACGGCCGCGCGCAGCAGGCGGCCGACCTCGTAGTCGTCGGCGGCCCAGTCGACGGGCTCGGTCAGGCGCCACAGGCCCTCGGCCTTCTTCAGGGCCATCCGGGTCTTGAACTTCCCGTCGCCGGCCGGCTCTTCGAGCGTGGCCGCGACGAGGTCGTCCATTTTGACGTCCTTCAGGAGCGCCAGGGCCTCGGCGGGCTTTTCCGGCTGCTTGGCCGGGCTCATCAACTGGTCCCGAAAGACGTAGATGCAGACGGCCAGCGCCAGGACAATGAGGGCCAGTATCAACGTCGTGCTGTAGCGCATCCATTACCTCCTGCGAACGGCATAAACGATGATCCCCGCAGCCACCCCCAGCGCCGGGATGCCAATCCACGTGAAGATCTGGATGGGGACCGTCCAGGCGCCCGGGTCCCCGATCCGCCGCGCCTGCACGGTCTCCGGGCTGACGGTGATCAGGTGCTCCGTGCCGGCCACCCAGAGGACGCTGTTGACGAACAGTTCGGCGTTGCCGGGGAACACATCGCGGCCGAGCAAGTCGCGGTAGAAGACCACGCGGTCCGTGGCCCACTTGGCGTCGCCGAAGAGGACGGCCTTCTGCTCCCCCTCCTTGAGTTTGCGCGTGCAGGCGACGGCCAGGGGCACGGGCTTTTCCCTGGTCGAGAAGAGGTCCTCGCCCTCGTCGCGCTTGGCCTCGCCGCGCATGGCGTCCATGGGGTTGGTGTCGGCCCAGTAATCGGCCTCGGCCGGAAGGAACAGGAGAGGCGCCGCGGTCATGCCCTCGGGCAGGGGGTTGTGGATCAAGAGGGGGCTCGGGCCGAGCATAATAGCCGGCAGGCCGTTCAGGGCCCGCGTAATCGGGTGGTCCGGGTACGTCGAGAATTCGACCTGGGGGACGGCCTTCTCGGTGCCCTGCTGGTCGACGACCTGGCGGTGGACCGAGATGGCGCCGAACTTCGGCGTCACGCCGAACAGTTCGAAGAGTTCGCCGTACGGGACGCCCGGGCTCATCATGGTCGCCGGCTCGCCCAGGACGAGGGCCGGGGCGCCGGCCTTGACGGCGTCAATGGCGGCCCGGTAGAGTTCCGGCGTCGGCGGCGGCATGGGCATCTGCGGGCTCGGCGGCGCGGGCGGCACGAAGACCAGGATCACCTTTGTCATGTGCTCGGGCTTGGGCATCTCGGGCGAGCGCAGGACGTCCCAGTCATCGACGATGACGTTGACCTTGCGGAGGCGCTCGGCGAGGCGGGCGTAGGACCCCGCGCCGCCGCCCATGCCCATCATCGGGTTGCCGCTGAACGATGCCGTCGCGGGTGCGCCGGCCGTGACGAACAGCACCGCCGGCCGCTCGGGCTCCACGAGGCCCAGCAGGGCGCTGGAGACGGCCGACTCGCCGGCGAACAGGGCTTCCGGCGCGTCGGGATGCCGCTCGTCGGCCTCGGGATTGCGGACCCACACGTCATCGTACGCGACGACCTTGACCTTGTCGGGCGCCTCGATGAGGATGACCTGGCCCTGGGAGATCTCGCGGCGGACGGTGTCGAGTTCCAACTCCTTGGCGTTGGCGGTTTTCTTGGTGAAGTCGTCGAGTCGCTTGCACATCGCTTCGTAGCGGGCCTTGCCGCTGGCGAGGAGGGCCTTGACCTCCGGCGGCGCCTCGGCGCCCCGCGCGGCCTGCACCTTGTCGAAGAACTCCTGGACGGCCGCGAACGTCTCGCTGACCGGGCCGACATATTCCTTGGCGCGGTTGAGGGCCGACGAGTAAGCGGGCAGGGGCTGGTCGATGGCCGCCTGGATGGTGCTGGTTGTGAAGTCGCCGACCATCTGCAACTGGCGCCACTTCTGGGCGATGGTCCGGAGGCTCTGGACGGCGTCGGGGGGGCCGCCTCTCCACGCGTCGGCCGCCGCCTCCAGTTGCTTGGCCTCCTTGTCCAGGAAGCCGCTGAGGTCCTTGCTGAGCGTGTTGAATTCGTCCACGAGCGCCTTGGGCTTCTCGAGTTCCTTGGCGTAGCGCTCGCGCAGGCGGCCGACGAGTTTCTCGGTGCCGCCGGCGTCGGTTAGCGGGTTGACGGCGTCAACGGTGACGCGCGACGGGTTGGCCGCGCCGTACTCCGTAAGCAAGTCCTGCACCCGCTGGTACTGCTCGCCGGACTCGGGGAGTTCGGGAGAGTAGGTGTAGAGGTTGGTGAAGGTGACGTCCTCTTTGAGGTCCGCCAGCAGCGCCTTTGTGCGGGGGCTGAGGCTGAAGCGGCCCGTGGCGGTCCAGTCGCTGCGGCCGCGGCCCTTCAGGAGGGCGTCCGACAGCCAGATCGCCCCCACCAGGAGCGCGGTGGCCAGCAGGACGGCCACGACCACGTTCGAGCCGAAGACGAGCCACCGGCGCTTCTGCGCCATGCCGGGCTCGTACGCGCCGCGGGGTTGCTCGTTGCCCGCTTCGCCCGCCGACGGGCGGGCGCCCTTTTGTTTTTCTAGCGCCATCTGCGGCTCTCCAGGACCTTGACGGTCAGGAACAAGGTGTACACGGTGATGGCCAGGAAGTACACGACGTGAGTCGCGGCCACGATGCCGCGGTTAAAGTCCTCGTAATGGGCCAGCGTGCTGGCCACGCGCATGATCGAGCGCCACGGCGAGGGCAGCGATCCGGCAAAAAGGCCCAGCAGGTGCAGGAAGAGCAGCGGGAAGAACGCGACGACGAATGCGATGACCTGCATCCGCGTCAGCGACGAGGCCAGGATGCCGACGGCGATGTACATCGCCCCCAGCAGCACCAGGCCCAGGTATCCGGCCATGATCGAGCCGTAGTCCGGGCTGCCGAAATACGCCAGCGCCACGACGTAGAGGAGCGTCGGGGCAAGGATCGCCAGGTAGAAGATCCAGCAGCCCAGGAACTTTGCGACGACAACTTCGACATCCGTAACGGGCGCCGTCAGGAGCGACTCGATAGTGCCGCTGCCGCGCTCTTCGGCCAGCGTGCGCATCGTCAGCGCGGGGACGACGAGGAGCAGGATGAACGAGACCATGAAGAAGACGGACTGCAACTGCGCCGGCTGGCTGGGGCGGAAACTTCCGAACCAGGGCGACCCGAAGAGGGTTCCCGACAAGAGCAGGAAGAGCACCAGGGCCACGTACGCGATGGGCGAAACGAAATAGGCGCTCAGTTCCCGCCGCGTCAGCAGAAGCACTTTGCTCATCATCAGCACCCCTTATGCAAGCGTCGTTGCCCTGATTAGCCCCCGCCGTCAGGCGGGGGTGTCGGCAACGGCGACAGTTGTCGCCTATCGACCCCCCGCTACCGCGGGGGGCTAGTCACTGAGCCTACGCTGCGGTGCCCGAAGCCGCAGCGGCGGCCTCGCCGGCCGTGACCTGGACGTAGAGTTCCTCCAGCGTCGGCGCGGTGGCGCGCATCTCCCGCAACTGCCAGCCGCGCTGCGTGACCACGGCGTACAGGGCCTCCCGCGGATCGGCGCCGGGGGCCGGCGCGACGCGCAGGCGCGTCCACCCCTCGCCCGCATCCTCGCGCCAGATCTCGGCGACGCCTGCGGCCTGGCCGGCGGCGCGGGCCATTTCGGCCGGGCCGTCGGCGGACTTCGCGGCACGGACTTCCAGGATGACCCGCTGGCCCTCGGTCAGCCCCTTCTTGAGGTCCTCCAGGCTGCCGGCGGCCATGATGCGGCCGTCCGCGATGATGATCAGGTGCGAGCAGGTCTTCTCGACCTCCGGCAGGATGTGGCTCGACAGGAGCACGGTGTGCATCTCGCCGAGGCTCCGGATCAGCCGCCGCGTCTCCTGGATCTGCGTCGGGTCCAGGCCGATCGTCGGTTCGTCGAGGATCAGCACCTGCGGGTCGGCCACGAGCGACTCGGCCAGGCCGACGCGCTGACGAAAGCCCTTGGAGAGGGCCCCGATGAGCCTGCGGCGCACGTCTTTCAGCCAGCAGCGGTCGATGACCTTGTCGACAGCCGCGCGCCGGTTCTTGGCGGGGACGTCCTTGAGGCCCGCCCGGAACCGCAGGTACTCCTCGACGCGCATCTCGTGATACAGCGGCACGTTCTCCGGCATGTACCCGATGCTCGAGCGGACCGCCAGGCTCTCCATGAGCACGTCGTGGCCGGCGACGTGCGCCTCGCCGCTCGTGGCCGGGAGGTACCCCGTCAGGATCCGCAGGGTCGTCGATTTGCCGGCGCCGTTGGGCCCCAGGAATCCCACGATCTGGCCTTTCTGGACCGCGAACGTTGCGCGGTCGAGGGCCAGCGTGCGGCCGTACCATTTCGTCAGGTTCTTGACCTCAATAATGGCGCCCACGCGAGATCCTCCGGAAAACCGAGGCCTGTATGCCCCTCCGCCGACCCGATGCCTGCCGCCAGCGGCGGTAGACTGTATTGGAGCACCATATTCTAAAGCATAGTGCGGGGGGACTGTCAAGGGTTTGTCCGCGCAAAAGTAATTTGGGTGTGCCCGCGGATTCCGGCACGCCAGAAAAGCCTGTCATTTCGAGCGAGCGAAGCGAGTCGAGAAACCTCGCCGTGGTCGTTGCCGTTGAGCCGCTGGCACAGCGAGAATCCTCGACTTCGCTCGGGGTGACAACGAAAAAGCCCCTGCCATAAACTTTTGGCACACCCTGTAATTTCTCGGCCTGACCTACGGCGACCGGGGCAGCGGAGGAGAGGCTGCGGAGAGTTCCTTCAGGAGCGTCGCGTCGACCCCATAACCCAGTTTTTCGCACATTTTCACAGCATGCCATGCTTTGTCGAAGGCCTTTGTGGCGAGGAAGCCTACGGCCCGGTTGCGGTAGGCCGGCCCGAAGTCGGGCGCCAGTTCGATGGCCTGCGTGCAATCGCGGACGGCTTGGTCGGGGCGGCCGGCCTCCAGGTGGGCGGCGCCGCGGTTGTTCCAGGCATCCGCCATGCCGGGCGCCAGTTCGACGGCCTTGGTCAGGTCCAGGAGGCCAGGTCGTTGCGCCCCCGGGTTTGCCAGACGGCGCCGCGGTTGGCATACGCCTGGGCGTAATCGGGTTCATCTGGAGGGCCCGCGTGTAGTCGCGGATGGCGTTGTCGAGGTCGCCCTTTTTCTGGTACGCGGCGCCGCGGTTAAAGAGAACGTCCGGCCTGGTCCAGCCGAACTTCATGGCGAGGGTGAGTTCTTCGACGGCGCGGCCGGCGTCCCCCGCCTTCAGGAGGGCCATCGCGAGGTTCCCGTGGGCCCGCGGATTCTGGGGGCGCTTCCGGGCGGTGTCTTCCCAGAGGGCGACCTCCGAGCGATAGTCGTTGTTCCGGCGGGCGGTCGTGTAACCCAGCGAGGCGGACGTCCCGGCAACGAGCACGGCCGCCAGGCCCCATCCGATGACGGCTCGCGCCCGCGCCGACGCCGCCAGGCGCGCCAGGGCATGCTTCCCCAGCAGGTACCCCGCCACGACTGCCAGCGCGACGACGGCGGCCAGCGACAGGTACATCCGGTGCTCGAACGCCAGGAACTTAATGGTGATAAGACTGGACGTGGGCGCCAGGATGATGAAGAACCAGACGCCGGGGAACTCCCACGCCGGCCGGCGCCAGAAGGCCCACGCCGTCAAGGCCAGGAGGGCCACGATCAGGGAGGCAGGCAGCAAGACCTCGCTCCACGTCCGCGCCACCGGCCAGTTGTAGTCCAGGCAGAGCGAACTTGGCCAGATCGACAAACATAAGTAGTGGGCGACGCCCCCGAACTGCGACCGCGCGTAGTCCCATGTGCCCATGTCCATCTCGGGAACGCCCATGCCCGAAGTCTGAAGGCGCGCGATGCCGGGCCGCATGACGGTCAGCCAGGTGGCAGCCATGAGGGCGTACAGGAGGCCCCGCTGCCTTAGCGCGCTCCGCCACGAACCCGCCAGGAACGTCCGGTCGTAGGCCAGGGCGATCACCGGAACGGCGACCATGACGTCCTTGGTGCCCATGCCTATCCAGCAGAACAGGAGCGCGGCAACGTACCACGCGAGCCGCCGGCGCGAGGCGGCCGCCCGGATGACCGCGTAGAGGGTGAGCAGGAAGAACAGGCCCATCAGGGCTTCGCGCCGCTGGACGATGTAGGTGACCGACTCCGTCTGGAGCGGGTGGACCGTCCACAACAGCGCGACGGCCAGGGCCAGGGGCGGTGCATCGTGGCCGAACGGCTCGCGAAGGCGGTCGGAAAGCAGCGTCCGCCGCACGATGCCCAGGAGCACCAGCGCCGCCGCCACGTGGATCCCCAGGTTCAGTGTGTGGTATCCCCAGGGGTCCAGGCCCCCCAGGCGGTAATTGAGCGCCAGGGGGCGTCCGAAGACATCCGGCACAAGGGGCAGTCCTTTCCAGAGAGCCTCGGACTGGTGGCGTGGCTCGGAGGTGACAAGCACCCGGATATCGTCGAAGACGAAGGCGCCGTGAAAACTGTTGGCGTACGCCGCCAGGGCGACCGCGACAATCACGGCAACGGAAACAAGCGTCCAGAGCCGGGCGCCCCGCGCGGGCGCGGCGCAGGCCTCGGCCCCTTGCTGCCCCGCGAATGCCTGGAGATGGTCGGTCGGCTCCACGCCGGTATCCTACAGGACCCGCCTCTGTGCCGCAGTGAGCGGAGGACCTACAACAACTTCTCCAGGTCGCGCAGGCGGGTGATGGTCGGGCAGTCGGCGTGAGGGTCCTCGCCGTCGCGGTCGATGAGGACGGCGCGCATGCCAATCTCGCGGGTACCGACGATGTCGGCCCAGTAATCGTCGCCGACGTGAACGGCCTCGTGCGGCGAGCAGCCCATGGCCGCCAGGCCCTTCAGAAAGATCTCGCGATGGGGCTTGACCGAGCCGACGGCCTCGCTGGCGACGATCGCCTCGAAGTACATGGCCAGCCCGCGGGCCTCCAGGTACTGGGGCAGATCGGCCGACCAGTTGCTGATGACCCCCAGTCGCAGGCCCCGCTCCAGGAGGCTGGCCAGGAGCGGCGGGGCGTCGGGGTCCACCTTCTCGGGGCCCGACGACTCGATCCGGCGAATCGCCGCCGCCAGTTCCTGCTCCAGGTCCTTGCCCTGAAGGTCGAGGTTCAGGGCGTCGGCGAGGTGGTCGAGCCACATGCGGCTGGCCTGGCCGGTGTCCATGCGAGCCGCGATGCGGCGGCGGCGGCGGGCCACCGCCCGGCGGGCCAAGTCGTTGGCCGCAAGGACCTCCTCGCGGGCTACCTTGTAGCCGATGACCACGAGCGCCTGGTGCAGGAGGTCCAGGTGGCTCATGTCGCTGTAGACGAGCGTGCCGCCCACGTCGAAGAAGACGACCCTGGTCTTGCCGAACCGGCCCCAGTGGTTTTTCAGCCACTTACGAATGGCCACGTGCGAGCCACTCCTTCTTGCGTTGAGTGACCAGTTGATGCGCCAACCGCGCCGGCTCCGGCAGCCGGTACCGCGTGGCGGTCGCCAGGACCCACCGCTCGGCACTCGCCAGGTCGATCCGGTGCCCGACCGAGACGTACACGGGCCTCGTGCCCGTGCGGGTCCTGAGGACCGTTCCGAGCCGTTCGCCGGCGTCGCACAGGGCCGCCCGGCTGCCGCGCTCGCGGCCCAGGCGGGTGCGGATTTCGCCGATCAGGCGGCTCTTGGCGCACCCGATCGTTGGAACGTCCAGCGCCAGGCCGATGTGCGATGCCAGGCCCAGCCGCCGCGGGTGGGCCCGGCCCTGCCCGTCAACAAGAACAACGTCCGGGACCGTGCGGAGTTGCCGGAAAGCCTCCAGCACCACCGGCGCCTCGCGGAAGGAAAGGCACCCCGGCACATAGGGCCAGGCGGCCCTCATCCCCGCCTCGGACGTTTCCACAACCTCGAAATCGGGCAGCCGCATGACAACGACGGCGGCGATAATCCATTCCTCGCGCTTCCCGGCCGACACGTCCGCCGCCGCCACCGTCTCGGCATGCTCGAGCGGCGGACCCTCCACCACCCGGCCCGCCAACTGCTCCTGAACTTGGACGGCCTGCCGGTAGTCAAAGTTCCATGCGTGCAGCCGGCAGATTCTCATCTTTACTTCTCTTTGACCGTTGCCGCGGGGGCGTCGCGGACTTTCTTCAACACGATGTCGTCCCAGAAGACCTCGCCCTTGGGCCAGTAGGCGAACAGGTCCACCTTCAGCCACGTCGGCTGTTGCTTCGGGTTGGGGTGGGACGGGATGAAATCGGCGACGACGGAGTTCCACTGCTTCTTCTCGCCGGCCGGGTGCACCTGGCGCCGGTACGTCTCGCGCCGCTGGGCGGGGAAGCCTTCCTGCGGCGGGAACTGGTGGTAGCCTTTCAGGAAGATCTTCACCGTGGGGCCGAGGGACTTATAGCGGCACGAGAAGCGGTACGTCGCCCCCGGCTCGATCGCGATCCAGTCGCTGTAATACGCCATGCCGTAGACGCCGGCGGTCCCTGCGTCCATCTCGTACTTGATGACCTTGCCCGGCCCGTCCGGGTTGGGCAGCCAGGTCACCGTGCCGCCGGTGGGCAAGGCGCCGGGCTCCTGCCAGTCGGCCGGGCCCTTGCCGGATGCGTCGGGAACTTCGAAGCCGGGGTTCCGGACGAGGTTGGGCCCTTCGCGCCAGCGGCGATCGACCTGGGGGTCGTTCTGGAGCATCCGCAGCGGGTCCTCCGGCGCCTTCAAGCCGAAGACATCGTACACCGCCTTGGCCATCTCCAGCGGGATGATCTGGTGGTATGCGCACGGGTAGGTCTTGTCCATGATCCGTGGCTTCTTCGGGTCGGTCGCGCAGACGGCCACGAGGCGCACCGCGTACGGCCCTTTGCCCGTGACGGCGCCGACCACGATGAAGTCGGCGCTGAACCGCTCGCGTGCGAGGGCGGCGAGTTTCTCGGGCGGCGTGCTGATCGGCACGGGGTCGCTGCCGATCGCCTCGGCAACGCTCCCGGGGTCGTAGGTGACGGCGCCGAGGCGGCGGGACTTGTTGATCAGCATGAGGCGCACCTGGTCGCCCAGGCCCTGCTCGTCGCTGGTGATCGGCAGGACAAGGATGGAGGTGCCTTCGGCCAGTTTGGTTTCACCTTCGGGGGCCGGTGGCTGAGAAGCGGGCGGCGCGGGGGCCGGCGCGGCGTCGCCGGCCGCGGCGGGTTGCGAGAGCCGGGTACTGACCTCCCGCAGATTCGCCGGGGGGGCCGACGGGTTGCCGGCCTTGTCCGGAGCCGGGGCCCCTCCGGCCGCAAGGGCCGTTGCCGCCAGGGCCGCCAGTATTACCATTGCCGTGGCGTATAGAGTGCAACTTTGCGCGGCGGGTCTCCGTACCCGCCGCG
>Ga0315277_10011734_pt1 | contig 11016 bp, 8 predicted proteins | sample YL17G05_15_MG_FD_203695 | JGI IMG/M metagenome (GOLD analysis project Ga0315277, IMG submission 203695) | Sediment microbial communities from Yellowstone Lake, YNP, Wyoming, USA - YL17G05_15 | ecosystem: Environmental > Aquatic > Freshwater > Lake > Sediment | place: USA: Wyoming | collected... | reverse complement strand
TACCACTGTCGCCCCGCTCTATTAATTAGAGCGGGGCGACTTTTTTGCTTCCCTCCTCTCAGGGCCTTCATTTCCAAGCAGACTCCCTTGACAATTAAGATACAAATTTGGTACAATGAACGTACAAATTAGGGACAATAAATAACCTTTTTGGGAAACCAAGCGTGTTTTCTTGAAGCAAGCCTTTAAACATCCCTAAGGAGGTGAGAGATTCCAAAATAAAGGCTTCTGTTCAATAAGCGCGGGCATAACTCAAGCAAAATCAAAGAGAAAGGAAACATGAAGACACTGTTTACGCTAACGTTGGTCCTGGCGATGGCCGGTCTGGCAATGGCTATTCCCCCGGACGCCTCCTACCATCCCCGGGTGGCCAGGGACATTTCCGTGGCTGTTCCCGGATCTTCTAACATGATCGGAACCCCCCCTTCCTCCCGCAACCCGATTGATTACAACGACTGGTCGGTCAAGGCCGACTGCCCCACAGGCTACAGCGGTCCGCTCGCCCTGCCCGTGGTCAGAGGCGGGAGAAAATACATCTACCTTTTCGGGGGAAATAACGGTTCGAGTGCCAGCACCATCTACATCTATGACATCGCCGCGAACTCCTGGGCATTGTCCTCGGTGACCATGCCCGTAGGCCTGAGTTACGCCGGCGGTGTAAGCGTTGGTGGAAGGTGTTACATTTTCGGGGGTTACACCACCGCCATGACAAACGCCGTTCAGATCTTTAACCCCGCGGACAGCTCCTGGACGACTGGAGCCAACATGTCCGTGGCCTGCTCGGACCCGGTGACTTTCGTGTACCAGGACAGCCTGATCTTTTGCTGTGGCGGCCTGACTGTCTTCTGGACTGGCTTCACCAATGCCGTTCAGATTTACAACCGGAACAGCAACACCTGGGCCAGCGGGACCGTCCTCCCGGTCCAGATGGGCACAAGCGGCGGCGGGGTGGTTGGCAACACCGCGGTATTCACCTGCGGGTACAATGGCTCCGTCTCGAGCACGACCTACGAGGGGGCGATCAACCCTGCCAACCCGACCCAGATCACCTGGACCGCGGGCACGGCCTATCCCATGGGCCGCTACCGCGTCACTTCGGGAACCCTTGGGAACCAGGTCTTCGTGGGGAATGGCGGAGACATGAGCGCGAACGGCTATGCGCAGACCTACGCCTACGATCCCTCCACCCATGCCTGGACCCAGTTCGCGGACAAGCCCACGGCGATGATGAACTCCCGGAGCTACGCGATCATGGACAGCACCCTTTACGTCCAGGACGGTTATACCGGTTCGTACCTCACGACCAATGAGGCTCTGAACCTGAGGCAGCTACCCCACGACGCTTGCGTGTTCGCCATCCGCTCGCCCCTGGCCAAGGAGGGCCCGGGAACCACCATCGCGCCCAAGGTCGTGTACAAGAATCAGGGGCAAAACCCCGAGACCAACATCCGGGTGGGGTGCTTTGTGGACTCCTCCGGCACGATCCTCTACCGCGACTCATCGCTGATCGCCAGCATGGCGGCCGGGGACACCGCCCTCCTCACCTTCCAAAACTGGACGCTGGGACCGTTAGGCGCCACCTACACGTTCACCAGCTGGTGCCGGCTGGCCGGGGACAATGAGCCCATGAACGACACCCTGAGGCAGAACGTCAGCATCGCCACCTTCCGGAAAGTCCGTGAGATCATCGGCCCACCCGTGCCCTCGGGGAACGCCCGGCAGGGTTTGGCCTGGGACGGCGCCAATACGATCTACTGGGCGGAGGGTGACGCGGCTAGCGGTGACTGCATCGTCTACAAGATGGACAAGACTACGGGAAACCTCATTACCCAGTTCAACGTGGCCACCGGAGGCTACGTGGCCGGGGCGGTTTACGCCCACGGCAATCTATGGATCGTCCAGTGGTCGGGTTCCCCCAACACCATCGTCAAGTGCGATACCCTGGGTAATGTCCTCGGCTCGTTCAATCCCCCCGGCACCTATACCCGGGGCCTCGGCTACTGGGCCGCGACCGATCACCTTTACATCACCGATACCGAAGGAACTGAATTCGGTGGGACGTTCTATGAGACCGATACCACGGGTGCCGTTCTGAGAACGATCAGCACCGGCTCCGATGTGGATTGGGGGATGGCCGGACTCACCCGGGTGCGCACGGACAGCAACGTGGTCTGGGTTTCCGACGACGGAGACAACCAGGACCTCCGTGAAGTCAATGTCGACGGGAGCAGCTCCTATCTGGTCAACGCCCATGATGTCCGCGCCGACTTCCCGCTCGGGGTCTATACCGGGGGCTCGTTCTTCGACGGGCAATACCTGTACGTCGGACAGGTCGTCGGCAACATGATCTTCGTGTACGACATCGGGGCAGGCACCGGCGTGGAAGCCGGCGGGACGACCCAGCCGAAGCCTGTAACCTACGCTCTGGGCCAAGCCTATCCGAACCCCGCGCGGGGCGGCGTAAACATCAGCCTCTCCCTCCCGCAGGACGGGAAGGCCAGCCTGACCGTGTACAACGTTCTCGGCCAGCCCGTGGCTGCGCTCTTGAACGGTGCGGTCAAAGCCGGGACAAAGACCGTGTCCTGGAACGGCCGTACGGCCAAGGGCCAGCTTGCTCCTTCGGGCGTGTACTTCTACCGCCTGCAGGCCGGGAACTTCACGGCCACCCACAAGCTCGTCATCGCCCGTTAACCTCTAACCCTCCAAGGCGTCCCGCTTTAACCAAGCGGGACGCCTTCTTTTCTGTCTTGACTTGGCATCCTGAATTATGGTATCCTACAATGGTCGCTTGGAAAGGATAACAGAGATGCTCTGTCACGTGGTTTGTTTGATTTTGATTTCGGCTCAAGCTTCTTGGGCCGCGCTCGCTTGGAACCAGGCGGATTCCACACCTGCTCTGACCGGGCGCTCCTGCCTCGGCCAGGTTGCTCGCTATGTCTATTTGTTTGGCGGAGGGTCAAACGGAAACACAGCCCTGGCCTACGACTGCTCCACGAGCCACTGGGTTCCCTCGACCCCCTCCCCCCTAGGATTCAGGTCCAACTGGGCCGGAGTGCCCGCCCAGGGAAGGCTCTACGTGCTCGGGGGCTCGGACAGCCTCTATCCCAAAAGCGACGTGTACGCGTTCCTCCCCGGCTCGGGAGGGAGCGGCACCTGGATCCGGCGGGCCAGCTTGCCCCGGCCCCTGGCCCTTCCGGGGGCCGCGTCCCTCGGCGATTCAGTTATCATCACAGCCGGAGGGGTTACCTCTCTCGGTTACGCTACCAGCCAGTGTTTCCGCTATCATATCACCCAGGATCGCTGGGATACCCTCCCCCCCCTTCCCCAGGCCCGTATCGCGGGGGGGCTTGTGGCTCAGGGAGGAAAACTCTTTCTCCTGGGCGGCCTGGATTCCACGAGCCTGGCATTCACCAGCACCATTTTCCAGTACGATCCCACCACCGGCCAGTGGCAGACCCGGAGAACACTGCTCGCCCCGATGGCCTTCAATCACCAGAGCATTGCTTCGGACGGACGCCTCATCTACCTCGTGGGCGGAGGTGCCGGAGTCTCTCTTTGGCCCGGAAGCCATCTCGTGCAGGCCTGGAATCCCGCGAACGACAGCCTGAAGTGGGAAACCTCTCTGCCCGAGACCGTGGGCGTCCAGAGCACCTGCTATGTCGCTTACGGGGGAACCAGCTTCCTGCTCACCACCGGGGGATTCCGGGACTCTGTTTATACGAACAAGACCTTCCGCGCCCCTCTCCCGGTAGGCGTGGAGCAGGAGGAATCAGGATATGCCGGAAAAGAAGAATCACCCCTCCTTCTCTCCATCCAGCCCAATCCTTCCCAGAACGAGATCCTGATCCGTTACCTGCTTCCCTCCTCCATCCCTGAAGAACTCTCGATATATAACATCCAGGGCCAGTTCATTCGAAAGCTTGCCCAAGACATCCGGCCCGGAGAAAGCTCGCTGACCTACGACGGAAAAGACCGGGAAGGACGGCCATTACCTTCTGGAGTTTATCTCCTGACCCTGACCACGTCCCAGGGTACCCAAACCATACCCTTCATCCGATTACGCTAAGCCAGAAACCCGAAAGCAAAGGGAGCAGTTATACTGCTCCCTTTGCTTTTGAACCACTGAATGGCCACAATATATTGTGGTGGGGTAAACAGGGGATTAGGGAGGAGGGCGTGAATACGGCGTGAGTACCTCGTGAATACCTCGGAAACCCCCTCGGGTTTTGGAACTTTTTCCGCCCTCCCTCACTTAGAGGGGAATTTATTTAAAAGGGATAACTGGGCTTTGTCGGCCCTTGTTACAAGACAAATTCAAGGTTACCACAAGATATAGTGTTCATCCGTTCAAACAAGCGGTCCAACAAAAGGATAAGGCCCTGAAAATCGGGGCCTTATCTTCACGGCTTACGAGTTTTCTTTACCTTACGACCACAAGGGATCTTGTCGCCGAGAGCGAACCCGCCCTCATGGTGACCAAGTACACGCCGGATGCCGCCGAATGACCCAAGGCATCCTTCCCATCCCAGCGAACCGCATGGCGCCCCTGGGAAACGTCCCCGGAAACTAAGGTCCGAACCAGCCGGCCCGAAAGGTCATGAATGGCCAGCTCAACCCGCGTCGCCTTGGGCAAATCAAAAGCAATCTCGCCTGTCCCGCGGAAGGGATTCGGAGATGCCCAAACCCTGGGCGGCAGGGAAACTGGCCCGCCGGGAGTCAGCAACTCCACGCCCGAGCCCTGGTTCGCGAACAGGGAGAGGCCCCAGTCGAAAGGAATGCCGGAAGCATCACATCTGTACCAAGTGGTACCCCCATCATCCGACAGGAATTGACGGTCACCCACAGTGGTAGTAGTAGTATCCATGGATGTCCACATGGTATCCGTAGGAGCGCTCCCTACTAAGCCCATTACCCCTGACCAGAAGTCTTCACCACTAACGATCGGGAATGGACTTGAACCCAATCGTAACTTAACGCCGTATAGTCCCCGTTGGCCTGAGGTAAAACTCCAAGTATACCCCGCAAGAATCCTTCCCGGTTGCCGCTGCGTGGTTGTGGTGTCCTTGTAGAAGAAGAGAGTGCAAACAGGGGTTGTCATCGCCCTTGAAACCATTTCATAAACATAAACGGAGTCAATTGTGCCTGTATAGGGCGAAGTAAACCGGGTTGCCGCGTAAAGCTGTGGCGGATTGATGTAGTAACCCGTTCTATCCCTGTGCATGGTGTGGTACTTCAGGGTGTCCGTGGGGATGAACGATGCTCCCTGCTCAGGCTTCGATTGTACTGTTACCATCCCCCCAACAGTGGGGTTGATCGCCCAAGCCGACGCGGCCAGCGCCAGCATTGCCAAAACCAAAAGCCCTTTCTTCATCTTACCTCCTTCTTTGTTGTTTAAAGTAACCACAAAAAGACCCTAACCATCCTACATTTGTAAACATGCTATTATATACTTTTTCCCCTGTCATTGTCAAGAAGCTTTTCAGGAAACCCTTTGGCTCACCCACTTCTGGACTGCCCCGAGCAGGGCCAAGCCGTCCGTGGACCCCAAACAGGCCTCCACGGCCCGCTCCGGGTGGGGCATCAGGGCCACGACGTTGCCCCGGTCATTCGTCATCCCGGCGATCGCAGATAGCGAGCCGTTGGGATTGGCCTCCTCCGTGAGCCGGCCTTCGTAGTCGCAGTACCGGAAGGCGACCAGTGCCTTTCGCTCGATATCCTGGAGCATCTCCGGTGTGGCGTAGTAGTTCCCTTCCTTGTGGGCGATCGGGATCTTCAGGACCTGTCCCCGTTTCAGACCGAAGGTCAAGGGAGTGTTGGTGTTCTCCACCCGGACGTAAACCCACTGGCACAGAAAGGACAGATGCTGGTTACGGAGCATGGCCCCGGGCAGGAGCCCGGCCTCCAGAAGGATCTGGAACCCGTTGCACACCCCGATGACCGCTTTCCCCTTTTCGGCAAAGTCCCGGACCGCCTCCATGGCCGGCGCGAACCGGGCGATGGACCCGGCCCTCAGGTAGTCCCCGTAGGAGAACCCTCCCGGGACCACGATCGCATCGTACCCGGAGAGCCGGCGCATCTGGTGCCAGATGTATTCCGCCTCGACCCCGGCCGTATCCCGCAGGGCCCGGTACATGTCGTAGTCGCAATTGGAGCCCGGGAAGACCAGGATCCCGAATCTCACTCTCTCTTCCTGACCGGGGAGGGCTTGGAGTTCAGGATTTCGAAGCGATAGGTTTCTATCACCGGATTCGCCAGAAGCTTATGGCAGAGCTTATCCAGAAGGTCTTTCGCGGTCGCCTTGTCCCTGGCCTCCAACTCCAAGGCAAACTGCTTTCCCACCCTAGCCTCCCGGATGTCCCGGAAACCCAAGGTATGCGCCGCCTGGAGGATGGTCTGGCCCTGGGGATCTTTGACCCCGTCCTTCAAATGCACGACCACGTTCGCTCGGTAATGCATGACCCCTTTAGCCCGCCCCTGCCACAGCGACGCGGTTCCGCCCCTGGTCCCGGGCCTGAGTCGATGCCGCCAGGGCCGCCTCCAAAAGGGCCGTGGGGTCGCTTCCATCCCCGGGAAAGGTTGCCAGCCCCGCGGAGAAGGTCAGCTTTCCATGGGGGAATGGGCAGTCTGCGGCCAGCTTGCGGACCTTCTCAGCCAATTGCCTTCCGGAGTCCTTGCTGGTCTCCACCAGGACCGCGGCGAAGACATCATCCTCGTACCGGGCCACGATGTCTATTTTGCGGATAACATTCTTCAGGATATTCCCGACCGTCTTTAATACTTCGTCCCCGGCCTCCTGGCCGTAAGCCTCGTTGTAGTCCCGGAAATGGTCCAGGTCGAAGACCGCCAGCGAGACCTCGTGGTTAAAGCGCCGGGCCCGGGTGACCTCCCCCTCCAGGCGCTCCATCAGGATCCGGCGGTTGTAGAGCCCGGTAAGGGTGTCCACGCTCCGCAGCTCCTCGAAGAGCCGGGCGTTGGCGAGGGCGATCGCCCCCAGGTTGCAGATGATCAGAAGGAGCCCCTTGGCGTCCTTGACGCGCTGGGGAAGCGTCCCGATGTTCAGGGCCCCGATCAGTTCCTCCCCGTGCATCAGGGGGGCCACCAGCGCGCTGCGCAGCGGGCTGGACTTGGACTCCTGGAGCTTGCTCTTCACAATGTTGGACTCCCCCTCGAAGTCCTTGGCGGACATGATGATCCGTTTCTGAGCGGTGTGTCCGATGTAGCCCTCCCCCATCGGGATCCGCAGCCCCTTGAACCGGCCCTCGGGCAGGCCCGAACTGGAGACGAGCTCCAGATCGTTCGACCTGGGGTCCCGGAGGAAAATGGATATCTCGTCCGCGCTCTCGAAGAGCTGGCTCACCATCCGCAGCATGAGCGCCACGACTTGGTCCTGGCTCAGGTTTTCGCCCAGCCGGCGGGCCAGGTCCAGCATGATCACGAAGAGCTTGGCCCTTTCTTTGCCCTCCCCCTCCAACTCTGCGACACGCTCCTTCAGGATCCCGTTGTCCTGGCGGATCCCCTCCATCGCCTCCTGCGCCCGGGTGAGTTCCTCCTTGAGTTTCGCGGCCTCTCCGCCGCTGAATAACGCCATGGTTTGTCTCTCCTTTCTGGGGCCCTGACCGAAAGGCTTAAGCCCCCGGGCTTTCTTTGGGTTTCGCGGCCTCGCCGCCGCCAGCCGGGGTCGGTTTTTCCCCCTCGCAGATCCGGTGATAGACTTCCTGGTAGGCCTCCTCCGCACCGCCCAGGTCCCGGCGGAAACGGTCCTTATCCAATTTCTCCCTGGTCGCGGCATCCCAGAAACGGCAGGTGTCCGGGGAAATCTCGTCGCCCAAGAGAATCTCCCCGTCATGCTTCCCGAACTCCAGCTTGAAATCCACCAGGGTGAGCTTCCGCTTCTTGAGGTAGGGCAGAAGAGCGCGGTTCACCCGCAGGGCCAGCTTGCGGAGCTTGCGCAGCTCGGGCTCGCTGGCCAGCTTCAGGGCCAGGGCGTGGTCCTCGGTGATCAGCGGATCGCCCAGCTTGTCGTCCTTGAGGTAGAGTTCCACGATCGGACGGTCTAGGAGCTTCCCCTCCTCGATCCCCAGCCGCTTGGCCGTGCTCCCCGCGATCAGGTTCCGGACCACCACCTCGATCGGGAAGATCCGGAGGCGCCTGACCAGCATCTCGTCGGGCGCCAGGAGCCGCAGGAAGTGCGTGGACACCTTCTTCTTCTCCAAGAGGCCGAAGAGCTTGGCTGCGATCTGGTTGTTAATCGGCCCCTTGCCCCGGATCGTACCCTGCTTTTGGGCATCGAACGCAGTAGCGTCGTCCCTGAAGACCTGAATCAGCAGGTCCGGGTCTTCCGTGGTATAGAGGGTCTTGGCCTTTCCCTCGTAAATCTTCTCCAGTTTCTTCACAAAACCTCCCTGCCCTAAAGCCCCCTATCCTTTGACCCCGCTCTGAGCACCCGCCGGAAGATGAAGTCCACGTGCCGGAGCATCCTCCGGACCTCGAAGCACTCCCGGATATCCTTCTCGGAGAGATGCTTGCGGATGTTCTTGTTCTGCATCACCAGGGTCCGGAAGTCCCTGTCCTCCTCCCAGGCGACCATCGCCTCCCTCTGCACCCAGCGGTAGGCCTCCTCCCGGACCACGCCTTTCCGGGCCAGGGCCAGAAGCAGTGGCTGGGAGTAGATCACCCCGCTGGCCTCTAAGGTCTTCCGCATCCGTTCCGGGTGGACCGCCAGGTGTTCCAGGAGGTCCCGGAACGTGACCAAGAGGTAGTCCGCGAGGGTGGTGGAATCCGGCAGGACCACCCGCTCCACCGAGGAGTGCGAGATGTCCCTCTCGTGCCACAGGCAGACGTCTTCCATTCCGGCCAGGGCATTCGCCCGCACCACCCGGGCCAGCCCGCAGAGCCGCTCGCAGGTGATCGGGTTCCTCTTGTGGGGCATGGCCGAGGAGCCCTTCTGTCCCTCGCTGAACGCCTCCTCGGCCTCCCGGACCTCGCTGCGCTGGAGGTGGCGTATCTCGGTGGCGAACTTCTCGATGGACCCGGCGAGAAGGGCCAGGGTAGTGAGGTATTCCGCGTGCCGGTCCCTCTGGATGATCTGCGTGGAGACGTGGGCGGGGACGAGCCCCAGCTTCCGACATACCATCTCCTCCACCCTGGGGTCGATATGGGCGAAGGTCCCCACGGCCCCCGAGATCTTCCCCACCCGCACCGCATCCACAGCCCGCTCCATCCGGGCCCGGTTGCGTTCGTTCTCGGTGTACCAGCCCAGGAGTTTGAGTCCGAAGGTGGTTGGCTCGGCGTGCACCCCGTGGGTCCTTCCGATCATCGGGGTGTGCTTGAACTCCCTGGCCCGGCGGAGAAGCACGCCGGAAAGGTCCCTCAGGTCCTTGAGCAGGATCTCTCCGACTTCGACCAGAACCAGGGACAGGCTGGTGTCCACGACGTCCGATGAGGTCATGCCCAAGTGGATGAAGCGCGACTCCTTGCCTACGTGCTGGGCCACCGAGGTCAGGAAGGCGATGACGTCGTGCTTGGTTTCCTCCTCGATCTTCTGGATATCGGCGGGGTCAAAGGCCGCCCGCTCTTTGATGACCTTGAGCGCAGCCTTGGGAATCTTGCCGAGCTGGGCCTGGGCCTCGCAGGCCGCGAGCTCCACCTTGAGCCAAGTGACGAATTTGTTCTCTTCGCTCCATAGGCTCTGTAAGATGGGCCGGGAGTAGCGGCTGATCATCCTTCACCCAGGGGAAAAGAGAGAACCAGCGTCGTTTCGCCCCGGACCAAGGCCAGACTGATGCTACCTTTGGATTTCGCCTTTGCGACCAATCGTTCGAAGTCCTGCGGGGTCTTGACCTCCTCGCCCACCACTTGCCTGACCACGTCACCTTTCTGGACCCCCATCTTTTGGGCCAGGCCTCCCGGCCCCACGCTGGAAACAACGATATTTCCTCCGCTTGACTTAACGCTCATGCCCAGGGCGGCGGTTCCCCTTGAGTGGCGGGCTTCGGGAAGCTTGGCTTGGCTTCCCAGGCCCAGCTCATAGATCTTTCCCTCCCGCTCCACGCTCAGAACGAGCTTCCCCCCCGGCCTCAGGTCCCTGGTCAGGTCATCCCACTCGCTGGTCCGCGTCACCGGACGCCCGTTGATTTTACGAATCACATCTCCGGGCTGGATGGCCGCCTGATCGGCGAGACCGCCGGGCTGGACGTCCGTCACCACAACGCCCTTGCCATCTTTGAGCTTCAGGGCTTCGATGAGGTCCGGGGAGAGATTCTGGACCATGACCCCGATGGAGAGCCGCTTCACCTCGCCGTGCTTCAGGAGGTCGTCCACTACCACCTTGGCGCGGTTGATCGGGATCGCGAACCCGATGCCCTCCGACCCTCCCGAAGCCGTGAAGATGAACGTGTTCACCCCGATGACCTCCCCATCCGCATTCACCAGGGGGCCGCCGGAGTTCCCGGGGTTGATCGCCGCGTCCGTCTGAATCATGTCCCGGTACACCTGAACCTGCCCGCGCTCGGACTTGATGGAGCGGTGCGTGGCACTCACCACCCCGGCCGTGACGGTGGGCTGGGTATCCTCCAAGAGATAGGCGAACGGGTTCCCGATGGCGATGGCCCATTCCCCGATGGTCAGGTCATCAGAGTTCCCCAGGGTCGCCGCCGGGAGGGTTGAACTGGAAATCTTGACCACGGCCAGGTCGGTCTGGGGGTCCGTTCCTAGAAGCTTGCCGTCGAACTTCCTCCCATCGGGCAGGGTCACTTTGATGGTCTCCGCCCCACGCACTACGTGCTCGTTGGTCAGGACGATGCCCTCCTTGTTGATGAGGACGCCCGAGCCCAGACTGCGAAGCTGCTCTTTGTACGTCCGGGGCGGAAAGAAATCTTTCCAGAACGGGTCCCCGAAGAATTCGTCCCCGAAGGGGGAAACGAAGGGCGTCTCCCGCACGATCCGGGTCTGAATGACGTTGATCGAAACCACGGCCGGCCCCACCTTCTGGGCTGCCAGGACGATGGCATTCTTGCG
>Ga0315277_10011733_pt1 | contig 11016 bp, 10 predicted proteins | sample YL17G05_15_MG_FD_203695 | JGI IMG/M metagenome (GOLD analysis project Ga0315277, IMG submission 203695) | Sediment microbial communities from Yellowstone Lake, YNP, Wyoming, USA - YL17G05_15 | ecosystem: Environmental > Aquatic > Freshwater > Lake > Sediment | place: USA: Wyoming | collected... | reverse complement strand
ACTTAGGTCAATCGCCGCTCGCTCCAGGGACCTGGAGCGAGGTACTCTCATCCACCTCATCTGCATGGCAACACTCTACCTCAGAGTGTCACCCATCATTCTGGACGAGTACACGGTAGGACAAGAAGGACTATATTCAGCCGCCCAGAGTGTAACGACCATGAATTCACGACAATTGCCAACCACAGCAAGGGTGGAAAGGCCAGCACCGAAAGCAGGAGCCGGACGCCCAATGGCAGGGTCCGGATAATCAATCGCGAACCAATCTCCCCGCTGGTCACCCCAGTAGCCTTGTCATCCTCGCCGCCTGTCGTCATGACACAAGTTCCCTACCTGGAATGGCCGTTCCCAGCCGCCATTCCCTCTGCCACTTCATACGCTCTTGCCTTCACGTGATATCCGTTGCCGAACCAGACCGACTCCAACCGGTCAGAGTCCATTTGGTTGGTCCGTCGGTGGTCGATGTATTCGGCCACACCGTTGTACGCGGCCCAAAGAGTTCCCCTGACGGGCTGCTGATCGTTTCCCTTACCGTTCGCAAAGAAGTACTCAGCCCAAGCTCGATGGCGCCGCATTCGCAGTGTTCCCTGCTCATCAGTCGCATCACGGGGATCAGGAAAAACTCGGCTCAGATAGTGCGAGAGTCCTCGAGTGTTCAGCTGGATGCCTGCCATGCACTGAAAGGCCTGCTCGATGCCTTCGAACCGGGTGTTGATGATGCGGAGGTTCTTTCTCGCCTGCTCAAGGCGAACTCGCAGGTCTTTTGTGTGGGACACGCGCACCGTTGGGCCTCGACTCAGGGCGATTGTGAGCGTGTTGTCGCAGACCACCCGAATAGGCGTAAATTTGATCTGCACGCTGCTGTTGCCGTCATGGCTGTTGCTGAGGAGCAAGTACTTCTCGGCCACGTCGTCGCCCTTGACGCGAATCTCCTCGGGGAGTTTCGCCAGCATCCACACCCTCTCCCCGTTGCCGAGTGCCCCCGCCGTGTGATAAACGGCTGCCCCCTCGCCCACAATGGGATCGAAGAACTCGAACGCTTCCCGGTTTTGAAGCGGCTCGTAGTCCTGACTCACAACGCCAAGAACCGGATATTTGCTCGTACCCCACACATCGCACCTCACGACAGCGAATTTGTCGCGTACAGGCTGTGAGTATCCGTTATCGATGGCGAACAACGGTTTCTTGACGACCTCCCAATCGAGGTTTGCCGCCTGGATGGCCTCGGCCGCTGTCGCAGGCTCGTCCAACTGGGTCCCCAGTCCGTGCCAAGGCTTCTCGCCGACGTACATCATGGATACTCTTCCGGTTTCGGTATCAATGTAGATCCTGTGCGGCATGGCTAAACTCTCCTGGGCGAGGAAGTACGGCAATGATACTCATAGTCCGTGGACATATCAACCTCAAGGCTGAGAAATATGCCGTACCAAGCCTATGGAAGACATCCGGGTGCGGTTCGGCAAAGCGGTTCGGAAAAGGAGGCACAGGCTAGGGGTGTCTCAGGAAGAGTTTGCCGACATGTGCGGCCTGGATCGTACTTACCTCGGCGGAATTGAACGGGGAGAGCGGAACGTCTCGCTCATAAATATCGAAAGGGTCGCGAAGGCTTTGCGAGTCTCTTTGTCAGACCTCTTCCGTGAAGTCTAACCCTACGAATCACCATTCCTCGGCCAACTGATCTGCACAGCTAGGGGCGTCCCTGGTCTCAGCAAGGTAATCTCAGGCATGTGATATGCGCGGCTGGCTCCGATTGTATTCAGCGAGTTTACAGGCGGAAGCGTGTCCTGCTTGACGGGCCCGATCGTCCGAACATGCGGCTGGTATCAAAGGGTCGGGAAATCAGGGGTGCTAACGAATTGAGAAGTCAAGTTCGCCGTCGACAGGATTTGGTCGTAACAAAGGATGTGGTTTGGCACAGTGTAACCGTCCGGTGAACCCATCTCTTGCGATTGAGGGACTGAAAAGGAGCGTTACTGGCGGCGGACGATTCGGGAAGCGGCGCGGAGTGGGATGTCAATTCGTGAGTTTTGTCGGCAGCGTCGGCTGAGGAAGGGTCAGGTCTACTGGTGGCAGCGCAAACTCAAGGCGGGTCGGCAAGAGCGAATGCGGAGGCTAGGCGTTGGAAATGGTACAAGGTGCCCATGGGGCATCGGCTCAAGGTAAGAGATCTCTTACCCCGGTTTGTGCAAATGGATGTCCGGTGAATTGTCATCGGCTTGTTCCCATTTCGCCCTGGCGATGCAACGAGGTGGGATACAACCGCAGAAGGAGTTTCAAAGCATGGTACTCTTGAGAAATCCTGGGTCATTTCGATGCAGGCACAGATGAAATCCCGTCACCGAAACATCGCCCTTGCAGCCCTTCGGGTGGCTTCGGTGGTCGCTATCAATGTCGGGATAACGTACTTATGCTCCCGCGTTGTCTCCCTCAACTCTACAGCGGTGGGTTTTGTTTACCTGCTTGCCGTCCTGATCATGGCCACGACTTGGGGACTCATTGAGGCCACCGTTGCATCACTTGTCAGCGTGCTCTGCCTCAACTTCTTTTTCATGCCTCCGGTTGGAACTTTCACGATCGCGGATCCCCAGAACTGGATTGCGCTCGTCACGTTTCTGGCCACCGCCATCGTCGCCAGCCAACTTTCGAATCATGCCAAGCAGCGCGCCCAAGAGGCGGAGGGTCACCGGCTGGAGATGGAGAGGCTTTATGCATTGAGCCGTGCCATCCTGTTGACCGAGCCAGCACAACCAACGGCGAAACAGATCGCTCACCAGATTGCACAGATTTTTGATTGTCGTGGCGTCGCGCTGTACGACCGCATCTCAGGGGAGACCCACCAGGCAGGTCCCGAGGACATGCCCGCTATTGAAGAACAACTCAGCGAGTCGGCCCTGCAGGGAACCCTCTTTTCCGATGAATCAACGCTGACGACGGTGACCGCCATTCGCCTTGGAGGCCAACCCATCGGGAGCCTGGCAATCCGTGGCATATCTTTGCCCGACACGGCCCTGCAGGCGCTCGCCAACCTTGTGGCAATTGGTCTTGAGAAGGAGCGCGGTCGCGAGGCGGCCGGCCGCGCTGAAGCGGCGCGGCAGAGCGAGGAATTGAAATCCACATTGCTGGACGCGATTGCGCACGACTTCAAGACGCCTCTCACTTCGATCAAAGCCGCAGCCAGTGCCCTACTGTCGACACCTCGGGCAAGGCCGGATGAAGAACGCGAGCTATTGACCGTCGTGGATGAGGAGGCGGAGCGCCTGGCCCAGCTCGTAACCGAGGCCATTCACATGGCGCGGATTGAAGCGGGCCAGATCCAATTAAACAAGGGGCTACACCGAGTCGAGAGCTTGGTCTCAAGAGTGCTCCAAGAGAGGAAGTCGCTGACCGAGGGCAGGACTCTCAACGTGCACATCTCCAGTAGCTTACCGATGATCGTGGTTGATCCCGAACTTATGGACCTGGCCATCCGCCAGTTGCTCGATAACGCGTTGAAATATACACCAGCCGCATGTCCGGTTAGCATTACGGCACGGAGGGATGAGAAGAACATACTGATCAGCGTGCGGGATGAGGGGCCTGGGATCCCGGAGAGAGACCAGGCAAGGATTTTTGAGAAGTTCTACCGCGGTCGGAACACCCGTTCCGGTGTAACGGGAACAGGTATGGGACTGGCGATTGCCCGTGAGATCATGCGCGCGCACGGCGGGGATATCTCGCTCAAGAGCAGTGTGGGCCATGGCTCAGAGTTCTCCATGTCTCTACCCATGCCAGCTGAGGAGAGAAAAGCGTGAGCGGGGGCCGTATCCTGGTGGTAGACGATGATGCGCAGATTCGGCGCGTGATGCGGACCACTCTCGTTACCCACAGTTATGAGGTGGACGATGCGCGGAGCGGCGAGGAAGCTCTGGAGAAGATGCGCACCGACCAATTCGATTTAGTCCTCCTGGATGTGAACATGCCCGGCATGGGCGGTGTCGAAGCCTGTCGGGTCATCCGTAGCGGCCGCTCCGGGTTCGATTTGGCGATCATAATGCTGACAGTGCGCAACACTGAGAAGGATAAGATCGAGGCCCTGGATGCGGGCGCCGACGACTATGTGACGAAACCGTTCAGTACTCCCGAACTGCTCGCGCGGATTCGTGCTGCGTTGCGCAGAATGCCGCAGACGGCAGGAACCGTTCCGCAACGAATCAAGCTGGAAGAAGGCACTGAGATCGACTTTCAATCCCGCCATGTCAGCACGCGAGGCCGAAACGTGCGCCTGACGCCCAAAGAGTTCGACCTGCTTCGCTACCTTGTCATACACCCTAACAAGACCATCGAACACCGAGAGCTACTACAAGCCGTCTGGGGGCCCGACTACGGAGATGAATTAGAGTACCTCCGCGTCTTCGTGAACCAACTGCGCAAAAAGATAGAGCCAGATCCCGCCAACCCTCGATACTTGCTAACCGAGCCTTGGGTCGGCTACCGCTTCTACCTTCCTGAATGAGCTTAACGAAACCCTGAGCACATCTTTACGAAATCCTTAGCCCTTTCTTATGCCTCCATTACGCGCCTTCACCTACCTTTGAAGCGAAAACAAGGTGGCGCCGATGGACCCACATCGATCATCTGAGAACCACTCAGATCCGTCAGTCGCGCCGAGAGTTGAAAGTCCCGACATCTCACTCGCGGACCAAAGCAGCGAGCGGCTTCAAGTGAATGTCCTGTACACATCCCAATCAGGAACCCTCGCGGCGCTCAAGGTCGCCTCTCGACTAAGTGCGAACCTGGGCACACACCCGAAAGTTCTCAGGTTGTACGCCGTGCCGTACACGCTCCCTCTCGAAAGGGCAGCAGTGCCCATCGATTCTCTTGAAGAACAACTCCGAGCCTTGGCGTGCGAATCCACGACGGAGTTCACGGCGCGAATCTATCTTTGCAGGGAATCACGATGGACTCTGCGCGAGCTTTTCCCTCCGCATTCGGTGATCGTCCTCGCGGGTAGGAAGCGCTGGTGGCCGACGAAAGAGCAGCGGTGGACAAGAGTGTTGAAGAAAGAGGGCCACGAAGTCATCTTTGTGAATTCTGAGTGAGGAGCCATTTTGGACTTGTTTTACATCTTTGTCGCTACCCTGTTGTTTGTGGGTTGCTGGGCCTTTACCAAGGCCTGTGACCGGCTTTAAGAGGAGACGACGTGGACTACATCATCGCGGGTATCGCTGCGGTGTTCCTTTTTGGCTATTTGATTTACGCCTTGCTGCGTCCAGAACAGTTTTGAGGAGAAGCCATGACTCTGGTTGGTCTCGCTTACATTGTTGTCTATTTTCTTGTGATCCTAGCCCTGACGAGACCCTTGGGTTCGTTCATGGCGAAGATCTACCAGGGCCAGCGAACCTTCCTGCATCCCGTGCTTCGCCCCCTGGAGCGACTGATCTACAGACTGTGCGGAATCCGGGAAGATGCGGAACAACGCTGGACGCAGTACGCGGGTTCGCTGCTGGCGTTCAGCCTATGCTCTTTTGTCTTCGTGTACGTGATTCAGCGCCTGCAGGGATTTCTGCCGCTCAATCCACAGGGGTTTGGCACGAAGCAGGCAACGCCGGACGTGTCCTTCAACACCGCCGTCAGTTTCATGACGAACACAAACTGGCAAGCCTATGGGGGGGAGACAACCCTGAGTTACTTTGCGCAAATGGCTGCGTTGACCGTTCAGAACTTCGTGTCCGCTGCGGCGGGAATGGCTGTCGCAATTGCAGTGGTAAGGGGATTCGCCCGACGGCAGGCGAACGCGATCGGAAATTTCTGGGTTGATTTGGTCCGGGGGACAACATACATCCTGCTGCCCCTCTCCTTGGTGGGTGCACTGTTTCTTTGCTCGCAAGGCGTCGTTCAGAACTTCAAGAGCTACACGACTGCAACGACCGTCGAAGGCAAGACACAGGTCATTGCGCAAGGGCCCGCGGCGTCGCAAATCTCAATAAAGCAATTGGGCACGAACGGCGGCGGGTTCTTCAACACAAACTCATCGCACCCTCTCGAAAATCCCACTCCGCTTTCGAACTTTTTGGAGACCCTCTTTATCCTCCTGATTCCGGCTGCGTTAACCTACACCTTCGGGGCTATGGTCAAGGACACCCGCCAAGGCTGGGCGCTCTTCGCCGCCATGTCCATCATGTTCCTAGCTGGAGTGTTCATCTGCTATCAGGCGGAGCAGTCGGGTAATCCCCTCCTGGCCAAGCTGGGACTTCAAACGGAGGCGACGGCCTCTCAGCCCGGGGGAAACATGGAAGGAAAGGAGGTTCGATATGGCATCGCCAGCTCGGCGCTCTGGGCGGTCGCCACGACGGACGCCAGCAACGGCAGCGTGAACAGCATGCACGACAGCTACACTCCGATCGGGGGCCTGGTAACGCTGTTCAATATACAGACCGGCGAAGTCATCTTCGGCGGCGTAGGCGCCGGACTTTACGGGATGCTTCTGTTTGTGATCCTCGCTGTTTTCATTGCCGGCTTGATGGTGGGGCGCACGCCTGAATACCTGGGCAAGAAGATCGAGGGAAAGGAAGTCAAGATGGCGATGTTGGCCCTGCTTGCGTGCGCCGCCAGCATTCTGGTCTTTTCGGCCATCAGCACTGCCATTCATTTTCCCAAGGATGGTTATTGGAATCCTCCGGGTGCCGCGACCGCCAATATGAACAACGGCGGGCCGCATGGCCTCGCGGAGATCCTCTATTCTTACTCCAGTGGGACAGGAAACAACGGCAGCGCCTTTGCGGGGATCAACGTCAACACTCCTTGGTACAACCTGACTATTGGTTTGGCCATGTTGATCGGCCGCTTTCTGATAATCATCCCGATGTTAGCCGTTGCCGGAAGCTTGGCTGACAAGAAGTATATTCCCCCCAGCCGCGGGACGCTGCCGACGCACGGCGGCCTGTTTGTGGGCCTGCTGGTGGGCACAATCATCATCGTCGGTGCGTTGACCTTCTTCCCCGCACTGTCGCTTGGCCCGATCGTCGAGCACTTTCTCATGCTCGACGGGAAACTGTTCTCGAATCTTTTGTTCTCAGTTTGGAGCTAACTGAATGTCTACGACTATTACGCCTCCAATCCCCGGTCGGATCGCACCTCCTGAGGATTTGACCTTGCTGATCCCGAAGAAACTGGTTCGGGCGCGGCCATTGTTGGATCCCGAGATCCTCCGTCGGGCAATCCGGAGTTCCTTCTTGAAGTTGAACCCCGTGACCCTGGCAAAGAACCCAGTCATGTTTGTGGTAGAAGTCGGCGCGGCCATCACGACGCTGTTTCTCTTTCGTGACATCGGCATGGGCGTTTCCGGTACTGGATTCACCCTGCAGATCTCCCTGTGGCTGTGGTTCACCGTACTCTTCGCGAATTTTGCGGAAGCGATGGCCGAGGCGCGCGGGAAGGCCCAAGCGGACACGCTGCGCAAGGCCAAGACCGAGACGATGGCCAACCGCTTCGCCGCTTCCGGGAAAATCGAAGTCGTGCCCGCATCACGGCTTCGCGCTGGTGATGTCGTTGTTTGCAGCGCAGGTGAAACGATCCCTGGCGACGGCGAAGTAATCAAAGGGATTGCGACGGTGGATGAATCGGTCATTACCGGCGAAAGTGCGCCCGTCATCCGCGAGTCGGGTGGGGACCGAAGTGCGGTGACGGGCGGAACGAAGGTGCTCTCAGATCGGATCAAGATTAGGATCAGTTCTAACCCTGGGGAGACCTTCCTGGACCGCATGATTGCATTGGTGGAGGGCGCCCAACGGCAGAAGACGCCGAACGAGATCGCGCTCAACATCCTGATCGCAGGCTTGACGGTCATATTCCTACTGGCCGTGGTCACGTTGCAGCCCTTTGCAAACTACAGCGTCAATTCGGTTGGAATGGGCAGCGTCCCTTCCGTTGCCGTGCTGGTCGCTCTTCTGGTTTGCTTGATACCCACCACGATCGGTGGCCTGCTTTCGGGCATTGGCATTGCCGGCATGGACCGCGTGATGCAGCACAACGTGCTGGCCATGAGCGGCAAGGCGGTGGAAGCAGCCGGCGACGTCAACACCCTGCTGCTGGACAAGACCGGCACGATCACGCTCGGCAACCGCCAGGCAGTGGAATTCCTTCCTTGTGAGGGAGTGTCCGAGTTGGAGTTGGCCGATGCGGCGCAACTCGCGAGCCTCGCCGATGAAACGCCCGAGGGCAGGTCGATTGTCGTACTGGCCAAAGAGAGATTTCAGTTGCGTGGCCGGGAGGTCGCTTCGCCAGAAGCGCATTTCATTCCCTTCTCTGCCCACACGCGAATGAGCGGAGTTGACTTGGATGGCCGCTGCTTGCGAAAAGGCGCAACCGACGCCGTTGTCAAATTCGTGAAAGAACAGGACGGGCCAGTGCCCTCTGATCTCGTCGATATTTCCGATCGAATTGGGCGAAACGGTGGGACGCCGCTTGCTGTGGCAGATGGTGTGCGGATGTTGGGGATAGTACATCTCAAAGACGTGGTGAAAGGCGGTATGAAACAGCGCCTGGCGCAGCTCCGAGCCATGGGCATTCAATCGGTCATGATCACGGGCGACAACCCTCTCACGGCAGCCGCCATCGCCCACGAAGCCGGAGTGGATGATTTTCTTTCGCAAGCAACCCCCAAGGACAAGCTCGAATACATCCGGAAAGAACAGGCCGGGGGCCGCTTGGTGGCGATGACGGGCGATGGCACCAATGACGCTCCTGCATTGGCCCAAGCAGATGTCGGTGTCGCCATGAATACTGGTACCATGGCCGCCAAGGAGGCGGGCAACATGGTGGACCTTGACAGCAACCCGACCAAGCTCATTGAGATAGTTGCCATCGGCAAACAGCTTTTGATCACGCGCGGAGCCCTGACTACATTCTCGATTGCCAACGATGTGGCCAAGTACTTCGCCATCATCCCTGCGATGTTTATGGGCACTTATCCGGCGCTAGCGCGCCTAAACATCATGCATCTTCACACCGCACAGAGCGCCGTCCTGGCTGCGGTTATCTTCAATGCCTTGATCATCATTGCGCTGGTTCCACTGGCACTGCGTGGGGTGAAGTACCGCCCTGTGGGTGCCGCGAATCTGCTGAGGCGAAACCTGCTCATCTTCGGTGTCGGCGGCGTGATTGCGCCGTTCCCGGGAATTTGGTTGCTTGACCAGGTTCTGGTTTGGTTGAAGCTGGCCTAGGAGGAACAAAGAGTGCTCAGACATATGGCGTCAGCATTTCGGGTGACGCTCCTGTTTACGGTGCTGACCGGTTTGATCTATCCGGCTGTAGTCACGGCCCTTTGCCGGTTGCTGTTTCCCCGCCATGCGGACGGCAGTCTGATTACAGTGAATGGTCAGGTGGTGGGCTCGGAGCTCATCGGCCAGAACTTCACGAAGTCTGAGTACTTCCAACCGCGACCTTCTGCTGCGGGGAACGACGGCTACGACGCCAGTGCTTCGGCCGCCTCAAATTACGGCCCAACCAACCAGAAGCTCATCGACCGCGTGCAGGCTTCCGTGAACCAATTCCGCAAGGACAACCCCGACTACCAAGGGCCGATTCCCGCCGACATGGTGACCGCTTCCTCCAGTGGGCTCGACCCGGACATCAGCCCGGCGTCCGCCGAGGCTCAGACCGCACGCGTCGCCCAGGCGCGGGGCATCACGCTCGACAAGGTGCGGCAGCTTGTAGGCACGCACACCGAGGGCCAGAAGCTGGGCTTCTTAGGAGAACCCCGAGTCAACGTACTGCAACTTAATATGGCGCTCGATCGGGAATTCTCGCGGCGATAGCCACGGGTTCCAATTCATGCTCTTCCCGATCATAATGAGAATCTACGAATTAGATTGATTTGCCCCGTAGAGTTGACCATGCCGACGAATCATCGTCCAGATCCCGAGGATTTGCTGCGTCAAGTCGAGGCCGAGGAGGAGCATCAACGGCGCGGCCGGCTGAAGGTTTTCCTCGGCTACGCGGGTGGTGTCGGAAAATCGTTCCGGATGCTTGACGAGGGGCGACGCCGGCGCGAGCGAGGAGAGGATGTCGTCGTGGGCGCGGTCCAGGCCAATCCTCCACCCGAAGTCGAGGCATTGCTCCGGAAGATGGAGGTAATTCCGCTGAGGACAGTCGCGGGTACGCCCGTGATGGACGTGGAAAAGATTCTTCGTCGTCACCCGCAGGTTTGTCTCGTGGACAGCCTCGCCTACGACAATCCGCTGGGCAGCCGGAATCCCAAGCGCTGGCGGGACGCGGAGCAACTGCTGGAGGATGGCATCTCCGTGATCGCGACGGTCAACCTGCAATACATTGAAGAGCAGCAGGACAAAGTCGAGCATATTACTGGTAAGCGCCCCACGGAGGCGGTTCCACAGAGCTTCCTCAGCACGGCCGATGAAATCGAAGTGGTGGATGCACCGTCTGAAACCGCGTTGCAACGGTCGGGCGAAGCCGCTGACTCCTGCGAGAGTGCCGAAACTCGGGAACGACAGTTTTCGGAATTGCGAGGGCTTGCGTTGCTTCTCGCGGCAGAGGTCGTTGACCGCCAGTTGGAGGCCTACCTTCGGCGTCAGGGCATCGAGCAGCACTGGGGCACACAGGAGCGCATCCTCGTGTGGGTTACGCCCCACTCAGACGAAGCCGCCATCATCGCCAGCGGTAGACGGAACGCCGATCGCTTCCAGGGCGAGATCTTCGTCGTGTACCTCGGCCAGCCCGTCCTCTCGCCCGTTGAGAAGGCAGTACTCGATAAGAATCTCGCTTCTGCACATGACGCCGGGGCACAAATCGCGGTCCTCGACGCAGAAGATCACGTTGGCGCCATCATGCAATTCGCACAGGCTCATGGCGTCACCCAAATCTTCGTGAAACGGAACGCGCAGGAGGGCCTCTGGGATCGTTTCCTTGGCAGCCCCGTCGACCGCCTGATCCAAGCGGCTGAGGGTATCGATGTGCGAGTCTTCCCACAATAGGAGCGTATGACGGAACAGAGCCCTTGCGGCCGCCTCAAAATACTGC
>Ga0315277_10011730_pt1 | contig 11017 bp, 10 predicted proteins | sample YL17G05_15_MG_FD_203695 | JGI IMG/M metagenome (GOLD analysis project Ga0315277, IMG submission 203695) | Sediment microbial communities from Yellowstone Lake, YNP, Wyoming, USA - YL17G05_15 | ecosystem: Environmental > Aquatic > Freshwater > Lake > Sediment | place: USA: Wyoming | collected... | reverse complement strand
GAGGGATTGGTGGACTTGTTGGGCAATTACGAAGACGCCATCGGATTGGCCGCAAAACTGGGCGGGATCAAGGGCAAGCCCACCGTCGTCAAACCGTATTCCAGGAGGGCGACGTTCATGGATCTTTTTTTCCAGGAAACGGACCGCGTGTTCAGAGGTATCAATGGGGCCCGCTTGATGTACAAACTGCTGTGAACACCCGGTAGAAAAACCGTCCTGCTTTCCACTGGAGGCAGAATATGACCAAAGCTGAAATGATCGATTTGATCGCAAAAGGCACGGGGTTGACCAAAACCGAGACATCCGCCGTCGTAGACGGTATCTTTTCAACGGTTGCCTATGCGCTTCAAAAAGGTGAACGGGTGGAACTCCGGGGTTTTGGAACGTTCTGTCTCCGCGAGCGGAAGGAAAAGCACGTGGCCAATCCGAAGACGGGAAAGGTCATGCACATCCCGCACCGGATTGTTCCGGATTTCAAACCTTCCCCTCAACTCAAGGAGGCCGTGGTTAAAGGATTGAAGGAAAGCGGCAAATACCTGTCGGATTATTCCCAGGATCAGGAACAAACGGACATTTTTGCCGAACTGGATCGATATTTCATTGAAGAATAGAGACACGAAAGGAGGGATTGCATTTGCCATGCGGTAAAAAACGCAAGCGCCATAAAATCGCCACGCACAAGCGGAAAAAACGGCTACGCAAGAATCGGCACAAAAAGAAACTGCGATAAATGAGCGATACGGTTTTTGAAGATGGTGTGAATTCCAAAGAACAACCCTCCGAATGGAGGGTTTATTCTGTCAGCGAAATCACCCGGGAAATCAAACTTCATCTCGAAAACCAATTCCCCGGTCTGTGGATCGAAGGGGAAATTTCCAATCTGAAAAGGCATGCTTCGGGGCATCTGTATTTTTCACTCAAGGATCAGGATGCCCAGATCGCCTGCGTGATGTGGCGCGGCCGGAACGCCTCCCTTCGGTTTCAACCGCAGGACGGGATGAAAATACTCGCCCTCGGCGACGTGACCCTGTACGAACGACAGGGCAAATATCAACTGGACGTGGCTGTCCTCCGTCCCTCCGGAGTGGGCGATTTGCAGATGGCTTTTGAAGCCCTGAAGAAAAAGCTCGCAGCGGAGGGCCTGTTCGATGCAAATCGCAAACGCCCCATTCCCGTTTTCCCGGAGCGAATCGGTGTCGTGACATCATCCACCGGGGCGGCGCTCCAGGACATCGTCAGCGTCACGAGGAGGCGGTTTCCCTCGGTTCAACTGATCCTGCGGCCGGTGAAGGTCCAAGGTCCGGGGGCTGCCGAGGACATAGCCGAGGCCATTCGCGAATTCAATGCTTTTCGCCGTGTGGATGTTCTGATTGTGGGGCGGGGTGGAGGCTCAATGGAGGACCTCTGGGCGTTCAACGAAGAAACCGTTGCGAGAGCCGTTTCCGCGTCCGGTATCCCCGTGATATCAGCCGTGGGGCATGAGATCGATTTCTCCATCTGCGATTTTGTCGCGGACCTGCGAGCACCCACGCCTTCCGCCGCTGCGGAACTGGCCGTCCCGGACCGGAACGAGTTGGCGCAGACCCTTGCGGCCTGGAAAAACCAAATGGCCAGATCACTGCTCGAGCGTGTCCGGAGGCCTATGGACCGTATTCGCGTCTTCCAAAGGAGCTATGCCTTCAGACGCCCCAGGGACATGATTCGGGAACGGAAACTGGAACTGGACGATCTTTTTCGGCGCTGCGAAACGCTGGTTGATCGAAAAATCCAGGGGTTCAAAGCCGATCAGAACAAACACCTGGAAAAGCTCAAGGCACTCAATCCCGAAGCCGTGCTCCAGCGGGGTTACAGCATCACCACACGGATGCGGGACGGGAAAGTGGTGAACGGTTGCGACGACCTATCGGTAGACGAATCCGTTCGGATCCGTTTTTTCAGAGGTTCGGTGAAAAGCCGGATTGAAACCATCGAATCCGGATGATTCCGGAATCGGGAATTCGGTCCATTCCTCGTCCCCACAGACGGGTTTGTTTTTTCTTGTCATTCTCAGGAGGAAAATCGGTAATCCACCATGACTGCTGCTAAAATCAAAACCATGACTTTCGAGGAGGCTTTTCAAAAACTGGAATCGATCGTCGAGACCCTGGAAAAAGGGGAAAGTTCTCTCGAGGATTCCATGAAGCTGTTTGAAGAAGGCATGGAACTGTCCCGGTTCTGTGCATCCAAACTAAACGATGCAGAAAAAAAACTTTTGCGTCTTGTGAAAAACGACGACAAGGACTTTCAGCTGGAATTGATGGAATGAACGGTCTGCTCGATCAAATCCAGTCCCCGCAGGATTTAAAAAGGCTGAGTCTGGCGGATCTTGAAAAACTGGCCCAGGAGATCAGGGAGTTTCTGGTGCGGACCGTGTCCAACACGGGCGGACACCTCGCACCGAGTCTTGGAGTGGTGGAACTGACGCTTGCCCTGCACACCGTTTTCAATGCTCCAAAGGACCACATTGTCTGGGACGTGGGCCACCAGGCGTACGTCCACAAAATTTTAACCGGACGCAGAGGCCGTTTTTCCACCTTGCGCCAGTATGGAGGCATCAGCGGATTTCCGAAAGTATCGGAAAGCGAGTACGACAGTTTCGGCACCGGACATGCATCCACGGCCATTTCGGCCGCTCTGGGTCTTGCTTCGGCCAGGGATCTTCTGAAAGAAGACCGAAAGGTAATCGCCGTCGTGGGCGACGGAGCGCTCACGGGCGGATTGGCTTTCGAGGGATTGAACAACGCAGGCGACGCCAAAAGGGACCTGATCGTTATATTGAACGACAACCGCATGTCCATTTCTCCAAATGTCGGTGCATTGTCTCGGTACCTTACGAACATCATTACAGCACCCCTGTACAACCGGATCAAGGAAGTGCTCTGGATCTGGACAGGCAAACTGGCCAAAGGCTCCAGGCAGGTCCGGTCGATTATTCACCAAATCGAAGAAGGCCTCAAAGCCATGATGGTTCCCGGATCGCTGTTCGAACGCCTGGGTTTCCGATATTTCGGACCCATTGACGGACACGACCTTCCCAGGCTTATCCGCGTATTCCGGGGGATCAAGAATATCCGTGGACCCATCATCGTCCATTTGATCACCAAAAAGGGCAAAGGCTATAAATTCGCGGAAGAGGATGCAGTCAAGTTCCACGGGCTTGCTTCGTTCTGCCCGGAAACCGGCAACACACAGGCGAAAAAATGGCCCACGTACACGGAGGTTTTCGGAAAAACCCTCGTCGAGCTGGCGGAGAAAAATGATAACATTGTGGGCATCACGGCCGCCATGGCGGACGGAACCGGCCTGGTTCACTTCGCAAAACGTTTTCCCGACCGGTTTTTCGATGTCGGCATCGCCGAAGGACACGCCGTGACCTTTGCCGCGGGACTGGCACTCCGGGGGCTGAGGCCGGTTGTTGCCATATATTCGACCTTTCTTCAACGCGCCTTTGACCAGATCATCCATGACGTCGCCCTTCAAAAACTTCCCGTGATTTTTGCCGTCGATCGCGCGGGCCTTGTGGGTGAAGACGGCCCGACACACCACGGTTGTTATGATTTGAGCTACCTTCGCTTGGTTCCGGATATGGTGATCATGGCGCCCAGGGATGAAAACGAAATGCGGAACATGATGCATACGGCGTTGAAATTCGACAAAGGCCCGATCGCAATTCGATACCCTCGTGGAGAAACCGTCGGTCTCGACCTTCAAAATCATTTTAAAACCATTCCCATCGGTAAAGCCGAGGTTGTCCGGGAAGGAGAAGACTTGGCCGTATTTGCCATTGGTGATGCAGTTCAGGTCGTCCTGCAGGCAGCCGAGCGTCTTTCCAGAAAAGGAATCCGGATCCAGGTGGTTGATGCCCGTTTTGTCAAACCCATGGATCGCGAAATGGTACTGGATACGGCCCGACGTTTTCCCATTCTGCTGACGATTGAAAACAACTCGACCGTCGGCGGTTTTGGAACGGCCGTTGCTGAAATCCTGAATAACACGAACGTCCAGGGCGTTTTTTTCCACAAAATGGGCATCCCCGACCGTTTTGTCCAGCACGGCAGCCTCAAACACCTTCATGCAGAAATCGGTTTGGATGTGGACCATCTGGTCCATAAGATCGAACAACTGCTGTATTTGTACCAGCATGACAAGCGGAAGGCAGCGTCGCTGAAATGACCATAGGAATCCTGGCAAATCTTCGAAAACCCAGAATTTCGGAAATCGTCCCTGCATTGCTTGAATGGCTCAACGCACACCGCATTTCTGCGGTGGTCGGCGAGGAACTGTACCGTTTCCTGCGGCTATCCGGGAACCAGGCCGAAGCCGTTTCCGACGGCCAATTTGCCCAACGGTGCGATGTGGCCGTGTCCATGGGAGGGGATGGGACCATGCTGACGCTCGCGCGTCTGATCGGCAAACAGGAAAAGCCCATGGTTGGTGTGAACCTCGGAGGATTGGGTTTTCTGGCCGAGGTATCGGTTGAAGATCTCTATCCGAAGATGGAAAAGGTGATTTCCGGCGAATACACCATCGAGGAACGCATGGTTCTTGAAGCCTCCCTCCAGGATTCGCCCGGGGTCCGAGCGTATTACGCCATGAACGATGTGGTGCTGGACCGCGGTTCCAGCTCGCGCGTGCTCCGAATCCGTGTTCACGTGGATGGGGATTATTTCAATACCTATTATTCGGACGGGATCATCGTATCCACGCCGACCGGTTCCACGGCTTATTCCCTGGCAGCATCCGGACCGATTTTGGTACCGTCTTTGGAGTCCATTATCCTCAATCCGATTTGTCCCCACACGTTGACTGCCAGACCGACGGTGGTCCCGGCTTCCAGCGTCATCGACCTGCAAGTCGAGTCCACGGGTTCCGAGCCGTTTCTCAGCGTGGACGGACAGAGCGACAGCAAACTCAAATCCGGGAGCAAAATCACCGTCCGGAAAGGGGCGTACTGTGCCCGTCTCATTGTTTTTAATGACCACAATTTTTTTGATCTGCTCCGGAAAAAATTACAGTGGGGAAGCTTGCCGCGAAAATAAACGCAAAACCATTTTTCTCTTCCCCGTCCGTCCTGAATTAGCAGCCAAAGCCCCATTTTGATAATTTACCTCTTGACATTTTCATAAAAATGATTATATTATAATCGAATTGTTAGCACTCTTTCTTCTTGATTGCTAATATTTTTTATGATTAACGTATTGAATTATAAAAAATGAGGAGGTAAGGTTTATGAAGATGAAACCATTGTCTGACCGGGTCGTGATCAAGTCTGCTCCGCCAGATGAAAAAGTGCAAGGCGGCATTATTATCCCCGATACGGCAAAGGAAAAACCTCAAAGAGGTGAAGTTGTCGCAGTCGGGCCGGGAAGGATTTCGGATCAAGGGCAGACCATTCCGATGGCCGTAAAGGCCAAAGATACCGTGTTGTACGGGAAATACTCAGGGACGGAAGTGACCGTGGACGGCGTGGAATACCTGATTGTTCGAGAAAGCGATATACTGGCTGTGGTATAATCACCGAATCGGGTGATGAACGGAATCAATTCGAAAAGGAGGAATTTGTTATATGGCCAAGATGATCGAATACGGCAGTGAAGCCCGCCAATCCCTGAAACACGGCGTGGACAAGCTTGCTGCGGCAGTGAAGGTCACGTTGGGCCCCAAAGGCCGCAACGTGGTGATTGAAAAGAAATTCGGGGCCCAGACCGTCACCAAGGACGGTGTGACCGTTGCAAAGGAAATCGAGCTTGAAAATCCGTACGAGAACATGGGCGCCCAAATGGTGAAAGAAGTGGCTTCCAAGACCAGCGACGTGGCCGGTGATGGAACCACCACAGCGACCGTTCTGGCGCAGGTGATTTTCAGCGAAGGCATGCGCAACGTGACGGCCGGCGCCAATCCGATGGATTTAAAGCGCGGCATCGACGATGCGGTGAAAGCCGTCGTCGACAATTTGAAGAAAATGAGCAAAACCGTCACCGACCGCAAGGAAATTGCCCAAGTGGCGACGATTTCCGCGAACAACGACGAGACCATCGGCAGCCTCATCGCCGATGCCATGGAAAAGGTTGGAAAAGACGGCGTGATCACGGTCGAAGAAGCCAAAACGACGGAAACGAGCATGGAAGTGGTGGAAGGCATGCAGTTCGACCGTGGTTACATTTCGCCCTATTTCGTGACCGATCCGGAAAACATGGAAGCGCTTCTGGAAGATCCCCTCATCCTGATTCACGACAAGAAAATCAGCTCCATGAAGGACATGCTTCCCATTCTCGAGAAGGTTGCCCAGATGGGCAAAGCCCTCCTGGTGATTGCCGAAGAAGTCGAAGGCGAAGCCCTGGCAACCCTTGTGGTCAACAAGCTGAAAGGCACGCTGAAGGTCGCCGCAGTAAAGGCTCCGGGATTTGGTGACCGCCGCAAGGCCATGCTTGAGGACATCGGTGTGCTGACCGGCGGACGGGTGATTTCCGAGGAAGCCGGATTCAAGCTGGAAAACGCCACGATCGGCGACCTGGGCAAGGCCAAACGCGTCCGCATCGACAAGGACAACACCACCATCGTCGAGGGTTCGGGCGAGACCAAGGAAATCCAGGGTCGCATCAACCAAATCAAAAAGCAGATCGAGGCAACAACCTCCGATTACGACCGGGAAAAGCTCCAGGAACGTCTGGCCAAGCTGGCCGGCGGTGTGGCCGTCCTGAACGTGGGCGCGGCAACCGAGGTGGAAATGAAAGAGAAGAAAGCACGCGTGGAAGACGCGCTGCACGCCACACGCGCCGCGGTGGAAGAAGGCATCGTGCCCGGCGGCGGGGTGGCCCTGCTTCGTTCGATATCGGTGCTGGAAAAAATCAAAGCCGAAGGCGACCAGAAAGTCGGCGTGAACATCATCAAACGAGCCATGGAAGAGCCGCTTCGCCAGATCGTGAACAACACAGGTCTGGAAGGTTCGGTGGTTGTCGAAGCCCTGAAGCAGAAAACCGGGGCACAGGGGTTCAACGCCCAGACCGAGAAATACGAAGACCTGATGCTGGCCGGCGTCATCGACCCGACCAAGGTGGTCCGCATCGCGCTGGAGAACGCGGCGAGCGTGTCGTCCCTGCTGCTCACGACCGAGGCGATCGTGGCCGAGAAGCCGAAGGAAGAAAAAACACCGCCCATGCCTCCTCCGGGCGGCGGCTACGGCGACATGTATTAATCGTCCTCCCCTACGGAACCATGAAAGCCCCGTCCCGCATTGCGGGATGGGGCTTTTTCTTGTGTTCACCGAAAAAAATTGACTGTATGCATTTGCCTGTGTAAATTGGCATAACCGTTTACATTTGGTTCAGCAGAAATCAAGCTTTCGGGTTGCGGCGGGAGTGATCGAAGAATCGGTCGACGGAAGGCAGTTGAATGAGGCAGGATGAAAAAGAGAGGGATTTTTTAACCGGAATTGTCAAAAGCCCGGTCGTACAACGGTGCTGTTCATTCCGTTTCATCCTGATCCTGCCGCTGTTTTTAATGATACCCACCTGCTCGCACAAAATGGATGAACCAGCCAAGGATGAAGACGATCCGTGTTCAAACGCCATCGGAAACGGCAATGAAATCATCCCCGGTCCAGCCGGACCCGGGGGCGGCGATTTCGACCAGGTTTTCCGATCCCTCGAGGTAGACCCGGTTAATCCCGACGTGGTCTATCTGGGCACGGAACGGAACGGCATCGTCAAAACAAGCGACGGCGGAGTCACATGGCACCGTCAGCGCCAGGGGATGCGCCACAGTGCCAGCGCCTACCCAGAGGTATGGGACATCGCCGTCTCGCCGTCCAACCTTCGGCTTGTCATAGCCGCCACGGCAGATTCGCCGGGACCGGTGGCCGGTGATTATCCCAGCAGCGCTGCATGCGTCTATCTCAGCTCGGACGCGGGCGCCACCTGGACGAGATCGAACTGCGGACTGACGAATTCCTACGCGCTGTGTGTGCGTTTCGATCTCCGCAATCCGTCCGTTCTCGTGCTGGGCATCGGTGCAGGCAAGGCGACGTTCACCGCGCTCGTGGGGCAGCCCTTTGATGGCGCCCTCATGCATTCGACCGACGGCGGCATCAACTGGAACGCCTCAGCGGCTCCGGCCGGTCCGGACAAAAACGTTTTCTGGATTCTTCGCACATACGGATCCGGAACCACGGGTTTTGCCACGTTCGGCTTATGCCTGGATGACACATCCAAGAACCTCGGCTTTCTGCGATCGGAGGACGGAGGGCGGAATTGGACCGCCTTCGCGCCAACGCTTCGAAAGCGGATGATCACCGCCTTTGACGTTTCAACCGACGGGCGCATCCTTCGCGCAGTCGAACGCGACGCCTTTTCCGTCTTTCAGTCGTCCAACAGCGGTTCGTCATGGACCACGATTGCAGCGCCCGCGAACGGCCCGATCAAGATGTCGCCTTCCAATCCGAATGTTGTTCTCTTCTGCAGCAGCGAGAAGGTTTATCGATCGACAAATGGGCTTCAATCTCGTGACCTTGTTCTCGCCGCCATGGGCCGCGTGGACGATATCGAGTTTGCACCCTCGAAACCGAACGTCGTGTACCTGGCGACACAGGGCTACCACATTTATCGAAGCACGGACTCGGGGGCGTCGTGGTCTCACCTGGTCAGCCTGCGGGCCGCGGGCATTCTGAATTAAAGGGCAAGGCGGAATACGGGTGAAGAGGATTCCGCCGACCATGCGGATTTTTGCTGAAGATGTGGCGGAGGCAGTTGAGGAGAATGCCCGGACGTTGAAGTCAAGGACGATGTCGAAAAGAGGATTTAGGAATATACAATTTGAACACCTGCAGAATTTGCATGGATAAAACAGGGAACCACGGTATGACCCATGCCCGGAGGCAGACATGACCGTTGACGAGAAGAGTGCCAAAATTGAATTGTTTCTGAACGGAGCAGATGCCTTCGATGATGTGCTCACGCTTTCACCAACGGTACGAACGTACCGACCCTTCCCGGATGCGTGGACCATCCACGAACACATCGTGCACTGCCTTGAAGTGGACGCGGCCAATTTCCATCGCTACCGCAGGGGAATCGCCCAACCCGACACCCCGGTGCTCTCTTTTGACCGGGTGTGGACGACCGCATTGGATTACCACACGCACGATTTGGATGCAACCGTTGCCTTGATCAAAATGCTCCGGCGCTACACGGCTGCGCACCTGCGAATGCTGATCGATCGCGACTGGACGACGTTCGCATACAACCATTCCACCTGCGGGCGTGTGGATCTGGAAAACGCGATTGCGGGCTACATCGATCATGTGCGTTTCCACCGTGAACTGATCGATCGCAATTTGAACCTCTGGACTCAAAAAGACAATCCCTGATTGAGGATCGGTAAAGACATGCAAGCATGGACGGATCCGGGAAAACCCTTCGGATTACATGCGGCGCACCACATTGAGCGGTTTTCTAGGATTCTGCAACGGTTGTCCATGTTGAAAGGAGAACGCAACGTGAATGTTTCGAAAATCACCAGAAGGGTGCTTCTGAACCGTTTGGCTTTCCTCGGTGCATCACCCCTTTTTACCGGAAAAACAACGGGACAAACCAAACCGACGTCACTTCCTCGAAGCGCACAACGGTACCGGGAACCCGAAAAGGAGATTCCCGTATACGGCCATTTTGACGTCATTGCCGTGGGTGGGGGTCCCGCCGGATTTGCGGCCGCACTCGCCAGCGCGAGGAACGGTGCCCGGACGCTGATCCTTGAACGGTTTCCCTATTTCGGGGGAACGGCAACCGCATCGCTCATGCCCAACATCAACGGATACCGCAACCAGGTCAAACCCGACGGGTTGCAGACCAGCAAGGGCATCGCCGAAGAAGTGATTCTCCGGCTGAAAGAAGTGGACGGACTCGGAAAAACCGGCTACAAAGCGGAAGCCTATCCCACGGTCAAAGGGCAGCTCTCGTACAGCTACGGGATCGATCCCGAGAAATTCAAGTACATCACCTTGAAAATGATCCACGAAGCGGGGATCCGTGTGCTCTTTCACACGCTGTTTGTGGACTCCATCCTGGAAGGCAATCGGATCACGGGCGTCATCTTTGAAAACAAATCCGGCAGACAGGCGGCGTTCGGGAAGGTCGTCGTCGATGCGACGGGTGACGCCGATGTGGCGCATCGGACAGGCGCCCCGTATTGGAAAGCCGATCCGGAAAAAGACAAAGCTCTGCGGTGCGCATTGATGTACAAAGTGGCCGGTTTTGGTCCCAACGATTTCGAACAATTGGCAGGTCCCTGCACCAGGCAGGCGAAAGTGTTTTGGGGTCCCGCCTCTCCTCCCCTGGATGCCGTGGATGCGGACGCGCTGACGAGAGGCGAAATGGAAACCCGATTGGGGGTGTACGACGATTTTAAAAAGAAGCAGGAACAATTTCCTTTTCTCAAGAACGCATCGATCGTCGAAACACCGCCGCTGTTGGGGATCCGGCAGACCCGTTTTATCGACGGGTTGTACCAGATCACGGGAGACGACGCCCTCGCCGGGAGGACATTCGAAGATTCCATCGCCATGTCTTCCTGCCCGATCATCAGTTATTACGGGTATCGACGTTACCTGGAGCATGAAGGATACGAAATACCCTATCGCTGTTTGCTGCCCCGGAACGTCGAAGGATTGCTGGTGACCGGGAGATGCATATCGACCGACCAACGGGCGTTTGAATCGCAACGGGCCATGGCGCCGACCATGTGCCTCGGTGAAGCCGCAGGTACGTCCGCGGCCCTCTGTGCGAAACAAGGGAAGACACCGAAGGAAATGGAGGTGAAACAGCTTCAGCGGCAGCTTGTCCAGCAAGGAGCGGAAATCGGGCAGAACAAAAAAGGTTGAAGATTTTGATCGTTGTCGGAATGGATTTTTAACGTTAAAGCGTCCCATTTCGGTCTGGGGAAGGATACCCTCACGAAGGCTTGGAGCCTTCGGGAGGGTTTTTCC
>Ga0315277_10011729_pt1 | contig 11018 bp, 10 predicted proteins | sample YL17G05_15_MG_FD_203695 | JGI IMG/M metagenome (GOLD analysis project Ga0315277, IMG submission 203695) | Sediment microbial communities from Yellowstone Lake, YNP, Wyoming, USA - YL17G05_15 | ecosystem: Environmental > Aquatic > Freshwater > Lake > Sediment | place: USA: Wyoming | collected... | reverse complement strand
TATCATGATATTATGACTTATGCCGTCCAAAGGGCCAATCCTCTCCATCCCCCTCGCCTTCTCATATCAAAAATAGAACCGTCCCCTATTTTCTTACGAATCAACGTGTTGTATTTTAAGCTGGAGTTCATTTATGGGATCATCAAAATCATTCCTCATCCCTACACATTGATCATAAATTCTTTTATTATATTCTGCTGTTTCTTCAATTATCATTAGTTTTTTATCAGGATTATTTATGGCTAATTCGTGAATAAAATGTACCATTGTATTACAACTTCTTAAATGAGTGTATAAATTCATTATTTTTATAGCTAGCTTTTTATCTCCATTGCAGGCAATAGCAAGGTACTTCTCATAAGCTGTTAACTGTGGCGAATTCCAGTCCCAACTAACTCTAGCTCCATTAATTTCTTTCTTTCCTAAATGATCACCCACTTCTACATGATTGATAAAACTATGGACCCAATCTTTATTTTGCTTCAATTCAAGAATTAAAGATTCGGTAGCCAGCGCTCTTTCATTATTACTTTTCCTTCTGCTCTCTTTTATATTTTTCCACCCCCAAAATGAGGTTACAATGGCAGATACTTCGCTTCTAAATACTCCAAAAATAATCGCGATAATAATTATTAACCCGACAATTATTTTTGTAGCAAAAATTCTTAACTTCGCCTTAATCATTCGACAAAAATCGAATTGCTGTGAGTGATTGAACTTCGCAATACACCTTCTCCAAAACTTTTTTAGATCAAATGAAACTCCCCAAATTCCAGGCTTAAGCTCAATGATGTCAGAAAAATTATCTCTGCTGACATTCTTTTTCCTGATTCTCAATGCTTCTAATGTTGAATCTCGATATCTATCAAGTGTAAGATCCATCTGGTTAATTTCTCGAGTAACATCCCGTAACGTAACACGATCGGGAAAACCGCCTCCTCTTAGATTACGATCGACTTGTTGCATCTTGCCGTAAATCAAGCGAACTCCATTCGCTAAACAATCGTGAGTATAAAGTATTAATTCTCGAGTATCTGAATGGTGCTTTTCCGCATAATCCAAAGCTAATTTAAAAGCCCATATAAAAATATTTTCTAAAAATGGCTCAATAAAACCACTCCAGAAAACCTCGCGAGGCGAACCTTCAAATTTTTGTTCACCATAGCGTATTACTTGTCCGTAAAAATTTTCAATTGGTGGCATTTTCCTTGCATTTAAGAATATCCATGGTGTAATTTTATCTATAATTAGTTTCTTAAATTTATTTTCAATTTCAAATGTAATCTCAGGATATTGGTCCATAGTAAACTTCTGATTTTAACCCACAACTCATAAATTCAATTTCAGTTACGAAAAGCATTTGTGTTTGCTGGGGATATATTATTTAATTCTAATTTTACTCCACACATCCCTACAATGCATAAACTCCTTTTGGTTCGGATAGAGATCATTAACGACTTTTAATAGATGCCCAAGCCATTGGTAACCTATTGAGAATATAGCTTTATTACTCATTGCAGATAAATTTTTATTATGAGCGCGTGCAATTACACTTGGATTTACATGAAGTTCTTCATGCAATTTCTTAATAACTGAATCGTAGTATTTTGCATCAAAACCAATATCCTTCATTCTGGTCTTCAAGGTCTTCTCTGTCCAATAACCCCCCAACACTGGAATGCCATCATCGTTAAATTTGTACTCTATTGACTTCATAAATTGTTCGCGATTTTTACCGGTATTATCTTCAACAATCCATCTTAGAGTGACAACCAGTTCTATTATCGGACGTAATAACATTAACGCTTCAAGATTTTGCTTCTTATCGCAAAGTATAAAAATCGCTTTGGCATGGCTAATAAACCTTCTTATACTAAGCCAAAGTAATTGTCTGTCAAAACTCTCGTTATCAATATTCTGTCCAATTATTTTCTCAACTTGAATGATATTTTTTAGTGAATGCTGAAATAAACCAGAATAATGATAACCCATAGAGCTTGTAAGGTGCGCTACGAAACTGCTTGATTTAAATAAAACTTATTTAATTTTATGTTTTTCATGATACACAGTCACCGGGCATGGCGAGGCTTGGTTTGAGCAGCATGTAGTTTGTGCGAGCGGCCACGGTGCCCCTGTTAATACGAGTGTGGGCGAGCGAGCGCAAACTCCAAGCGACATTTTCCTCGGTGGGGAAAATGGAGCGGTGCTGCGAAAACAAGCCTCGACAGGCCCATTATATCAAAGCGAAACCATAAAATTAAATTGTCAAAGTTACTTCAGCCAATCTAAAATATTCTTAACTACGCTATTATTGTCTATTTCGCATATAACTTGCAAGGCGTCGCGCTTGCCCGTATCAAAACAATGCTGGTCGGGAATAGCAATGCGCTTTAAGGGAATGAATTTGGCGCTGTCGCTTAAGACCTCAGCCACGGCAGTGCCAATACCCCCGCTTATCGTATTCTCCTCCAGCGTAACAATCCGCTTTGCCTTGCCGATTAACTCCAGCAGCAACTCTGTATTTAACGGCTTAATCCGGTATAAGTCCACCACCCCCGCGGATACAGAACGTCCTTCAAGCATTTCTGCCACCTTCAGCGCCTGATGCACCATCACCCCTGTGGCAATAATCATTACATCCTTGCCTTTTCTCAGCTGCGCCAGTCCCTTATTGAAATCCGTTTTCTTCTCATCATAAAGTGACGCGAAGCTTCCCTTATCTATCCTTACATAACTGGGAGAGCTGCTCTTATAGGTAATATCCGCGAATGCCTTTGCCGCCACACAATCCGAAGGATTAAAAATGCTCATTTCGGGAAGCGCGCGCATCGCGGCAATATCATGTATCGCGTGATGGGTTGGCCCGTCGCTTTCATAGGTAAGCCCCGACCCTACTCCGATGACCGTAACCGACAGGTTCATACAACAGAGGTCAACCTTGATTTGCTCATAACAGCGTAAGGTCACAAAAGGAATAATGCTGTAGATGAAAACTTTCTTACCGCCTAAAGTTAAACCCGCGGCAATACTCACCATATTCTGCTCGGCAATGCCCACATTGATGAACTGTCGGCTTAAATCCTGCTTAAACCGCTCCAGGCTCATAGCACCCATATCCGCGGTAAGAAATACCACATTGGGATCGCTCTTGGCGATATTATAAACCTGGTCAAAAAAAGCATCCCGCATATCCGGGTTCATCAATTATTTCTCCTGCTGTAATTCTTTTCGTGCTGCCTCAAGCTTATCTCCTTTGGGAACAGCGTGATGCCAGCCAGGGTTATTTTCCATAAAGGAAACACCCTTGCCCTTGATTGTCTCGGCAATAATCATTAGCGGTTTGCTGGATTTACGTTCGCGCAAACCTGTTAACGCCTGGGTAAGCTGCTCAAAGGAATGGCCGTTGAGCACAACCACGTCCCAGCCGAACGCCTTCCACTTCTCATCCAAGGGGTCTATATCAGTGCAATTCTTGATAAAGTCCGTAGCGCATAAGCCGTTCTTATCCACGATACCGATAAGATTATTTAATTTATGCGCCGCGGAAAACATCCCTGCCTCCCAGACCGAGCCCTCATTGCACTCGCCGTCGCCCATCAATACTATAGTAAGATAATCCTCTTTGCTCATCTTAGCAGCCAGTGCTAAGCCCGCGCCGATACCTAAGCCGTGGCCGAGAGAACCGGTATCTGCCTCTATGCCGGGAATGCCCCTGTAGGGATGGCCGGATAATATGCAGCCTTCCTTCTGATAGACGCTTAACTCTGAAACCAGGAAAAAACCTAAGTCCGCGAGTATCACGTATAAGGCAGCCGCGGAATGGCCTTTGCTTAAAAGGAATCTGTCCCGCTTGGGCCAGTTCGGCTGAGATGGTTTTAAACGCAGTATCTCTGCATAAAAAAGCGTAACCAGAATATCCGCGCAGGAAAAGGCACCTCCGATATGCCCCTTGCCTGCCGCAGCAATCATCTCCAGCACCTGGCTGCGCAGCCAATTCGCCTTCTTCTTCAGCTTATCTATTTTCTCCGGCACATCTTCTCCTATAAGAAAAATAAACCCCGATATTTTTGAATACCCTGCTCAATACACCCTGTAATTTCGTCGCCGGAACACCCCGCGCGGTATTAACCGCCAGCTGTATAAGCCTGCGGGGATGGGAAACAAACATCAGGCTGTAAAAACTCACCAGCAAAAATAACCTCATCAGGCTTAAAACACACGGGCTAAACCTCTGCGACCAGGATATTGCCTGGCTTAAATCCGCGTAACCAAAGAGGTTAAAAAAGTAGTCGTCATTGAGTTTTACCTTGCCCTCGCTGAGCAGCTCCTGGAATAATTTCGAGCCCGGGTAAGGCACGAAGGGAAAGACATTAAGCTCGTGCAGGCCGGCAAGCGCCAGCCTCATCGCCAACCCGTATGAGCGGAAAAAATCCCCCATACCTTCATCAGGCAGGCCTAAAACAATATTTACGCTCGTATTCATTCCTACTGCCAGGCCGTCTTTAATCAAGGCAATCATCTTAGCGGGGTCGTTCTTTTTATCAATCGTTTTTAATACAGCTTGAGAGCCGGATTCGATGGCAAAATCAATCTCCCGGCAGCCTGCTTGATACATCAGCTGCAGCACGCTGCGGTCCAAGGCCTCTGTCCTTAAGGTGGGAAGCTGCCAGGTAAGATTCACGCCCCGTTTTAATATCTCGTTGCAGAGTTCAATAATCTTATCCCGGCTTACTACGGTAGTCAGGTCGGAAAAAACGAAATTGTCCGCCTGGTAACGCGTGACGTAAGATTCCATTTCATCCACCACTGATTTGGCGTTGCGGCTGAGCCAGGGCGCTCCCCACATACTGACGTTGGAGCAAAAGGTGCAGCGGTAAGGGCAGCCCCGCGTGGCCAGCATCGGGATAGTGCGACCGCGCCGGATATGATAATTAAGCCCGCGGGAAAGATAATTCTCCAGAGGGGTCAAATCCCAAGCCGGAAGCGGTATCTTATCAATGTCTTTGATGCGGCTGGCGCGGGGTGTGCGTTTATAAGTTCCATCAAAACGGTAAACCAGACCGGGCACGCCGGAAAAATCACTCTTTCTGCTGATAGCGCCCAGCAGGCCCACGAATACCTCTTCCCCTTCGCCGATAACGCAAACATCCAGCTGCGGACAGTCATCCAGGCAATACTCTGCCAGGGCAGATACGTGCTCCCCGCCGGCAACGATAATACTCTCCGGAAAAAGCTTTCGCGCGTAAGCGATTAACTCCCGGTGAAATACCCAATCCTGAGAGAACATACAGGTAAAGCCGATTACCCACGAAGGCTTTAAGCGCTCCTTAAGCTTAAGAAGCGGCATCCCGTAGGCAACGTACCGGCCGTGGATTATTTCCGTGCGGTCAATGTCTTCTCCGCACATATCCACGATATCAACGCTGTGGCCGTTCTCTCTTGCTGCGGCGGCAATATAGGCTACTCCCAGGTAAGGCACGCGCTGCGCGCCCATTAACCCCACGCTATATGCCGGCGGACGAATTAACGTAATATTCATTATTTAAACGCCTTTCCCCCTGTTATCTTTTCAATCCCTTGGTGTCGCAGCAGCTGCCGCCTTTGTTCTTAAGATAAATCGGGTGGCTGTACATCTTATCCAGCGCTTCCTGCAAGGAGTTTTCCTTGATGTTGCCGAAGGCATCGGGAAAGGTAACACAGAGCTGCACGTCGCCGTAAGGCGAGATGTTAAACATCTTCCCGTGCAAAGACTGGCAGACCTTCTTATTGCTCTTTACCGAATAAGCGCCCTCGATAAAAGCCAGGGAATGGTCAATATTCTCGATTACCAGCCGGCTTTCCTCCTCGCTAAATTCCTTTGCCTTGTCCTGCTCCCACCTGCCGGAGATTATGGGAAAGAGAATTCTTAACCCCGCGGCCCTTAAGTCACGGGCGAGGTTAATCATCCTGGTCAATTGGCTGTCGTCTGTGGGGCCGGTGGCAAAATTCTTTATCCTGTTGCGGGTAACATAAGTGGATAATATGCAAGGAATCCCCTCTTCGTAACAATACCTTACCCCGTCCATAACCTTATCATAGAGCCCGGGTAAACCCCTGAGTCTGTTGTGCTTTTCCGGCGATACGCTGTCTAAGCTGATATTGATGCAACTGATTCCCGCCTTTCTCAACTGCCGGGCCATTTCCTTGTCCAGTAGCCAGCCGTTGGTGGTAACGGACATATACAGCCCTTGTTTCGCGCCGAAGTCAACTAAATCCACGATGTCGTCCCTGAGCAGCGGCTCGCCGCCGAAATAGTCCACTTTCGGTATGCCCATTTTTGCCGCCTGGACGAGAACTTTTTTTATCTGCTCGCCGGTTAATTCATCCATTTTCCTCGCCTTGTCCAGGTAATCGCCCACTGAGCAATGCGGGCATTTGCATTGACAGCGGTAGGTAACGGAAAATTCAATAAGCCAGGGTATACGTTTTTTGAATACATTGGTCAACGTCCAATAGCGCAGCATCTGGTATGCCTTCAAGGGCGTCATCCGCTTAAGCCCGACCCGGGCGTAGAGCCTTGCCTTTTTCGTCAAGCTGACCGTGTCTTTTAAAGCCCTCCTTACCATAAACCCTCCCTGGTTGTGTAAGTTACCGCTGTAATAAATTAAGATAAATCATCAAAGGCAATGTTATTTTCCGCGCTCCTTATACCGATGCAATCAATGCAAAGATAATGGCCGTTGCAGCAGACAATATTGGAGGTTTCCGTCTTCCCGCAGTCCGCGCACTTGAACCTTCGCCTTACCAGCCGCACGGACATTGACTTGTCGCATACGTGACAAGGCACGGCATGTACCGCGCAGGGCTCGATATCCCGAAACTGGAGCAAATTCTTGAGAATAAATGCCAGCGGCAGGGGTATTGCCCGCTTAAACAATTTAAGCCTTCCCGAACGGATAGTATCTAGTATCAGCCCGCTGTCTTCGGTTAGAACTTCGGTATAGCTGTGGCCGATAAATCTGGCGCTGGTCGTATCCGTGGAGGCAAGCCGCGGGATGCTATCGCCCTTGCTCAATCTTCCGGCTAAATAATTATGCAGTACAGACCAGCCCATTGCCGCGTTGAAGGCCTCTATGGCGTCAAAGCCCAGCGACATTGCCTTCTGCTTCACTCCCAGAAATAAATAAGGATGCACCGCCACTGCCAGCCCTCCCTGTTCATGAATTTGCCGGATTGTTTCTTGCGCGGACTGAAAATCATCGATTTTTTTCTTAAGCCCCAACCCCACGATGTGTCCTTCCTTCGCCCATATCTCCTGGCCGACGATAATGATAAAATCCTTGACCTTCTCCTTAAGCCAGAGCGCGTGCGCTATGCCGAAGAAATTGGTTATCGCCACCCCGTCCAGGCGCTTGGCCTTAAGGCATTCACGCAGCTGCCGTGAATTGATGAAAATTTTACCGCGTGATTCGGAGTGGACGTGTAAATCCAGCTTTATGGACATATCTGCCTCTGCTGCCCGGGAAATCTCGCTATGCTCCTTAGCGCAACCCTGGCCATCTCATAAGCGACTTTGGGATAATATGCCGGTTTATAAATTATCGTATTCGACATCGGCAGGCCCCAATGACAGTTGCATTTTTCCCGAACGATATCCCGGTTAAACTTTTTCATCTGCTCTGAATTCAATATCCGGTTCAAATCGTAATCATTCTCTCTTAAGTCCCCCACACTTTGCCAGAGCGGCTCGCAGGGAAAAACCTTGCCGGTCTCGCCAATCGCTATTACCTTTCTGCCTGCCCCGCATATCTTATACATATCTTTTGTTTTTAATATTTGTTTTAAAAAATCGTTTTTGACAATCCTTAAGGCAATGGTAAAGAGGGAGTGAAAATCGCTTAGGCTTTTGACGCAGGAGTTATCCCTGATTTTATGGCAGAGCAAGAAGTATTTATCCCAGTCGAATTCGAACGCCTCGGCGTTCGTTACGCTGCCGTGCACCACGGAAAATACCACCCGGTCAAGCCCGGGAAAATCCCTATCCAGTATGCTAAAAAGCTCCTCGATGTAGTCCTGGTTATAATGGGAATAGACAACACAGGCCTTGACCTTTAAATTTTTGAACTGCTTTTTCAGCGCGACCAGCCCCTTATAAGTCTCCTTCATCCGGCTAAACCCGTCTTTAAGGCCGCGGATTTCGTTGTGTATCTTCTCCGGGCCGTCAATGGACAGCTGCAGGTCAATGACCATATCCTTGCAGTATCCGGCGATCGCTTCCGCCTGCCTCAAAACGCTTTCCGTGAAAAACCCGTTAGTGGGAAGATCAACCACCACAGGAGAGCAATTTTTATAAATTATCTTCACGATCTCCGCCAGGTCATTCCTGATGAACGGCTCGCCGCCGGAAATCCCCAGGATGTTGATCAGCTTTATCTGCCGGCTTATCTTTTCGTATTCTTCCGGCGTCAATTCTTTGGACTTTGCGGCCTGCGCCATATTATCCTTGTAAAAACACATCTTACAGTTGGCGTTGCATCTGGCGGTTACGAAGAAAATGACATAAGAAGGATAATTTATCGTCTTGAACCAGCGGGAAAGTTTATTTAACATCGATCGCAGCCCTTGTATTGTTTGACCGCCCGGCCGTAAATCCTTCTCAGGATAAACTCTGTAGGAAGGAAACGGCTAGCCAGGACCTTGGCCTTATTAGACAAACCCGGGATGACCCGCAGTTTGTTCTTACTTAAACCGGTAAGCGCTGCCTTAGCCACGCTGACCGGGCACATAGCGCTCTGCCACCTTTCTACCCTGCCGTCGGTCGCGCATTCGATAAAGCGGGAATGCGTGTGCCCGGGATAAACCCCGGTTACGTGCACGCCTAAAGGCAGCATCTCCTGATGCAAGGCGTCGGTAAACCCCAGAACAAAGTGTTTACTCGCGCCGTAGAGCGCTGAGCCGGGGGTAGCGAAAAAAGAGGCTACCGAGCCGATATTGAGGATACCGCCTGCCCCCCTCTCTGCCATCGCAGGAAGAAAGGCATAACACAAAGCGGCAACCGCAGAGATATTGACTCTTTGCATTGAGTAAAACTTCTCCTGTGGCATAAGGTGAAAATCGCTCATACAGCCAAAGCCGGCACAGTTTACCAGGATATCAACGGTATGTTTCTCCTTAACTGCCACTATCAGTTCCTGTAGCGATTCGCTTTCCGAAAGGTCGGCGAAAAAATCCTGCGCTGAAGAAGGCGATATCGCGTTAATCTCTTTTAAGCAGGCCTGCATCGCCTCTCTGTTCCTGCCGCTGAGCAAAACCTTGCAGCCGTAGCCTGCCAATTGCCGGGCAATCTCCCTGCCAATGCCCGACGTAGCGCCCGTTACCAACGCGGTTTTAGAGGAAAACCATTGGCCGGTATCCGTTAAGGCATCTGTCTTTCTATCTGTTGCCATAGATTTACTCTTCCTGGCTTACGTAATAAACGATCTGGCTGCCTGCGTTCTCAAAACAGAATTTAACCTCCAGGAGTTCCCTTAACGCCTCCTTGACGTCAGCCTGCCTTTCCGGCGGGACGAATAAGAGTATGAAACCGCCACCGCCCGCGCCTAAGAGCTTACCTCCCACAGCCCCGCTTCTTAACGCTTTGTCATAGATATTGTCGATGGTCAGGTTGGTGATTTTCTTGGTGAGACTCTTTTTGATCTTCCAGGACTCATGAAGCAGCTTGCCGAACTCTTTAATGTCACGGTCCTGGCTGAGGATCTTCACCGCCTCCTCCACCGTTTCCTGGATAGCCGCGAGGTCTTTTTTCTTATGCGGCGTGTTATTAATCTGCTCTTCGGCGACTTCGGAAGCGGTGCGGGAAAGCCCGGTAAAGATTAACATCAAATGGTTCTGCAGCTGCTGTAGCTTTTCTTTATGCAAGGTAACCGGCTCGACACGGAAATGGTCGTCTTTGTCAAAGATGATCTTGTTGAATCCGCCGTATGCCACTGCCACCTGGTCCTGGGAGCCGACGTTTTCCCGCAAAATCTCCCTTTCCACCTTGATTGCCTCCTTTGCCAGCTGGCATTTAGACACGATTGAACCCTTGAGGGCATAGAGGGAATGCAGCAGGCCCACGGTAAAAGATGAGCTCGAGCCTAAGCCGGAGCGCGCCGGCAGGTCGCCGTTGTGGTGGATTTCCATACCTTTGTCTATCTTGCAGAACTCCAAAAGCGCGCGCACTGCCGGGTGCTGGATTTCACTGACGTATTTGACGTTCTCAATGATGGAATAGACAATCCTGTGCTTATGCAGGAAAAAGGGCGGAAGGTAGCGCACGGTAAGATAGCAGTATTTGTCTATTGTCGTGGACAATACTGCACCGCTGTTTTCCTTATACCATACGGGATAATCCGTGCCGCCGCCGAAAAACGATATCCGAAAGGGAGTCCTGCTTATAATCATCTTATATTCTCCTTATGCCAGTGCATTGTTTTTTTGATACCGTCCTCAAGAGAAACCTTGGACGACCAGCCCAGTTCGTTCTTCGCTTTAGCCGTATCTAGGCAAAGCTTTGTCTTTATTGTGGGCTTGGAAAGGTCGTATTCAATCTTCACCTTCATCCCGGAACACTGGATTATCTTCTTGACCAGGTCCTTTATCGCGATGGAACTGCCGTATCCGCAGTTATAAAGCGCGAACTTCGCCTCCTGCTTGGTCAAGGCAAGCCCCACGAAATCCACCAGGTCGGAAACGTATAACAAGTCCCTCTCCTCTTCCCCGCTGCCCCAGACCTTAATCGTGCCGCCTTCTCCGGCAGCAAGCACCTTGGTTAATGTCGCGCCGAATACGTGGGATTTTTCCAGATCAAACTTATCGTACGGACCATAGATATTGGAATGCCGGATGACCGTGAATTTTGTAGCGCCGATGCGCGAATAAAACTCGCACATCTTTTCTATGTAGACCTTGGTCCAACCTACGCCGAAGTAACTGGGAAATATCTGTTTATTGGCGTCAAAGTCGGTTTCCTTGACCGGCGTATCGCTTGATTGATACAT
>Ga0315277_10011728_pt1 | contig 11018 bp, 5 predicted proteins | sample YL17G05_15_MG_FD_203695 | JGI IMG/M metagenome (GOLD analysis project Ga0315277, IMG submission 203695) | Sediment microbial communities from Yellowstone Lake, YNP, Wyoming, USA - YL17G05_15 | ecosystem: Environmental > Aquatic > Freshwater > Lake > Sediment | place: USA: Wyoming | collected... | reverse complement strand
AACAACCCCTTCGCGCCGTTGAAAGTTGGCGTACACTCGTATTCGCTGCGCAAGTTCCCTTTCCCGGAGGCCGTCCGAATCACCAAGGAACTAGGCGTCAGGTACCTCAGTCTCAATCCCCTTCATCTTCCCCTCGAGAGCACCCCTGAGCAATGCGCCGAGGCCAAGCGCCTCCTCGAGAGCGCCGGCATAACGATCCTCGGGTGCGGCGTCGTGCAATTCACCGCGGACGAAGCGGCGGCACGTCAGGCCTTCGGGTTCGCGCGCACCATGGACATGCGTGTAATCGCCGGAAACCCGGCGCCCGAAAGCTTTGACTTGCTCGACAAACTCGTGGAGGAGTACGGCATCCCTATCGCCATCCATAATCACGGCCCGGAAGGTATCTACAGCGTCCCCGAGGACAGCCTCAAGGTCTTCCGGAGCCACCACAAACTCATCGGGGCGTGCGTCGACGTGGGACACTACGAGCGTTCCGGAATCAAGGCGGCGGAGGCCCTCCGCGCACTGTCCGAGCGCCTCTACGACGTGCACCTGAAAGACGTCAACCGGCGAGACCGAGCCGGTCACGCCGTCGTGATGGGGGAGGGCGTGATCGACCTCGATGCCGTCGCAGACGTCTTGCTCGAACTCAAGTTCGAGGGCCACGTCGCCCTCGAGTACGAAGCAGAACCCGAAAGTCCCCAGGCCTCCATGGCAAAATCCCTCGCCTATTTCCGCGAGATTCTCACAAGAAAAAACCGTTGACAGACGGAAAGGTACTATGGTACGGTAGGGCCAAGTCCGGAGACTTTCGCAGTATCCAGAGTTTCCGGGCGTATGTGGGGTTTTATCGGGAGACTTAACCATCACCAAGTAGTCCGACACTGCGAGACGGAAGGAGGGATGCAACCGTTTAGGCACATGTTCGCAGGACCACGCGTGCGTGATGTTTCCATACAAGCATGGGTTCCGCGACTGGGTCATGGAACGCCATGTGGCGACCGAAAGTACAAGTCGCCTGCAAATACTTGACCATCTCGGCTTTTTCCGAGAAAGGAGACTACGTCACATGCGGAAACTATTAGTCTTGCTTGCGATAGCTGTTCTAGCGACGGTCGCTCTTCCGGCCTTCGCGGAACTGCAGAATGTAGAAATCGGCGGTTCCATTTGGATCCGCGGCAACTACATTAGCAATACCTTTACGGCCCCCATGCCTGCGCAGCTTCGCTACGGACCGTTGCGCGTTCTGGGGCGTCCCATCGGCGGGCCGTTCAACCCCGTCGTAGCCAGTATTTTTGACTGGGATGACCGGGGCGGTAACCTCAAGTTCGTCGAAGAACGCACCATTCTCAACGTCAAGGCCGACTTCACAGACAATGTTAAAGCCGTCGTGGCTCTGGACAGCTACGATGTCTGGGGCGAGGATTTCCGCTCCAACTACCTTACTGGCGTGGATGCCCGCGCCAACAGCGGCGATGACGTCGAAGTCTACCAAGCCTACGTCGAAGCCAATGAGATGTTCGGCTATCCTGTCCGCCTCCGGGTCGGGCGCCAAGAGTTGGCGTTCGGGAACCAATGGCTTGTTGGCACAAGAGACTTCGAGTTCTATTTCAGCGGCCTTTCGTTCGACGGTGTCCGCTTGTCCTATTCCGCGGACAAGCTGACGATTGACGGCTGGTGGAGCAAGCTCGCCGAGCGCAGTCCCATCGAAGAAGACGGCGACGTCGATTTCTACGGCGTCTATGCCACCTATGCGGCCTGCGACGCCTGCTCCCTCGACGCCTACTGGATGTACGTCCGCGATGCACGCAGCGTTCAGGACACTCCCGGCAACAACTTCTGGGAGCAACTCTGGGGCCTTGATGACTACGGCGTGACCAACCTGCACACGGTGGGCCTCCGCGCCGCAGGAAAAGTCAATGCCTTCGACTACAACGCGGAAGTCGCCTACCAGTTCGGCGATGCCAGCCAGATCGGCGCCACGTTCAAGCCCTTTCTCTACGGCGTGGACGACGCGGATTTCGACACCTGGGGCGCCACCGCCGAAGTCGGTTACTCGTTCGACTGCAAGTGCAAACCCCGCGTCTTCCTCAGCGGGACGTACTTCGGCGGCGAAGACAACCGCGACCTCAGCTTTTGGGAATGGCTCAATCCGTTTGACCGTCCCGAGGCGAGTGTCAGCTTCAACCGCCTCTTCTCGAACGTGCTGTACAGCGGCTTCATGGACCTGTGGAATGACACCTCCAACGTCTACATGCTCAAAGCCGGCGCGATGGGCGGAGTCACCGAGAAGCTCATGGCGATCGTCGCCGTCACTTACTTCGGCGCAGTGGAACCCTTCGACCGGCCGGTAGTCCCCATCCTCACGTTCTGGACAGAAGAGAACGACAGCTATCTCGGCACGGAGGCAGACCTGTTCCTTCGCTATCAGTATAGTGAAGACCTCCGCTTTGAAGCCGGGTGGTGCCACCTCTTCGTAGGGGACGGCCTTGAAGAGGGCAGCTTCAGCCGGTGGAACGGCCTGATTTTCAACGGCGGAAGCGATGACGACGATGCCGATTACTTCTACATCGGCAGCAAGCTGAACTTCTAGACCACGCCAATCCAAGTAGAACCGACGGGAACGGACGCCTTACAACGGTGGCCGTTCCCGTTCGTTGGTTCTCCGCAAGGCGAAAAAAGGACCCACGACAATGCGCAAGCCCTTTTCTGTCCGTCTATGGTGCCGGGAGCGGGAGTCGAACCCGCACGGAGGGTGAACTCCGCCGGATTTTGAGTCCGGTGCGTCTGCCAGTTTCGCCACCCCGGCGCAGAGACAGGAGTATAATGAATCAAAAGAGGGAAATCAAAAGGACGACCGCAACAACCGCCTCAAGAGCCCGACTGTTCGGCGGCCCTGCGCCGCTTCAGAATCGATCAAAATGCCACACGTAAGGCGCGCGCTTCGGAAACAGGACGCCGATGAGTGCGCGTGCCTCCGGCGTGACGATTCGCCGCCGCGCGGCAAGGACATCCTGGGCCAAGCGGTACCCGGTCACCAGGTGCATCAACTCGGCCGCCGTCAGGCCCACCTTGTTCTTTCCGGGGACATTGGCCACGTCCATGGCGCCGCAGTTCGCGCGGATGCGGTAGGGCGCATTGTTGACCACGAACGTCAACTCCGCGCGATCATCCCGGGCGGCGCTCCGAGCCAGCAAGCTCTCCCACTCGGGTATCATGGACTCCAAAGCTTCGCCGACATCCACAAACGTCATCATCCCGCCGCGGTCCCGCACGACCCGCATTTCGTGCACGGACGCGAATTTCAGGAGAAATCGAGCGAACGGGTGAGGTGGGGGAACCTGATACCGAATCCGTCCCACGGACTCCGCGACGGCGGCCTCCGCGCACGCGGTAAGCACCGCCCCGCATACGTCCTCGTTCATTGACGGCGCCCTGTCGGTTCCCTGCCCCGCACCCTCCAGGACGCCCAACTCGCTCACCACCAACTCATCCTGACCTCCCTGGGCGTTCAGGTAGGCCACCACTTTTCCGTGCTCCGTCGTCAGCACCTTCAACCCCTTGCTCCACCGATCCCACTTATTGGTCATATGCGCCGTCGATCGCAACAACGAACAGGCTACGTCCCCATCGTTTCCGTTGTGAATTCTCTGGATGGCGGACAAGTCCCCCGGTTTGCCTTGTCGCAGCTTGAAGTCCCGGACGGATGTCGTTGCGGCTTCAGCGCAATTCACGATAATGGCGTATTCCGCCAGCGTGGTCGTGAACCCGAACCGATGGTAAAAATTCGGTATGCCGAACAGCATCGACGCGTGATAACCCTGCCGCTTCATGTAGCGGAGGGTGTCCGCTATCAGGAGGCGCGCCACCCCGTGATGCCGGTGGCGCGGCGCCGTGCTCACCCAGCCCAGGCCGCCCGTCTTCAACCGCGCCTCGCCGATACGAATCGTCTCGGTGTTAAGCCGCAACGCCCCGGCAATCTCCCCATGGCGGATGGCGATGCGCGTATGTTCTCGCAGGAAATTCGGATACCCTGCCCCGGACGTGTCCAGCCACGACAGCGCCTCGAAAAAGTCCGCAAAATGGATTTTGGCCATCAGGTCATTCGCAAGGCGCAGTTCTTCATCCGTCTCCACCGGTTTTACAGCGATCTCCGAGACTTGCTTCATACTACTCACCACTGCGTCTCTTGATATAAAGGGATTCTCAAGGCATTCTAGCACAATTTCACGCCGGGCAGGACAAAGGGAAATGGCCGTAATAACCGCAACAATGGGGTGCAGTTCTGGTATTACCGGTTCACCGGCGGCGCGGAAGCCTTGCGCGCGCCTCGTTACGAGGTCTTCGCACAGGACCAAGCAAAACAGGGACTGACCCAAGCGCAGCGAGTCTTCGAGCGCAGACGGGCGGCGCGGAAGCCTTGCGCGCGCCTCAGTCTGTCCCCGTTTTGCGGGCCCTTTTGCACCACGAACACGGGACGGCAAACAGTGCGGAACTTGCCTGGACAGAGCGGCGCCCCGTATGCTAGTATCGCTTTCTGTGGGATAGCCGCCGGGTATGCGCCCGTAGCTCAGTTTGGATAGAGCACTTGCCTCCGGAGCAAGGGGTCGCGCGTTCAAGTCGCGCCGGGCGCGCCATACAACACACGGAGCGCCGAGGCGTACATGCGGGCCAACGGCGCTCTTCCTGTTTTCATGTCGGCGTTGCCGCGTTTTTGTACAGGCACAACGGGAAGCCCTCTCAATCACGGAGCCGCCGCGAGGCGGTAGACCTCCATCTGGCCGGGGGCCAGCCAGTGCGAGAAGGTGACACAGCCGTCGCCGCGTTCCACGCCCACGCCGGCCTCCTGCCCCTGCCAGTTCATCTGGTACGCCTCGGTCTTGGCGCCTTCTGCCACCAGCGTCGCGTGCGCACTTTCCTCGGTGCTGTTGTTCACTACGACGACCCACGGCCGGGACTGCTTGTCCGCGAACCGAGACACAATCAGCGCCCGGTTCCCATCGGCCTTCACCGAACGGAGCAACTCATCGGGCTGAAACGGCGCGCATCCGGACACAGGTTCCGGCCACTGCATGGCCTTCTCGAGCTTCAGATCCAAGAATAGCCGGCCGTACCGTTTGATGAACCCCTTGTTGGTGCGCTTTAGCGAATCGAACGTCGGCGTCCGATCCCAGAACTCGTCGATGGGGGAGAGCCGGTAGTTGTCGTGGGGCTGACGCATGTAGAAAAAGAAATACAGAATCCCCTGCGCGCCGTACGCAATCGCCGTGTTGAATTGCCACCGGATATCATCTTCGCTCGGACAACGGTAGTGGAAATGGCCAACCGAGAGTATCGTCGTCCAAAACGGGATGCCTCGACGCCGCGCCGCGTCCCCATATTCCCGCAGGTTCCTGAAGTACATCGGCCAGCCCGATTTCTCCGGATTCATCTGTGCATAACAGTCATAGCACAGGAATTCAATGCCCGATTGCTCGACAAAACCGCCGAGGTACGTCTGCCAATCATCGAATCCTACGCGGTTCTCAACGCCGACGTGCCATGGCAGCAGGTTCACAAAAGGCGTCCAATGCGGCGCGGCGCCCTTCACGACACGGACTGCATTACACACGTGCGGAAACTGCTCCGCGTCCGGTTCGTCCAAAATATGGAATCCAAATACCGCCTTACAGTCCTGAAAATCCGCCACGGCCTGCCCCACCCGTACCGGGAAATCCTCCGGCAGCGCGCCCGATGCCCGCGTCCGCGGGTCACACACGATCACCTTAATGTTCCGTTTCTCCGCCCAGCCGAGGATTTGTCTCATGCGCGCGACGTTTTCTGGTGTGGCCGAATACTCCGGGCCCATCGTCAGCGTGATGCCCGCGTCTTGCCACTCCTGCACTTTCGCCTCATCGAATACCTCGATGGGCGCATAATTCCAGAACCCAATCGGAAACTGTTCCAAACCCGCGTTGAACTCCTCCCCAGTACTCACTACCGGCAGCAAGGCAAGCAAGATAGCCATGGTCGCTTCCTCCCGCGCTTCGCGGAATCGCGCATCCGCCGAAGCCGCATAACGCCGCGGTGACGGCTCGACCGCATCCCGATCAGCCCGCGAACCGAGAAACCTGGACTGCGGGTGCCTGCACAGAGACAGTCTGACGGAAAGAAACCACGAATACAAGGCCCTCGAACGGGCACTGCGGACCCACCGCCGTTTGTCTTCTCGATAGTGGAGCGGCTACACTCAGCCAAGTGGAAAGTGCCGGGCATTCATTTTCCGAGCGCAAGGTCATTCAAGGAGGTCTCACCTGATGAAGAAGCAACGTGTTCCGTTTCTTTTCCTGTGGTTGTGTGTTTGTTTGGTGGGTCTGACGGAGAGTGGCAGTGCAGGGGTGGCGGACATCCCGTTCGCGCAGGAGTACCATGAGGCATATCCGCTGGGGGATGACGCGGCGAATGACGTCCGCGCGATTGCCGCCGACGTCAACGGCAACGTGTGGGCGGCGACGAAGGCGGGGCTGTACGTCCTGAACAAGCCGGCGAAGGAGTGGTCGCCGTGTATGGCGCCGGAAGACGCGGGACCAGCGTTTGACGTCTGCGTGGATGCCCGGAACACGGTGTGGGTGGGCGCGTGGAACGGCCTTTACCGCGGGACGCCGGAGGGACTGAGCAAGGTTGCAGGGATAGACGCCCCGGTTGCCGCAGTATCTTCTTCCGGAGAAGGGGTGATCGCCGCGGGGCCGGATGGGCTCTGGCGAGTCAGCGGCGACGGCGTGAAAACCGAGGCGTTGCGTTGTGCGCGGAGCGTGCGCGCCGTGCTGGATGACCGTGGGGGCGGTGTGTGGATTGCCACGGGGCAAGGGCTGACCCATCGGACGCAAGAGGGTGACACGCTCTACCAGAAGCCGGAGGAGATCCTGTCGTGTGACCTGGCCGACGCGGCCTATGCGCGGGACGGCCGGCTCTGGGTTGCCGGTCTCGGCGGCGTTACCGTATTCGACCAGGGGAAGCGCGTAGCGCATTTCACGCCGAAAGAGGGACTACCCGGCATTTTCGTGCAGGCCGTAGCTTGTGGCCCGGACGGCGTGATGTGGGTGGGGACGGACAAAGGAGCGGCTCGGTACGACGGGAAGAGTTGGTCGCTGAGACACAGCCGGCGCTGGCTGCTGAGCGACGAGGTGCGGGACGTGGCGTTTGACGCCGAAGGAACGGCCTGGGTCGCCACGAGCAAAGGGGTCAGCGCCATCAAGCGAAGGACAATGACCTTGGCGGAAAAGGCCGGCTACTATTACGAAATGTGTATGGCGCGACACGTCCGGGACCCCTGGATTGTCGAGAAGTGTGTGTTGCCCACCCCTGGGGACGTCTCCAAGTGGGAGCCGGTGGACGATGACAATGACGGCCAATACACGGCGATGTATCTGGCGATGGAATCGTTCCGCTACGCCGCCACAAAAGACCCGGACGCGCAGGAGAAGGCCCGGCGGGCCTTTGAGACGTTGCGGCTTTTCCAGACGGTGACGGGGACGCCCGGATTTGTGGCGCGCACGGTGGTCCCGCCGACGTGGACGCGCGTGAATGACGCAAACCGGAAGTACTCGGACAGGGAACTGGCGGAAGACGATGTCTCCGATCCGCGCAACAAACCAGTGGCGGTGCGCTGGCATCCATCGAGCGACGGGAAGTGGTTGTGGAAGGGGGACACGAGCAGCGATGAGATCACCGGACACTTCTACGGCTACCTCGTCTACTATGACCTGGCCGCGGATGAGGGGCAACGCGAAGTGGTCCGCGACCACGTTCGGCGCGTGATGAACTATATCATCGAGCACGGGTACGTGCTGGTGGACGTGGACGGCAAGCACACGCGTTGGGGCGTGTGGGCGCCGGAACGGCTGAACGGGGACCCGGATTGGGCGCCGGAGAGCGGAATCAACGCGGTGGAAATCCTGTCGTTCTTGAAGGCGACGTATCATATCACAGGAGACGAACGGTACGAGCAGGCATATCGGTCCCTGCTCGACGAGCATGGCTATAGGGACAATGCCCGCCGCGCCAAGACGTTCGCGCCGGCGTGGCGCACGCACATCGATGATGAGTTGCTGGCGCTTGCGTTTCCCGCCCTGCTGCTCTACGAAAAGGACGCCGACCTGCAGCGGTTGTACCGTGAAAGCTTGGACCGTTGGTACGGTGGTATTCGACCCGATCAGAGCCCTTACTTCAACTTTGTGTACGGCGGTTTGACGGGAGCGGACCCGGAGTTGACGGCATCAGTCGCGTATCTACGCGACGTGCCGCTGGACATGATCCAGTGGACCATCGACAACTCGCGGCGCGAAGACGTGCATCTCGCGCGGGCGCCGGAAATCGACCCGCTCCAGACGGACCGCCTGCTCCCCCCAAGTGAAACGGCTATCATGCGGTGGGATAAGAACCCGTGGGCGGCCATTGAGGGCGGAGAGGGTCGCACCGAGTGGTGTCCGGTTTACTGGCTGCTTCCCTATTGGATGGGGCGGCACTACGGGTTCATAGAACCGACATCGTGATGGCGCTGCCCTCTGGTGCGCGGCAACGACGCGTTTCAAGCGTCAGCGACATATCTCCGCCGCGGCGCGTGTGGACTGCGGTAGCTTGCTACCGCTTTTCTTCCGGGCAGCTTGCTGTCCGGCGCCCGACGCCATGAACCGCCACAAGCAAGCTTGTGGAACCGAAAGCGCAAGCAAGCTTGCGCACTCCACACACGACCTCCTCGGGAACGCTCACCTTGCTTCCGTAGTGCAGGCGCGGGATTTGGCTGCGCTTGCACGGCGTCTGCCGGCCGCGGTTTCCAGCAGCGCCTGGACGCGGACCTGTATCCGGGCCTGATCAGAAAGAGAATAGTCGGCCTCGATGCGCAAGTAGGGAAGGCCGAGTTCGTCTTCTACAAGACGCCTGACGCGGTATGACTCGACGTCATACGTGAGGCAGGCTTGCCACACCAGTTCGGCAACGCATTCCGCCCGGTATTCCCCGGCCAATTGCCGCAGCAGGTCCAACCGGGCCTCGTTCTTAGTCATCACCGAGCAGGGCAGGTGGAAGTATTTCTCGGCGATGGCGCGAACGGGGTCAGGCGCATCCGCGTCGACGTCTTCGAGCACGGGCTTGATGCCGCTGCAGTTCTCCATGCAGACCACAAGGCCGCCGGTGTTCTCGACGATCTCGAGGACGCGCTCGGCGCCGTGCGGCATAGGCACGCCGGTCATGAGCACGCGGACCTGTTGGGCGCGCTCGGGCGGGCCTTGGCGCTGTGCGAGGGATTCCAGGGCGGCTTCGTACTGCGCAAAGTCGGCCGGTATGCCGGAGATGCTGCTGCGGAGCGTGAGCAGCTCGCGGCCGGTAAGAGGAGGACGTTCCGGTTTCATAAGTCCTGCAAGCCTGCGGCGCAGCGCCCGTTCCCGGTTCATGACCGCGATGGCCTCCCGAAGAGCGTCGTTGGTGACAGTAACGCCGAATGAGGCCTCCAGCGCGGTCTTGAGCTTACGCACTTCGCTGAACCAATGGTTGAATGCGTCGGGATCGGCGGGTTTCTGGGGCAGTTCGAGGACGTACATGGGACGGCGTTCGCCCATCACTTCAAACATTTTCTTTTTGCCGTCGCAGGTGGTTTCCGCGACGACCAGGTCCGCCATCTCAAGGAAGGGGTTGGACCCCAGTACGTGGTAGCCGTACGTGGATTTGATCAAGGGACACAGGTTCGCAGGGAGGTGCTTTTCGGCGGCGGGGATGGTCTCTGCGGAGCCGCCGCAGAGACATACGGGGATGCCGCCCGCGGCCATGATGAGCTCGCGGGGCGTGTACTCGCACATAATGCCGACGATCGGACGGCCCTGCTTATGTTCCCTCTCGGCGTAGGCCAGGCAATTGGGGATCATCCTGGAAAACCACGCGAGCGGCCCGTCTTCGGCCGTTTGTGCTCCGGAGGATGCGGAACAACACGTTGACTTGGGTATGGAACAGGTCTCCTTCCGGGTCTCGTCACAGTCACCCATGGGCAGAACTCCCTTCGGAACGTTTGGAATCGGCGGTGAGATGCCCGACGCAGGGCGAAGCGGATTTCCCGACTTGCAGACAAAGAGAAGGAATGGGACGGCCCGCAGGCCGTCCCGTCGACACTACAATCGGACACTTCGCGTCAGAACTTAAGCGGAGAGGGTTTGAGTTCGGTCTTGAAGGGGCCGACCTGGTACTGGCAAAGGACCTGGTACGCCTCGCCTTTCTTTGGGCCACGCCATGTGGCCGAGCAACTGAAGCCTCAGCCATACTCGAACGCCCCTTGCGCGACCATTTCCCCGTCGGCCTTGACGATCTTGTACGTGGGCTCTTGGGGACGGGAATTGTTCTTCGAGGACATGGGAATGGCGGTGTTGGCGCCGGAAACACGGCTCAAGTCCGTGGCTTGTTCGTTGCCGGTCCCGCGTATGGCGAACGACAGGCTGACCTCTTCCGCTTCATGCCCCGACGCGAGCTTGTTCCTCATCCATTCGGGGATTTGCACGGCGGGCGCGTAGGGTTCGCCGAACGCGAGCGCTGCGGCCACGTCCTTGCGCGCGGCCACGGCGGGGCAGTCCGCGGTGGCGGCGGCATTCATGCGCCAGCGGTCACCCTTGGCGTCATTCCGGAAGACCTCATAGCCGACAAGGGAGTACTCACCTTCGGGCACCTTGATGGACGTGCCGGGGCGAAACGCCATAATCCCGTGCGCGCCGTCCTTCGAGCGGAGCATCAGGCGCTCGGTTTCGGCCCCAAGATTGAGCGTAGCGAGCTCTCCTGCTGTGGGGTTAAGGGTTATCTTGCCTTCCGTTATGCTCACCTGGACGTCAAACAACGAGCCACCCAGATACAGCTTGTCTCCCAGGAAGAGCCCGTTATAGTAGTCAAACTTCGCATCCGTTCCGAGGAATACCTCGTCGTCTCGGTAATAGAACAGCCCGTCAGGAGACGCCGATGGTTCGGATATCCGGTTGCCGAAACGGCCGTTGCCATTGGTATCCCCCAGCCATACATCATACGAC